>Ga0307515_10006211_pt1 | contig 23996 bp, 22 predicted proteins | sample 17_EM_MG_FD_194513 | JGI IMG/M metagenome (GOLD analysis project Ga0307515, IMG submission 194513) | Populus trichocarpa ectomycorrhiza microbial communities from riparian zone in the Pacific Northwest, United States - 17_EM | ecosystem: Host-associated > Plants > Roots > Unclassified | place... | reverse complement strand
CCCGGGCGGGGGGGGGGGGGGGGGGGGGGGGGGGGTACTTAGTAAAAGGTGCTAAAGCAGTATTGACATAAACGGATAAGCAGTCCTCATCGCATCGGATCCTTTAGTACCACATACACATCTCTCCCATCCCATAAGAGAGATGATTCCCGTCGCGTTCCGGCTACACTCTTTTCGAGGTTCTAGTTTTCTCAATCCCCGTTCTGATATGAATCAATTGAGTGAATAGGTGGGACGCGCGGTTATTTTGAATTAATACGAGGACCCTCCGTCGGCACTGGTGCCGATTAAGATGATACCGATTGTATACCGGGATATCTGTTGCACTTCGTTTGCCAGTCTACAGCACGCCCGCATGGGCCGTGTCGGTCGACTTTGTGACGGGGTTCCACCAGGAGTCGTTCGGGATCGCGAGACCGCCCACGCAAGACCATCGCGGTGTTTGGAATCTAATCAGGCACCCCTCGAAATTAGATATATGCAGTCTCGGGCGAACAAAATAACCTTCAATTTGATTTGCGCCATCTCTCGGGCGCAGCGCTCTTCGAACAAAGATGAGGAATATCTTACGAGGAACTCACCTTGGGCGGGAACTCAAAGGCAAATCCAATACAAGAGATAGTCTCATTTACAACAGCCGTAGTCAAGGAGTTGACCAGATCGCGACGGCCTCTAAAGGTTCGAGGGAACAAGGAGCCGACCAGAGTCCCGTACGCGAGGAGCGAGGGGCCGGCGAATTCGATGTAACGTGCACACTAGGTTTCATTCCCGAATTCCCGACAGACAGCATCAAGGCGGTACGACAGGAGGGACAGGGGCGATCGAGAGCGTGCTTTGGTTACCGGGGCCGATGCGCGGACAACAGAGGACTTGGGGGGTGAATATAACAGTGGTACAATAGAATTGAAAGAATAAAATAGCAAGAAATATACACAGGAGTCGTGCCGACTGATTATGAAAAAGAAGGTGGTTGGCGAGTCGACCCGAGGTTGGAGGGAATGGGAGGTTATAGCTCGAACGTGTGGAAGATGCGGAGGGGGAAATGGTATGTGGAACTAGGAGTAGGAATGAAGGAGAACGGATGATGGGGGCCACAAGTATGAGGAGAGTGTTCGAGGAGAGAGGAGGGAAGAAAGATTGCGTTCGATTCTGAAAACTGTAGGGACCGAGGAGAACGTGGGGCCAGGAAACCCAGACTGTGTACAAGAATACGAAAACATTCTACAGGCCAGAGAATTACCCGTGCATCGACGTCCCCCGGTACAAGGGAGAAAAGGATGGAGAGTTCAGAAAGCGAGAATGGAGGATTGCGGAGAATGAATGCATGGGTGGTGAGGTGCGAGAGGACGGGGGATGCGTTGTATTGACTTGTCGGTGGACGACGTGTATGGTGATGGTGATACATTTTGACAACTTGCTATGATCGAAGATCGGTTCGAAAGAGGTCGAGGACGACGACCCACTCCTATGCCACTGCGGGGGAAGACATGTTGTAACTGTGGAGAGCCGGCCGACCGTAGGCGACGAAATCGTGAGGGAGGTACTGCTCAGGTGCGCGATCAATGTGCTGCTTGTTGATGGCGGGCTCGAAAGTAGCATTTGAAGGGTAGTTCTCCTTGTCACTGTCGATGATGAAAGTGCTGGCGTAGTCGTCGCTTGGCAGTGAGGGGGCGATAGGGCTGGTAGGAGTCATCGGCATGTAGTCAGAATAATCTGAGCCACAGGTCGAGGCGCTAGTGGGGGTCGTCGTAATGGATGACCGGGAGGATTTCGAGCGAACTGGGGTCATTGGCAAGGAGACGAGAGGCTGGCGAACGAAACTGCCGCCCTGGAGGTAATACTGAACAACAAAGGTGGAAGCCTTAGAGTAGAACGCGTAAGAATACTTCTTGACCAAGGTTTCCGAAAGGTCGTTGACGTGCTTGGACAGTCGGGCGTCGAGGAGCTCGACGACTTCTAAACAATCGTCGGACTCCTCGTAGAACTGCCGTGGCCGTCCGCAGAGGTACCTAGCGAGGGTAAGAGAAGCCTGGGCGATGACCGAGGGAGTGTAGAAGACGAATTCTCGATAGAACAGGGTGATCTCCATCAAGAAGCGAGTGATGTGTTGAACCCGTTGGTCTTCAGGAGCGGCGCCGCAGCAGATGAGCCGTAACCAAGCCTCAGCGGTAGGATGACCCAAAGTCCACTGAATGGTAGACAGCACGTGTTGCTCCATCTGGATGAAGGCGGACTCGTCATAGGTATCACGGCAGATCTGGACTAGATCTTGTACGGAGGGGACGCGTTCCTTGGCGTCCTCGAACTTTGCGGCAATCCAGAGAGCGGCACAGCCAACAAGCTGGTAATGTTTGACGTATACGATGCGGCGAGAGACGTAGCGATCGATGATGTTGAGGGTCAGATAGAGTGTTTCCGGTCGGAGGCGGAAAGTGAAGTGGATCTCGACGAGAAAATCGACGAGACAGGGTCGCATGTGCCATCGAATTTCGGGTTGTTGATCCATGGATTGGGCGGAACACATTGTATAACGCTGGGGGGAGGAGGGATTTGAGCGGGACTTTTTGGAGAAGGAAGAGGATGTTTCAAACCTCCATCTCGAGCATGTAGCGCTGGATCTCCTCTCGGTATTCTTCTTCTAGGTATATACCCTCCCGCCTGAGGGCAGAAATCTGTGCCTCCCGTTGTTTGCGGGCGATCTGTTCAGCCTTGACATTTCGTGGGGACTTGCGGATGTTGGATTGGGACGAGTAGAGGAGAGGGGAGTCGTTCTGCCCGCGTGATTTTGAGATGCCGTGTGGGGAGGGTCTCTTGCGAGGGTAGACGGTGGTGCGGACGTTCTTGGAAGAGGTGATATCCTTCATGGTTGAAAAGGGATGGATCGGGACGCTGCTAGGAGAACGGGAAGAGTGAGATTTTTGTTGTTGTGCAGACATGTTATAGCGAGGGAAGAAACGAGGAGGAGGGGGGAGGTGGTGGACAGCGATGCGATGAGCGCACCGGCCGAGTAATAAGAGGGAAGGGGAAATGAAACAAGGGAGGGTGGCCGTTTAATAAGTACAACACGAACCAACCGCAAATTGACGGGTGGACGGACGGTCACGGCGAGATGAGGGCGATCGCGCGTGGAGGTGAAGGGAGGAGGGGAAGGAGAACTCACGAGATATCTAGATTGACAAGAGGGTTCGAGGTGACTTGGAGGGAGGAGGAAGCTATCTGGGTTGAGGTTTTGTGTGAGTGTTCGGGTTCGTCAAGGGGGAAGCAAGTGTGAAGGGCGATAAGAGTGAGATTAAGTCGTGACGATTATCGTCGGGAGGTCGTTCAGGTAGACAGCCCGGTCTACAGCAGATCGTGTCGGTTGTCGTACCGTCTTCGCCGTTGCATGAAACGACGAAGAGGACGAGCGAGTGGGAGAGGAAGGAAGCACAGGTGGAACAGAACGAATAAAAGGGATCAAGGCTGGAGGCTGTAGTTGAAAAGATATCCTCCCGAAAAATAATTGGGGAAAATAAATAATTAGAAAATAAAATAAAACAGCGCCAGATGAATTTGATCGCATAACGACCATCAACCTGAGCCGGCTTATGTCCATCCTGAAATCGGGTGGATATGACAAGTGCTTGTCGGTTCTTCGGAACATTTTAACCGCACCACGTTTCACGACATTCACTCTTAAATCTACACGGTCCCGCCGGTCTCACCTTTGTGTACGGCTTGCTCGCTCTGTCGCTCCACGGGTCAGCACAACAGTGGTCGGAAATCGGTGCCACGCCAGGACTGACGGTCTCACCTGCTGGGGTATTCTATTGAACGGAAAGACGGAACGTCAGCGGAAGCAAATATCATGCGAGCGCAAACAATACGCACATTCAAGAAACAACCGTGTTCTCGACTCGAGGGGTGATTAGAATTAAGGAGTGGTATATGGGAGCAAATGAGTGTGAGTGTGAGGGGGAGGTGGCGGTGAAAAAGCTGTAGAAAAAGAGTGTAGCGAGGTCGGATTCGGTTTGGCGGGGGACCCAAGGGGAGATCACAGTTGCCTCTCGAAATTAATCGAAGGTCTGGACAGAGTCACTCGACGAGGATTGGACTCGAAGAGCAGCAGAGGGTGAGCAGCAGCGGATGGGAGCAGCTGATCGAGGCCTATACGAATATGTATGACGATATCCGTTGGGCGTGGGGGGCCTTGGAGGGGAGAGAGAGCGTGTGTGTGAGGGTAAAGGAGAGAGGGAGAGAGAGAAAGAAAGAAAGAAAGAAAATAGGGACCGAAGGGCAGCTGCTGGCTGTCTTTGAATGCGGTGGAATATTGACCTGCGTTCTGCAACGAGGCCGATGTATGTACGAGAACGTACGCCCGCCACCCCAAGCAAGGTAATCGGGTATTTTCAATTGTGCCAATCACTTTCCGGTTAGTCAGAACCGCTCACTGTTACACTTCCAGTTCCCACACCAGACTCGATTTTCTACCTTTCGAAACACACTCTGGGGTCTGCAGCGGACGAGCTGGTGTAGAACCGCATCTACACAGGGAGACACAATGGGATGAATGAACTCGCAGAGAAGACGCTGCAGGCTGAGAGATCCCTTTGATCAGTCACACACACCCTGTTATCGTACCGCTCATCATTTCTGCCGCGGACCGTGTGTAAGGCTTGTTGGACCACCCGCCGTCCCTGAAAGGCGTTGGCTGAGCCGAACTGCGCCTCGCCCGCCACGGTTCTCTCCCATACCGGTATCCGGAACGCTCCTCTCTGCGGGTCCATTTCCTCAACCGCCGGATGACACCTTGAGCCGGGAAGAATACAACACCGGCTCACCCTCTCGCCACCCTCTGATGCATTTAGATTGGTAGCTTGTGTGCCCTGTCAGCCTGATGATCCGTCTCCCGCCATCTTCGCTCTCGTACTTCCTACACCGCAGTCGCACCCCGAAGGAGCAATCACCAGCATCAACAAACGCCCCACACCACCCTGCGCCGGACCTCCACCCGCCAGCGCATCTTCAGCCACAGACTTCGTTACAGACTCCGATCCGGATCCAGCTTTCGGATGGAAAGCCATGGCGTGTCAGTATCAGTCAAATCCGGTAATCCGCCCCAGCATCCGTAGGCTGTGGCGGCGCTGTTGTCCGCCATTTACTTACTTAACACCATACTACTGAGAAAGAGGGATTACAATAACAAACGTTATAACACCCGTTCCTGGCTCAAACATCCACCCCCCCCAGACGCCTTCCTATGCCCGCTAGTCGTCATCCTCGCGTAAGAACAAGGTCCGGCGCCCACATTCGACACAGAGAACGACTGTCCCACGACGAACATTCGTTCTGATACGACTCTCCTAGAATTTCCTCGAAGCAACTTCAGTGCGAATAAAGCGAAGCAAGCCGCGATCCCATGCTTATTGAACTCGGCCTCTATCTACGTATTCGTTACAATACGCTCGAAGAAACTGTTCTTCCTTGCGCCCGATGACGCTCGCCCGGAAAGTGTATTTCCACACGGGATGGATCTCCCACCAAAGTCCTGCGACCGTCTCGCGTGAAAACTCGAATCACGCTCGTTGCCGAACTTCGCGACAGCAAACGTTCCTCCTGTCAATCCCACCTCCACCCTCGGCGGCCATCCAGACGCCAAGCCATTGCTGATCGGGTCCCTTCTCCCGATCGCTCACCCATCTCACATTCTGTCATGACGTACAACATTTACAATATCATCTTCCTCTCGTCACCGGTATCAGCCAGATCTTTAAAGACGGGAACCAACAAATGGTAGAAGACGAATTACAAGACAAGTCACAGAGAGAAAAAAAAAAAATCGAGATATGTAACCTTGCACGAATCTTCAAGTCCGCTGAACAAATCGGAAAAACGAATACTGCCCGCCGCCTTGAAAAACGCCCGTACGCGGGGACAAGCTGCCAGCAACTCATTCCCTGTGTATGCTACTGTTCCCCATAAGTAGTGCCATCAGGTCCTGCGCCGGTTGGTTGTGGCCGTGTACACCCCCAGACTGCTGTAAATGAGCGAGGTGAGGGACCATCCCCTGTGAGAGAAGTTGTTGCTGCTGTTGCTGCCGTTGTTGCTGTTGTCGCAACGCGAGCTGAGCTTGCAACTGCGCGTGACTCAATTGCCCTTGTCCTCCATAACCCCCAACACCTTGAAGTCCGCCAAGGAGCTGCTGTTGAGCTTGCGTACTACCGCTCCTCACGTCCAAACCGCCAGAATGTCCTAACCCGTTCAGAAGGTTGTGCCCAACCAATCCTTGCAGATGATGTTGCTGTTGTCCGGGTCCCAGGCGGATTTGTGGCCCACCACCACCACCACCACCACCGACTCCCAACCCGTTTCCGCCCTGGAAGTTGGCATAATTCGCTTGCTGTTGCGTGAGCCCGTTTGAATGCGTGTGAAGCGCGTTCTGATGGTTCTGTATTTGCTGGATCCCGTTTCCGAAGAATTGGCTCGAATCGTGCGGGGGGCGTCCACCCAGGTTCGCCAACCCAGGGGGCAGTCGCTGTGGTTGAGAGATCGCCTGGAGTGGATTTTGGCTCGCGATTGGCGAGGGATTTCCTCGGAAAGGAACCTGTTGTAAAGGCCCGCTACGCATGAAATTTTGTTGTTGCTGCGCCTGGGTGTAAATCTGCTGAGGATTGCTACCAAACAATTCACCATTGCGGTGCTGTCCCGGGGGCCGGTTGACGCCGAATTGCAGTTGTTCGTCCAGATTCTCGGGCAGGTAGTTCAAACCACCGACCTCACGAACCCTATTGGGTGGAACGGCGGATCGCAAGCCGGGAACCATTCCATCCGGAACGAAACTTTTGTCCTCGAAACGACTGTCATACAACGCGTCCAAACGGTTGTTCGGAGGCAGGTGATGTTGTTGGACCGGTATGTTCTGTCCGAACGAATTCCCTTGTTGTTGTGAAAGCATGTACAACTGGTTGACTTGGTTGGATGGTCCACCACCACGCTGCCCCTGTTACACACAACTGTCAACAAAGGCACAAATCCCGCAAACTGGGTAGTAACGTACTTGACCCGCAGAATTCTGCAGCATCGCAAAGATCTCATCCATTGTACGAGGATCCCCTCGAGAATCAAGAGGCACGCGGCTATCGGGGCGGTGTCCTTGTGTCGGCGAGGGTGATGTAAGGCCACCGATTATCGGCTTCCCGCCCACCATTTGTGGCTCCCTCCCACCCTTGCTATCGAAGAACTTCGCGAATCTACTTCCCTTACCGGAAGAATAGTTCGACCCATTGGGCGTCCCAGGCATGAGATCCATCGCGTTTCCATTTACATTCCCAACAAACCCAACGTCGCCGAACGACCCCTCTGACGACACGCTCGAAATTCCTGATGCTCGACGCTGAGATTCGAACTGCTGAGCATAAAGATCTTTGTCATCGAACTGCGTGCGATGAACTTGGTCGAACGGAGATTGGTCCCTTTGACGGATAGCATCAGGTCGTCCGAGTCCCAAAGCTGAGTCTGGACGAAGTCTGTACTGGATATCCGGCGACTGACGTGGGCCAAGGTCCGGCTGGGGCGGAGGCAGTTGTTGTGAGGGGTACTGAGGTGCCGCGATGATGTTCTCGACAGGGTTCTGGGTTTTTACACTCCCGGAAGTCGAAGACGTGCGAGAACTTAGGCCGAGCAGGCGAGACGTTTGAGGAGGATTATACTCTGGAGCAGGGGATTGCGTCGATGTCGGGGTTGGTTTCTGGGAGGGAGCAGTGGGGTCTTGGTTGAGAGGGTTAGGGAAGAATCTAGAAGCACTTCGTTGGGTTTCCAGAGGAGAAGCAGGGACATTTGTGGATGCTGGCTGGGAAAGAGATGTGTCCGAGGGAGCAGAGGGAAGAGGAACGAACGAACGAGGATCGGTGGAGCTCGGGGTGAGGGGGGACGTTGTAGCCCCGGTCGAACCATCGTCCTGGCTACGTACGGGGTCTGCTCCTGGTTGAGATAGGGTCACCCGACGGATGCGTAGTCACTTACTAAGAGCGGGCACGGGGTCATTTGCACCCTCAACAACCTCCTGTTCACCCTTCTTATCGGCTTCGCGTTTGATCATCATCTTGAACAGCTGTATTTCGTCCATCTGCGGTTCGGCGTGCCCGGCTGTATCTTGTTGGGAGCCTGAGGGTATATCTTTCGCAGTGACAGTCTTGTCTTTCTCTTCCTTCTCCTTCATACTCTTCTTCCAGGCCTGGATGCTGTCCATCTCTCCGTCAGCAGTCCTACCGCCCAGGATCCCACCAGAGGCATCGGGAACGTAAGTTTCCATCCATGCGGGCTCCTTCTCCTTGTCGCGATCGTCCCGACGATCCTTATCTTTTCCGTCGTCCGCGTTCTTTCTATCCCGACCGGTGGCACGTTTGAGACGGCTATCACGATCCTCTGCGGTCTGCCAGCGGTTGTCTCGGTCCTTGTCCTTGTCTTCTTTCTCGCGATCCCTTTTCGTAGCCACCCGTTCATCTCGCTTTCCATCGTCGCGCCATCGCCGTGGGTCGTCATCCTTGTCCCGCGGAGGAGAGTAATGGTCCATGCCCCGGACGGGTCGGTCTCTTTCATCTCTGTCAAATCGACGCGTACGGTCCCTGTCCTTATCATCGTAGTCACGGTCCCGTCTGCTGGTGGAGGTGTCGCGTCGGCCGCGAGATGAGTCCCGGACCTTGGAACGTGGCCTCTCGCGGGTATCTCGATCTCGCCGGTATTCATTCTCTGAAAAGTCTGGTCGCATCCAAGTCAACACTTAATCTCAGGCCACTCACTGTCGTCACGACCCTGTCGCACGGGGTCTGCACCTATACGAGCATGGTCAGTCCATGAAATGGTACGTGGCGTATAGTTCAAACCTCGTCTCCAGTCATCACTCGCTTCTCCATTCCTCCTCTTAGCCGGCTCTCTCGCTTCTGTCCGCCGTGCACCGTTTGTTAAAGAGGATTGACCATTAAGTCTATTCGACGCTAGATTCAATAAGTCAGGAGGAAATTGTCAGGTTCTGTATCGTGATTGTGTGTTGCGTAAAGGACGGACCTAGACGATCTCGATCAAATTTGTCGGAAAGCTAGCATAATAGGACTCAGTCTAGCAAAAACGTGAGCGGTATGAGGGGTTTCACATACACTGCGAAGTCGTTCCTGCCCATCCTTGGCTTCTCTATCTTCCCCAGACCCCTTCTCGCGGTCCCGGTCTGTTGTTCGCGTTGACTGGTGTCGGAAATTGCCCATTTGCGAAGGTTGTGCTAGAGTGGTCCGGAAGTTCCGGGCTGTAGAGTTTTCTGCAAAGGGGTGGTTACTCAAGTAGTGTATATCCGAACATAAAGAACATACCGGTGTCATCTGCATCCCGCCTGAAACTACGGAAGCCAAGTTTGATAAACCGAAGAAGCGCTCGTAAGCGCGAACGAAACGTACCGCCTGTCTCTGCCATTTGGAAGTGACGTGGAAGCGTCTGAATCTTTCTTTGTTGAGGATTGTTCGTTCCAGTCGCTTCAAAGAATAAGTCGGCGCTCAGGACGAGGGAGAGGCAGATCGGAGACGAGACCCACCCAAACCAGTCTTTGAAATCTGGCATTCCTTGTGGACATTGTACGAGAGGTGACTTGGAGAGGTGAAGGGCTTGGGCTCTGGTGTATATGTAGAAAGGGCGTGGCGCATCGGTTGGCTTTGAGGGGGTGTCTTCATCATCCTCCGTTTCCAGTGCGATTTTTCCGACCGACCTTGAAAGGTCACCAATATTATCGAGGGCCAAAGGTTCGGTAGGGGCGGGGTTGAATTCGATGCCAGCGGCCACCATTGTAGAGTACGGATGAGCTGAGAGAGGGGTGGTCGAAGTCAGATGAGGTGTTAGGGAGTCGAGCGTTCGAAGTCACCCTTACGATGATCGTCACGAGTTCAACGACGAACTCGCCCAGGTTCCTAGCCGGCCCCTCTCTCAAGCATTTTATTCTCAAACAACAGGTCCTCGGCCTGTATAGAAATGTAATACGCGCAACACGTTGTACGGAAAGTCCCTATGCCTTGAATGAAATGTCTATTCACGCATCACAAAAAGCGTTGCCACCCCACGCCCGGTCCGAAACAAGAGTCTGGGTACGCCATGAGTTCGAGAGGAGCAAATACCTCCAAGATACGGTAAGCCTCCGCGTATTCGACTATCGTTCGCACTCAAACGTTTCGACAACAGGAAAAGATAAAAGATAAGTTGGCGGTTTGCAAGAGAGAACTCCGCCAAGTTCTACCAGCACTGCGGGGGTGACGGAGGCGGGCTGGGGACGGCGAAATGTGGATGCCGTGTTGCCCGTGCTAGTTCTTGGCTTAGAGTTTCTGTTATCAGCACGGTGCACATCACGGGACAGGACGAATATAAATCCTATAGTAGGGAAGGAGGTCCGCTCCTTGCCCAGAGCCGCCACACTCTCATATCGCCTCGACGTCGGAAACATCGTGAGCAGAAAACAAAAACCCCTACTTCGAAGCTGATCAACGCCTCAGATGGAGGTCTTCATGTGGGGGTTGAGTTACTCCACCAACAAAGACCAAGTTATCGTCGCCATTGTCAAGATCCTACAGCGTGACGATTACCTCGGACTGTGGGGTCCAACTCCGGTCAACCTCGAAGTCCAGCTCCACAGGAATAAAAGGTCCGGGATTGGCCACGGCGGTACCGGAAGGTTCACCGTCGCAGTTCCAGGCGTGGCGCTCCAGTTCCTTCAGGATTATGGCGGAGAACATCCTCGCCAGCCCATCCAGTTTTCCGGAAAGCAGGTCTTCTTCAAGCCATCGAACAACGCCCCCCGCGAAGATACCGTCCAAAGACTTTTGCGTACTCCTTATGTCGATCCCTATGCACAGGCAGAGAAACAGAAGAGGATCGCGGAGGCAGAAGCTAATCAAATACCCATCTCTCAAATTGAATTCGGGTGGGAGTGTAGGGATATGGTCTTTTCCTGCGAGTGGGAAAAGCCCCTTGACCCACCAGGATCACTGGGCTATGACGAAGACCGACGGGAATTCAGGATCAGTTTTGGGTCAAAATCAATCGCCTTACGGTCAGCACAGATCAATTGGGCGTCCTGTGGGATGGACGGCCACCTCCCCGTGATCTGCTTCGGCCTTGGTTCTCACCCAATCTTCGAGGAAACCGTGACTCTTCCTCAACCCTCACCTTTCAACCGAACAAGGATCTCATCACTTGACCCCGACCATGAACGGGTAGTCCCCTACGCATCCCTCGCTCTCCGTTTCATATGCAACTCTCCGGGGTCTTTGGAGATGTTCCGTACGCTCTGCCGGATCAGCCCCCTTGGGAAAGCATCAGACAATATCTACCACAAGGAGTACCGGCAACTATTTTCTACGGAACTCAGGGAGAGGTTCGAGTCATGGTCGGCCCAGCTCGATTTCGAGGTCGCGTTCCAGGTGGAGAAGATCGTACGGGACGGAGAAGTGGATTTTCGAGAAATACTGGCTCTCCGGCAAGACGTAGAGGACCTCGTCCGGTCGAATGGTGTGGAGCATACTGTCGGCGTTCTGCGCTCATTCCTGTCCGCACTCAGAGAAGCTGCGTGGGACGTCCACCCCAGTTACATCTCCACCCTATTCCGCACGGCCACACGAGAATACGTACCAGAAACCAAGAGCCTCGCCAACATGGCACTTGAAGACACATTCTCTTGCTACCATGTCTCGGTGACACCGACGGCAATGAAACTTAGTGGTCCATTCCAGGAACGCTCGAACCGAGTCTTCCGAAAGTACCCAGACCGCCACTCGTGTTTCATCCGGGTAACTTTCGAGGAGGAGACCCGCCTGCAGCTCCGCTTTGACCGGGAGGTAGATGGCGCCGCCTTCGTGAAAAGGCGGTATGGTGCAATCCTTCACGAAACTGGTCTAAAAATCGGCGGGCGAAACTATTGGTTCCTCGCCTACTCGCAATCGGCCCTCAAGGAGCATTCCGTCTGGTTCATGCGCCCGTTTAGGAACGAGGATGGAACCTTGGTCGACCCTGCCTTCATAATAGACTCACTGGGAGATTTCGACAACGCCCCCGACCCGAAGCTCATCTACTGTCCAGGGAGATACGGCGCTAGAATCAGCCAAGCATTTACTTCCACAGACTCCGGTGTCCCCATCGAGCCAGAGGAAATCATAGAAATATCGGACATCGAGGTATTAAAGGTCCCTGGCGACCCCTCCTCTGGGAAATGGAACTTCACCGACGGAGTTGGAACCATTTCATCCGAGCTTGCGAAACAAATTTGGGATGCCACCCGTGCGAGACGGCGAAGTGCTAAACGAGTTCGCATCTACCCAAAGTGCTTCCAGATTCGATTCCAAGGGTGCAAGGTATGCACGCACTTTTTCGTTTCTCTCGAAACCCTACACCAATTTAATTCGATCAAAAGGGAATGGTCAGTGTCGACTACCGCCAAAAAGGACGTGAACTCGCCCTCCGTCCTTCAATGATCAAGTTTCAGGCGCCGGATTGGTCGGATATTGAGATCGCCCGAGCATTTGACCGCCCTAGTCCTTTCTACCTCAACCGGCCGCTGATTATGGTGCTCGAAGGCCTCGGGGTTCCATACGAGATCTTCAAGGAATACCAGGATGGAGCTGTCATGGAAGCTGAGCTGTCTAGACAAGATTTCGAATGTGCTGGACGGCTGCTCGAGTCATTCGGTCTAGGTGCTTCGTTCCGTCTCCCCTCCATTATGTACAACCTACACAAACTCGGCGTCCCGATGCAAAACCAGGACCCATTCTACAGACATTTGATGGACTTCTCTATTAACCACGTTCTCCGGGATCTTAAGCATCATGCTCGAATTCCAATCCCCGGCTACACTTTGGTCGGCGTTGCCGACGTCCACGGATGGCTTCAGCCCAACGAAGTTTTCGCGTGTATTGCCAATCAGCAGACAAAGAAGTTGGAGTATCTCGAGGGTGATATGGCGATTACCAGGTATTAATTCTCCTTCCTGCCTAACTTTTTCACTATCTGAATCGACACAGGTCCCCTGTGATACATCCAGGAGACGTGCAAATTGTCAAGGCCATTGGGAAACCGCCTCCTGGGTCCCCTTTTGAGAAGGAGCCATTGCCGAATGCCGTTGTCTTCTCTATAAAGGGTATGGCCTTGTTACCTTGTTTGGTCGTGTACACACTGAGGGAGTACTATCCAGGTGACCGACCGGTTCCCTCAAAAACAGGAGGCGGGGATCTCGATGGGGATGTCGTGAGTAACCAACCATTCATTACTTCCGCCCATTGTTCATTCCAAAATCCAGTATAACATCGCTTCGTTACTTGATTTGCCTGTCCAAAAGACGTATACAGCAGCTGCCTACACCGATGCACCGAAGAGGATACTGGACAGGAAGTGTACTATGGATGACGTCGCAGATTTCGTGACGGATTACATTAACTCAGATGTGAGTGTGTTTCCCGTAGGAATGTACCATCAACCAATCTTTCGCAGGTTTTGGGTCTTGTCGCAATCAACTGGCTGATCATCGCAGATCAAAGCGCCGAGTCCATCTTCGACAAGGACTGCATGACGTTGGCACAACTCCACAGCGACGCTGTCGACTACCCAAAGAGCTCTACCCCAGTTCCGCTGGAGAAGATACCGAAACTTAAGTTCAAGACGAAGCCAGATTGGAACCAGCCGGAGACCATGAACGATAGCAAGAGCGCGGACTATTATGATAGTCAGAGGGCTATCGGCCGATTGTTCAGGGCGATCAAGTTGCCCGCTCTCGACATTGCTCGGAGAGTGAACCGAACGCAGCGGAGGAGGATGGACGAGGATGAGGACGATCATGATGACGATCACCTGGTAGGGAAGCTCGGGCGGATGAACTTACGGGGCGAGGATGAGGTCGACATCGCCGTCTGGGGCCGTGTTACTGATTTCATAGACGAAGACGTCGACCCTGATCACCATGCTCATGCGTTCAGCCTTTTTGAAAGGTATACAGCGGAACTCAAGACGATCTGCGCTTCTCATACCATCTCATACCGTCGCGACGCCACGCTCACCGAAGAGGAGGCGGCTGTTGGCACGATCGTTGCGAAGACATCCCAGCCACGATACCGACGCGACATGGTCTCGAAGTTGAGAGATCAGACGAATTTGCAGGTGAAGGGTGTCAGAAACGAGCTGGTTTCTGAAGAGGATGGATTCGAGACCAAGTTGTCCAAGGCTTGGGCGTTGTGGAGAGTTACGCAAGAGGAGAGGGGGTCGATGGGGGCGAGGACCTTGGGGTTGATTGCTTTGGGTCTCATCTTTGAAGCGATCAAAGAATTCGAGGAGGAAATGAAAGGATATAACTAGGATACATGTTTTGCACCGCTGTACACATACTAGGACCCGTAATCTGAATGCTGTGAATCGTGATACCCCCCTTGTTTTAACAAGGTGCTGCAAGTGGCGCAGGTCCTCTGGGGTTCAAGCAGTGTTTCGCAAAACTGATAAATAAATATTAGCAGCGGCAGTGAAGTTCTTTCATTCAACTTACTCAGAATAACAGAGTCGCCCCTAAGGAACACGTCAATTTGGTGTAAACACGCGCACTGTAACATGAAACCCACCTGAGGAACATCTTGCTGATGAACCGATCCTTATTCACTGGCTTTTTATTCTTGCCTTTTGGTACCTCCGTCCACATCTAGAACCAATGAAGTCAGAAAAACTGTAAGGGACCTATAAGATACCAGGACTTTACCTCCTTTACGTTCTCGAGCACCTGTTGGACGAGTTAATCTCTGCTGCTCAGTATAACACGGGGGAGAACACACCATATTGCTATGCCTATCAAAAGCCTTAACCCTCGCCAGCAACTTCTTGTTATTTCTCAGTGAGATCAGCACTTGGGTGTGGTTTCGAACCGCTTGCTGGAGGACGGACAACGGCCCTTGGCTGATCTCGTGCTCCTCGAGTGCTCGTAGCTGAGACTCATCCAATTCTGATTTTGGGACGTGCACGTATTGACTATAATAACGAGTCGGTTAGCCACGGTCTGGGGATGCGATGGTCGATTTCTTAGGTGGAAGGCGCGTACCTCATGGTGGGCTGGGGAGAGGTCTATACCACGGCGCCTCCTTGGTGATCGATTTTTCATCCGTCCCTCCTCCGCCTCGAAAAATGGCTCGCTTAAAACAAAAGGGCAAGGCCGGTGCCGCCAAAGCCTACGTAACACGTTCAGCTGCCGTAAAGAAGCTCCAGATCTCTCTTGCAGATTTCCGGAGATTATGCATTCTAAAAGGTTCGCGGTTTTGCTGTAGGGAAAGCCTACCTTCACCAACTAACGTTGAGATGTCCAGGTATCTTCCCCCGCGAACCCCGGCATCGTAAGAAAGCAAACAAGGGATCGTCCGCTCCAACGTCGTTTTATTACGCCAAAGACATTGCCTATCTCGCTCACGAACCCGTACTGAGGAAACTCCGGGAACACAAGGCGTTTGCAAAGAAACTTTCTCGAGCGATCGGTCGAGGCGAATGGAGCACCGCCAAGAGTTTAGATGAGCACAAGCCAACCTACCGCCTGGACCATATCATCAAGGAAAGGCAAGGGAGCGTTCTATCCCTGCGTTCATTCTCGATTTTGACGTGAGGTTCAGGTACCCAACTTTCATCGACGCCGTTCGAGACATCGATGATGCTTTATGCATGATATTCCTATTTGCGAACCTCCCCGCTACATCTCGGGTATCGACCGCCCTCGTCGACAACTGTACCCGACTCGCAGCCGAATGGCAATTATATGTCCTCCACTCCCACTCGTTACGCAAGGTGTTCTTGTCCATCAAGGGTGTGTACTATCAAGCCGAAGTAATGGGCCAGAATGTTACATGGCTTGTGCCATACCAGTTCACTCAAAATGTGAGTAATCTACCCGGCGTCGTCAAAAGTATTCTAAGGTTTGGACAGATTCCCGCGGATGTCGACGTACGAGTGATGCTAACTTTCCTGGAGCTGTACCAAACGCTCCTCGGATTTGTGTTCTTCAAACTCTACACTGACGCCGGCCTGGTTTATCCTCCACCGTTGGACACAAAGAAGGATGAAGCCGCAGCTGGTGTTGGTGCTTTCAGCTTACAGCAGGCCTCTGAACAGCGGATTTCAGATGCAAAGAAGCCTTCTGATCCAAGGGTGTCTGCTGGGGACGTTCGGCAGACAATCAAGACCATCTCGTCTGAGACACCAGGTGACAACTCGACAGAAAATGAGGCGGGAGAGGACGAGAGTGTGACGGCTGAGGAGGACTTTGTCCCGCAACCATCGAAGTCCAATCCTGAAGAAGCCGCTGTCCTTTCAACATTCCAGTCGCTATCAGCCCAAGAAGGTTCGACCGTCACAAAACTCTTTGCGCCGTACACGTTCTGGTTATCAAGGGAGACATCACGCCCGATATTCGAGTTCGCCGTGCGTTCCTGTGGCGGGAGAATTGGATGGCCAGCATCCTCCGGTTCTGGATCTCCCTTTGATGAGTCCGACGAATCGATTACCCACGTTATAATCGACAGACCACTTGTAGAACGGCCGAACGAAACGCAAGAGGAGCGAGAACGTCGGCTACGGCGGAAATACATCCAACCTCAGTGGGTAATTGACTGCATCAACGCCGGGAAAATACTCCTCGAGGACAAATACACTCAGGGAAAACCTCTGCCGCCCCACCTCTGTCCATTTGGCGATCACGAAGGTGCTTATGACCCTACAACGGCTAGCCGCGGCGATGACGTGGAGATGGCTGAGGAGGGAAGCGAGGAGGAGGAAGATGTGGAAGTTGAGGAAGCCGGCTCAGGACCTGGACTCTCTGTTTTGGTCGCAGGCGTCACGGAGGACCCGGATGATTTACGCGCCGCGGAACTTACGGCTGAGGCGGCTGGGGTCGATTATGGCGCCTTCGAACAGGAGGTCAAGAAGACAAGGAAGGCAAAGGGTAAATCTGTGCCGGTCCCCGTGGAGGCAGAGGAGAATATGAACAAGATGCTTATGAGCAACAAGAAACGCAAGCTGTACGAGAGGATGAAGTATGGGCAGCAGAAGAAAGACGCCGAGGTGGGTTCATCGGCTCTAATCTGTGGTTTCTTAGTAGTGGTGACTAATTTCTTGTTACGCCAGCGAAAGAAACTGGAGCAAAGACGGAAAGAGGTGGACGGGGAGAAGAGGCAGCGGAGGAAGGAGGGTCATTCATAGTCGATAGTCCGCCGTATCCAGGCAGAATTTCACGAGTGCAGGTCCGATCAACCACACCATTCTTCTGACTCTGAGGTCGGCCTCTCTACAACGGTCCTGTGCTATATGAAGCTTCCCGTCAGCTCCTTATTTCCTCTTTCTTGACCCGACACTCAGGTCGTGTGCCAGCTCATGGCACCTTTCGGTCTCGGAGGCAAGGGCTCGCCTTCAAAGAACCCTCGTAAACTCCCCAGTAATCCACACAACGCGCACCACACCGATAACCCGTCCCACACACCCCACCACTTCTTCTCATTTCCGCTCTGGAAGAGGCAGAACGTTTACGCCTTCCCCGCCACAGACCCTCCCTCCTCCGCAGATGACTTCGGTGGCCTCCCCAGACGATCATTCAATGCCAAGAAACGGAATGATTCTCCTCCTCCCCCCCCACCCAAGGACCGCATCTCTTCGACTATTATCCCTAGGATATCAAGCGTCAGTGATGACCGCGGCGACGGAGAGTTCATCCCGGGCTCTTCCACGATTACTTCACCGGAGCGTACCCCACCGAGACGGAGACAAGACCCGCCCACTCGACAGTCAACGGCGGCCCTCGCACACGCTTCTTTGGGGTTGGGTCTCCCTCATGTGATGCCTTCCCAGGGTGCCTCGTCCTCGTCTTTGGATATCACTGCACTCCGGAACGCCTCCAATCGCCAGAATGATGCAGATCCCGGCGTTGCGCGGTCAATTATGCGCAAGGCGAAAAGCTTCCAGAAGCTTCGGCCAGATCCTCCTCCGGAAGATTTTCAGAACCTCAGGGAACGCAGGCGGTCTAGGGGGCTCAGTTTGGGCCCACTACATTTCGCAATCGAGGGCAAGGGCAAAGAGTGTGAACCGGAGAGTCCTGCCAAAGCTTTATCAAGGAAGTCTTCTTTCTGGCGTCGCAGAAAGGATTCATTGAAGACGCTTGTCCATCCAGAGCCGCAGAAACCACTCCCTCCTGTTCCGATTCAGCCAACTGATCCAAAAGGGCACGTCTATCTACAACCGCCCGTCCCCTCAACGGGTATTGGCGACAGAAACGGCGTGCTTGGTCCCATGCCTGGAAAACCACCCACCCCAAAACACAGCACCTTGATTCGTAGCCGGTCGACTTTGATCCAACGGAGCAACTCTGAACGCGTGTTACCCGGAACCCGTCCATCTTCTGCGCATGGTTCACCCCATTACACTACTTCTAAATCACCTAGAGTGGCGCGTCTCCCCGGGCGACCGTCCACCGCAGGTGCCGTGTCTTCAAGTCCCAGATCTTCACACCTCACCCCTTCCATCAGTTTTTCTTCCATCACACCCCAACCTATGACAGACCGTGCAGATTCGTTCCCTCTCGACTTATCGAAACCCCGCGCCCGTGCTTCAACGAATCCCCCTCTTCTCCATCGTTTGTCTATGAATCTCTTCTCATCTTCCCCACCAATCCCTGCTCTTCCCCACACCCAACTGACGAGCTCCCCCGAAACGAGTGCCTTTAGTTCCCCCCGTCCCTCCATTTCCAAACACTCGATCGATATACCAAAACCCCGCACAGATGAAGAATCTCCCAGGCAGTATGTGGATCGCCTCACGGAGACCGTTCCAAAGTCCGACATTGCCACTGTATTGGCTTCCAGGTGAGATGCTTTACACCGAGTAATTCCAACGGGCTAAACCTTCTCAAGTGGGGAGACATTCTATGTTGATGCTCTCAAGTATTATTTCTCCCAGTTCGACTTCGAGTCCAATCCGCTGGATGTTGCTTTAAGGAAGCTTCTGATGCAAGTCGGCCTTCCTCGCGAGACGCAACAGATCGACCGTGTTATCGAGTCTTTCGCCACAAGATATTCTCAATGCAACCCCGGACTGATTGTACCCCAAGGTAATGGATTTCGACCTGAATAACTACCTACATTCTGACCCACGTCAAGATAACGCATACATCCTCGCATTCAGCTTAATAATGCTTCACACGGACGCCTTCAATAAATCAAACAAGCACAAGATGACGAAAGCAGACTATATCAAGAATGCGAGTTTGCCTGGAGTTGCATCGGAAGTTCTTGACGTACGTCACTCACCCCCATTCAAATCACCGTCCCCTCAACTGCCTCCAAGTGTTTCTTCGACAATATTGTATTCGCTCCTTTTATCTTCATCGAAGATCCTCTTGATCTGAACTCGATGCTCCCTCCTTCTCTGGATGGCGCACCGTCAAGACGCGGTTCGACTTTCGCATCTCCGAGTGGAAATGTTGGTGCCGGGACGAGTCTACTCAAGAGCAATCGGATTGACCCCTACTACCTGATAATCCGGGTGAGTTTTATTCATAAGTTCACAAGTTGTTGCATCCGAGCGTTTTCCGCAGAATGAACTTGACCCTCTGCGAGTTGACGTGGAAAGCCTTATGCCGTTCGCCAACCCTTACACTTTCCGAGGCCCCGTGGGTGATTCAAATTATGAAGAGATTCATGAGAAATTTTTGCAAGCTCGGAGTGCCGATCTCAATGCGGAAACCTTGCTCGTATCTCCCACGTTTTTCAACCTTTCCAGCCCCATGCTCCCGACCGGTCCTGTCAACGACAATTCCGTACCGGCCTACCCCGGTTGTGCTGTAAAGCTAGTCAAGATCGGAATCTTGAATAGAAAGGACGACATCGTGGATGGAGGCAAACGAGCAATCGCCCGCAAATGGAAAGGTTGGGGCGCTATCGTGACGAACTCCCAGCTCCTGTTCTACCGCGATGCGAGCCATGTGATAAACATCCAGCGGCAATTCGAGGAACCGTCAGACCTCCCCCCGCCGCGAATTGTATTGACGAGACCCGACGAGCTTTGGTCCCTGAAAAACACTCTCGCGGTGTCGGATAAATCGTACACTAAGGTATCTTTACGTTCAGCCCACATTATTTTCAGTACTGAAGGATGTCCGCAGAGAGAACACACTTTCCGGTTTGTCATGGCTGACGGCCGCCAATCACTGTTTCAAGCCGGGTCAGAGGAGGAAAAAAACGAATGGATGGCGTGCATAAACTACGGAAGCTCCTTCAAGACCACGGACGTTAGCATACGTTCTGCTGGAATGACCAAGAAAGACATCGAGCTCACGGGCATCGCCGCCGCGGCCTCGCACTTGCGCGATTTGGAAATGAGGGGGAAAGGATCACCACCCCTCAAAAGTTGGGACAGGAATGGAATCTCAAAGCGGTCGCGCGTGGAGTCGCTGAATATGGCGCCTTTACGACGGTATTCAGACAGCTCCGAGACAGAGCCGATGTCACCGCGTTCGGATAGCTCGTCAATTCAAGTCAAGAACACCTTCGATCTCGTCAAGGCAGATCTTGCCAATACCATGCGGACGTCTCTTGACTTCCCTAGCTCGTTTTTGCGGACACATAGCCTTGACCTGGCCTCGACACTCTCCCCCATTCCAAATAGCGTAGATCGTCGGCCACATAGAACAAGATCGACCAGGGCTCGCATAATTGAGAACAGGATCAAGGAAATAGAGTCACAGCTCTCCGAAACTCGCTCTCGGCTCCGTTCAGACCTGTTACTGGTTCAGAACATAGCAATATTGACACCCTTCCAACGGACGACGCGCGACCGGCTTCACGTGGCGATTTTGAACACCGCAAAGCGCGTCAACCGCCTTCGCTTGGAGGAAACAAAACTTCTTTGTCACCGTGACACTTTGACCCACGATCTACTGACCGCAGATCTGAATTGGCAACGGGCGAAGGAAACGGCGCTGAATGCTGCGAAGGAGGTGTTGCGTGTCAGGTCGTTTAGCCTGACGGAAATAGATGTGATAGACGAAACCACACCCCCGATCGATCGTCCTCCATTACCCACACAGGACCCACTACCTCGTTCGCTCAGTGGCGACTCGTTCTACTCGGCGCTGGACAATACAATGGAGTCTCTCGTTACGCCCTCCCCTTTGCCATTCACTTCGCACATCCTCGAATCTCCAGCATCCGCCCAATTGACGACACCAGCCGTGACCCCTGGTCAGGCTAACGCCTCCTCGACATCATTCCCATTCCCGGCAGAATACGCCACGGGAGACAGCACTCGTTCCTCGTTTGACCACGTGACTGGACAGGAAAGCAACCCTAGGGGTTTATATACCCATGAACGGTTCTACACGGCCCCAGAGATCCCCGAGGAACATGCAGAGGATTGGAACAAAACAAAGGCAGCCAAACGGGTGTCACTCGTTCGCGTGCCCAAAGATCTTCGGATGTCACTTCTAGTTCGGACGCCCGAGGAAGCTCACGGGCGTTTGAGAGCCAGCCCGACAGTCCCTTTATTGGCTCCGGGTCAATGATGACTGCTTTGTGAAAGAACCCATGGACTTTTACTTCATTTTTGGAAGGGGCTATTTATTCTCTCGTGCAATTAGGTAGTTTGTTGGTATGTATCTCTAAACCCTCTACGATAATCGTACATGATAATGAAGACGAACGCTTTTAGACTGCTTGATAGGGTCTCCATCGGTCACTGTGGGAATCGAGACCGAGATGCGTTGCTATGGATCGGATCCGATAATTTCAGCATCAGCACCAGCGTTCACTCAAGACTGAGATCTGAGCGCTGAGCAACCACCTCAATGTAAAATTATTGCGTTTCACCCACGTTCAGTTGACCCTAAATAGTACGCCCCTTCCAGCGAAGTGGTGCATCGTGCTGCAGACCTGGCAACCACCATGGGGGAGAGCCAGCGCCGCTTGTTCTTGATTCTGACGCCGTCCCCATCCCTGTTAGCCCCATCGTATCCAGTATCTCGGCCTATACCCCCGGCCCCGGCCACAATCAGCCACAAAGGTTTGCGACCGAAGAAAGCTGAGACTCGGAGGCGATCGTTACACCTTCATTTCCCTTCCACCCCAACGATGAACCCGCTGTTATCTGGCTCAGTCGCCTCAGACCTGCCTCTAATCGTTTTTGGACGGACCTCTAGGTCAGGGACTCCGATGTCGCAGCAGCCACGGGAGAAGCCACCGCGCATTGAGTCTCCTTCCACTCTTCACTCCCCTCATCCACGACATTATGCTGCGTCCGACAGGGAGAAACGATCTATTTGGTGCATTTCTACCGTTGAATCCAACTTTTCTACGCTTTCGAGCACCGGGCTACCCAGCAACGGAGGGACAAACAGACGGGTACAAGTCACAGATCCCACCGAATCTAAATGGTCATCGGAGGAATCGTTCTTGCCCATCCCGCCATCGTCACCCGACATCCAGAGATCCCCCCGCCCCGCACGCAACCGAGCCAAGCTGAGACGACAAGCCAGCATTAATTCGACCTCCACCCTGGACCAGATCGCTCCCAGCGATGGTATCGAGCCGAAACAAACTACAGTATCCCCTGGTCGATCTTTGTGGACTCACAAGCAAGGATTAACTACTATCAAAGACGATGCACCGGAGGAAGACAACCACATTTGTCGCGTGGATCCACCCCCTGGGCCTCTGGCCGAAAAGCGACGAGTCATTAACGTCCGCAGGGCTAAGAAGATGCAACGGGTACGGCTCTGATTCTACCTCGCCCCCCCCTTTTTTTGCTCCCGTGGGCCCAGGATCCTGATCGATTTGCCCTGTGTACAGGTTTTCGGCTCAGAGCCGCCGCGGGCCCTTTTCCAGGTTACGAACAAGAACCCAATACCCGATATAGAAAGCGACCACACGAGTGTGTTTGATAAGCGGGGCTCCGTGTCCACCCTGGGGACAACAGGTTTTCTATCTCCGTCATCCCTTTCCGATAGGAGGCGGAGGGCATCGGCCGCATCAACAATCATGACCCCGCCTTCGACGCCAACGACCCCTGTTCTACCACAACTCGAGTCGCCATTGGAATCGGCGTTGCCGAGAGTCGAGCGATCATTCACCTATACCAGATCTGCGACACCCCCAGCGTTTTCAAATATGCTTACTGTCGACACCAAGAGGACCGTTGCTACCCCGGAACCGACCAAGAGCCCAGCCCCCACGGAGACGACCGGGAGACGCGGGGAAAGGGATTTTAGGCAGAGGCGGATGCGGGCGGCGAAGCTGACGAATTTTTTCGGGGTGGACTACCACGACCTCAAACCGCACCTCGATCCGAGGAAAAAACGGACTGAGATTCGCAAGGTCGAAGTGGCGATCGACGAGGGGTGCGGGTTGCCATGGGACCGACACGAGCTTCGTAGCCTCGAAATGGAGGACGTTATCGTGCGGCTGCGGGACCTCCGGTCGTCATGAAGCCTGGACAATTACCCTCCAACCCGCAACCCCCGGCGGCGTTTTCCCCTTCATTCAAAACTCGGAAATCCGGGACCCCTCGAAGATTTCGTTTCTCCCATTGTTCTCTACGCTGGGCGAAATGAGATCGTTGCGAGCGCCCCCGTTTCCTCTATTTCTGCAATCACAATTGTGCGCGTCTGGCAACCGCATATACCACATGGCTCTCTCCCTTCATTGTACCATCACATAATGGCCAGCGATACACTTTTTCTCCGCCATCTAGACAATTCGGGTTCATCTCTAATTACATATGCGTACGTTTTCACAACACAATCACCAATTTTTGTCTTATCCTAATTTCCTCGCCCTCTGGCTCGGATTGCGTATTGTACGGATGTGTGTAAACGGTTGTTTCATCGCCGCAATAACACGTAGACGGATTCTCCAAGAACGATATTGGTCATGTGTCGGAATGAGCCGGTGAGCGACATTAGAAGACCTCCGAAGGAAGCATAAGCGGTCCTGGAGAGGTTTCGG
>Ga0307515_10006210_pt1 | contig 23997 bp, 21 predicted proteins | sample 17_EM_MG_FD_194513 | JGI IMG/M metagenome (GOLD analysis project Ga0307515, IMG submission 194513) | Populus trichocarpa ectomycorrhiza microbial communities from riparian zone in the Pacific Northwest, United States - 17_EM | ecosystem: Host-associated > Plants > Roots > Unclassified | place... | reverse complement strand
GACGTGCCGACCCCCCGGCCAACTGCATTGTTGGGCCCGTTAGTTCACGCTGCGGCTCGGGCGGGGAACGTGCGGGATGTGTATGTGTCAGGTACCGTGGGAGCGCTCCCACCGGTGATGTGTTGAAGAGTCGTCGGTTCGCGCGGGGGTGTCAAGGGAGCGGACGCGGAGAGACGCGTTCAGTTATTCGTCTGTTAGCTAACTGTGCGGGAGGCATGGATCCGGCCGGAGGTGGGGCTCCTCACGCCCCTCTTCCCTGATCAGGACTGTTACATTCCAGGCCAACGGGTGGGTCGACAGGAGGCGGAGCCAATGGCAGGCCACGGAGCGCGGAGCCGGAGTGGCGGCCGGCCGACCCTGGAGGAGGTCGCGGCGCGCGCCGGTGTGGGGCGGGGCACGGTCTCCCGGGTGATCAACGGTTCGCCAAGAGTCAGCGACGCGACCCGAGCCGCGGTCGAGGCGGCGGTGGACGAACTCGGCTACGTCCCCAACACGGCCGCCCGCGCCCTCGCCGCGAACCGCACCGACGCCATCGCCCTGGTCGTCCCCGAGCCGGAGACCCGCTTCTTCGCGGAACCGTACTTCTCGGACATGCTCAAGGGCGTAGGAGCCGAACTCTCGGAAACCGAGATGCAGTTGCTGCTGATATTCGCGGGCAGTGACCGCGAACGACAGCGCCTGGCCCAGTACTTGGCGGCACACCGGGTGGACGGCGTCCTGCTGGTCTCGGTCCACGCGGACGACCCACTCCCGGACCTGCTGGCCCAGTTGGAGATTCCGGCGGTGATCAGCGGCCCGCGCTCGGCTGCGGAAACTCTCACGTCGGTCGACTCGGACAACTACGGCGGCGCGCGCTCGGCAGTGGAACACCTCCTCTCCCGAGGCCGCACCCGCATCGCGCACATCACCGGCCGCCTCGACGTGTACGGCGCCCAACGCCGCGTCGACGGCTACCGCGAGGCACTGCTCGACGCGGGTCATGCGGTGGACGAACACCTCATCCAGCCGGGCGACTTCACGGAGGAGGGCGGCCGACGGGCGATGAAGGAACTGCTGGCGCGCCGCCCCGACGTCGACGCGGTCTTCGCCGGCTCGGACGTGATGGCGGCGGGCGCCCGCCAGGTCCTCCGCGAGGAAGGCCGCGTGATCCCGGACGACGTAGCCCTCGTCGGCTACGACGACTCGGCCATCGCCCGCCACATGGACCCGCCGCTCACGAGCGTCCGCCAGCCGATCGAGGAGATGGGCCGTTCGATGATCGACCTGCTGCTGGCGGAAATCGCGGACCGCCGCCCGGCCACGTCCCGGGGACTGGAGCGCCGACAGGCGGTACTGGCAACGGAGTTGGTGACGCGGGCGTCGTCGTGAGGGGTGGGGTCACCAGGTGCTCAGGTGGCTTGGCTTATTGGTGGCATGCCGGTTCACGCCGAGGGCAGTGACTCCGGTGATCCTGGCGAAACCGGCACCGAGTGCTGTAGCCACGCCGTTCGCGTCCTGACGCGGCTGCTCCCGCTCAAGTAGGCGGAACGCTCCGTCGGCTTCGTGGCGACCCCTTTCATCAAGGCGGTCCCCCTACGCGACAAACCGACCACACCGACCCGCACCGACGCCCAAACTGGCACCCATGACTCCCCACCCCCTCCTGACCGTAGAAGAGATCCCCGCGACCGAGCCCTACCTCCGCACGGTGGGCGAGGTGTTCCGCGTCTTCCGCGAACAGGACTCCGGGTGCGTCTCCTACGGCGTCCAACTCCCGGACGGAGAGCGCTGGTTCGTGAAGGAGGCGACAACTGCCCCCGCCCAGGCCTCACTTGACCGCGCCTGGACCTTCCACCGGGCCGTACGGCACCCGGCGATCGTCCCGCAGCTGCACCGGATCGCCGTGGCGGACAGTGGCCGTACAGCGGTCGTCATGCCCTGGCGGCACGGGGAGTCCCTCTACGGCCCCGCCCGCGCCCGTTTCCGCGCCCTGCCCCTCGCCTCTGTCCTCCGTGCTGTGGACCGCGTCCTGGACGCACACCTCGCCGTGGAGGCCGCGGGGATGGTGGCGGTCGATCTCTACGACGGCGCGTTCCTCTACGACTTCGGCGCCGACGTCCTCCACCTCATCGACCTCGACGAGTACCGCCCCGGCCCTTTCGTCCTCCAGGAGGACCGCCTCCCGGGTTCGGCCCGCTTCATGGCCCCCGAGGAGTGGCACCACGGCGCCCGCATCGACATCCGTACGACGGTCTACGCCCTCGGCCGTACCGCCCGTCTCCTTCTCGACGCGGGGACGGCGAGCGCGCCTGGCGGGGTACGGCGGGTCAACTGGCCGTACTGGAAAGGGCGACCCGTGCCGATCCCGCCGAACGGTTCGCGGGCGTACGGGAGTTCACGGATGCGTGGCGCGCTGCCACCTGATCTCGTCGTCCTGCGACTGTTCCGACGGCGTCAGCCCCGCCGCCGTAGCAACCGCCGCCGATGCCCCATGCCTCGGGTGGATGTACGCCGCGATCGTATGGACGGACGGCTTGCGGGCGAGCCATGACGCCAGTCCCCGCGCCGCCTCCGAGGCCAGACCCCGCCCTTGCCAGGGAACGCCGACCACCCAGGCGATGTCCGCGACCGACCCCGCTTCCGTGACTGTCGCCTGGACCGTGCCCACCAGGCAGGACTCTGCGCGCAGCCGCAGGACCCAGTTGCACCAGGTGACGGACGGGACGGAAGAGCCTGCGATCAGGCGCTCGTAGCGGGTCCGCAGGGCGTCGGGGCTCAGAGGGTCGCCGCCGGTGAAGGTGTGGAGGGCGGGAGAGGACAGGACCGTGGCCATCTCCTCCGCGTGGGTCACGCTCAGGGGGACGAGATCCAGGCGGGCGGTGCTGATGGGTTCGGTGTCCATCGTGGGCGGGCTCCCGTTGCCGGAGAACGTTGCCGGAAAACGAATCAGCCGGTGACCTCGTTTCCGAAGTCACCGGCTGATTACTCAGGGTGAGTGACGGGACTTGAACCCGCGACTTCCTGGACCACAACCAGGTGCTCTACCAGCTGAGCTACACCCACCATGCCCGGTCGTTCACTCTGAAAGTTTCCGACCGGCCGAGAAAAAGTGTACAGGGTCCGAAGGGGTGCTCGCGCACGGCTTTTACGGGGTGGGCTGGACGTGCTTCGCGGCGATCGTGCGGGCCGTTTCGGAGTCGGGGCCGGGCTGCGGGACGAAGATCGCCTCGCGGTAGTAGCGCAGCTCGGCGATGGACTCGCGGATGTCGGCGAGGGCGCGGTGATTGCCCTTCTTCTCGGGGCTGTTGAAGTACGCCCGCGGGTACCAGCGGCGGGCCAGCTCCTTCACCGAGGACACGTCCACGATGCGGTAGTGGAGGTACTCCTCCAGGGTCGGCATGTCACGGAGCAGGAAACCGCGGTCGGTGCCGACCGAGTTGCCGCACAGCGGGGCCTTGCCCGGCTCCTTGACGTGCTCCCGGATGTACCCCAGGACCAGCTCCTCGGCGTCGGCCAGCGTCGTACCGCCGGCCAACTCGTCGAGCAGGCCGGATGCGGTGTGCATCTGGCGTACTACGTCCGGCATCGTCTCCAGCGCCTGGTCCGGCGGGCGGATGACGATGTCCACCCCCTCGCCGAGCACGTTCAGCTCGGAGTCGGTGACGAGGGCGGCCACCTCGATGAGAGCGTCGTCTGACAGCGAGAGGCCGGTCATCTCGCAGTCGATCCACACCATGCGATCGTTCATGTGTCTAACCTTAAGCTGCGCGCCGCTCAGCTGAGCCGACCGTGCGCTGACCTTGTGCTCCGGGCACGCGAAAACTCCCGGAGATCTCCTGACGGAAACCCCCGGGAGCCTTCCCGTTACTACGTCGCAGGTACTACGGCCCTACGGCGCGCTGCGCTGACCGGGCAGACTCGCCGCCCGACTTGTGGCATACGCCTCACGGCCGTTCTCCGCCGAGGAGGCCGACGCGGACGCCGCTGCCGACAGCGCGCTCGCCGCCGTACGACGGGTCTGCATCGGGACCGGGCCGTCCGGGTGCAGCGCGGGCGGCAGCCCGGCCGGACCCAGGGATCCCGGACCACCGCTCTGGCCGGGAGCGCCGTCGCCGTCCACCTGCTTGTCGCCCTGGGGCCTGCGGGCGCGGTACGCGGCCCGGTAGGCGGCGGGCGACGAGCCCAACTGGCGCCGGAAATGCCCGCGTAGAGCCACCGGCGAGCGGAAGCCGCAGCGACCCGCGACCTCGTCCACCGAGTAGTCCGACGTCTCCAGCAGACGCTGCGCCTGGAGCACCCGCTGCGTGATCAGCCATTGCAGGGGAGCGCTCCCGGTGAGCGAGCGGAAGCGGCGGTCGAACGTACGCCTGCTCATGTACGCGCGTGCCGCCAGCGTCTCCACGTCGAACTGTTCGTGGAGGTGCTCCAGCGCCCAGGCGACGACCTCCGCGAGCGGGTCGGCGCCGATCTCCTCTGGTAAAGACCGATCGAGGTAGCGCTCCTGACCGCCGCTTCGGCGCGGTGGGACCACCAGGCGCCGGGCGAGCGCGCCGGCCGCCTCGTTGCCGTGGTCCGTCCGCACGATGTGGAGACAGAGATCGATTCCGGCCGCCGTACCGGCGGACGTCAGCACGTCTCCGTCGTCGACGAAGAGTTCCCTCGGATCCACGTGCACCGACGGATAGCGCTTGGCCAGCGTCGGCGCGTACATCCAGTGGGTCGTCGCGGGACGGCCGTCCAGCAGGCCCGCCGCCGCCAGCACGAAGGCGCCGGTGCACAGGCCTACGATGCGGGCCCCTTCTTCGTGCGCGCGGCGGATCGCGTCGAGTGCCTCCTCCGGCGGTGGCGAGGTGATCGACCGCCAGGCCGGCACGACGACGGTGCCCGCCCGCGAGATCGCTTCCAAGCCGTGCGGTGTGGTGAGTTCCAGCCCTCCGGTGGTGCGCAGCGGGCCTTCTTCGCCACCGCACACAAGGAGGCGGTAGCGCGGAACTCCGGCGTCCTGCCGGTCGATTCCGAACACCGACAGCGGTATGGAACTCTCGAAGATGGGGCCGCCGCTGAACAGCAGCACCGCGACGATCTCCTTGCGGCGTCGCCCGGAAAGCTTCCGGGCCGCGGCTTCCGGCGCGGCAGTGGAGTCGTGGCTCATACTGCTAAGCCCCCCTCGGTGGTCGCGTCGCCCCTATCTTGTCGGGCTTGTCGCTCCAGCACGTTTCCCCTCGGTCCTGCACGAGTCCCCCGCCGTAAGACGTCAAGATCGAATCTACTGTGTCCAGTGGTGCCGGGGTGACCAGTTCGGCAACCGGCACATTGTCGACATGGCAACTTGGCGTGAAGCATTCGATCACGAAGCGTTGCACTCGTGGGCCGTGCAGGGAAGTGCGCCTCGTCGTAGTGGCCAATCCCCGTAGGGTGCGCAAGGCCTCCCAGACCCTTTCCGTGCAGGTGGAACGGGGGTTGGGGGGTGGTGGGGGCAACGGATGCACGGTGACCGGAAGTTGGCTGAAAAGCGTCGGGCGCGTGCGCTGAAACCGGTCAGTCGACCGGTGCACTTCCGCCCGCGTGCCGTCCGCCCCTGTGCGCCCCCGACCCGGCCCGGTGACGGTGGCCGCGGTGCGGGGGCTGTTCTTCGGCCAGCGGCGGTGCCGGCTCCTCGGTCAGCAGCCGGGCCTCGCTCTGTTCGGAACGGCGCAGCAGCACCCGGCAGGCGGCGGTGACGGCCGCGAGGCCCAGGGCCGTACCGGTGGCGCCGGCGAGGGAGGTGCCGTACCAGAGGAGGACCAGGGGGACGAGGACGCAGCTGAAGACCGCCCAGCGGACCACGTCGGTCGTGGTGTCGGGGCTGGGGTGTCCCTCGGAGGTCGTGCGGTGTCCGGACATGGCGTGCTCCCTGGGGCGGCGGCTCGCCGGGTTCAACGCGTGTTCGATGCGTCGGTCACTGTAGGGCAGTCCATGGCAGTCCATGGAGGGACAGGGGCCGGCGCGGATAAGTGAATCCTGTGCAAACCGCCTGTACGGGGCAGCAACCATTGCGTTACGGGCGCCCCCTCGTGCATGCTCCGGGGAACTCCGCCGGAGCATGTGCGGGATATGGGCTAAGGAGGAGTGCCGCCGTACCCTTGGGGGTATGGGGTTGGGAAGATGATTCCCGGACACAGCTCCGCCGCATCCTGTTGTCCCTGTTGTCCCCTCCCAAGAGGATCAAAAAGCCGAGACACCCATGGCCGGTCACGAATCTTTCGAACCCGCGGACCGCAAGCGGCCCGTCGCCGATCCCACGGCGGCCGAGCCCCTGGCGGCGGAACAGCCACGTCATTCCTGCGACCCAGCCTTCAAGCACGGCGTCGTCGTCGGCTTCGACGGCTCGACGTCCAGCGAGCGTGCCCTCGCCTACGCGATCGGCATGGCCCATCGCTCCGGCTCGGGCCTCGTCATCGTCCATGTCGCCAACCGGCTGCCCACCACTGTGTGGGCGGGGTGTGAGCCACCCGTCTTTGTGGACGTGCCGGATCACCGCACCGAGGTGTTGGGGCTTGAGCTGGCGTGCGCCGAGTATTTGGCCGAAGTGCCCTGGATTCTTGTCGAGCGTGGTGGGGACATCTGCCATGAACTCGAAGAGGTGGGGCGGGAGTACGAGGCGGATGCGATCGTTGTGGGCTCGACCCATGGGATCGTCGGGCGCATCTTTGGCTCTGTCGCTGGGCGGTTGGCGAAGCGGGCGCAGCGGCCTGTCATCGTCATTCCGTAGTTCGGCTTAGCGCCCGTTGGCTGACTTGCCGTCAACTGTGAGGCCCCCCATGTGTGTTGGGCACACGTGGGGGGCCTTTGCGTTCGTCGGCCTCTGACGGTCGGTGGGGGCTGGTCGCGCCCACGCGGCGGAGCCGCAAATTGATACAGCCCCGCGCCCCTAAAGACAAAAGACCAAAGACGTCTACTCGACCGTGACTGACTTGGCGAGGTTGCGCGGCTTGTCGATGTCCCGCCCGAGCGCCAGCGCCGTGTGGTACGCCAGGAGTTGAAGAGGAATCCCCATCAGGATCGGGTCCAACTCGTCCTCGTTCTTCGGGACGACGATCGTCTGGTCGGCCTTCTCCTGGTGCTGGTGGGCCACCGCGAGGATGCGGCCGCTGCGGGCCTTGATCTCCTCCAGGGCGGCGCGGTTCTTCTCCAACAGGTCGTCGTTGGGGACGATCGCCACCGTGGGGAGGGCGGGCTCGATCAGAGCGAGGGGGCCGTGCTTCAACTCCGAGGCGGGGTAGGCCTCGGCGTGGATGTACGAGACCTCCTTGAGCTTCAACGAAGCCTCGCGGGCCACCGGGTAGCCGCGGACCCGGCCGATGAAGAGCATCGAGTGGGCCTCGGCGTACTCGGCCGCCAGCTTCTTGATCTCCTCCTCCTGGTCGAGGATCTCGGAGATCTGGGCCGGCAGCTTGCGCAGGCCCTCGATGATGCGCTTGCCGTCGCGGACCGAGAGGTCGCGGGTGCGGCCCAGGTGCAGGGCCAACAGGGCGAACGCGACTGTGGTGTTGGTGAAGCACTTGGTCGAGACGACACAGACCTCGGGGCCCGCGTGCACGTACATGCCGCCGTCCGCCTCGCGGGCGATCGCCGAGCCGACGACGTTCACCACGCCGAGGACGCGGGCGCCCTTGCGCTTCAACTCCTGTACCGCCGCCAGCACGTCGTACGTCTCACCCGACTGCGAGACCGCGATGTACAGGGTGTCGGGGTCAACTACCGCGTTGCGGTACCGGAATTCGGAGGCCGGCTCGGCGTCCGCGGGGATGCGGGCCAGCTCCTCGATCATCTGGGCGCCGATCATGCCCGCGTGGTACGAGGTGCCGCAGCCGAGGATCTTCACGCGGCGGATCTGCCGGGCCTCGCGGGCGTCGAGGTTCAGGCCGCCGAGGTGCACGGTGGAGAAGCGGTCGTCGATACGGCCGCGCAGCACGCGGTCCACGGCGTCGGCCTGCTCGAAGATCTCCTTGTGCATGTAGGTGTCGTGGCCGCCCATGTCGTAGGAGGCGGCCTCCCACTCGACGGTGGTCGGCTCGGACGTGGTCCGCGTGCCCTCGGTCGTGTATGTCCGGAAGTCGTCGGCCTTGAGGGTCGCCATCTCGCCGTCGTCCAGCGTCACTATCTGGCGCGTGTGCGTCACCAGTGCGGCGATGTCCGAGGCTACGAACATCTCCTTCTCGCCGATCCCGAGGACCACCGGGGAGCCGTTTCGAGCCACCACGATGCGGTCGGGGAAGTCGGCGTGCAGGACGGCGATGCCGTACGTCCCCTCGATCACCCGGAGCGCGTCGCGGACCTTGTCCTCGAGCTTCTCCTGCTGGGAGCGGGCGATGAGGTGGGTGAGGACCTCGGTGTCGGTCTCGGAGAGGAACTCGACGCCGTCCGCTTCGAGCTTCTTCCGGAGGTCGGACGCGTTGTCGATGATGCCGTTGTGGACGACGGCGACCTTGCTGTCGGCGGACAGGTGCGGGTGGGCGTTCACATCGGAGGGGGCGCCGTGGGTGGCCCAGCGGGTGTGGGCGATTCCGGTGGTGCCCTTGAAGCGCGCCGGGACCTTGGCCTCCAGGTCACGGACCCGGCCCTTGGCCTTGACCATCTTCAGGCCGGCCGCCTTGGGGGTCGTCACGACGATGCCCGCGGAGTCGTAGCCGCGGTACTCCAGCCGCTGCAGGCCCTCCAGCAGCAGCGGAGCGACGTCACGCTTGCCGATGTATCCGACGATTCCGCACATATATATACGTATTCCTAGCCGTAGACGATCCGGCGCAGCTGCCGGAGGGTGAGCTCCGGCGGGGCCACGGCCCGGTATTTCAGGTCCGCCTCGATCCGGTCGAAGATCGTCGCGTTGACCAGGCCCTGGGCCTGGAGCTCGCGGTGGCGGCGACGGACGTACTGCTCGGTCGTCTCGTCGAAGTAGGCGAGCACGTCCTGGATCACCCGCAGTGCCTCGCCCCGGTTGAGGGGTGAGGAGCGCGTCAGATGATCAACGAGTTCGTCGTGCACCCGGTTGATCCTGGGGTACCGAAGGGAGGTTTGCAAGAATCCTGCCCGATATCGGGCAACGGCCTGTTGAAAGTCTTATGGGGCTCTGTTCGCAAGCTGTCCATCCTGTGTCTTGCGCACCGTTGCTCATGTCGACGAGTTTCAGACGTCATGGACATTCCTCGTATGGGAGTACCCGCGGAGCTCGCAGAGCGCATGAGCATGGCGGAGCAGCACGAGTACCTGCGCGCGAGATTCTCGCGGCGCACGATGGTCAGGGGCGGTGCCGTGACGCTCGGCGCCATCGCGGGTGGCGTGTTCGTGCCGGGCGCGGTCGCCCAGGCGGCCGTCCCCAGCCAGGCTTCGGCCACCTACGCCGCCACCTCCGGCGAGTCCGTCGACGGGGCCCTCGTCTCCCCGTTCGGCCGGCACCTCGCCTTCGGCAACGACCCGAGCACGGAGGTGACGGTCTCCTGGCAGGTCCCGATCAACGTCAAGAAACCGTTCGTCCGGATCGGCGCGCACCCCTGGGACCTCTCCCGCAAGATCGAGGCCGAGGTGCGCACCCTCTACACCCCGGCGGGCGTCGGCGCGAGCGGCGACCACACCCAGTACTACCTGCACGCCAAGCTGACCCACCTGCGCCCGGGCAAGACCTACTACTACGGCGTCGGCCACGCGGGCTTCGACCCGGCCGAGGCCCACCTGCTCGGCACGCTGGGCACCTTCACCACCGCCCCCGACCACAAGAAGCCGTTCACCTTCACGGCCTTCGGCGACGAGGGCGTCGGCTACCACGGCCTGGCCAACAACAGCCTGCTGCTGGGCCAGAACCCGGCCTTCCACCTGCACGCCGGCGACATCTGCTACGCCGACCCGGCGGGCGCGGGCCAGACCGCCGACGCCGGTTTCGACTCGCGCACCTGGGACCAGTTCCTCGCGCAGACCGAGTCGGTCGCCAAGTCCGTGCCGTGGATGCCCGCCTACGGCAACCACGACATGGAGGCCTGGTACTCGCCCAACGGCTACGGCGGCGAGGACGCCCGCTGGAACCTGCCGGACAACGGCCCCGACAAGAAGAACCTGCCGGGCGTCTACTCCTTCGTCTACGGCAACACGGCGGTCATCTCGCTGGACGCCAACGACGTGTCCTTCGAGATCCCGGCCAACCTCGGCATCTCCGGCGGCACCCAGACCAAGTGGCTGGAGGCGCAGCTCAAGAAGTACCGCGCGGCGCACGACATCGACTTCGTCGTCGTCTTCTTCCACCACTGCGCGTACTGCACCTCCACCGCGCACTCCTCGGAGGGGGGAGTGCGGGGCGAGTGGGTGCCGCTGTTCGAGAAGTACACGGTGGACCTGGTCATCAACGGCCACAACCACCAGTACGAGCGCACCGACGTCATCAAGAAGAACGCGGTCGTCAAGAAGCTGCCGATCGGCGGCACGGCGTACCCGGAGACCGAGGGTGTCGTCTACGTGACGGCGGGCGCGGCAGGCCGCAGCCTGTACGCGTTCTCCGCCCCGGACTCCTACGAGGGTCACGTCGCCGACCTCGACTCGGTCGCCGCCTTCGTCAACACGAAGGACGGCAAGGTCAACGAGACGGTCGCCTGGTCGCGCGTCCGCTACCTCAACTACTCGTTCCTGCGCGTGGACGTCCAGCCCGCCTCGAAGGGCCGTACGACCACCCTGACGGTCCGCGGTATCGCCGAGACCGGCGCCGAGATCGACCGCTTCACGGTCGCCCGCAAGGCCAAGTAGCACCCGTCGTACGCCCCGAAGGCAGGGCGTAGGCAGCACCGCAGGCGGTCCTCGCCTGACGGATGGTCACATCCGTTTGAGGACCGCCTGTTTGGCCATCGCGAACTCCTCGTCCGTGAGCACCCCGTCCCGGTGCAGCTCCCCGAGTTCCCGCAACCGCCGCAGCAGCGCGTCGTGGCCGTCCTCCGCCGCGGCCGTCAACTGCCGTTCGGGTGCAGGCTGTTCAAGTCGTACGTCCGTCTCGGCGGCCGGGTGCGGGAGGCGGGCCTGTACGGCCGCGGCGACCAGGGCCATCAGCGGGTCCTTCTTGAAGCCCCACAGCTCCACGGAGTTGGGGTCGTACTTGGGCGGTGCCTTGGTCGGCGCGTTGCGCACCGAGAAGCGGATGTAGCCGTTCTCCAGCCCGGCCGACGGGCGCCACTCCACGCCGACGAGGTCGGTGACGGCGAGGGTGCGGGCGCCGGCGGCGGACTTGGCGTCCTCGGTCTTCCAGTTCCACTCCAGCCGGACGCGCTCGCCGTCGAAGCTCGCCGTGCCGTCCCCGGCGGACACCGAGAGCGGCACGGCCGGGCCCGGCAGCAGGTACGTGTCCACCGGGTCGGCCGGGACCTCGTCGAGCAGCAGGGCGTTGCGCACCTCGTCCACGAAGTACTCGGCGACGCCGTACCGGTCAGACTCGACGGGGAGTTGGTAGGGGTCGTCGCCCTCGGTGAGCCGGCCGCCGGTGGCGTGCAGCAGCGGGTCGGCGCCGTCGCGCAGCCGCAGCCTCAGCCGCCCCGACTTACGGCCCTGCTCGAACGAGACGCCCGCCAACGCGCCCAAGGGGACGACGAGTTCGCCCAGGGTCTTGCGGAACAGGCCGACGTTCTTGTCCCGTCCGGGAGTCAGCCGCAGGGCGTCGCCGTCGAAGATCCAGGTGCCGTCCTTCTGGATGATTTCCGCCATGGGAGGGATTCTTCCACCGGTCAGGCGACAGAATGGTCTGTACCTGTCCGGGCTCAAAGGAAGTTCAAAGGAAGGGACCGCTCGTGAGACGCCTTGTGAGACAGCGCCACAGAACGACCCGCCTCCTCGGTTCGCTACTGCTCGTCGCCGCCGCGAGCGTGTCCGTCGTCGGCGCCGCACCCTCCGCCGCGCCCGTCACTGCCACCCCGCTGGGCCGGGTGGTCCCGGCGCCCGCCAAGGTCACCCCCGCGGGGCACCCGTACAAGATCACGAGCAGCACCCGTATCCGCGTCGACGACACCCGTGAGTCGCGCCGGATCGGCGCGTACCTCGCGGGGATCCTGCGCCCCTCCACCGGCTACCGGCTGCCGGTCACCTCGCGGGGCAAGGGCGGCATCCAACTCCGCCTGGCCAAGGGTGCGTTCGGGGCCGAGGGCTACCGGCTCGTCAGTGGGGTCTCGGGGGTCACCATCACCGCGAGCAAGCCTGCCGGGCTCTTCCACGGCGTGCAGACCCTGCGCCAACTCCTGCCCGCCGCCGTCGAGAAGAACTCCGTGCAGCGCGGCCCCTGGCAGATCGCGGGCGGCACCATCGAGGACTCCCCGCGCTACGCCTACCGCGGCGCGATGCTCGACGTCTCCCGGCACTTCTTCACCGTCGACCAAGTCAAGCGTTACATCGACGAGTTGGCGCTCTACAAGATCAACGAGCTGCATCTGCACCTCAGCGACGACCAGGGCTGGCGCATCGCCATCAACTCCTGGCCCCGCCTGGCGACTTACGGCGGCTCGACCGAGGTCGGCGGTGGAGCGGGCGGCTACTACACCAAGGACGACTACAAGGAGATCGTCCGTTACGCCTCCTCGCGCTTCCTGGAAGTGGTCCCCGAGATAGACATGCCGGGCCATACGAACGCGGCTCTCGCCTCCTACGCCGACCTGAACTGCGACGGCGTGGCGCCCCCGCTCTACACGGGCACGGACGTCGGCTTCAGCTCGCTGTGCGTCGGCAAGGACCTCACCTACAGCTTCGTGGACGACGTGATCCGCGAACTGGCCGCGCTCACCCCGGGCCGCTATCTCCACATCGGCGGCGACGAGGCGCACTCCACCAGCCATGAGGACTACGTCAAGTTCATGGACCGGGTGCAGCCGATCGTCACCAAGTACGGCAAGACGGTGATCGCCTGGCACCAGATCACCGGCGCCCACCCCGTGAAGGGCGCCCTCGCCCAGTACTGGGGGCTCGACGACACCGACGCCGCCGAGAAGGCACAGGTCGCCGAGGCCGCGAAGAACGGCACCGGGCTGATCCTCTCGCCCGCCGACCGGGTCTACCTCGACATGAAGTACACCGAGGACACCCCGCTCGGCCAGGACTGGGCAGGGCTCGTCGAGGTGAAGCGGTCCTACGACTGGGACCCGGGCAACTACCTTGCCGGGGTGCCGAGTTCGGCGATCAAGGGTGTCGAGGCGCCGCTGTGGTCGGAGACCATCGTGACGGACGCGAACATCCAGTACATGGCCTTCCCGAGGCTGCCGGGCGTGGCCGAGCTGGGCTGGTCGCCGGCCTCGACGCACGACTGGGACACGTACAAGGTGCGGCTCGCGGCACAGGCGCCGAGGTGGGACGCGCTGGGGATCGACTACTACCGGTCGCCCCAAGTCCCTTGGCCCGCGAGCTAGTTGACGCCGAAGGCTGCTGAGCCACGGCAAAAGGACGGGCACCCCGGGGGACCGTACCCCGGGGTGCCCACCTGCTTGTGGGGTCAGAATCCGGCGATCGGGTTCTTCAGGGTGCCGACGAGCTGGAGCGCGCCGGCCGGGTCCGCCAGGTCCACCATCTGCTTGTTGTTGCGCAGCTGGAGACGGTTGAGGCAGGACAGCGAGAACTCCGGCGCGAACATGTCGTACTGCCGGAACTTGTCGGCGAGTTCGGGTGCCGCGTCCTGGTACTCGCGGGTGACGTCCGCCACCGTACGCCAGAAGTCGTCCTCCTCCAGGACGCCCTCGGCGGCCAGGCCGGCGGCGAGGAAGCGGAAGAAGCAGTCGAAGACGTCGGTGAAGATCGACAGCAGCTTCTTGTCCTCGGGGACCTCGACCCGCAGCCGCTCCACGGTCGGCGGCAGCACCGCGTCCGGGTCCATGACGGCGATCTCCTCGGCGATGTCCTTGTAGATCGCGCGCTCGACGACACCGTCCTTCAGGACGAGGATGACGTTCTCGCCGTGCGGCATGAACACCAGGTCGTAGGCGTAGAAGCTGTGCAGCAGCGGGGTGAAGTACGCCCGCAGATACCGCCGCAGCCACTCCACCGGGGCCAGCCCCGACCGCTCGATCAGCGCGCCGGCGAAGGACGCGCCCTCGTGGTCCAGGTGCACCAGCGAGGCCATCGTGGCGAGGGACTCGCCGTCCTGGAGCGAGGACACCGGGCTCTCGCGCCACAGGGCGGCGAGCATCTTGCGGTACGGCGAGTAGCGGTCGGTCGCCGCCTCGTACTCCAGGTGCCGGTAGCCGACGGCCGCCTGCTCACGGATGATCGACAGGCCGGTGGACTTCAACACCGGGTCGTTGTCGATGAGTTGGGCGAGCCAGTCGTTGATCGCCGGGGTCGCCTCCATGTAGGCGGCCGAAAGTCCGCGCATGAAGCCCATGTTGATGACGGACAGGGCCGTCTTCACGTAGTGCTTCTCGGGGTTGGACTTGTTGAAGAAGGTCCGGATGGACTGCTGGGCGAGGTACTCGTCGTCGCCCTCGCCGAGGCACACGAGGTGGCCGCGGGCGATCTCGGCGGCGAAGGTGACGCTGAGCTTGTTCCACCACTGCCAGGGGTGGACCGGGATGAGGAGGAAGTCGTCGGGATCGAGACCCCGGTCGACGAGGGTCAGCCCGAACCGCTCGACCGTCTCGGCGCCCAACTCCCGCCGCATGAACGACTCGTACTCGATGCCCACGCCCGCGGTGAACGCGGCCCGTGAGCGGTGCGCGGCCAGCCACACCAGGCGGACCGGACTCGCGGTCTCGGGGGCGTACGAGAGGTACTCGTGGATGCCGAAGCCGAGCCGGCCGTTGTTGGCGACGAAGCAGGGGTGGCCCTCGGTCATCCCGGTCTCGATGGCCTGGAAGTCGCTTTTCACCAGCTCGGCGACCGGGATCTGCGGCTTGGTGAGCTTGTAGCAGGTGCCGGAGAGGGTGGAGGAGATCTCCTCCAGGTAGACCGGCAGGATCTCCTCGGTCAGCCCGAGTGCCTGCTTCAGCTCGATGAAGAACTCCAGTGCGGCGAGGGGGAGTTCGGCGCCGTCGCGGTGACGGGTGATCGAGTCGGCGTCGACCTGCCAGTGGTCGAGGGCGTACCGGGTGGCGGCGAACCGGTACCGGGTCAGCCCGTCGTCACTGCGGACGACGTACAAGTCGCCGTCCTTCTCTGCCGGTTCGGGCGTAATCAGCCGCTCGTGCGCGAACTCGGCGAGGGCCTTGCGGATGAGGAGGCGGTTGGCCTTCTCCCAGCGTTCGGGGGAGAGATGGGCGACGGCGTCGGCGAGGCTCATGCGGACACCGCCGTAGCCGACAGGCTGTGCCTTTTAAAGAAACGGTCGCGTGTGCAGAAGCTCAACAAGGCCATTTTCTCCGGCTTTTGGATCTCGCGCTCGGGTACGAACCCGACCGCCTCGTTCAGTGCGTGGACGGCGGTGTTGGACACGTCCGGCTCCACGACGACGCGTTCGACGGCGGGGTCCTCGAAGAGGCGGGCCAGCACGGCGGTGATCACCGCACGGGTGAAGCCGTGGACGGGCGCTTCGGTGGCCGGCGTCAGGAAGTGCATGCCGACGTCACCGGGCAACGGCTCGTACAGGCCGACCAGTTCGCGGTGACGGGGGTCGTAGTACTCCATCAGGAAGACGGGGACGCCGTCCTGGAGCCCGAGCAGCGCGTGCTGGTGCTCGTCGGCCGCGATCTCCATGTACACGCGCTCGACGTCCTCCAGCTTCGCGTCCTGCATCATCCAGAACGCGGCCTTGGGGTGCGTGAGCCACCGGTGCAGCAACTCGGCGTCCTGGAGCGGGTCCAGGGGGCGGAAGGTGAAGGTGCCTGTGTCGGTGAGGGCGTTCATGCGGCGAACTCCTGGAACGCGATGGTCTGTTCGACCGGGTAGTACTCGGTGCCGAGCAGCTCACGGATGATGTACGAGTTGCGGTACGCGCCCATGCCCAGGTCCGGGGACGTGATGCTGTGCGCGTGGACGCCGGCGTTCTGGAGGAAGACGCCCCGGCCCGTGGTGTCGATCGAGTAGTTGCGCGCGATGTCGAAGTTGCCCCGACTGTCGTAGCGCAGCCGCTCGTGGACGGGCTTGAGGAACTCCGGCTCGGCGTACTTGTAGCCGGTGGCGAGGATCAGGCCCTGGGAGCGCAGGGTGTAGTCCTTCTCCTGCTCCTCCTGACGGAGGCCGAGTTCGTAGACGCCGTCGCGGTAAGTGGCGCTGTCCAGCGAGGAGTTGGTGAGCAGCCGGGTGGGAACGGGCCCGCCGACCTTCTTCTGGTACAGCAGGTCGAAGATCTCGTTGACCAGGTCGCCGTCGATGCCCTTGAACAGGCCCTTCTGCTCGGCCGTGAGGCGGTAGCGGGTCTGTTCCGGCAGCGCGTGGAAGTAGTCGATGTACTCCGGGGAGGTCATCTCCAGCGTGAGTTTCGTGTACTCCAGCGGGAAGAAGCGCGGCGAGCGCGTCACCCAGTTCAACTCGTAGCCGTGCACGTCGATCTCGGCGAGCAGGTCGTAGTAGATCTCGGCGGCGGACTGCCCGCTGCCGACCAGCGTGATCGACTCCTTGGCCTGCAACTCCGCTTTGTGCTGCACGTAACGGGAGTTGTGGATGAAGTCGCCGCCCAACCCCGCGACGGCCTCCGGGAGATACGGCGGGGTACCGGTGCCCAGGACCAGCTGCCGGGCGCGGAACACGTCACCGCCCTCGGTCCGGACGACGTAGACCTCGCCCTGTTCCTCGTACGCCACTTCGCTGACCGTCGTACTGAAGCGCACGTTGGTGAGCTTGCCTGCGGCCCAGCGGCAGTAGTCGTCGTACTCGACGCGCAGCGGGTAGAAGTTCTCGCGGATGTAGAAGGGGTACAGACGCCCCTTCTCCTTCAGGTAGTTGAGGAAGGAGTACGGCGAGGTCGGGTCGGCGAGGGTGACCAGGTCCGACATGAACGGCGTCTGGAGGTGGGCGCCGTCGAGGAACATGCCGGCGTGCCACTCGAAGTCGGGCTTCGAGTCCAGGAAGATTCCGTCGAGTTCGGCGATCGGCTCGGTGAGGCAGGCGAGGCCGAGGTTGAAGGGCCCGAGCCCGATCCCCACGAAGTCGTAGGTCTTGTTCGAGGCTTCAGGAAGCGCGGTCAAGGGACTCTCCCAGGTACTGCTCGGCATGGCCGGCGATCAGGTCGAGGACGGCGGCGATGTCGTCGGTCGTCGTCTCGGGGTTGAGCAGGGTGAACTTCAGGTAGTGGCGGCCCGCGACCTTGGTGCCCGCGACCACCGCGGCACCGGAGGCGAACAGGGCCTTGCGGGCGTACAGGTTGGCGCGGTCGATCTCGGCCGGGTCGGTGACGGCGGCCGGGATGTAGCGGTAGACGAGGGTGGAGAGCGAGGGCGCGACCACGACATCGAAGCGCGGGTCGGCGGCGAGGAGCTTCCACCCCTCCTCGGCCAAGTCGCAGACCTCGTCGAAGAGTTGACCGACACCGTCGGCGCCCATCACGCGCAGCGTCATCCACAGCTTGAGCGCGTCGAAACGGCGGGTGGTCTGCAGGGACTTGTCGACCTGGTTGGGGATGCGCTCCTGCACCGCGCGGCGCGGGTTGAGGTACTCCGCGTGGTAGGTCGCGTGGCGCAGGGTGTCGGCGTCGCGGACCAGCAGGGCGGACGAACTCACCGGCTGGAAGAAGGACTTGTGGTAGTCCACGGTGACCGAGTCGGCGCGCTCGATGCCGTCGATCCGGCCCCGGTACTTCAGCGAGGCGAGCAGACCGCAGCCGTAGGCCGCGTCCACGTGCATCCACACCCCGAACTGCTCGCACAAGGCGGCGACTTCGGGCAGCGGGTCGATGGAGCCGAAGTCGGTGGTGCCGGCGGTGGCGACGACGGCCATGGGGATGAGCCCGGCGCTCTTGCAGCGCTCCAACTCGCGGGCCAGCGTGACCGTTTGCATGCGCTTGTCGGCGCCGACGGGTATAGACACGACGGAGTCCTGCCCGAGGCCGAGCAGTTTCGCCGACTTCTTCACGCTGAAGTGGCTGACCTCGGAGGCGAAGATCCGCAGTTTGGCCAGGCTGTCGGTCTTGGCCTCCTCGCGGGCCAGCAGCAGCGCCTGAAGGTTGGACTGGCTGCCGCCGGAGGTGAACACGCCGTCGGCGTGCGGCCCGAGGCCGATCCGCTCGTTCGTCCAGTCGATCAGTTTGCGCTCGATGAGGGTGCCGCCGGCCGACTGGTCCCAGGTGTCCAGGGAGGAGTTGACGGCGGAGAGCACCGCCTCGCCGAGCACGGCCGGGATGACGACCGGGCAGTTGAGGTGGGCGAGATAGCGGGGGTGGTGGAAGTAGATCGCGTCACGCAGATAGACCTCGTCCAGTTCGTCGAGCACCGCGCCGGTGTCGTGGAGCGGGCGGTCGAGGTCGATCCGGTCGATGAGGGGGGAGAGGGCGTCGACCGAGACGCCGGTGAACGGTCGTTCCGTGGTGGCGAGTTTGGCCGCCACCCGCTCCACGCCTTCCGTCACGGAGCGGCGGTAGTGCTCCGCAGTCGTGTCATTGAGCAGGTGCGAGCGCATGTGGGGGTCCTCCGGTGGGGCAGTCCGTGCGGGACAGGAGAGTGGCGGGATCCGCATTAACTTAGGTAAGCCTAACCTAACTTAACGTTCGCGAAACCCGCCTCATCCGTGACCGCTGTCACTCCCGTATCGGCCGCCGGTCACCCGGCTTCGCGCAACTGCTCCTCGCTGAGCCCCTGCCGCCAGTACCCGACAAAGGTCACCCGGCGCCGGTCGAACCCCCGCTCACCCACGAAGTGCCGCCGCAGCGCCTTCACTTGACCGGCCTCGCCCGCGATCCACACGTACGGCCGCTCGGCAGGCGGCAGTTGGGCATCCCGAAGGGCGCCGAGGGCCATGGGGGACCCCTCGACGCCCTGGTTCTCACGCACCAGCCAGGTGACTTCGGCATCGGCCTCGGTGGCCAAGTCCTGGATGTCGCCGGGGTGTTGTACTTCGAGCCAGACCCGCGCACGGGTACCGGCAGGCAGCGCCTCGAGAATCGCCGAAGCGGCCGGTACGGCGGTCTCGTCCCCCCACACGACCACGAGATCGGCATCCTCCGGCGGCCGGAACCGGATCGCCCGGTTGTCGGCGATCGCCGGCCCGAGCAGCACGACCCGATCACCGGCGGAGGCGAGAGAGGCCCAACGGGAGGCGGGCCCGGCGGGTTCGTGCAACACGAAGTCGATATCGATCTCGCTCGTGCCGCCTTGGGCGTCGCGGCGCAGGGCGCGCAGAGTGTACGAGCGCATCACGGCCCGTACGTCATCAGGCAGTTCACGCCACCCCTGCCACCACCCGTCCCCGAGCTCGTACGGAACGGCGGGCTCCAGCTGACCGGGTTGGGGGAGGAAAAGCGACAGGGACTGATCACACCCGTCGGAGAAGAAGTACGCCAGATCGTCCCCGGCGAAGGTCACCCGGACCAGAGACGGCCCGAGCCGCTCCGTCCGCATGACGTGGAGTGAGAAGAAGCGGAACGGGGCGGCAACGGCCGTAGTCATGGGGCAACTCCTAAATCGGAGGTGAGGGGCAACTCCCTAGGGGCGCGGGGCTGCATCTAATTTGCGGCTCCGCCGCGTGGGCGCGACCAGCCACATACGGCCCGCAGCTCCCCACAAAGCGAAACCACCCCTAATTCAGCTGACCTTCTTCGCGTTCTCGATCGCCTTCGCCAGATCCTCAAGCAACGGCGCGCACTTGGCATACGACAGGATCGGCTCAGGGTTCCGCGCGATGACCTGCCCAGCCTTCACCGCCGGCAACTTCTTCCACGTGCCCTCAGTAATGTCAGCGGGCTGAATCGCCGAAGTCCGGTTGTCCATCATGATGATGTCCGCCCCGTACTTGTCGACGTTCTCCCAGCTCAGGTTCTCGAACCACCCACCGCTCGCCTTCAACGCGGACGCCGGCGGCTCGACGAAGTTCACACCGAGGGACTTGTAGTACTCAAGGTCGGCGGAGAGGTTGGAGCCGGAGACGTAGAAGATGGAGTCGCTCGCGGAACCCGCGAGGACCTTGATGTCCGGCTTGGCCTTCGCCGCGGCGCGCAGCCGCGCGGCGGCGTCCTCGAAGCGCTTCTTGGCCGCGGTGATCGTAGAAGAAGTGGTGTCCGCGCCAAGGGACTTGGCGAGTTCCAGCATGCGCGCGAGCGGCGTGGGCAGCTGGATGTCGTACACCGAGATGCCGACGGTCGGCGCCCCCACCGCGAGGATCTTCTTCTTCGACTCCTCCGGGACGTACCAGAGCGTGCCGACCGCGTCGAACATCGTGGTGATGAGGACGTCGGGGGAGAGCGCCGCGTACTTCTCGATGTTGAACTGGCCCCAGGTGTTGCCGAGGATCGTGACCTTGCTGATGTCCAGGTCGCCGGCCTGGACGTCGGGCTTGCCGTTCTTCAGCTCGGTCGGTCCGAAGACGCCCTTCGACTCGATGCCGTAGTCGTGCAGCGCGGCGGCGACACCGATGAACGAGACGATGTTTGCCGGGATCTTGTCGGCCTTCGCGGTGGTGTCGCGGTCGTCCTTGAAAGTCCAGGGGCCGGACTTCGCGGCCGCCGTCTCCTTGTCCGAGCCACCGCTTTTCGCGTCGTCGTCGCCGCAGGCCGCGAGCACGGCACCGAGGCCGAGGGCGCCGCCCGCGGCGAGGATGCCGCGGCGGGAGAGGTGAGTGGCACGGGCGTTGGACATGTGTGGCTGCTTTCGAACAGGGCGGAGCGCCCGCCGGACAATTCAAAGGTAGGTTAGCCTAACCTCACTGAGTGTCCAGTGGGCGGGTGTCGGCCGCCCGGACCTGTGTCCACTCTGTGCCCGGCTTGTGGGCCGATGCCCCAGGCGATTTGGCTTTCAACCGCCTTGTCTCGTCCGGCCGTTGTGATCACGCTCGTTCCTAGAACGGCCTGCGCACTGTTGTTCGGTCGCCTTCGGAGGTGGAGTGGCTATCACGGTGGGTGTCACGGGTGCGACGGACATGACGGACGTGGAAGCGGTGGTGCGTGCCGACGCGGCACTGTTGGAGGACGACCTGGCCGAGTTCCTCGACGCGCTGACCGCCCCGGCGCGGACGGCGGCGGTCTCCGTCTACGACACGGCCCTGCGCCGCGTCCTGTATGAACCGGTCGCGGACGCCCTCGGCTCGAAGGTCGGCCAGCAGGCGCTGCCCCCCGCACCCGGGGCACCGGGCGGCCGGGCCCCGCTGCGGCCCTCGATGGTGTACTGGGCGTACCGCAACTACCGAGGTTTCTCAGGGGAGTCGGAGACCACCTCCGACCTCGCGGTGATCCGCCGCACGGCAGTTGCCGTAAGGATTCTGCTGAAGGCGGCCGTCGCCCTCGACGACATCCAGGACGGCAGCGAGGTCCGCTACGGCGAACCCGCTCTCCACAGCACCCACGGCACCCCGCTCGCCCTCAACACCGGCGCCTGGCTGATCATGTCCGCGCTGCGGCACGCGGCCGACCCGGCCGTCGTGGACAGCCTGGTGCGCTCGGTCGGCAGCGGCTTCACCGGGCAGGCCGTCGACATGTCCTCGCGTACGGCGCTCACGCGCGCGGAGCTGCTGGCCGCGCCGCGTGCCGCACGGGTCGGCTTCTGGGAGGCGACGGCCGCCCTCAAGACCGGCACCCTGTTCTGGATGCCGCTCGACGCGGCGGTCGCCGGGCTGCGGGTGGTCGAGGACGACCGGGTGGCCCTGGACGGCGCGATGCGTCAACTGGGCCTCGCCAGCCAGCTGTTCAACGATCTGACCGACTTCGTGCCCGAGTTCGGCGGGGCCAACACCCACGAGGACTTCGACGGCCTGGGCAACCGGGTCTTCCTGGAACTCCTCGACGACCTACCGGCCGGAAGCGCACGCGAGGACTTCAAACCGTACGTTCTCGGTCACCCCCGACTGGAGCGCACACTCCTCGCGCTCGCCGAGGAGGCCGTGGCGCTGAAGCGCGCCGCGAAGAACGCCGTGCACGGCGTGTGCCGCTCCGAGCGCAGCGCCGCCTACTTCGACGTGACGATCGAACGCAAGGGCCACCTCATCGACCGTCTGCTCGCGGCGGTCCGGCAGGGGAGCGGCGTATGACGGACCAGCTGAGCGGACGCCTGAGGAACGGCACCCGCGCCTGGCACCAAGCTCTGGAGACCACTGGGTTCGCCACGGCGATGCTCGCCGGCACCCTCCCCCTCGACCGCTACGTCGGCCAACTCGCCGCCTACCGCGTGGTGTTGGAGGTATTGGAGGGCGAACTCACTCGTGTCACCTGCCCAGCCGTCGCCTCGGTGTGGTCACCCGACCTCGTGAAGCTGCCCCTCATCGAACGCGACCTGCACCACTTCGCCGCCCTCGGCACCGCCCCTCGACCCGGCCCGTCCGCCGAGGAGTTCGCGCGGGAGATAGGCCGCACCGCAGCGACCGAACCCCGTGAACTCCTCGGCTTCCTCTACGTGTTGGAGGGCTCCACCCTCGGCGCGATGTTCCTGCTCCGATACGTCACCGAGGCGTACCGGCTCACGGACGGGAACGGGGTGTCGTACTACGGCAGCGGCGACCGCACCCGCTGGGCGGCCTTCACCGAGCGCCTGGACCGGGCGCTCGGCGAACCCGCCGTACAGGACCGCGTGTTGGCCGCCGCCGACCGGGCCTACCGCCATGTCGCCCTGATCTCGGGGGAGTTGTCGGTGGGTCTGGGCAGCCTCAGCCCCGCTCCCGAACCGGTGTAGAAGGCCGACTGTCAGCCCGTGAGGCCCAACTCGCGGGCGATCAGCATCCGTTGGACCTCACTGGTGCCCTCGCCGATCTCCAGGATCTTGGAGTCGCGCCACATCCGGGCCACCGGGTACTCGTTCATGAAGCCGTACCCGCCGTGCACCTGGGTGGCGTCGCGGGCGTTGTCGACGGCGATGGTTGAGGAGTACAGCTTGGCGAGGGCGGCCTCCTTCTTGAAGGGCTCGCCCGCGACCAGCCGGGAGGCCGCGTCGCGCCAGGACAGCCGCGAGGTGTGGGCCTTCATCTCCATGTCGGCGATCTTGAACTGGATGGCCTGGTTGGCGCCGATCGGCCGCCCGAACGCGTGCCGTTCCTTGGCGTACTTCACCGACTCGTCGACACAGCCCTGAGCGAGACCGGTGGCGAGCGCCGCGATGGCGATCCGGCCCTCGTCCAGGATGCGCAGGAACTGGGCGTAGCCGCGGCCCAGTTCACCCAGCAGGTTCGCCGCCGGGACCCGCACGTCCGCGAAGGACAGCTCACGGGTGTCGGAGGCGTTCCAGCCGACCTTCGAGTACGGCGCCGCGACCGTGAAGCCGGGCGTCCCGGACGGCACGATGATCGCGGAGATCAGCGGCTTGCCGTCGGGCTTGCGTCCCGTCACCGCGGTGACCGTCACCAGACCGGTGATGTCCGTACCGGAGTTGGTGATGAAGCACTTGGAACCGTTGATCACCCACTCATCGGTGTCCGGGTCGAGGCGGGCCGTCGTCCGCGTCGCCCCCGCGTCGGAGCCGCCGTCCGGCTCGGTCAGCCCGAAGGCGCCGAGGATCTCGCCGGAGCAGAGCCGGGGCAGCCACTCGGCCTTCTGCGCGTCGGTGCCGAAGAGGTGGATGGGCATCGCGCCCAGCGACACCCCGGCCTCCAGGGTGATGGCGACCGACGAGTCGACCCGGGCCAGTTCCTCAAGGACGAGGCCGAGCGCCAGATAGTCGCCGCCCATCCCGCCGTACTCCTCGGGGAACGGGAGTCCGAACAGGCCCATGCGGCCCATCTCGCGGACGATCTCGTACGGGAACTCGTGCCGCTCGTAGAAGTCGCCGATCTTCGGCGCGACGACATCGTGCGCGAACTCCTCTACCGTACGGCGGAGTTCTTCCAGCTCGGGGGAGAGACGGTGGTCCATGGCGGTCACTGCTCCTTGTGGGGCTGTGCTGTTTTACCGAGTGCGCGGACGGTGCGGGACGGGCTGGGTCGGCCCAGTTGTTCGGCCATCCACACGCTGGTGGCGGTGAGACGGGCGAGGTCGAC
>Ga0307515_10006209_pt1 | contig 24003 bp, 10 predicted proteins | sample 17_EM_MG_FD_194513 | JGI IMG/M metagenome (GOLD analysis project Ga0307515, IMG submission 194513) | Populus trichocarpa ectomycorrhiza microbial communities from riparian zone in the Pacific Northwest, United States - 17_EM | ecosystem: Host-associated > Plants > Roots > Unclassified | place... | reverse complement strand
AAGTGTTTCACAACAAGTATCCTTTTTTTATTTTTATTTTAAACATAAATATTTTATATTATTAGTGCATGCTAAGACTTTGTTTTGAAACTAACCTTTTCTTTTATATCATAGACACACTCCTGAACACGATTCACAGGTGGATGGTCACTTTCAAGAGTCAAAACACAGGGGGAAATCCATCAACTCAAGGTCCTCAATCAATCACACACTTACATGTAGATTGAGAAATGCTAGTGGTAGGATTCAAATCAGGGATGTCATTTCCCCCTAGTTGATTCCTTATCACTTGACTATTACTAGTTGAGGTAGTGACTCACTTGCTGTTTTGAAATCAATTGTAAGTTTGAATATATATTCAATATGCATGCTAAAATTCTATTATTATATTTGTAATGAAAATATATTTTCTGTAATATATGAATGTGTGTGTTTAGAAGCTTATAATCCAAACTTGTATGTTCTGTAATTTGATCTTGAATTACTTAGAATAGTTTCTGTTTATTAAACAAAACAATTCCTATTCATTGGTTTAATCAATTCTAATATGTATTGGATTAAAACCGAATCTTTTTACCATCTTTCATTATAATTATAATTTTATTTTAAAATCACAAGAAAAGGAGGTTTATGCCTACAATTATTCTTGAGCTTCTAAAGGTTTCTCGATTAATATATTACATAGATGCATGCCAAACATAGTCTAATAACTAGTATTTTAGTCCTACTGTCCACTAACATGCCATTTTCTATTAGGCTTTGAAATGAAGTTTGTCAATCCACACAAAAAAGTCAATCATTATACGTATACCAAGACTCGGTGTATTTTTATATTCACTGAAAAAAGAGCAAGACATCCATGCCGATTACAAGATCTATGAGATATATTACACTCTTCAAAGCGGTGGGTGATCCCATCTTTAAACTAGTACCGAGGCATGCAACCTGCAAGTGAAGAAAAGGAATGAAGAATCATAAATGATGGCCCGATAATAGAATGAAGATGGTTGTGAGTGCTAGTAAATTTGACAAAAGAATGAAGACGCTAGCTGCTGCATGTTAACCAGTTTTCAATGCGGTAGCTGGTCTGGTGGTATGGCATTTTCAAGTTATTCTATGACCTATGCGTGTATAGACACGAGTTCCTAGGTTAGCATAGAGCGGTCATTGTTCTTGTCATAATAGCCTCTCTACTTCTTTCATCCCTCCAAGTGAATTTATCTTGTTGAATCCTTGCTTGCCTCCCTCTGAGTTTCAAAATTGCAACCTGTTTCTTTTCAGAAGCCAAGGCTGTAGGCATGGCGTGAGAAGTCTTTCTAGCAATTAAGTTTTTGCCAAACATGTTCATTCTTAGCGTAGAGGTTTACTCAGATCCATGCCGACGAGAAAAGGCTTGATTGCAATGATCAATAGGATTTCATTTCTAAACAAAATTAACTAGATAAAATGCAACACACACATGGCTGACCATACATGTTGCCAATAGCTGAAGTTCTTCGATAAATAATTTAGGGAGAATCTCTCACTAATTTGAGAGTATGGTAGCTCCATTTCCCATCACAACTAATGGATCATAATGTCTTAAGTTATTGGGAGAACATGTGAATTAGGTAGTGGTCCAACTGCTCGTGAAGTCAATTCCTGAGTTGGTTATTTGTTAACTACAAGGCTATTTTCATCAACAATTTCATGAAAGTCAAATCTACGGAGCTTAGACTTGTGATCTTGATAGATGTCAACTAATCGATGCATGCTTTTTATTCACTATCCCTAGCTACTTAGATAATCTTAAGATGTGCATGCTCGTACTAATAATGAATAATGATAGGGATTCTGATGAGTTATAATATGATTAGAATAAGATTGATTTGTTGGATAATTAATTGATTTTTTAGTTTAATTAATTTGATTTATTCTTCATAGTTAAGATGTCTGATAACTTGATATGGAAAGTCCAGGGGTTGGTAATTGTGGTGATCGATAGTTATAGTAGTAGCAGGTGATGTCTGGTAAGCCAAGTGACTGGTAATTGGTACCTATAAAAGATCTTTTTTAATGGACGTGAGGATTCTCTGAAGGTATAGTTAGTAAATTTGTAGAGAGAAAAAGTGCAATAATATTTTAGAAAGATAGACTCTAAAAAGATGTATGCTAAAACTATTGAGAATGAAAAGATTATGAACTTTTAGCTTGAAAGATTCATGGTGTATTTATAGCCCATGAATCTTGTACTTTTATTGAGAGGAGGGGCTAAAGTGTAACTTCACCCTTATAATATTTTGAGTTGTATTATACTCAAAATAATATATATAATATCAGTGAAAAACACTGAGGGACCTATGTGAGATCCTAGAAAAATTCTATGACGAGTGTTGGGTTTGGACAAGGTACTCGAACCCATTAAAAATAAAAAATGTGTTCAGGCGTGCTACCTAAACTCAGGCATGTTGGGCACAAAATATACACCTGATTCTGAGCACGTTGCGCTCAGGACGCGCCCACGAGCCCAAATGGATGGCACCCCTGCTGGGCAGCACACCCAACCAAGTTTTGGGTGCACGCCCATCACCTAAGGTGGTGGGGTGCATGCTCAACAGCTAGTGTGCTGGGCATAGGCATAACATTGGGCATACTTCAATATTGGTGCACGCACATCTCAACATGAGATGTCAAACTCATGTCCCTGGCCAAATATAGGTTCGGGCTACTATGCTCGAGCTGCTTTTTTTTTTTTTTTTTACCCCCAACTACATATTCAGTTTAGGCTACCAAGCCTAAGTTCAAGAAGTATTTTTTGAACCTATTTTTGGGAATTTTGTTTTTGGTAGATATAGGTTTTTTTCTATCCATTTTATTTATATCAAATCCAAACTAAATAAGAACAGCAACTAGAGTAAACTCCTTGACACTTGACAGTCCTTTTGGAACGGAAAAATCGAGGAAGATCGAGTACGCTGGCGCAGATTGAAGCTTTTGTTCAGTGAGAAATTTATGTGAAGACAACCCTAAATTTTCCATGTAAGAATCATAGGTTATCATACATGGTAGCTAAATTGTCATTTAATAATCAGTAGTGCATCATCACTAAAATCTTGGAATCATTTTTTTTTCTTTATGAGAGAGCAATCAGAGACAAGAATTACCAAACTTCAAATATTCAGTTTTTAATGATTTTTTATGGGTGGTAACAAAACATGTGATTCCTACATGTCATTTAACGGATATGTCTGGAACCAATTTAATGGATAGTTGTTCATGTTTCAAGTATTGGAATCCAAAAAACAACAAAAAAAAAAAGGGTCTCATGGAGGTGTCGATCAAAACACAGATTATAGTTCACGGGGTTTTTTTTTGCTGGATTAGCCCGATTTATTTTGAAATGATAAAAATAGAGCATAGAGCATAGAGAATAGAGCAGGCAGAAAGAAGGGGAACACACAACTCGGTTTCTTTCACCATTTTGGTGCTTTTTTTTTTCTTTAGGGTGTTCAAAACGGGGACAAAGGCCCTACGCAACAAGACAATAGGTTATGCCCAAAACATATATGAGCTTTGAATTATGACAGCTGAGAGTGAGACTGTGTTTATCATAGTTATTAAATCCAGTTAAAGTAGTAGATTCCAAGTCACATGGATTAAATTGAATTAACCAGAAAAAAAAAATTATGTTTAAGGTTTTAATATCCCACATTAAAAAGTTTTGAAATAATACATTCAGATATAAGCTATAAAGAAAATATGGAGCATGGAGTATAATAAAATTATCCTACATTGAAAAGTTAAAAATAATGCATGTAAATGCAGCTATATATAATTATCACACATTGAAAATTTAAAAAATAATGCATGTGGATATAGCTATATATAGTTATCATACATTGAAATATTAAAAAACAATGCATATGAATATAAGCTATAAAAAAAAATGTGAAGTATAGTATAGTTATCTCACGTCAAAAAGTTAAAAAACAATTCATATAGATGTAGACCATTATAGTTATTCAGGCCAATTGTAAGCCTGAGTTTTTGTGAGTTTACACAAGGTCAAGGCCCCGAGTCCCAAGTCAACCATTCGGGCCGGATTAGGTTTCATAACTATGGAATTTAGCATTGTGATGCATTGTACTTTTTAAAAATATTTTTCAATTTAAAATGCATCAAAATGAATCTTGAACCTTGCTATTGAGTGCCGGGCACCTGCATGTATTGAGAACTGATTAGAAGTGAACAAATGAGGTTTCATTTTATTCACTAATACTTGATCTCAGCAGACCACTAAAATCAAACTTTGAGAAAGATCAAAGACATTACAATATAAAATAGGGAGAAAAGGAAAATGGAGACAGTAATTGTGTGCCATCTAAAAACACTTACCTAGCGACATTTGTTCAGCTGTTTTGCTCCTTTTTTCCAATATATCCAAAATCTTTAGGTGGCCATATCTAGAAACAAAATGAAAGGAAAAAAAAACCATGAAATTTAGTGCAAGGAGATAAGCCTTTATGAAAAATGATAGTCCAGCGGTTGCAAAAGGAACAAAAATCCATAGCTGTCAGCTCCGAATAAGAGTATACTTGGTCCATTTCCTATCACAATCAGTGGATCATAATATGTAAAATAGTGGTAGAGCACGTGAATCGGTGATCCAGCTGCTCATGAAGTCAACCTGAGCCTTGATAATCATTCCATTCACACCACTTCGTTATTGCAACAAGTTAAGGGTGAATTTATCTTAATCCACAGAGTTCACACTGATGATTTCACTAGATATCAACTACTGCATACTTTTTACATCACAATGCCTATTGCCTAGGGCGGACTGCTTGAGAAGGTCAGGCTAGAAAGCGATAAATTCAACCATGGTTTGATATAATGCATTTTTCTCCACAGTTCAACACCATTTAAGTCAAAATAAAACGTAAATTTCTTTGTGAAGATTACTGAGACAGTCTAGGAATGACTTGTTTTCATGCAGCATATAGGCTGTAACCAATATCAAATCATGTTTAGCAAAAACTGAACTAAACCCTGTATCTCCTGATTGGGCTGCCATGTCAATCACTCTTGGGAGTAGATGGTGTTTCATCTTAGATGGCTTTCCTTATTCCATGTGGGTCAGGAAAACAAATTTAGAAGTTTCTACCAACAACAACAACATCGGTTCATATTACTTATAGAATATTTCATCAAGTTCCTAGGTCATGATTAACTAACCTGCATTATTATAGAAATTTTCCACATAATACATTGTGCATTAGAGTAAGATACAGGATCATTTTCAGTCTACCTTTATGCCTTGGAAAACAAAGATAAATGGTCACTTTTCGGACCTTCTAGGTCTTAAATCAGCCATTACTCAAGGGTTTTTTTTTTTTTGGTTCATTGTCTTAATCCTAGCCCTCATAATTTCTTGAATAGCATTGAACTAAAAAAACAAAAAATCTCGATTGCACCCAACTGACACAAGAAAGCTCAATGCTAATTGGCAACTCATGCCAGCTAGGTCAAAGAAGTTATTTTGCACATGGTTTGAACATTAATGCTGATAACTCACACATTCCTCATAGGAAAACAAAAACAAATATGCACTATAAAGATTAACAAATCTCAAAATTCAACAAAAGCACGCTAAGGAAGAAAATAGGCTTACCTTCCAAAGCATTTTCCCTCGAAGAAGGCCATAAGGAACTGCTCCAAAGTTTCTTGAATCCTTGCTGTTATATATGTTATCTCCCTCTACCCAAATATGCCCCTTAGGAACCTAATCAAAGAGAACAAACATTTTTCATTTTGTAACTAACAATCAACAATCTCTAAAACAATAAATTGCAATAATCCACAAATCCCGCAAAGCAAAAACATCAAATAGTATTGACTAACCAAACCACACTCTCCAAAACCCATTAAGCAAACATCAAAAATCAACAAAAAAAAAGCAGCAGCAGCTGCAGCAGAACCACTGAAAACCCACTAACAAAAAGACATCACACTAAGCTTTAACAACAGAAGGCAAAATCTATAAATACTCAACAAAAGAAACAACACATACCACAATAGTCTCAGTTCTATCACTGTTTTTGGGTTCAACAACGTAAGTAACAGAATCACCCTCGACACCTATAACTCTTTTAGTCATACTTTTTCTTGGCTCCACAGGTGATTTTAAAATAACAATATCTCCAGCCCCCACTTTGCCAAGCTTGTGAGAAAACCTCTCAGCCAATGCCCAATCACCAGTAAGATTAAAGGTAGGGAGCATACTTGGTCCATAGAGCTGAAAGACACCAAATCAATGCTTAGATTCTAAAAAGAAACAAAATAAAAATCACTACTTTATGCTTATTTATACTTACAGAAGCAACAGTGAAGACATGGGTGTTGGTGACATGGAGAAAGCATAGACTTTTGGCTACCAAGAACATCTTGCTGAATGCTTCTTTGGCAATAATGGTCAATTCCTTCAGATTTCTGAGGCTCATTTCTGTTCTCTTTGTAAAGATTGCTCCTTTTGATTTGAGACTTGAGAGTTAGAGGGAGGAGAAAGTCCGGTGCTTTATCTGTACATAGTATACTTTTACAATGAAAGAAAGAGGGGAAGACCGAGATTTCTCTTGGGATTGATGGGCTGAGGGCTTGAACAGAGTAGAAGGTTTAAAAAAGTGACGAGGGGCCACCTTAGATATGTAGATAGGAGGAGGCAACTCAAGTGAGAGCATCTCTGTTGGATCAAGTGTATGTCAGTCACTCTAACCATGTTTGTGTATGGTCTTTTGTTTAGAATAAAATTACCTTAAATGTTCCCGGGGTGAGCTTTCGGTTATGTCATGCTTTATATAAAATTTAAACATACAATCTATTTAACAAATAATGATTTCTTAATGTTACGTTGCTCTTCTGTCTGTATGATAATTTACTTTGTTTTTATATTTCAAAGTTTTTTAAAAAAAATTATTTTAAATTAATAATATTTTGATATTTTTAATTTATTTTGATATACTAATATTAAAAATAATTTTTAAAAAATAATATTTTAATAAATTTCTCAATAAAATATACTTTAAAAATCCATCAACATCACATTTCCAAACTACCGAATTCTTCTGGATGAGTGGGTGGGTCTTTTAGTTAATAATTCATTCGTATGGATCAACTTATAGAAGAGTGGACATTATTCGATAGATTTGGTGAATATCCTTCTGTTTTATGAGAGAAGGGTATTGATTTAGTCAAATTAGGTTAAAACACTTGGTTCAGTCTTCTCTACTTCCAAAATCTCTTGAGTTTGGAGCATTCAATGGAAATCTTAAAGCTTTAATAGCCAGAGTGTCCTCTTGACCATGGCGGACCAAGTCCAGATTAGCTCCACGTAGAACCTTTATTTATGCTTCTGTTGCATAGCAGATAGTTAATTCTCTGGATGTCATCAACTCTAGTCTTTATCAAGCTTTCTTTATATATCTAACTGCAACTTATAAATGATATTAAACCTAAGTTTTGCAAGGAATGAGAATATAAGAACTTGTCGATTATCTTTTGTAACTTTATCCTGCTGTTAGAATTTCCTGAACATTCTGTAATGAGTTTGATATATTTCAGAATCTCCACGTAAACTGGACTTTTAGTACAGGCGCTGTGTATGAAGACACAGTGTGGCCATATTGTTTGCTTCTTTTCGGACACCCACATGATCGATATTTTTATTCAGGTTAAAGGGCTTCCTGCATCTCAATCAGTTGGGACTAGTATGAGTTGAGCATACGAATTCAATAGAAATCTGAATCCTTCTCCACATCAGATCCAAAGTTGTCCATCTATGTCCTAATGCATGCTAATTACTGCCTTCGTGTAGACCTTATACTTTGAAGCAACATTTGTAATGAAATGTAGCAGCAATTCGCATATATTAGTTGCATGAATAAATACATGCATTGTTACCTGTTTCAACCTTTTAAGATTTGTTATCAGTTTTTTTATGGGTTACATATTCACGTGATCATGTGATTCGCATCATTTTTTCTTAAATTAAAAAGTACCCAACTTGTTTTTTTTTAATAAAATAACCAGGAGGTATGTTTGAACTCAAGACTTCTAATATCTTAAGTTGGTTAAGCAATAAGAATTTCTTGTATGGAGATATTGCTATATTTTTACAAGTAAATTACAATTTAATCTCTGTTTTTTATATATAATTTTGTAATTTAGTCTTTGTTTTGAAAACCAGAGTTGATTGTATTTTTTATCCTTGAAATTTAGACCAAAGGACTTGACTATTTTTTCACTAAAAGATAAAAGCACAAAGATAAAATAATAGTTTACCTAGTTTTTATCTTTGTGCAAAGGAACGAAAATCGTACTCATCAAAGAGGGGAGAGCGTTAATCAACATTGATAGGCAACCAGCCTAACAACGAATTCAGCACGAGGGATGGTGGTGGAGATGATGGTAATTGATAATATTCGACGGAACCAACAAGAATGGTATCTAGCTAGCTACTAAAGTACTGTAATGGAGACTTGCCTAAAATAGATGGTGCGCAGAATGCTCCAAATTCAGCTGATGAAATAGCCCACTTAGCAAGAGATTGAGTTCAGGGAAAGAAAAACAATTACAAGAAATGAAGACACGTGAATCGAATTCAGTGTATAAGCATGGTATTATCCTTTCAAGGACATCCAACGAAACTGAGTAAAACTATACGTTTCTCTCTTTATCATTTTCTTATGTACAAGCGCAAGAAGAAACTATTCACAAGGAGATTGGAATGAGAACATGATATCTATACTCCAACTCTCACTGAAACAACTACGTATCAGAACAATTTGTCTTTCCTAGTTTTCATCTTTTCCCTCGTTTATGAGAGCTAACACAAAATGATTTCCGATGAGAGATGGAGGTCATTCCGATGAATCAAGGTGTAAAACTCTAGATATATGACAAAAATCTCACTTTGTTTAAATTGGCCGAGTTGTTATGGCCGGAAAATTCTGATAGTTTTTGCAACCTGAAGCCTACAAAATGGACACCTGGAAACAGCGGATGAGCATCTGCGACAAAGTACATGACCACATGGAACTATCGTCATGTCAACTTCATTGGTCAAACACACCCGGCAAAGCCATGCCGCTTTCGCTGTATCAGCTTCTTTTGCTGCCACATCAGCCTTTTCCTGCAATGTCCCGTATCAAGAATTTATCAACATGAAATTTTCATTATATATCTTGCCACGTGAAATTGTCAGTTGAGTTTTCTGAAGAAACAATTTTGTTGTGAAATTTAAACTCCAAACCAGAACTGATTTCTATAGATACAATGACACTGAATAGTCACAGTGAGTTTTGAAATTGCAAGTCACAAACCTGCTCAAGCAAAAGTGCGGCCTGAGACTCTTTCAATTGTTCTTGCAGAGTTAATGTTCTTTTTAAAAGAGATTGCTTTTCCACATCCACGCTGATCCCTGCTTCAGAAAGCATCTCATGAACCGCTTGAACAAGTTCTGCAGGTGACACTCGGTGGAGCTCTTTGCCACCCTGCAGTTGACATTAAAAAAGTATCTTCAGCTAACTACTTGAATAGATCCAGCTAATACAATTGACCAATGCTCAAAATCATTACCAATGGTTTCCATAACAGCCTTACCTCGCTAAATACCAATGATAATTAGTTTTGAACAATCAAAATAACATGCTATCCTTTGCCAAACATTTTAAATCGAAGGAAAATTTGACCATTAATCATTTGAAGATGCTTTCTTTCAATTTTACATGCACAAAATCCTCGAAGACAAAAATGACCACCTTTCCTCATCTCCCCTATACTCCCTACCTTCTCTAAACTCAGAGAGAGAGAGAGAGAGAGAGAAAATAATTACTGCTTATAACAAACTAGGAAAGTCAATAAAATACTATATTAGTCTGGCAACCTGATAAGACTCGAAAAATCTAAATGAGCCTTGAATGGGAATTGAAATCGACTACATGCAACATGAGTATAACATGAATGTATCCATAAAATTCCAACAACAATAAGATTAGTATGATATCTCGTGCAACCAATGAAAATCTAAGGTCAAGAAGTTGAATGCCCGCACCTGAGAAGACCTTGTTCTGCCTCTTCCAGAACTTTCCGGCACATCATTGGCATTCCTCTTATTAACTACTGTATGACTATCATCTGGTAAAGTTGCTGAGGAAGTAGCCTCATTTCCCATTGATATGCCTTTAAACGAGAATACTTGTGAAGAAAGAAGAGGCTCTACAACCCCTGGTGCAGTTTCCACCTTGAATCTGTAGAGTGCTTGGCCAGCCGATGGTCTAACATCCTCTGGAACTCTACCATACTTCAACTTCTCTCCATTTTGAGACCGCCATGCCACTAACTCTCCTCTATAAAATGGTCTTAACGGATGAAGTTGCACTTGAAGAGCATCGGGAGGAAGTAGTTCCTTGCCTACCAGTTTATTACTTGTGGGTTCAATGTCTCTCTTGTCAGAAGAAAGTTTCAGAATATTGAGAATTGCACTTTCCGAGCCTTCAGGACATAAAAATAGGGTTCCTATAGGTAATGGGGTAGGGGAGCCTAAGACCTGGCTTACAACAATTGCAACAACATCAAGTACAGATACATAAGTAGGTGGTTCAGCAACAAAAATAGAGGTCCTTGATCGGTTCATAAAGTAAAGAGTACGATGCTTGGATCCGTTCTCCCAATCTGGAATAATAGAGTCCTTAGCTACAAGAGTGACGTCCAAAGACTTTGGAAGGAGCATAAAATGAGTTTGGAGGATTTTAACAAACTGCAGCTTTTCAGCAACAGATTCCAGTAAAGTTCGTAATGTTTCCAAAGGTACAGTATTTCTTGCAGGGATGTAATTAGCTATGCTATTTACAAGAGTCCATACAGCACCCTGAAATGATCTGCTCAACAGTTTCTCTCTGATGAATGCCACAGAGACGGATCCAATATATTCCAATGTATGCAAATCATCTTCTTTATCAAGTTCCTGCAAACAGAAACAGATCTTGCCAACTGAATATAAAAGTTCATCATCGGAGATGTATAAAATTGAACTGCAAACAAATTCAAAAGAAACTTTCAGAAAATCAAGTAATTTACCTCTATTACAACATCTGATAGCTTTCTGATGCCCAAAACTATACAAATTCTCTCAGGAAGATCTCCATGAACAAATCTTAACCTGGAAGTGTCAATATATTTGACATATTGGGAACCATAAGAATCAATATATACACATGATTTTGCATGGACAAGTCTACATCCATCATCTGGGACTATTGCATCTAATGTCCAGTTTTTCCAATCAACCATGTTTCCCTCAACAGTCGAGTCACAGAGAAAAAACAAAATTTCCATCACAGCACGGAGTTCATTTGGGTTTAAACGCTGATATCCACATGTCTTTTGGAGATCTATTAGAAGATTCTTTGCAGCAGCAACTGAAAGCATGTCCTGAAGTCCCACTTCCTTGAGAATTTTCACAAAGGGAAGATACAAAGTAGGAAGTTCAAACGCAAATGGTGACAGATTAATTGTCAGACGCACAAAAAGAGAGTTTGCTGTGACCAAGCGTGTTCCATTGGCAGCAGGCAGAAATGCCACTCTCTGCAAGTTTTCTCTATCTGCATAAACATAAATAAAAGATAAGGAGAGAGGTGAACAGCTAATAATTGGGCATAGGCACCGGTAAAAAATTTCATTTAACAACTAATGGTATGTCTATAAATTGTAGAAATTTTGATGCAGTACGATCAAAATTAATAGCTTAATTCTAGCTAAAGAAGAATTATTTAGAAATCATATGAAAGTGGGTACTATCCATTTGGATGATCCTACCACTGGTAGATGGAAAACTGACAAATAAGCCATAGTTCATCACGAAACTTAATAAACAAGTTATTACCACAGACAGTAACCAAGAATCATTTGCTGGATGGTAAGCAGCATTTTTTTACCTTCAAACGAAAAAAGGTTATACTTATTTCCATGTTAATACTAACTTTTCAAAAGAATTCCACAAAAAATATCATTTATGTAAAGGATTTGGACCATGTATGAGGAAGTTAAATAGCAGGAGTAACAGAGGAGTACCTGAAGAAGAGAGGGAACTCCAAACCTTATCCAGGTACTTCAACACTTCACAAGAAGCTTCATCAACTGCCATCATGCCTGAAGAAGTTGGCCAGTGAGCAAGAGTGTCTTCACCTCCATTTCTTCCAATCACCTGAGATGCATCCATGTTAGTTACATCTGCACTGGCATGAACTAGCACTCTTGGAAAAACATGGAAGAACAATATGATCTATTACCTGCAAATGCTTTAGGACAGTAGAAAAGGCTGGAGGGCTCCTCAGCTGGAGCCCTCCCCAGGAGTACTCAGGTGGCACAAAATTTTGTCTAGAGATGATGGGAGAAAAACTCCAAGCCAAAGGCCAATCTTTTGACACAATAGCTTCACTATATGAAGTAAGCACTTTCTTGCCACCAGCATTAGGAAATCCTAGTTCAGCAGGTACACAAGCAATCTTGCCAAGTTGATTGCAGAAGCTGTTGCCATAAAGGACAGCAAAGTTTGAGAGCACGGCTTCAACAACAGATCCTGCTAATGCCCATATCTCCACAGTAACCTTATCGCAGCTGTGACTTACATTGGTCCCGAAATCATCAAAATCCCCTGAAGATTTCATGCACTCACTTCCAAGGAACTCTACTCTTTTAGCGCATTCAAGTATTACATCTGCTTCTGCTGCAGTTTGAAGACCTATTTTTCTTAAAATGCGAAGCCACCCATCAGTACTAAATCTTTCTCCAGGAAATTTCTTTCTCTCACCAGAGAACACAGATGTTAATAGAGCATCACCAGGATCAAACAGATCCTTGGGCCTAGAGCGATCTAGGGAAAATTCATCTGCATTCCTAACAAACTTGGTCTCCTTCAAAACTTCAAGTAAAGAAGAATCTGCTTGGAGCTCTTGCCAATTTGCGTAAAGATATATTAATATATCCTCCTGTTCAGACTGAGGTTTGCCTTCAAAATCCGGCAATCCGAACCTCATCAAAATCTGTTGATCATGCAATTCAGGAACCCCAAGAGCTCGTAATAATGAACACTCAATTGAATCAGTTGAGTAAGAGAGACAATGCTCATCAGATGGCTTAAGGAATGAGCTAGAAGAGATCATACAGTGGTCTTGGGCATGCAATCGTGTATAGGATCCCACAACTGTTTTATATATAGGCAAACCACGCAGTACTTCAAGTTCTTCAGCTCTGTACGTAGAACCATTATAAAGGAAATCCTGAGCAAAAAAAGTAACAAGTTCATCACTATCTGAAGCTGAAAATGATGCAAGTTCAGGGAAATAGCCAGCATGTTTTGCTGCAACAAGCTTGGAAGCAACCACTTCTCCCAATGACTGACTAGATGCAGGGAGGCAATTGCATGAAACAGCACAGTCCATGAAAGCAGTGTCAAAAATAGGTACGTTGCACTGGTTCAGCAGTGACAACAGCCAAGGATACCTATTTTTGGCTACTTCAAAAGCAGCAATGTAAGACTGGACTGATTCAGATTCAGATTCAGGGGTATGATTTGTGGACAATCCAGTCATATCACTTCCTGTGCTACCTGCATCCACAATACCATTTCCAGAGGATGTTTGTTTAATGGGAGGAATGAAGACCAGATGACACTCCTTTACACGGCATAAGATGGGCCTCCCAAGAAAAGCAGGAATTAGAGGCCAATCAGAAAAGAGTGAGAGGTCTCCCGAAGACGCACCAAAACACTTCCAAAACAACCTTAACCATTCATGAGAAGGACCCCCTTCACCACCAGAACTCGAAGTACTCTCCCATGAAAACCATGGAACCATATTTGACCCCATTACATGATTCACCCAGTTCTCATGAAAAAGTAATTTCATATGACTTGCCAGTAAGTGGAGAGAGAAACTCTTCAGTCTTAATAATGTTTGTATGGCATTTCTTGATAATATATCAAACAGGAAAGATCTATCCAGTACTTTTGGATGGATGAACTTTGCTGCCAAAGACATCATCAACACCTGTTGATCCTTGTTCCCAAACCAAAGCTCAGTTACCCCGAACCTAGTTAAATGATTAGTTGCAGTTGGGCACGGTAACCCTTTAAGCTCAGCAGCTATTGATAGGATCTTTGGATCTACGTTTGCACCAATGCCATCTAAAATGGCATTCCGCTGAATTAAAGGCCCTCCAGCCCTGCCAATATCTTCAACAACTCCCCGGCCAAAATCAAATAAAGCCTTCCCCAAACTTGTCACCATTTCAAGAGCATCTCCTGAACTGTCTGCACTCTGAGCAGATGAGCCATGAAAACTCCGTAGATTAGGCAATGATGATGAAGCAAAACTGCTGCTTGCTTCACTAGTTGCTCTATGCATGGTACTGGAGTTGAGAGAGTTCAGTGTTGCATCATCTCTATCAAAACCAGATGATCCTGGAAACTCGATATCAGATAAGCAGTACTCAAGAACATCCACGTAGGTATCAACTGATCGAAGAACAATAGAAGTTGATGACATCTTAAGAAGATCCCTAACCATTTTAGGTTTTATTTCTCGGACTGTAACCCCCACTGCCTGAATTTCTGTCACCAACTCCCATGGTACAGAAAACACTGGATAATGTTCCTTCACAAAGCCACACACAGTAGCTGGAAGTAAACTACCACCCACACCATTCCCAGGCTGTGAAAGAAACATACCCTCTCCACTCTTAACCAAGTTTCCTGAGTAAAGCTGCCACAAAGGAAGATCAGCAACCCGAGCATAGAATGGCCTTATTACTTCTTCAATCAAGCATCCCCAATCTGCTTTAGGCACTTCTGTCGATACTAAGGCATCTCCAGGTTGATTAACCATCGCAAGCCCAGTAGACCTTGGCCAGAAGGAATATATTAGATCGCCATATGCCTTCAAAGACAAAGAAACTGCACGACCTGCATTTGATTCAATAGCTGAAGTCAAAGGATCTTTTCTTAATTTTTGCATTTCCACCACCATTTCAATGTAGGAATCACGAACACAAGACATCAATTCTTTGTTCCAAGCTTCAATCAACTGATCTCCAGCGTCAGCCTGTGCTTCTGAAGCTACCTCCTTCTGGTACTTAAAAAGAGAACGACCACTATTATGACGCACAAGGAAACATCCAAGGACAGTGACAGGTAGTGCTATACTACCAGATAAAGGAAGAGGGGACATGACAGAGCTCTTTGGATATAGATCACCAGGACATCCATCTCTTGAAATATGTGCTGCAACTCCTGCAACGGGAGTCAAGTTGTATGCAAGATATCGCCTAAGTGAAACAATGCAAAACAACAATGAGGTTTCAGTCCAACAGATTTCATTTCATATAAACTTTGGCAAAAGGGAGGGGAGGGGAGCGGAGACTATGCTCCAGCTGATAATGATGAAATTACTATGCATTAATGGATAAGATTGCCTAAAGAAAATCTCTACCTTTGCAGAAGCTTCCGGAAATATCCAAATTAAATTAAAAAGACATGAAACAAATTTATATAAAACGATGCTTTGATTTTCAAATTCAGCAGTTGATCAAAAAAGAAAGTGTCAGAAGAATTTTGCACCTAGCATACCTATCAAGAGCCATATTTCTTGTTTGCCCGGAACCCAGGCTAAGCACAACAAGCCATCGATCAACAACTCTAGCAGATCCTTGGTATAAACTTACATCTATGACATGCAGTTTAACCGCAGCATTTGAGCTACTAAACAACCTTGATAATTGAAATTTCCTCCACTTCTTTTCCGAAAATGGATTCCTCATGGTAGCAGATGATAAATCAACAGAAACTGAATAGTCCTGGCAAGGTTTGGCACAGCCTTCATCCCATGTGTAGAGAGACACCTAAAAAAATGTATCCAGTGTTTCTATATGTCAATTTAGGGTTTACTGGGAAAAATATTAACAAAATGGAAAAAAGAAAAATTAAATCTATATAACAAACATTGCAGATTTAATTTTATACGATCAAAATTTCGAAGAGGCTACAATTTCCTTAATCTCTGAATAATTACAGGAGTGCATTTATGTTTAAATGTTATTGCACCTAAGGTTGTAAAGACAACTACATGCCAATTCCCACGTCAAGTGAACTGTGAAGGCAATGATTGGTAATCCAACATGGGTAGGGTCTTCCCCATTTCGTTTTGATCCTATCGCTTTGGGCAGCTCTTCACAGTTGGATCTCACCAATACAGCCATTTGAGCAGGGTCCCGCAAAGTTTGGAGAAAAAAACCAGACAAGCCTATGCTTAGTAAGTAAGCTTGAGCCGCGTGAAAGGTTGCTTTTCTAATGAAGACAATGATTGGTAATCCAACACGGGTATCGGAAGAAAACTCTCACTAACCAATTGATGATGACAATGATGATGATGACAATTGCAAGTATATCATAACATTCATAAATTACCATCTCTTAACTCAAACAAACAAGGATCCAATTTCAGAACATGATATCTTTTGATACCTCTCAGTATCCAAACGAAGATCATTTTCAGAACATGATATATTTTCATGGGTGCCAATGTTTATCTACAAGCCCCTAATGGGGTAAACCAATGATCAAGGACGATACCAAATCAATATTCCAGTTGAAGATTACTTGTGATTCAATTGTCTTGTTTTACCTGTATGATTTAATTGATTTCTTAAGTAAATAATTGCATGATGTATGAGCTCCTTGAGCAAAAACTAAATGTCCCTGCAATTCCACCTTCTCCATACATGGCAGTAGGTTACAGAATATGATCCAAAGACAAGGAAATGGTTGACATAAATCATGGTTCATTATTGAATACAAAAGAAAAAAGAACAATTAAAAATATTTCCAGAGTAAAGTTTGCAACTAACCACTGCAAGCACACGAAATCATAACTGGCTAAACTAGAATTAATACCTCCAAAACTGACTTTAAGAAAATAAGTGTTCTGGATGCGTGCTCCATAAATCGATCACATATTTGCTTTACTCTCTTCAATCCCAGTTCAAGTCCATTCCCAAGGCATTCTGATGATAGAGGCATGCGGATAATGGTAGAATCTAATGATGACCATGGCATGCCTTCACCAATTAACATAGGTTTAAATTGATCACAAAAACGCTCGGTCAAATTAGTACCTGGTACCACATGAAGACAAAGTCAAAATAGAATCTTGCTTACTTCACATTTCTCTTCCTAAAAGTGGTATGTGCTTGAAATCAAATTTAAAACAAAAGGAAACATCTTAAAAAGGATAAAGAGGGGTTGGGGACATCCATGAGCAAAGCAGTAAAAAACACTAATCAACCTAGCCTACTCTGTGAATAAACGAAATACCTGCCAATGAAAACATTTTTGCAGCTGGAGCATGACTTGAAGGTGCACCAAGTGCTAGACCACAAGGATCAAACATGTAAAAGTAGCCACCAGAAATAATGGACAGAAGATTAGATACAAAGTAACAGCTAAGAAGTCCCAGCCCATAATTAACTGTATCACCCCGAAGTCTCCATGGAGGGAGAAGCTGGAGGCTGCCTACTTCCTCTCTATTCAAGCTGACACCTTCCAAAATGGCAACTAGAGCAGGCCCTTGAAATTCACCTGTACAAACCACAATTCTGAAACCAATCCTCCGAGCAATGCTCCAATGCAAAACAATAATAAGCCTAGACAAAAATCCAGGCAATAAAAAAAAATTGGTGGAGGACAGTTTAGAGATGTATTTGCTCATGTATTAGTAATGGGCTAGATTTGTTAAATTGGGGAATTTACAGTTCTAACTTCTAAATCTATTTGGAATGCGTATAATGTTTAGGTTTGGATATGGCAGGAAAATAATGACTCTGCCTGATAAATCAATGAATTGGAGAGATCAGGCTTCATATTTTTGGAGACAGGCTAAATATTGAGATTTAAGTTTTGTTTGCATGGTTGAATGTGCGTCTTTCTTTCTTTCTTTCTTTTTTGTTTTTCATTGCATGTTTTAGTTATTGGAGAAAATGCTGGTGTCTAGAAATATATAAATTGTTTTGGGTTTGTAGATGGTGCTTTATGTAAGAGATGAAGAATATGCAAAAGTTGAGGTTTACATAGGCACAATGATGTGACGAGTTTAAAGGCTGATTAGCACGTGGGAAAAGGGGGAACTCGGCAGAAGCCAGGTTGCCTTGCACAATAACTCAAGGCACCATGGCGATAAGATTTGGGGAAAGTGAAGACGAATGAAGAGCCCATAGGTGAAGAAAGCAAACACATACCAAGCACCCATGTCTTCAAAACCCCAAGCAATTTGAAAAAATTTTATGATACTGCCACTGCTTATTCAACGATAACTCATAATGAAACTTCAAATCAAAAACTCATAAACTAGTGAGGACTCAAATCAAAACTCACAAACTAGTGAGGACTCAAACCAACAAAACCATATAAGGTTTCCTTCAAATTTCAATGAACTTCACTTATGGGATTTCTAGAAGAAATTCTTTAATATGTGATAAAATTTTCTATGAATAATACAGATGATGCAGCAAAGAGTTCCGAGGATGTTCAAGAACACGTACCTAAATTGTGCTGCAGCAAAGAGTTCCGAGGATGTTCCCTCTTGTCAAAGATCAAGTGTAGCTTTTTAGCTTTGCAGCAATCTGCCACCTCAAGAAGGTCAAACAACAAAAAATCATTGTTTCCATACAATGCTAAAAGTTCATTTAATTTAGCGAAGTCCATGCATGGCAGATCTTTAGTCATATCATCATCTACCAAAGAGAGGCATCGAAGTGATTTCACCCCTAGTCTGTTTGCCAGATCATTGCTGATGCTTGGATGTACAAAATGCTTCTCAATCAGAGTGTTGTTTTCTATCCATGGTGCATCATTGTAAACAAGATCCCCAGCACACATCAGAACTCCAGAAGAATCTGGAATCAGCAATGCTGAATTAGAAGCCTCAAACATTGGCTTGTCTGAGAAACAGTCTGCAACAGCTTCAAGGACACGATGGACAAAACTTAGCTGATCAGTTGATAGGGGAAAGCCTTTCAGATTATTTTGTAAGCGCTGCAGCACATGAAAGTAATCCCAAATATCAAAACTGAGTCTCACACCTAATCCCAAGAGCAATTCTCTAAAATCTGATATCTCTGATGGGACAACATACAAATATGGGGTAAATTTAACTGGTGAATCAAATGCAAGTACATGTGGGGGTACAAAATCATCACCGATCCAAACCCAAGAAACACCGCTAAGAGCTGATTTCATCAGTGTGAAATCATCAGTACCAACATATTCTTGTAATTTGGAATAAAGTGCCAGAATTCCATTCTGCACTGCATCATTAAAATCAGGTCCTATAGAAGACCCCAGCTTAAGCTGCTCATAGGACTTGGATAGCTCAGTCAATTGCATAGTTAAAACATTTATGTCAGGACAATCCATCCAACCAAGTTTGTGTTGTAGATACAGGGAGTCGCAATCACCATCCAGTACATGCATTGTGCAGGACACAACCCACATTTGAGATTTAGGTCTCACGTTGCTCGGTGATGCTACTTGGCTATTAGAATTTAGCCATGGTAGTCCTTGTAGAGGTGGATGAACACAAACAGGGCACCAAGATATGGCCTTCATTTCAGACCAAAATTCTTCTTCTGTTTTATCATCAATCAAGTTCGCTAAGAAATAGTCAATCTCCAGATCATCTATAAACTGATCCTTATCTCTCTCAGAAGAGTCAAGATATGCAAGATCACTGTTCCAATCACTGCTATTCTGACATAAAACAGTTTTCTGCAATTCATTGCGGTTGCATTCTCCCTCCTCAGCTGAGAGCTTATATGCAAGAGCATCCAAAAGGGCAACCAACTTCCTTCCATAACTCACTGTTTCTGAGTCCCTAGATTCATGCAACATTGAAACCGATCTAGCACAATCAAGAAAACCAGTAAAACCCAGATTCTTTTTAAGTCCAAGTTTAACTAGGGTCTCCAGTGTTTCAGGATCTGAGAATTCATTAGAAGGAAAAAATGCTTCTCTATGGAGCACCTTTCGTAGCTGGGGAATACGAGGATCATAGAGCCTGCAAAAAACATTGCAGAAAAACAAAACAATCATATGGTAAAAATTAAGCTGCAAGTAGAGGAGATAGAATTGCTAGTTTATTAAGCTACTAGTCTGCAAAAATTAGCCCAAAACTTTAAGCTTTTCTTTTGGATAAAAATATGGTTTGAGAAAAAGTAGTGATACTTATAATCACAACAGCTCATACAGCAAGCAAGAGCCAGTTATAAATTACGAGTGGGCCAATTGTACTATACTGTTGTTAGGAGTAAAATAATCAATATATAATGCATAAAATGGGGAACCAAATAAATCAGTGACATAATATGAATAGTTTGATCATCAAAAAGCCTGCTTAAGATATTAACAACTTGTACTCAGAGATATATGAATATACATCTCATATCAGTGATTGGTAAAATACATACCTTGATGGCTGTTGCCATGATCCATTGGCTGCCAAAACAAAAGGTGTCATGGAAAGTGCAGATTTGATGGAAATATCATCTTCAATCAAAAGCTTCACGTCATGTAGAATAGCTGTAAGAGCCCCCTGATGTGAGATAAATTCTGACATTCGATTGAGTACATAAACTTTGTAAAATTCCACTCTTGAAGGCTCTTTGATCTCTAAATACCTTCTTAGAATAATTCTCTCTCTCTCAGAATCAGCACGAACAAAATCATCATCCAAGAGATCATCCCGAACACCATCTGGTTTAAGCCATTGGTTAGGTTTGCACAGACTAACAAGTTTTCTACTTTTGTATGCCTCGAACATAGGAAGATGTTTGATGATTTCAATATGGATGTCAGTCATGCTCTCTTCAGAGAACCACTTGGACTGGAGAACAAAACTCCGTAATTCATGCAGCTCCCCTTCTGATGCATCATTAAAAAGCCCCTCGATGTTCTCTGGCTTACCGGCAAGTGCCAGAAATGCATTTAAGATGCCTGCTGCTGTTGAGGGCTGTACAAAATTTTCCAGCTTTGGATGTTCTATTGTTAAGCCATGCCTCAAGAAGAGACATCCTACTTTCAATAACAAAGACAACATGTTCTCACTCCACCCATCATCTTTGACCACATTTGAATTTGGAACTAACTGCAAAAGAATATTGTCTCCAACTGGCAATATTGGCCACTTCGCAAATATTAAGAGGTCATCACAACATGAATTTAGATAGCTCCACAACAATCTTATCCATTCTAAACTTGGGTGGCCCTGATGACCGGGAGTCCAAACAACCTTACTAGAGAGCTGCCATTCTGCTGGAAGTAATTTCAAAAAGAGTTTCTCGAGCAAACTGCAAGACAAAAAAGAAATATTTGACTTCTCACTCTCAGCTAAATCACATAACTTTCCGAAAACAGCTTCTGGAATTTCACGATCCACAAGTTGGTGGGGAACTGAATCCTTGAGAAGACCATGTTCATCCCCCCGGGCAATATAAATTCTTTCACCAGTCCCATTCTTTTCAAATGTAGCAAATGAACCATCAGATAGAGGTAATAGTGGTAAGCCATACAAACTATCAACCTGCACAGGAACTTGTAAATCAAGTAAACAATATTCAAGGGTCACAATCATGCCACCTCTGTCCTTAAATCCACGTCTCCGCCGAATCAGCAGAGTCATTAAAAACTGAGGGTTCAGAAAGTTCAATGATGAGCAGGCCTCCATAAATTGCTCTACAAGTGGCTGGGAAACAGTCACCAGAGGTAGACCAGCATCTGATAATGCTTCTACAAGCTCATGTACCTTATGAAATGTAAAATCAGGAAACAGTGCTTGTTTGGCTGATATCCACTGGCCTTCTCTAGCTTTTGTAAACAATACACGAAGACCAGATTCAGCAATAAAAACGTATAGCTTCCGCACCATTGATGCCCAAGGTTCCACTCCTGTTTCCATTGGCCAAAATGAAAAAAATAAATCACATGGGCCAATCTCTGATGCAATTTTTTCTAGCAAGTAACCATAAGCAGGGGCAGCAACATCTTCAAGGATGTAAATATTCCAGTCTGATCTTTTTTTTCCACCCCCTGCCATGTCGTTACCAAACCAGATGTCCCTTCTGTTGGATGACAATGCAAAGTAGGAATTAATATGAGCTGGAACACCAGTACTGATAGGAAGTGGCAGAAAGCAGAAGGCACGGCCTTCGAAGTTCTTCCTATTTTCAATGGAAGTTGTAGAAACTTGAAACGTTTCAGAAGTACAAGCACCCTCAATGTTTGAGATGTCACTTAATTCCCCATCCATCACCTTGACAGAGTGTATATAAGCAGCAACAGAAGCCCAGGGAATTGATTCATGAGAATCATTAGCAACTGCAGTGAAGGTCTTAGCACGAACACTGCCTAAGCATTCACCAGTTATCCAACAATGAGACATGACACCAGATGAATTTTTCTCTGTCACCACAATCTTCTGACATTTGTGAGGCAGATTTTTATCCACAGACTTGCTCAATATTTTCAGCAACTGATCTTTATCCAGTCCACTATACTGACTTCCATTGACAAAGCTAAACATATCATTCACAGCACCTGATTCCATTTCAGGCTCAGTTATGCAATTTCGTTGCACACGATGTAGGAGTTGCATTTCAGAACCATTCCCTTCCTTCACAAAAAGGGAGATATTTTTCACATTGCGTAGAAAAAGCAAAGCATCAGAAACAACCCCAGAGAAAGAAGTAAAGAGGGACATGACATCTTCTGGTGCATATCCTTCTTTCTTTATCAGACTACGCCTAGCAACAGTAGAGCTCCTAAGGGGGAAACGGAAGAGGGTGCCGGGAAATGGATGCTGCAAATCACATCCAAAGTGTAGAAATGGAGAAAACTGATCTGGAAATTGTTCCAGGATCTTTCTCCCTGTGAACTTAATTCGTAAGCCAGGGTGTGAAGGAGAAATGCCAGGCAAATTACAGGCGTGAGGATCAAACATAACGACATTTTCCCCAGAAACAAATGTTGGAATATCTGTAAAGTGATAGACACAATTAAATCCAAGTCCAAATCTTCCAATTGCAAAAGGTTTTTCTAGTTTGCTTTCTTGACCAATACGTGAGATTGCATAAAGATCTTGTGAACTGAACACTGAGTTGTTGAAACAATACAGTGCAGGACCTTGCCAATCAGCCATTTCAGGAGACAGAACAGATGAAGTACCATACTGCGTTTTATCCAAAAGAAATATCACCTCAGAAGCTCCAGCATCCTCAGCATTCTGAACCAGCTCGAAAAGAATCCCAGGTCCATCAGCATACATCTCCAGTATATGTTTAAGTCTCGTTGTTAACGCTTCATGCTGTCCAAAGGCTTCAGCAGCACCAGATAAACTCAAGTTCATTGAATCAGAACTCTCTGCAAGCAAGATCCTACGAAGTGAGCACACACCGAGCTTCTCAGCTACTTCATTAGAGATGTTCCCATGGACAAATTTATGAACCGCTCTCTTTGCATGTAAGGCCACAGTAGATGCACCACCAAATGAACTGTCAGAATTATCTGAGCCAAGCAACCAGGGGGCATCGTTATAAACTAGATCTGTGGCAGGGAATAGTCTTCCTGAAACATCAGGTAAATAGATCTTGACTTGTTCATGAAACTGGACTTCAGCCATATGCTGAACAATCAGCATGGCTGCCCTAATTTCCTGTGCATCAAGAGGAGAGGAACCTTTTCTCACAGCCATTCTGCCCAAAATATTTGCATAATCCATGGGCTTAAAATATTCTCGAATGTCGAGCTCCAAAAATAATTCTTTGAAAACAGCCAGATCCATGGGTATAACGCGTATATAAGGAGCCAAGTGAAGAGGACCATCGAGAACAACCTCATCTGCAGTAGCAAAACCATCTCCCACCCATATC
>Ga0307515_10006208_pt1 | contig 24004 bp, 14 predicted proteins | sample 17_EM_MG_FD_194513 | JGI IMG/M metagenome (GOLD analysis project Ga0307515, IMG submission 194513) | Populus trichocarpa ectomycorrhiza microbial communities from riparian zone in the Pacific Northwest, United States - 17_EM | ecosystem: Host-associated > Plants > Roots > Unclassified | place... | reverse complement strand
TTCTTAGCTCCTATTCCATCTTCCGCAGGTTATCCCTCCGATCTATTAGTTCAGTATAACGTCTGATATCCCTTGCTGTTCTTTATAGCTGTATAGGGCCTAAGCTCTCTATAGGGGGCTTTTCTGGGTCACTACTAACTTCCTAGGTCTTTAATGCGGGTAGCGTGACATAGGTAGTCTGGGGGCGACGTAGTATATGGATCCGTTGCGAATTAAGCTATATATCTTTCTCAAAGGCCTAGTCCCTACGTACAGCATCGGCCTGGTAAATAGTATTAATCTAGGGCCGTATGAGGTTTTCTATTGTAATGCTGATTTCTTTTATAAAGGAAGGGGTTAGGGGTAGGGTTTCGGGCTAGATAAGCCGTCTACTCTATACGTCGAGCTGTAAGCCTAAATAGGCTAGCCATTTTCGCCTTAAGATTATATTGTAGCTACCTAGGTCCGTAATAAGGAAGGGGGCGTTATACTGCCTTCGTCCGTCAACACGGAGGTGAATCCGCAAGATAGTCGTAATAGGTGGTCCTATCCGCCCATTATACCCGCGGATAGGAATTGGTTTGGGCAGTTCTTTAATAGGTGTATTTAGAAAGTCAGCTAGCTTTACGGCACACTAGGTGTCTATTAAGGTAAAGGCATTTACTCTAGAGTTAGCTAAAGCAGAGGTTAAAACTTGGTATCTATTGCGGAATAAAGTATAAGGGATAGTGTAGCTTCTTCTACTAACTAGCCGACCTAGATTAACATCTAACATGTCGATCCCTTTTAACCCTAGAGAGGAGTCTTCCTCTAGGGTTCCTCTTTTTCCGACTCTGTGCTATCCTTCTAGATTAACAGGACCTTATCCGCTTTTGCGTTTATTGGATAATCCTTTGCACGGTGGCCTTTCTAACCGCAAGAGAAGCAAGCTCCTTAATTACTGAGGGCCTATATACAGGGGTTGCTGTACGTAGGCCGAGTATTTGCCGGACCTGTAATAGGGCTGGCCGCACGGCTAGCTGCTGAATTGGCGGTAGGCTGTATAGGTAGTGCTATAGGGGTTGCTAATCGTGCCGGGGCATTGCGGACCGTTCTTATATTGCCTATGGTCTGATTTAAAGGGTTTCTGGCTTTATACCGTTTAGCGCGTGCCTTAATTCGGCGGAGGCCTTAGTTAATAGCCAAGCACTAGTCCGTAAGTTCCTTTAGCGTCTATATAGTAGTAAAAACTAGCAGTATAGCTCGCTGCAAGTCTAGGGTAAGCTTGTTAAATAGGTCTAGCATTAGATCTTCCTAGGGAATTTGAGCCTAGCTGGCTAGGTGTAGAAAGCGGGTCTAAAAGGCCGAGAAGGTCTCCGTCGTTTTCATGTTTAGGCTTTTATAATTGAGTTAGGCGTTTTATACTTTAAAGGGGTCCTTATAAATAGAAGACAGGTGTACGATTATCTCTTCTCTAGAGAGGAAGGGATCTGCTAAGTCCTGTGTGTATTAAGGACGTAGGTGCGTCTATATATCCCCGCCAGTATGGCCGAAGACGTAGGCCATTTTAGCCTAAGTGGTAGGGAAGTAGTCCGCATTAACTTTAAGCTTATCCTATAATTAAAGCTTCTAATTGTTAAATATAGGGTTAGTTCCGTTTGTAAGCAATAGGGGGTCCGCAACCTTTACGGACCGTAATGATACTAATGCTATACGTTAGGCTAGGGCCTTAAGGACCGTAGTAAGTCTCTAGGTATCTAATAACTCTTCGCTAGGTGTAAGGGGTTCTCTAGCTTTAAGCAGCTCTCGAAGTCGTTTAATTTCGGCATTAGCTGCTATAAGCTCCACCTAGGAGTTTAAGTCAGTTGCTATTTCACTATTGGAGGTATTTGAGGGTCCTATAGCTGCTTTGCCGGCCGCTATAGTTCTTGGCATGGTGATACGGTTATTGGGGTAACTTTTAGTAGGATTCTTGTAGGGGTTCTGGTCTGTATATGTTCTGTAGATCTTATTGTTCTTTTCTAGTCTTCTGGTTCTGATAATAGTCTTTAGGTCTGCTTTTATATTCTGTTCTTATTTATGGTCTATAGATATTTTTTAAGTTCCTTTTTAGGAAGAAGAGTAGACGAGCTTTAGATAATATTAGCGACTTAGTTAATTAAGGTATGAGTACGGTAAGAGGGACGCGCAAGCCTGTATGATTGGTAGTCTATAAACGAGGATCTAAAGCTAGAGAAAGGAAAGGAGAAGAAGAGTAGCGCCGGTCGAAGTAGGGTTCTTTTATACGGTCCTCTAGTTACGTAACCGCGAAGTTCTGCCAAGTTCTGCTAACTAAGTTCTACCAAGTTCTACTAACTAAGTTCTGCCAAGTTCTGCCAGTGCCGTAACATTATTGAGGATGCTTGGAGGCGGCGGCGGAGGTAGCTCTAGGCTTCGGCTTCGTGTCTATACGGTCAAAGGATGGGAGGCTTTACTAAGGCTCTGTTAACGCTGCCTTAAAACTTAGGGTGTGTTAAACGGACGATTAGGAATGAGAACTCTGTTTTATTAAAGAGGGCTCTAGAAGCTCTCTTATATATATTAGGTAGGTCCTAAATATAATAACGACGACGTCGTTATATAGTAGGTTATAGTTAAGAGAAATAGGTAATAAGACGTTCGATAAGATATACGAGCTTAAGATACGAGATAACTGAGATATAGTTCGTATAGACGATCTAGGTCGTTAGACAGTATTACGATGGTAGTAAGGAACTTCGATTTAGGTTAATATACCCCCCTAGCTGCATAGAGCCTTCTAGGCTGCTGTAGAAAATACTAAAAAGTTACGATAGCAATTTGGTGTTAAGTTAAAGGAAATCCTCTATATATTTACCTTGCCCAAATATTATTTAAATTAAATTAAATTAGATCCTTGATATTAACGAGGTTTAATTACTAAACGAATGTCTTGTGCTTTTGACAAGGCAGAGCCTTTGTTAGGCCGTTTGCTGTTATATCCGCAGTAGGCACCTATTTGATATTGATGCTTCCTTTATAAACTTCCTGGCGGAGCTAGTGGTGATAAATATTAACGTGTTAAAGCTTAGTGTTGAGCTCCGCGTTACTTTTAGTGAGTAGTCGAATTGTCTGCAGGTTGTTGCAATATATTGTTTGCTTCTTATTAGGGTTAAATCCAATTTTTTTGAAGAATCGCTGCCACCAAATTGACTTAGTAGCTGTATACGACAGGGCTAGGAGCTCTGCTTCCGTGCTTAATTTTGTTACTAACTTCTACTTCGTAGATTGCCAGTTAATTAGCCCTCTAAATAAGGTGAATAGATAACCTTCTGTGCTCTTTCTGCTCACTAGGTTGTCGCTGAATGATACGTTGCTGGCCCTTATAAAGATCTGGTTTATTACATTCTCCTTTAAGTACTTAATTGCAAGAGTCTTGGTTTAATTAAGGTAGGTAATTGCCCTTATAGCAGCTGCGTTATAAATTGGTGACGGATTTTGTAAGAATTCTAACAGCTTACTTGCTGTTCTCGCTATATCTGGACGAGTGATATTGGCTGTATAGAGTATAGATCCGACTTTCCTCTAATAGGCGTAGGTATCCTGTTTAAAGGCTTGCTCCGGATTAGGCTTAAGTTTCTTAATACCCATTGGTGTATGTATCTTGCGATAATCTTTAACTTTAAAGCTTGTCGTAATTTTGTTAATATAGGAATCCTGGCTAAGTTAGAGCTTCCTATTCTTTCTATTGCGGATGATTTAAATTCCTAAGAACTAGGTAAGGTTACCTAGGTCCTTTATCTCGTACTTTCTTATAAGGTGCTCCTTAAAGGTTTAGAGCTTAAGTAGATCTTTCTTCCTAAATATAGCTATAATATCGTTAATGTAGAAGAAGACTATTAGCTAATTGTTGTGATATAGGCAAGGTTCCTCCGCCACTGGCTTTAAGCCTTCCTTTTTCAGCGTTATTGTTAAGTCACCGTGCTATAGCAGAGGTGATCGCCTTAATCTATAGAGCGCTCTTTAGAGAAGTAGGCACTTACCCTTAACTAGAAATCTATCTAGATACTTGACGTATACGACCTTATTAATTACGCTGTTTGCGAATATATTAATAGCGTCGCCTTGCTAGCAGTCCAGGTTAAATATTATAATAATAGCTATTAAGGCTCTAAACGATCTTGCTGCTAAAGTTGCGGCATAGGTGTTCTTATAAACTGACTCTTGTAGATTACCTCGTATATAAAGATAAGCTTTAAATCTTATTAGATATCCGTTGATATTAGTCTTGTATATAAATACCTAGATAATAGGTACGGTTTTAATATGGATTGTCTTGTTGACGACTTAAAACGTTCCTTGATTTTAAAGGTCTATGTACTCCTTTTGAGCAGCAGCCGCGAACTCTTCCTTATATTAATGTCTTTAAAGCTCCTTCTAATTCCTAGGCGGCGGTAGGAGCTAATCGCGGTGTAGCTTTTTGTGAAATGTAAGCCCTATATTAAAGGCTGATCTTTAAGCTAGAAGGCTCTGGTTGGTAACGTCAGTAAGAAAGCCTACGTAGATCTTTAATTGTCCTTTAAGTCTCTTTCCTTTAACCACGTTTTGCTCTCCTATATCGCCATTAATCTTCTTCTTTAGCTTAGCTTTATTAGTTGGAACTAGGACATAGTGCGGCTTCTTTGCTGAGGTATTTAAGGATAGTGGTGGAGGCTCCGGTAAGTTAGGTTCTAATATCTTATCTAGGGTAGAAAGCCCTAGAGCTAAGTCATCTTTAGAGCTTAAATCTTGTTGCTTACTACTCTTAATATTAGGCTCTTCCTCATTTCCACCAGATTCCACCTGTTGTCTCCCTTCGGTGTTAACTTAAATCTCGTCTTAAGTCTTATCGCTTTCGTTAGACGACGATTCCAATTCGTCTTAGAGATCCTGTATTTAATAGACATTAATAATTTCTAATATTTGGTTAGTTCTGACTTGGAGTACATTCGCTAGATCTGGCTATAAGTCATTATAAAGTAACCGCTTATTGAACTTTACGTCTCTAGTTCTTATAACCTTCTTTTAACTGGGAATGTAGATTTAGAATATATTTATCGAATTATATCCTACCAGATATCCTATATGGGCCCTTAGCGCGAGCTTGTTTAGGTGTGGAATATTATACTTAAGAGGGTAGGCCCTACAGCCGTAGACTCGTAGGTAGCCTATATTTGGTTTTGGTGGTGATATACCTATAGCTGACTGGATTCTTTTAAAAGGCGTCTACTACCCGAGTCTTCTACTAGGCGTTTAATTGAGTAGATAGGCAGCTGCTTTGTAGACTTTAGAATATAGCTCCTCTAGTAGATAAGCCTTAATTCTTATGCACCGAGCCTTCTATATAATTACCCCCCTAGATTATTCCGCTGGACCGTTCTGTGATTAAGTATTAGGTGCTGATCTTTTGATACTAATTCCTCGTTTAGCTGCCTATTCTTTAAATTCGCCTGTAAGAGACGTCTCTCTATCTATATAGATAATGGCTACCTTAAAGCCATATTGTCGTTTAATAATATTGTAATATTTGATGATAATTTAGGTAAGGGATGACTTCTTAGCCATTGTCTCTACCTTATTTATTCGCGTCGCGTCGTTAAGAAAGTATACCGCGTACTTATCGCTATTAAATGCGACTATTCCGGGTATTAAATTAAGGTGGATTCTATAGAAAGGAACTAGCGACCGAGTTAGAGGTCTTCTAGATACTACCTTATAAGCTTTGCTTACTTTATATGATTTACATTCTACCGTTATTAGGCCTTTTACAATTGCGCCTGTTACTAACTAAGGTAGTTGCTTAATCGCGTCTTTTTCTGCATAGCCTATTTGCTAGTGCTATATATGGCCTTCTGCCTAATTTAGTAGAGGCTTTAATAAATGCTTTATTGGCTTTAATTGAGTCGCAAATAAAGCCTTAGGTGAGTCACTTTTTGGCTTATTATATTCGATGGTGTTTTGACTATAGTGGCGGCTATAGTAGGCGTACGTCTTGTCGTCGCTATAGAAGAGAGTGTTCTCTTTATTGTTCTAGTAGACTCCCTTATTATTAAGCTTGTTAAGATATACTAAGTTAGTATGGAAGCCTAGTATAAAGGCTGCTCCTAAGAGCTGTATTTATCTCTTCCCTTTTAGGTTATTAATTGTGACTGCAGCTGTACTATAGCCTACGATTTCTTCTATATACGAGCCTGTGTAGACGCGTTCTAATATAGGCTTAATATTGCTGATAAACCTAGCTCTATTGTTAAAGACGTGTAGGCTAGTTCCTAAGTTAAGAATTACACTATCGCGAAGCTTATAATTGGAAGTTGTGTTATTGGATCCTATATAATGAACTATAAAGTTTCCGGTAGGCCCTTGTAAGCTCTGATTACTGCCTTTCTTTAGCTTTTTATTGGCTTAATTGTCCTTCTTATTAGCTTAATTATCCTTTTTAATTTACTTAATATAAGCCTTAATTTCGGGCGTTGTATTAGCAATCTTCTTATTTACCTTCTTCTAAATTTCGTTACTTGGTTTAAACCACGATGGGTAAGGAATTAACTCTACGATGTACTAGTATTTATTAAAGTAGTGACGCTTTCCGCATAGGCACTTTGGCGGCGATCGCCTTTCCTTCTTTTACTTATCTGCTGATGATTAAGGCTTTAATTCAGGCTTCGAATTTAGTAACTTATCTTTAAAGGTAACTCCAAAGGATCCTCCTTATAGGGTTTTGCCCTTCTAGGCGAGGTCCATATAACGGTGGTTTTGGTATATTTTGACTAGTTTAAAGAAGGTAGGAAGCGTCTTCTTCTCCTACTTACGCTTATTAAGCTCGTTCTTCCAATATTCTGACTAGCTTAGTATAATTAATTCGACTATATATGCGAAGTCTTTTACCGAATGATTACTATCTACCTTAGGTAGAGCTTGCTCCTTACACTCTGTGTATACCTTCTCCCACTCTTATAACTAGATCTTAAAGTTCTGGTTCTGAGGCGCCTTCTTAAGCCTTACATATTAAGTGGCTATTTAAAGCTTTCGGGCGTAGTTAGTTGGAGTAATTCTCTTCTTAAGAGATACCAAGACGTTATAGGTAGTGGTGCATTTAAACGTATAGATGAGGTAGGTATATAAGATGGAGCTTAGGATGTAGCTGCGTAACGTATTAAGAGCTAATAGCTATTTTCTGTATAGCTTTATATTATCCCTATAGTCGGCTTTAAGCGTACGGAGCTCCTCCTTCTCCTCCTTATCTAGGTCCGCGAGCTTCGTCTTCCCCCAGCTATTAGCATCCTTGGGTAAGGCACGAATAGGTTCTTTAAGCTATAGCAGATCGGTCTTAGGTGTCGATAGGTCGACATACTTCTAGAGACGATTGTTATTCGCTTTTAACTTGATAACCTTAATCTATTTATCCCAATTATTTAGGCTTATAAGGATAACGGATAATATAATAACGGGAGGGGTTTCTTATTGAGAAGTCATTGTGGGTAGTTGTCTATAATTAAGATGATGATTGAAATTAATGGGAATAAAGGCTTTGGAATTAAAGATAATACAGTAGACGGCCTAGGCTTATAACTGTTAAACGGACGATTAGGAATGAGAACTCTGTTTTATTAAAGAGGGCTCTAGAAGCTCTCTTATATATATTAAGTAGGTCCCAAATATAATGACGACGACGTCGTTATGTAGTAGGTCATAGTTAAGAGAAACAGGTAATGAGACGTTCGATAAGATATACGAGCTTAAGATATGAGATAACTGAGATATAGTTCGTATAGACGATCTAGGTCGTTAGACAGAATTACAATAGTAGTAAGGAACTTCGATTTAGGCCGATAGGGTGGTATACTAAACAGCCTATAGCATTCTTTAAGCTCGATGGCGTCGGGCTAGGTGTCCTTACTATTTTAAACCGCGTAGGGCTTAGCCTTAAGGTTATAAGAAATACTAGCTATATATACTACAAGCCATAGGCGTAAGCTATAGGTTAACCTTAGCTTTCTTACGTATATTTAGTTATAGTATCAGCTTAGCCCGGGATCCCTAATAGGTCTAATTAGAAGTACTAACTAGGGTGGTAACCTTGTATAAATTTGCGCGCGACAGTAGATAGTCTTCTAAGCCTAGGCTTTTCTTTAGTATTTCTAGAGCGGGAGGGGAACTTCTATTAAGCAGAGCTGGTATCTAATTAGTATTAAGGCTATTATTTCTAATCTAAATACTTTTAATTGTTTTAACTCCCTATGCTTAATTCTAATTAGCTATATATAAAAAGAATAGGATGAGTATATTAAGAAGATTGCAGGCTAGGTCTCTAAATTTTCTATAACATTATAAAACTTCGCCGCTCTAGACGAAATTAGATAATAAAGAAAAGGAAAAATTCCAGAGACTAACTCCTTTGGGGAGATTAGAATTATTTCTTAATATTAGCACGGTATATATAATTCTATAGACGAAATAGTAAGGAAATCCAGCAGCAAATAGGATAAAGTGCTATAGTTATAATAAACCTTACTCCGTAAGAACGGTTTAGAAGATCTTAAGGATATTACAGCGGCCTTAATAAATTACTTCCCTTGTAATATATACTAGTGCGCCTATACTATACCTAGTGTCTAATTTAGGAAGCGACTAAATATATTGTCCCACTTTATACCCATCTTATTCTTGTACGCGAGTAAGCGCCGATTATCTGACTCTAGCTACGGCCAATATATTTAAACTTATACGCGCCTATACTCTCTATAGAGCCGCCTATTATTGGCGGCGGCACTAGTATTAAAATTACTACCGCCTAAGCTTTCGCTACCTAAGCTTTGGCTACCGTTCCCAAAATCGTCATCTCTGTTGTTGTCGTCCTCGTCGTTATCTGGACTAATAGCATCATTATTAGTACCTTTGCCGTACGGACTACGCGTACTAGTTTTGCTGGCGGTATAGTTACTGCTTTACTGCGTTAGGCTCAGACTAGCGTATATATTTAGCGCATCGTTATACTAACAGCCCACTAATAGCTATAAATTTAACGTTAACTGCGTTATATAGATAAGTTGCCCTATGTTACCAAATAAGTCGCGTATAATTATTAACGGTTTTAAAAATAACTTTAACGTTATCTTATTCTAATAGACAATCGCTATTACTAATATTGTGCATTCTGGCACCTAGTAAAAGGTAATATTAGTTAGCCAATAGTCCGTATAGTCGCTCTGTCCATAGTTAACGGTGTAGTTATATATTACCTTCGCTTTTAGAGAGGATATTTAAAGGTAGGTAGACCGAGTTATAATGTCTGCTTTAGATCTAGAGTGGCGGCGTGCTAGTAATAACTTTAGATATCGCAATGTTCTTATAGGCCTCGTGCTCCCGTTAAGCCGTTTAAAACTCGTTCCTATTAGACCGCGCCGCTTATCCTAAAATAGACAATTACTATATTTATATCGCTGTAAAGTTGCTGCACTAGCCCTATAGGACACCTACTAGTCGCTATTAGGGTTGTCCTCGCCGCTCTCCCTAACCTCACTATCGCTGCCATTACTTTTATCTTCACCCGTATACATATCCTCACTAACGTATTAATCGCCCTCCGTTTATTTATATAGAGAGACTAATTGTCTTAAGGGCTCCAGTAGCCCCGTATCTAGCCTATACCCTTAGTGTTTACTATCCCCGCTATTTACTAAATTAAAGATATCGCTTTAAGGTAAGTCCGGGATATTAGCGTTATTATCTTTATTACCACCGTCTAGGTTACTAGTATTTAGATTATTGCTAGTTCTAAGAGGCGAAATCGGGCTACTGCGGCCTAGCGGTGGCGTTGTAAAGGCTTAGTTAAAAGAACAGAATCTATTGGTAGCTAGTGAACGAGAATTCCAAGACGAGGTCTGGAAGAAGGTCGAGGAAAGGACACGTCTATATACATGGCGCTAAGGCTCGGCCGAGCCCCTAACTAGGGTCTGTATTAGTGCCGTAACAGGCGTTAACTTTAGTATATATATAGGACTAGATATAAGGCTCTCTGCCTATAACTAGGCCAATCTCCGCCGCTTTACTAAATAAGAGTCTTTTAGAGCTGGTTCCGAGGTCAAGTCCAGCGCTTCTATAGAGGAGATAGCTATATTAGTGGATAAAGTGCGCTTCTACTTGCGTGTTATAGACGGTTAACTTATTATACCCAGATCCTTATAGAGAGGTTCGTCCCACTCTAGTAGACTATTTTTAAACACATTAAAATAGGGGCTCTATAAGTCTGTAGGAAGATTACTTACCATTATATACGCCTCCGGTATTCTCTACAGAGGGGGCGCGTATACTAGCTGCGTCTAGACCGTTATCCTAATATTCTAGCAACCCGCCACTGGATTGGATATCCCCTATACTATAGCTTACTCTAGCTACGTCGTCCTCTAAAACTAAAGGAAATTCTGTTATTAATTAGTAAATAAGAGCTATAACGCCATTAACATGCCTACCTGAACTGCTTCTGTTAAATAACCCATCTATAACCAAGTTTATCTCCTTAACACCTATAGCCTGGTCAGCCCCTTCCTAGCTAGGCTAGTAACTCTATAGTATCTACGGAGGAACGGGGCTAAGACTACCTTCGCCGTCTACACGTATATATTAGCCGACATCTATTATCTTATACCGTTTAAGACGCAGATAATACCTTAATATGGCAAACCTAAAGGATTAATAGCTCTTACCGGAGCCAGTAGTCCCAGATCTAGAGAACACGACGCTTTAGAGTCTAGTAGATTGGTTAAGAAGTTGTTAATATTAACCCACTCTCTATTACATTTAGGGGAGCCAGCTTCGCTAAGGTTGGGCTCCGTTATTTTAGGCTTCGCCTTAGGCTTAGCCTTAGATTTCGTCTTAGGGTTAAGTATTAGAGGAATATAAGGAATATATTTTATAGGAGGAAGTAAAGGGGTAAGCAAAAGAGTGCTAAAAGAGGAGGCCATTTTGGTGCTAAGATCTGCTAGCTTCTCTAGTCGTAAGGATAGGAGCTGGTCCGGAAGTTAAAATACATGGCTACCTCTCTAAGCTAAGGAGTGTCATTTTATATACCGCTGCCGACAACGCCGCCCAAGGTAGGATCGTAAGGAACCCGCATAAATGCCGCATCCTAGCGCAGAAGCTCAGTTATAGGGGGCAGTGCAAGGGAGCTGCCTGCATTAGGGGGAGTAAGGACCGGCTTAAAGTCCCATCGCCCTCGGTGTCTCCAAGACGATCGCATATCGTACTCACAGGCGCCGCGGAGGCTCCATCGTAACAAGAGTATGCACGGCTCCCTGGGCGATTGGCCAGCAAGTGTCGCAAGAAACCCTCCAGACCGTTCTCCGCATCTTTTAGCTAATTAAGGATCCGTATCGCTTCGAACGAAACCGCCGATCACTAGCTAATCCTTTGATTATCGGCCAACCCCTTACGTAGGACGAGGCTATATTAGATAACGCATTAATAACCAATTCTCGCCGGGCATTGCCCCACGCTGGTCAGACGGTTGGCTTAGAGGGCTCCGTTTACGTCTCATAGCGCGCCAAACGCCATCGCCGAGCTGTCATTGGCCAACTTCCAGGCACCAGCTCCCTGCTGGTTACATTATAACGTTACGACCACGCTAGATACTTTATATAAGGCGCAGCATCCCATAGGGGCCACAATGGCAACGTAAAGGTCATAAGAATAAAATTAATGCCTCATGCCAGTGACTTGCCGCGTTATCACCGAGGGATCTAGCCCTAGCGGGACACGGATAACGGAGCGCGGATTAGCCAGCGTATTCCACCGAAGGGCCAAAGTTAGAGAGTGCGATGCAAGGTAATTAGAGCTGAGATAATGGCATAAGTGCCATGCATTCTTCAGCTAAAACATACATCAGGCAGTGCGCAGCAAATGCCATCGGTAACCCTGGGGTAGAGAACAAGTTCCTAAACGCACAGGCTAGCGTTAACTGTGTAACCGGTAGGAGGTATCGCTACTTTAACCACAGCCGTAACTCGCCTGAGAGGAGAGAGTAAAAGTTAATAAGAGAAGGATAGGGAGAGTGTGTGAGAAAGAAGGAGAGGCGTCCACAAACTGCTCGCGGGGACAAGTCCAAAAGCGGCTTCTCCAGCAGCGGCTCAGGGTGCCTGGAAGCAGACGGCACAGTCTGTATAGAAATAAGACGACAGGGAGGAATGGATTAACAGAAGCAGAGTCAGGGACAGTACATATGCTGCGGCGGAGTTTAAAAGAAAAAAAAAGCCTTACAATAGATGATTGGGGCGCAATGGAGGGGGCGGCTAAGACGGACGGAAGAAGAGCGAGGGGGAAAATGGATAGAGTAAAGAGAAAAAGGTAAGAAGGATGGAGGATAAAAGACGGCGAAAGGAGGGCCTTTTATGGTGGTCATTGAGGAAGATTACCAGTTGGGGTGTAGCGCGAAAGCCGTAAGCGAGGCGCGGATTACCTAAACGGGGAGCCTCCATTTCCTGATACAGGCTTGCCGTATAATTGTTTACTAAAGTAAATCTAAATATAAGTTTTAATATTATATTAGTAAGGTCTTAAAGTATAGCTAATAAGAGAAATAAAAGAGAATAAGTAAATTAGTAATATTATTAAAGGGGTATAGTAAGAAAGACTATTTAGAGTATAGATGTGTTATAATCTTAATACCTTTAGTATAGAAAAAAGAGTTAATTGCTGAGTAGTTACTTAAATAGTCTTATTTACTCTATTTATATACTTATAAATCGTTAACTATAATACAAAAAATTTGTTACGAACTTTGGATCTCTATTAAAATTTATATATATATTTCCTATTGCTGGCTTGCCCAAATTAGGCCCTTCGGCTTACTGGCTTGCTCGATTACTGATCAAGCAAGCCAAGCAAGTCTGCAGGAAAATAGTGTATCACACAAGTACCATCTCCATAGTTTCGGCCACAGCCTCCCAGTCTGCCGTGGAGTATCTACCAATCACTTCATTTGGAAATCCCACAGCTAGCCCTACTCGCTTGTGTGTTCCTATCCTACTTTCGAGCAGCAGAAGACCGTACATTAGGGATGGATATTCTGGATCATTTCTCGCAGGCCTGTGCGATAGAACGATGAGCAGTGTGTAAGATCGGCCGACTTCGATCTCGCCGTTGCTGTCGTAAGTGTCACGGTAGACGAGCGCTGTTGGAGGACCACTAGTGCCTGAGGAGCGAAGACATTTGACATATAGCTGAGCAGTCTCCCGGTGCCTATGTAGTGTCACTAGCATGGCTCTCCCAGAACATCTGAGTTCGCCGTTGCTGAGACTCCCAAAGAGGTTCGACCCAGCTGGTGTGCAGTAGACGCCAAGGATGTCGAGTCTGATGTCGATGGGCGATTCCAAGGCTTCTTTGCCACCGACGAACTCTCTGTCTGCGAGCGGAATGTGTACGGGCCCAGTGACTGAAGCCCAGGACCAAGAGGGCGCACAGTAGCTCAGTTGCCTGCTGCTTGGAGATTGTAAACTCCCAAGGGCGCCCGTTGCTGTACCTCGGGGTATGTGAGTCTGCCAGCACAGCCATACCGCCAGTCCATTCTTCCAAAGGCCAGCTATGTACTCGTCACCGGTGCGTCTCTGCATCACAGCCGCAAGACCCGACAAAGCAGGCAATCGGTCAGACGCGTAAGTCAGGCTGCGCAGCGAGAAGTCGTACACAACTTGGTTCCACCGCAATAACAGTCCATCAAGGACCTCCTTCGCATTTCTACTGGACTTGGCTTCATCTAGCGCGGTTCTTGACGGATAACCCTCTCTGATTAACCTCCTTCTCAGCAGCATGACTAGCGGCTTCTTGGGTCTGACAGAACATTCACAGCGCATATGGGTCGCGCACTCCCAGACCAGTTCCGAGGAGGTGTAATGCAGGATTCGAGGACTCAGCAGCTGCTCCTGCAGCGCCCAGCCTCTCGTGCTCAGCGTATTCAGGATGCCTCCTGGAGTGCCCATGGGAGGATGTGACCCTTCGAGCGGCCAGGCGCCCATAACTCGGACGTAAATTCTGGCTGGCCTGCCCCCGAACATAACAGGCACAGCGGTAGACAAACGCCGATTGCCGCGCACAAAGCACCCGGTATGGCTATTAGTCGAACCGTCTGCGGAAATCGTCACGGCAGCGTTACCGTAGTAGTCGCCCATTCTCCCGGCTTCCTTGTCCCAATCGGCCGATTTTTGGATGATGCAGAGAGCATCGACCCACAGCCATTGGATACCGAGATGGCGAGTTATGACGACTGCATCTCTGATAGTCTTTGGGAGATCCTGTAAGGGAATGCTCTGCCTTCTGTCATCCAGTGTTGAAGGCGTTGTAATCCACGGGTGTGGCGGCCGGCCCCAGCAGTAACTGAGGGCGGCGTACTTGCCCGTCTCACCTTTGCTTTCATACAGGAACGGATCGCGGGCTGATGAACCCACGTGAATGGCTCTCGTGGGAAGCGCCACATCCCTGAGCCCCGGCGGGCAATTTGAATGTTTGTCGAGACACTCCTCCAACCAATCTCTCGCGAGGGTCATGGCTACAGGTGAGGAGGAGTCTTCTGATACATTTAGGTCTCGACCGATGATCGGCCAGACAGCCGGGTCGCCTTAGGGATTGTTTAGAAATATCGAGCGAAGGAAGAAAGAAATACCGTCGCCCCTATACTGAGGTAAAGAGAGATTGGTATGGTTTTACACACCGTTAACGCAGGTCAATGGAAACATGCCTACCTGGCTGCACGAAGAACTCCAAGCTCTTGACGTACAACGGATCCTCACCGGAAGAAGTGGGGCCCTTTGGCTCAATAACCAACGGGGTACCTGAACCTTTGGAGTATAGTCGAAGAGACTTGATGTTTCCAACACTGAGGAGCTCGAGATACGCGTTCAATCCATCATGGATTGCGGCGCAAGAGCCGCACCCCTTGTTCGCCACATCTTTCAATTTGGCGTATTCCACTTCACGGCTGAAGATCGAGGTAGATGCATTCCAAAGAAGATTCAGATTGTTGCAGACTATGCAGGTTTTGATCTCGTTTCCTTGATCCATGTAGATAGACGGTATTATGTAGGGAAGGGAAGGCGAGCTTTGGGAAGAGTTTGGTTCGCCAGGCTGAGGCTAAGCCATAATAGGCTTAGAAAAATCAAGAAGCTGGGCTTTCCCATTATCTCGTTCCCATCACTTCAGACTCAGGGATAGCAATAATTATAACTATTTTTTAATACCGCTTAGGCTATCACCGGGAGTCAAACGCCAAAAGCACCCCCCAGCGCGTCCATACGAAGGGGTTTGATAACGCCAGAAAATGCATGCCCGCTGTTTGCCACGAAACATCCGACCTTGCCCTAGCCGACATTAGAAGCCGCTCATCTGGCCCAACCTCCTCAAACTCGCGCCAATGCTCTCCCCACCCATCATAGATGTACCCAAAGCCCCTCCATCACCCTTTGGGACGCGGACTTCCAGTGCAGCATTTAGCATGTTGAGACGCAATAGGCGGAGACGCAGAGTGTGGTCGTACTTCTCTGCCATGGCAAGAGCTGAGGAGTGGGCAGCATGGCGGGGGTTGGTCGGCGGAGAGACAAGAAGCTTATTATCCACCAATTAGCGAACTAGTAAATAACAGTACCGATCGTATGACAAAAACGAGAAAATGGTTAAAAAAGGTCAAAGATGCTGTGTACGAAAGCAAGAAGAATTCAACATACTCTCTCTACAAGGTCAATCCTAGCATCTAGCAATCCTGTATTGATCATATAGATCAGCTCTTCCTCAATGCTCATTCCTTCTCCAGTCATCTGGAATTTCTTTGCCATCTCTTCCAACGTGACACAGCTAAAGGGTATAAAGTACTGCACAATACTCTTGCTGCGAATTCGTCCATAGATTTCCCTCACGCATGGTGCTAAATATACATCCAGTAGGTAATCTGTACGGTATGCCTCTAGAACTTCGAGACAAGCGCTATATTTGGAGCCGCAGAAGAGAGAAATAGCGCGCCGGATATGTGGCTCCAATTCCAGAAAATTACGGAAGTCGTTGTTGGCGAGTACTAACTCTTGAAGCTCGCTGCGATCCATTGAGGCAAGGGCGCATAGGCCACCATAGACGGCTATATCATTACCTGTTAGGACTTCTTTTTGGAAGCGGATGCCGGCTGCTGGATCTGCTGACAAGAAAGCCGGGGATGTTTGTAGAAAAGCCTCCGCAGCTTCGCGATATTGGTTGCAACACATGTGAGCCAACCCACGGCATGCTGAAACTACGGGCTCTAACTTGGCCCTTTCCTCGCCCTTTGGGGCCTGTGCTTCCACCTTGATGAGGTGGGATTGAGCCCCGACCCAGCTCTTCTGCGCGATGCTAACGAAGACGAGACGCAGCATCATGTCAGCAAGGTGTTTGGCAGCCGTACAATGTTCACGCATGCGAAAGTAAGCCTTGAAAGCATTAGAAAGATCGCCAGTGGCATAGTAGTGCTGGCCAAGATCTTCGTTGCCCATCTGCAGGATGTCCAACCGTCAGTTAGAGCCCTTTCTTGGCCAAGGAAAATGTGTCCACCCAGTATTATATGAATATAAATACTAACTCGTATGCTCTCCTTGATCAAATTATTCTTAGAAGCTTTCAACTCATGCTCAAGCCTTTCTGTCTCTTGTTTCACCTGCCTATTCTTCTGCTCCACCCAGCTTAAGTCTGGTATTCCCATGGGATCATTGGGTAGAATATTGTGTAGACATTCTACAACTTTCAAGTATGCACTCGTGTCCTTGCCCTTCTTTGCCTCGGTAATGGCCATGCGAAAGGCGTCGACGGCGAGGTATGTGGAAGTAGAGCCGATGAGGGCGAGGCGGTCAAGGCGTGTTCGGCCTGGGAGATAGGATAAATTAGCAGCATATTTAACGTCAGGAAAAGGAGTTTCTCGCCTCCATAGTTGGAAATGTAGGATTCTAGGTCAAATTTCGGAGGGTCTAAAAATTGATTAGAATAACGTTTTGGGAGCTCTTAGAGCTATTGGAACACGAACCCTTCACAGTGACCTGGTTTGAAACCCTCCGCTCAGTAAAGAATGGAGACTGCTCAACGTTGGCAGCCATGGCGAGCAATCCACAATATACAGCGTATGCTTGTGGAATAGCGAAGGACTCGAAATTGAAGTTGGAGATGATGTTGGTGCCTGGCGCTGCACAGAAAACACTTATCTTATCAGATGGTCGGGCAACCCTCGATAAACTTCCCCGCATTTCACGCCATAAATTTGATTTATTCCGTCTTAGAGTGCAGAAAAGTTCTAATACCACTTCATTATTTAAAAATATGAAGAGTATTACCATCTCACCCACCACTCTGCCTAGCCTTAGTTAGTCTCCAGAAACTCCGCTTATTTTAGCACTGGAACGATACACAATTGTATTTTCTAGTCTAATACTTCCAAGTCCTTCCTTCCGTGGTTCAAGCAGTCTATCATTTATCACTGACCACATTAACCCGGCCTCTTTCTTTCATTGAACCCAAAAATCGCGATACTAAACGCTCTCCCTCTCTCGCATCTCTTTCCGTTTCTCCTCTTGCATCTCCTCTGCCGGCCGTATCCACTTCCGAAACACGATGGTCAGCACACTTCCCGCTGCAATTTGGAAAGCCTGATAAATAACCATCGGAATCTGTATTTTACTTTCATTGACCGCCGCCAAACCCACATACATCACACTCGACAATGGCACCCCCATCGCCGGCGTCTTCGCAGGACAGCAATAGCAGCAAGCTATCACATCTTGCTTCGGCAGCCACATCAAGGAAGTGGCAAAACAGACGGAGAGCCAGAGGATGAATAGCGCGATCGATATAAAAACAATAAAAACCATATTGTCCCGCTTGACGCTGTTGAAAGCACCACTGCCAAATGCTTGGTCGAATGTCTGCCAGATGATGGTAAGCAAAGCCAGCGAACCTAGCTTGCTGAATTTCCAGTCCGTGAAAACTTTCTTTGTTGGCCCAGGAAAGAGATTCTGTACCACCTGTCCGATGAATAGGGGGAGGAATAGTGAGAGCCCCAGCTGCTTGAAGACACGTCGGTAAATTTCACTGTATGCGCCGCCAGCTGAAGGGAGGACATGCGTGTACCAGGCTCCGCTGGAGGAGTACATGGAAAACAAGGCAGGCGTCAGAAAGGGGCCCAGGAAATTGCCCAGCGTTGACTGCACGACTGTGAGAGCGGTGTTACCGTGTGCTTGACGAGTCATGACTACATTTGATGAGATAGTCGTAGGGACACAGCCAGCAAATATCATGCCTATCAAGAGCCACGGATCCATGAATGTCTTACTGGTAGCACAAGCGCTAACTATACCAAATGTCGTCGCGGAAGTCATAAGAAAGCATTGTATTTGGACAAATAGGTGAATCTTCCAACGAGAGTAGTTTGCCAGAAGAACTTTGGTGGGAAGCGTGCAACCGGTGATGAAGAAGATGATAGACACGGTGAGGTAGGTTACAATTTTTTCCTTGAGATGTTGGTGGGATGGGGGAACTTGGACTTGGCTGGAAATGGCAATGAGAATGCCAAGGGTAGTAAGAAACCACTGATCCTGGAGAAACCAGACTACTAAGTCGATATACATCTTCACTCTCGAATTTTTTTGACCTTCGGTGGAATTTTTAGGGTTCTGTTTCTCTGATGGTTGGTCTTCGGAGGCTTGCTTGTTCCCAACTCTTTCTGGACGAGCAGGTAGAATCTGTGGTATAGCCATTTTAGATGGCGCGCTCGCAACAATTTCGGTATTCAAAGAGCTGTTACCACTTGATCTTTCGATATTCGAAGTTGTAATTGACGGAGTCCTAGGAAGTTTGCCACTCCCATTGTTGTTGGAGGACATATGGGCAAGTCCCAATGTCTGATATGAAATGTTTTTGCATCATATAGCAGAAGTATCTGGGTATTGGAATTTCAGGAGAAGAGGGTGCGAAAATCTTGTTGAGTAGCCGACCCTTAACCGGGAATAAGATCGGCACGGGTTTATCACAAGCACATTTAAAAGCAAAAGCGTCCTCTTTCAGAAGCACATAGATATGTGGATGCTGCATAAAAGTGGTATGGTGAGATGCCTATGAGAAGCATCCATGAGTTCATACCAGGCCTGACCCACCCAGAGAGACGCAGTGAACGCCCCCCGCAAACCCCCGACTAGCGTATCGAGCTACAAGGGGGTGACATGAGCGGGCTGCCCGCCCTCCCTACAAGTTTGGGTGGCATTATAGTAGCGTCCCACTAAAATGCTGCTGATATGGTTATAATGCCACCAAAACTTTCAGGGAGGGCGGGCAGCCCGCTCATGTCGCCCCCTTGTAGCACAGCATCGGGTAGCAACCGATTAAGATCGGGTAGCCATCGATAAAGATTCCAGACGTTGGGAACCGCTGTATATTTTTATGTCAGGTAATAACCTTTTAATCCAAAGCCGCAGTTATGCAATTGATTTTTCTCCCTCCCTCCTACTTCTCAGCGATCCTAGGACTCCCGCTTCTAATGCGATTTCTCCTCCATTCAAGGTCTTCACGCCTTGTCTACTAGACAATTACCAAGAGAAAATTTTCTATATGCTCTAAGAGTCGGTTAAAAAATACTTTCTCAGAACAATTGCATATCTAAGCTTAATCATGTGCCAAGATATTCCGTCGGGTTCTTTGCCACTTACTGCCCCTTGCCCTCCCGGATTGGTTTCCAATATTTATCACTCTCCTCAACAACTTCTTCCTGCATCCCTGCCACCGACCCCCAGATCTGCACATCCTTCTGACCCTTCTCAAACAAATCTTTACACGGCCAGCTCAATGTGAAATTTTCCTCGTTCCCCTTACCAGTTAACTCTAGCAATTTCTCCTCGCTCGCTGCGTACACCACTCGCCCTATGTTTGCCCAGTAGCAGGTAGCCGCGCACATAGCGCAAGGTTCCCATGTAGAGTAGAGGGCACAAGTCCAGAGGTATTCCGGCGTAAAGTGCAGTGCAGCGAGGCGCGCTAGGGAAGCTTCGGCATGCTCGACGTGCGAGATGGAGAAGTGGGTAAGCAGGATTTTGCTGTTATCGGGGCCGATAAGAACGGCAGCAAAAGGCCGCTTGCCTTGTGAGAAGGCCAGCCTCTGCACTTTGAGACAAGCACTAAGACCCTGGAGGGCTATTAGGCCATGCTTTGGGAATATTTTCATATTTTCGGAAAGTGTATTTCATGGAGCCGACAACTCACCGTATTGATCTGCTCCGCTGTCGGTTCAGGTGGGCGTATGGGAAAGAGCTTGGACGTTGTAGTACGTGCGGTTGAAACCATAATTTTAATATGAATAAGTTTCAAATCCAACCAGGTAACGGCGTGAAGGAAGCTTGGTTAGAGACAGTCGAAGATTTCCTTATCTAAGTAAGCTGCAGCCAACCTCCTCGTACGAGTATGTCACAAAACACTCAGATCCCACTCGCGTGATGCAGCGGAATGATGTCATTTGGAATATTATCTATCCAACAGGACTCGCAATACTCGAAAACACGAGCACTACTTAGGTATACGGTAAGACAAGCACTTTTCAGCTTGAGCATTGTCACTCTCATTTAAGGCTATACTTCTTGATCATCCATTTCATACCATTTGTTTCCTCATAGAAAATAAAATCACTTTCTCGGTTGTTCTCTCTCTTCTTGATTAGCCTGTAAGAGTACGCCAAGTGCATTCAGCAAATTCCTATGAATACACATCCCGCTATCAATCTATAAACAGTCAGCAAGTGCTGGATAGAGGCAAGTGCTTTAATTTCACTTAGGGCAACACGCGGGTGGCAAAGAAACTGGCACTGCAAAGTAGTCGTCTTCTTTACAGCCCATAACAGAACGATCAAGGATGAGAACTCTCTGTCGATTGAAGCTGGCTCTAGAGGCTATCTATATACATAAGGTAGGTGGCAAAAGACCGACGGCGATGCCGACGACGATATGTACTTTACTCAATTGCCACTCGGTCGATATTGCCACTCAGTCGGTAATAGGTCAATAGGTAATGGAAATCCGACTCAGGTCAACATATATCCATAGAGTTGAGTGACATTACGTTCCCCGTGATTTCTGTGGTTTGCAGGGTCACTTTTTCCGGCCACCTGCGTGGGCAAGTATATACGATTCCTGCATAGTTTTTGAAACAGAGGTAGTTGGGTTGCTATCCGACATGATAATTTGTAAGCTTTTGCAGTGTAGGAATTGGACGAGCGACTTGATTGTAAATGTAGCTCTAAAGCCTCTATATATACACGAAGAAGGTGGAGGTAATAAGACATAATGGGGTAATAGGTAACTGAAATGGGAACAGTGATCTGCAATCAATATATAGGGTGGCGTTGACGCTGTCTTGGAGCCTTCCAAGCGGTGATCTTGTGTCTCAGCACAGTGTCGGTAGTGGGCTACATAATTGTACCTGTATCAGTTCAGACGATGCAGAAGATCTTTCCCTTCAAGCCATCGTTCCAGATTCTCAGCAGTTTCTTCATGCCATGTATTAAGAAACGTCTTCTTCTCATATGCGGAGTCAAAAACACGTTACTTTTACCTTGTTTCCCCAATTCTTCGGATCGCCGTGAACTGTCCACCAGCAAAGGCTCAATTTCAAAGACATCCAATGCAGCACCTCTTATCCTACCTTTCCGTAGTGTCTCTAACAGTGCCGTTTCGTTAATCAATGGCCCACGAGACGTATTAATTAACGACGCGGATTCCTTTATAATCTCCAAATCCTTCGCACCTAGGTTGTAAAGCAGTGAGGTATTCTATATTCAATATCAATATGAGGGCGTATTGATATTGATATTCAACCGCCAACTTATATTGAACATTTTATTGAATATTGAATATTGAGCCAAGCCTCCATACAAAATTGAAATACGTGATAAAGTAGGATCCGTGCACAGGCGTGTACAGCCGTGCACAGGCATTTAGACACAATGCTACCCCCTCCCCCTACCTCTTTTCCCTCCCCTATATATCTTTTACCTATTTCCTACCTATTATTTATACTGCGACCTATAGCATACCCTAATTTTATGTATATAACTATGTAAAACGGTTAAATACTACCATATATATATAAAATATTCAATATTCAATAATCGTTAATCAATATCGAATATGGATAACCTCACTGTTGTAAAGCACAGGCCTTCTTCCATAGGTATATAGATTGGCCCGTAGCCCTAGAGTCTTTAACAACTTTAGACAGGACCGACGGATAGACAGGCAGCTTCTTCCTCAATACGCTCTTTTCTTCTCTTCTTACCGACCGCTTCTCTACCGACTGACTCTGACCGACTCCAGCTATTAAACCCTATATTAAACTTGTTAATAGAGCCGACCCCTTAATTAGGCCTAGGTCGTAGCTACTTACGCCAAAATAGCGTTAATATTCGATTATGTTCTCTGGTAGACACTCCTAAATAGACCTATCTTATAAAGTGTTGTGAGTAGGTTTGCGGGCCTTAATGTAGTTATAAGCCCTGTATCTGCACGGAGGCAGAGAGGTTTAAGAGGAGCTTCGCGAGGAGCTTTATGGACAAGCTTAGGAGTAAGCTATGTACAAAGCTCTACAAAAGCTCTATATATAGCTCGGTATATAGCTCTACTAAAGGCTTTGCAAGGGTTCTGCCTACGCAGTCTATTGGCTACGCAGTAAATGGAGCACATAGAGCGTAGGCGTCGGGGTCTCCCCCTTAAAGCTCTACTCGAAGCCCTATACAGAGCTCCAAAGCTTTAATAATATGCAGCACTAATATACTAGGAGGGCTGGACACAAATACCTACACAAACACCTATACAAAGAGGGGGCATTATATGTGCTGGCATTCGTTACGTCGTAGAACAGTTATATAATAATCTCATACCAACAGAATAGGGAGCAGTTTGGAAAGTTTGTGAGCAAATGGTAATAACCCAGCCAACGCTATTATTCTATGAACAAAGATAGTGACAGGTTGGTTTATATAAAAAAATACAGGAGAATGGATCTAAAGAAAATAAAAGCGATATTATAACTGGGAAATATTGCCATGTGTTAAACGGACGATTAGGAATGAGAACTCTGTTTTATTAAAGAGGGCTCTAGAAGCTCTCTTATATACATTAGGTAGGTCCTAAATATAATGACGACGACGTCGTTATATAGTAGGTCATAGTTAAGAGAAATAGGTAATGAGACGTTCGATGAGATATACGAGCTTAAGATACGAGACAACTGAGACATAGTTCGTATAGACGATCTAGGTCGTCAGACAGTATTACGATAATAGTAAGGAACTTCGATTTAGGTTAATATACCCCCCTAGCTGCACAGAGCCTTCTGGGCTGCTGTAGAAAATACTAAAAAGTTATAATAGCAATTTGGTGTTGAGTTAAAGGAAATCCTCTATATATTTACCTTACCTAAATATCATTTAAATTGAATTAAATTAGATCCTTAATATTAATGAGGTTTAATTACTAAACGAATGTCTTGTGCTTTTAACGAGGCAGAGCCTTTGTTAGGCCGTCTGCTGTCATGTCCGCAGTAGGCACCTATTTAATATTGATGCTTCCTTTACGAACTTCCTGGCGGAGCTAGTGGTGATGAATATTGACGTGTTGAAGCTTGGTGTTAAGCTCCGCGTCGCTTTTAGTGAGTAGTTAAATTGTCTGTAGGTTATTGTAATATATCGTTTGCTTCTTATTAGGGTTAAATCCGATTTCTTTAAAGAATCGCTGCTACTAAATTGACTCGGTAGCTGCATGCGACAGGGCTAGGAGCTCTGCTTCTGTGTTTAATTTTGTCACTAACTTCTGCTTCGTAGATCGCTAGTTAATTGGCCCTCTAAATAAGGTGAATAGATAACCTTTTGTAACCGACTACCGGTACTATGCCAAAACACCTGCGTATTACCTGCGTCTCGACTGCGTCTCGACTGCGTATCGCTTACGTATCACTTACGTATCACACTGTTTTAGTCACGTAGTAG
>Ga0307515_10006207_pt1 | contig 24005 bp, 22 predicted proteins | sample 17_EM_MG_FD_194513 | JGI IMG/M metagenome (GOLD analysis project Ga0307515, IMG submission 194513) | Populus trichocarpa ectomycorrhiza microbial communities from riparian zone in the Pacific Northwest, United States - 17_EM | ecosystem: Host-associated > Plants > Roots > Unclassified | place... | reverse complement strand
GCCTTTTACAACGAATTGCGAGTATAGCGCCAAGTGGTCGCTGGGGAAGTGGTAATTGGGGAATCCAGGTACTCGTTGAAGATATTCCTTGTCGACCTCACCAAGAAGTCCAACAACTTGGAGAGCGTTGGTTGAGTACCAAATGTAGTCGATGACGCCTGTGAAACCTGGAGTGTAGTTTGTGAAGCTGAGTTCTCCTATCGCTGAGTAGCTCGATTTGAGACTGAAGGGATGGGACATTCCCTCTCTAGTGAAGTTGCCATATTTGTGGCTGCCCAGATCGGAGTGTGAATGTGACAGAGTGCCGTGTGCAATAAGGTCGTAAACGCCTGAGTCTGGAGTTGAATTGAAGTCACCGCACATAATCAACGGTATTTGAGCGCCACTAGAGTATTCCATTGACGGGCTCGGCTCTTGGGTAGTGTCTGGAGCCTCGTGGTCTTCATCGCTGTCTCCATTGGTATATCGGTACAGGACCTTGTCTGTGCAAGCGGGCCATTTCGCGTATTTTTCGGCGAGCTTAGTGATCTGCTCCATGAGAATAGCTACTTGGACGACCTTGACGTCTTTGAACACCGGATTCCAGAAGACGTGTGCGTTTACGACGATTAATCGTGAGCCCGTCTCCCGGTTTTCGAGGAAAGTTACCACTGCGATATCGTCTCGAGGCATCACTCGGTTGAATATGTCGTGCTCGCCCTTCATATCGGGTCGGTTAATAGCAGTGTTGGCAAAGTCGATGAGCTGTTTGTCTAACAAGATGTATCTGTGATGTTGCATAAGTATGACTGGCATGGGATAAACTTCCGGTTATCGTGAGACACTCACTTGCTATTCTTGTAAAACGTTGCACACCCATCAACAAGTTTTGCTTCCTTCTCTGCCATTGTCCGAGCTCTTGATTTTGGCCAAAAGACTCCCTTGTAGTCGTTGTGCGCCAACGCTCCACGGAAGTAGTCATTGAAGCTTTCCGAATCGATCTCCTGGAGGCAGAGAATATCTGCGTTACGCGCGCGTAGTTCTGCAAGAATAACCTCCTTCCGGTGCTCCCAAGATAGAGCGACGGCTGGAGTGTAACCGTACTGAGACTGGGTTGCATATTTGTCGCACAAAGTATTGTAGCTGAGGGCCGTGAAAGTCTCTTGCCCTTCGACAAGGGTGTCGTCAAGAATAATCCAGTCCCGTTCCGAAGGAGGCTCTGGCCCTGCAAAAATATTAGTAATCTGCATTTCCTAATCCGGAATTCCGTAGAGTTATAGAACGGAGATATATAGAGAACACACCTTCTGCATTTTCACGGAAATACTGGATTAATTCGACGGTTCCGTGTTCAACAATGGTTGACTTTAAGTCATCAGACAGAGGGTTCCCTTCAATGCCTAGTATTTCTAATTGGTATAAAGATCCCATTTCGAACGGCAAAGTTTCAAGGTGGTTATCAAACAGCAGCAGCTGACGTAGATTGACCAGCATCCCAATCTCGGGAGGTATAGACCGTAACTCGTTCAGCGAAAGATCAAGATGGCTGAGGTTCCTCAACCGCCCAATAGTTGGTGGTATAAACGAAAGTTTGTTGCAGTTCAGATAGAGCTTAGTTAGAAAAGTGTACTCAAACAAGGCCGGGGCCATCACTTTGAGGCTTTGCCCCCCGAAATCCAAAATTGTCCAGGTCTGGTTCTGCGTTCCGTCCTCATTCTTTTCTACCACTGCCCTGTTCCGTTCTTCCTTCTCTGCTTCCTTGACAAGTCCATTTGTCGATCCGGCAACCACGTTCTTGTTTACGCTGGGATGGTTCCGGGCATGAGGATGCGATTGTGTCATTTCCCTTGCACGCTGAGCAAGCTGCAGTTGTTCTTGCCAATGCTCATTCGGTGGTTTATTTAGTCCGCTGTGTACACTGCCAGGAGTGCCGTTCTGGAGATGACTGGGGGTGAAATGTGGTGTTGCGTTCGATAGCCCTCCACTAGATATTGTGTGTTGATGGTTACTGAAACTGCCCCCGTGTGTACCCCCGCTATGGTCCTGATGTTGCTGGTGCTGATGTCCATGATGCTGATGGTTCTGGTGTTGTTGAAATGGTTTCCCCAGATTCATTTGCATGGCATACCGCTGATGGCTTGACCCGCCGTTCATCATTACATGCTGGCTTTGTTGCTGGTGCCCTTGGTTGAACATGCTGTAGTGTGCGGGAGATTGTGGGCCTGGAGATCGCGTCGGTGAGGGAGTGTCTGTATTGAAAGGTATTCGGCCGCTATTGGGAGGAGACCCGGCGCGCTGAGGAAGATGTCTGGAGTGGTAAGACTGCTGGGCGTGTTGCGAGAAAAATGATTGTCTGGCTCCCTGCTGGAACCCGTGATAAGCATCGGCCATCTAAAAGTGATGCGCCGGGTGAATCGATGTATTCTCCAGGCGGTATTGTGGGTACGAGGGTGAAGTCCAGAGAAAAGCTCGGATCGGGGGTTGAGTGAGTGGCAGGGATCGAGGACGTTGTCTTCTTCGTTTTAACATGGACGAGCGAGCAGACGGCACTCATAAATAATTGTGGGCTATAGCCGGCCGCAGAGCGGCTTTTAAAGGCGTGCTTCTGTGTCTCCTGCGTTTGTGTCCAGAGGAACTAACAAGACTGTAAACGGAGTGTGGTGTGTAGCCAGGTCGGAAGTGTGCGCGTGTGCCGTGGTTAGTGCGCGTCGAGGTTGGTGATTGCGATACTATTGTTCTATTGATAGCCTATAGGATTGCATTCACGTCGGTCAGCTTTGAGAGTTAGGATGGAGGGGATGGAGGGGATAGAGATGGATGTGCGACTGGAGACATTCAGGTGTCATAGAGGCGGACATACAATTGATGCAGCGTGCGGACGCAATGCAGCTCTGCAGATGGTGTTCAGTGGATCCAGAGAGACAATATGCAGCACCAACAGTGGCGTGTGTGAAGAATAGTCGGTCGTAGATGATGCTGGGCTCCCTCCGACTGAGGTTCGTTGTGAGCGCTTCCATCACAGCGCCAAGAGGGTCACGTGATCCGGCTGGAAATATGGGCAGTGCGTTCTGGCTTTTTTTTCCCCCGCAGCGAAGATCCAAAACCACTTTTCGCCGGCGGGCGTTGATGCCTAGAACCCTTGCGCCTTGGTCTGCAGCAAGCTCACACACAGTCATGTACTTCCTGTGCTTGTAAGGTTGCGCGGCGTTTAGCCCCTGGTAAAGCTTGATGATGAATCTGTTGCTGCTCTGTGTCTGGTCTCCATTTCTCTCCACACTCTGCGACGCGGCGTCATAGGTCGTTGCCCACGCTGGATCGCTGCTAGGCGTCCCAAAACCGATATGAGAGGATACTTACGACCATGGATCCCAGTATCCCTCTGTGATTGGAAGGGTTGAAAAGGCCAAACCTCGGCTTTTGACCAAACAAAAATGCTGGGCCGTCTCATAGTGCTTCACCTTCACCTAAAGTGTCAAGCACTTAACAGGCTCTATACAGCCGGAATCTGTACACATTGGGTCGCATGCATATTTATTTGTTTTTCTCCCCTCGAGGCGCCACCCTTCCAGCACCCTCCTCATTCCGTTGCTCAATTATCTCCCTAGGCGAATCCCCAGCCACACGTGCTTATCTGACCGCTTAGGCAAGGCACATTGCGAATAATATTGAACAGACGCTAAAAACAGTGGGGCAAGGGTACCATGGCGGAATGGATGATGGTTCTCCTCCACGATACGTATTGAACCCCGTCCATTTGCTAACCTGAAACCCAGTACCGGTATATCAATGGCCCGTCGATAAGACCCAAACCGACATCTACCGACGCTGCAAGGCAATGGGACTTCACCACAACTGACGCGTTGGGACGTATCATATCTGGAGCCTCCAGCTCTAATGCTTCAGCACCAGGACAATCCATGGACGCAACGCGGGGCTCTATCTCAAGCTCCTCGACGCAGAGCATTAAAGAAGAGAACGTTGGCACTTCAACACCCTTCGTATTGCGTCACGGCCGTCGCTACCTCCGCGATGTCCCTTACCCTCTTCCCTGCGACCTCCCAGAACTGCAGCGACAGAACCTCCACACCCTCCTCTCAACCTCAGCGTTTGGTCGGGCTCTAGGCTCAACACCATCCCTAAAACAACCACCGAAAAAAGTGCTAGAAATTGCGTGTGGCAGTGGATACTGGTCATCGTTATGCCATGACTATCTTGAAGGCCTCGGCTATACGGATGTGTCGTTCACGGGTCTTGATGTTGTCCATCTGGCCGGCGATTTACGGAAACAAGGCATTAACTGGCGATTTGTGCAACATGACTTGCGGAAGATACCGCTACCGTTCGATGACGCAGAATTTGACCTCGTTGTGATGAAGGATCTAAGTCTTGTGGTCCCTTTGGGATCACTCTCTCAACAAATACTCGACGAATGTATACGAATATTGAAGAAGGGAGGAATCTTGGAGATCTGGGAAACTGATCACATCATACGATCACTACTTCCGCATCCGCCGCATCCGCCCGGGAAGAATAACGAGGATTACGACTGTGCAGTTTCCACCGGAACCTTTCTCATTGAACCGGGAACTCCCTTTACGGCCGTCCAGAACAAGTATCTACAAGACTCAAACTCTTGGATTCAAGAAGCTCTTGATAAGCGGAAGCTGACACCAACTCCATGTGCTCGTGTAACACAGATATTGCTGCAGGAGCCGGAAGCGCTTTGTGATGTAGGCTATCGGAGGGTTGCTATTCCATTGGGCGAGTTGCGTTGGGAACGCGAGGCAACGGCTGGTAGGAATCCTACGAAGCGTAGGGAGAGTGAGCCTGTGAAAGGAAAGAGAAACACCACAGAGACCCTCATACTGACGGAAGATCAGGCGGCTCTAAGGTACACTGCGCTTTTGGTCGTTATTCAGATGATTGAGAGCTTAGAGCCGCTGTTGAAAGAGGTCAGTGAGAAGAACCAGGAAGAGTGGCAGCGATGGTGGGGCTGGATGATGGCCGATCTGCTGGAGCATAAGGGTGCTTCAAGTGGGGAGTGTCTGGAAGTGGGAGTGTGGTGGGCTCATAAAGTGTAGCCGTACTGTATCTGACTCACATTCTGTCGTTTTTGTACTGGTCAAGCAAAGGGCGCTGGTGGAGCACAGAAAGGAGGAGTTTGCTAGGTCTTTTCATATCGCTGGCGTATGGTGCGGTACTTTTTCAGGTAATACCTGAGGGCGGGGTATGATGTAAATACGTTTATGAATCAATCCGAGAGCTTTATGTGCTTACAATGCCTCAATTTCTGAGTCATCTGAGCTCAGCTCACCGCAAGATAGCCGCAACGCCCGAAAGGCGCTTACCTTTCTTTACGAACTCTGCCCTCTCGATGCCTTTCTTGATCTGCTTCTCGTCTTTGAGATCTGCTTGACTTGCAAAAGCCTTGTGAAGCCGTGGTCTGAAGTAGTCATAGCCTAATGGATATTCCCGTCCCAGGTAGAGTAATTCTGCAAGCTGTTATTACCAGCCTCTGAGGATATCAATTTGCCGAGGACTCCACCTTTGTATATCCGGATAACTTGACGTCGCAAATTTGGACTGGGAGAAGCCATTGTGTCTTTAAAGGCCGAGGATGAGGGGTAGGGCTCTGCGGTACGTATTCTGTGGGAATAGTAAGGTTATGCGGTGGCTGAAGGGATCTGATGCTTGGCCTGTCTTTCACTACGACGGAGTCGGAAGCTTTGACCCATTCTGACGTCGAGATGGATTGCCCGCAGCCGAAACCTTCAAATTTGTAAACCAAACCACACACCTCGGCCAACCACGGACTATATTTCACGACACACTCGCCATTGTCAAGCATGCCTCTGTCCCTCTACGGGTCTTGAGGCATACTTTGCGAAGACATTAAACCAGCCATGCGACCTCGACATGTCCAGTCGGTTATCGCACTTCCGACGTTCAGTCGAACCAGCATCCAGCATGCGGGCTATTCGTCGGTTTCCCAGAAAGACCCCGCGCCGGCCACGGTTTCACTGAGCCCACGATGGCTCTCTGAACTCAAATCCCGAGTAGGAAAGTGCATAATGTTTGGGCTTCAGCCAGAGCAAACGAGAGAAGCTGGGTCAATAGTGCAAGAGATAGCTGCTGATTGGAGGGAATTGATAGCCGGGAGCGAAGGCTTCCTGACAGGCAAGGACAGAAGGGGCCTTTACCGGCAAGAGGTTGTGTGGGGAGAGATGGTATGCTCTACCAGTTCCCGGCACGTAAACCACGGGAGCACGGCAGCTAATCCATGTTTTCCGGTTGGCTATAGGACAGTATGGTGAGACAACCCTTGACGAACTCGTCTTCCTAAATCAGGAGCTGTGAATAGCTAAATATCGACCAAGGGTATTGCATCGAGACATGTCTCCTAACATTGGACCCAAGCTTAATGTATGCTACAGGTCATGTCAACAATGTAACGTACAACCGCTATGCTGAGGCTGGCCGAATCGGTTGGTTTCATAACTTCGCAAACATCCTTGATCCCACGCATAAACGCGAGTGGAGTCAGCTATGGACTCCAGTTGGCGATGGACTCATTTTGCGGAGCATCCGGACGGAATTCAAGTTTGTAGGATTCTCGTTCCTTACTGAGTAAGCGTTTAAAAATGCTCATGTTGCTGACATGGACTGTTCCCAAGCCAATGACCTGGCCGGACCATGTAACCGTGCTGCATAAGCTACGGTCGATGCCAACGCAAGACACCGACCACTTCACTTTAGACGTGCTAATCCTTTCAGAACTGCATCGGCGGCCTGCGGCTAGATGCCAAGAAGAAAGCGTATTGTATGATTACAAGAAGGGGGAAAAGATACCATTAAGACCGTTCATGGTAGATAAGTTTCGTGAAACATTCGAGTTGCAGGAAAAGGCAAAGGAAAAGTATGGAGCAAGGGTTTTAGATCTCCACAGCAGGGTACAAAGGTTGGAGAAGAGCAGTTGGGACCGGCCTGATGCCAAGGAGGATATGGGTCGTGCAAACCCTAATTCATAATGCTCTTTATCTCACTCACTCTAGTTTTCCTATCTTTGCTGCGGCTCCAAGCAGCGGTGTCATTTGTTGATCGACATGCATCCCCGTTGGGCGCGTGACCCATTTGCTGTTTCAACGCGATCAGGGTTTATTCTCATTGGCCTTATGTTTGTGACTACCAAGGCATCGGCTCTTGATGGAGGGGTGGGAGGGAAGGAGGAACGAAGGAGAAATTCGGGCTAAGAAAAGCAAATAATAATTAAGATTTGGAGTTTTAGATTGATGATACGTAGAAATGGTTCGGCTACGTCTGAACAGAGTACTTATTCCTTTTTATTTTTTTTCTGACGTAAGTTGTGGTCAGCAAACAAGGGAGTTTTAAATCAAAGGAGAATGAATACGGTTGGACGATCCGCAGCAGAATTCCAGCGAAAATGCAACCATAAAGCGTTATGCGGTGTGCACTGGTGCTGAAAAAGGCCATGACACAGCTCATTCGCTGCCGATCATATCCGGGCATGTAAAACGAGGCATATTACTCAGGCCCCCCCGGAGTGCTGCAAATGAAAAAGAAGAGCTAAAAAAGTGGGCGGGGTATAAAAACGGTCGTCTACGAGCGCAGCTGGGATGGACGAATTAGAAAATTGGGAAAAAAACGAAGCAGTGGGCCGTCGAGCGATCTAGAGTAGGGTTGTTCGCTGCCAAGGTTGCATTAAGAGTTGAAATTGAATGGTGGGTGAGTTTGGTAGGAAATTCGAGAAAAGGAAAGAGGGCCGAGCATTCTTTCAGGCCTTTAAAACGCGATCTACGATCGCAGCTCTTTTAGGTCGTGTGTGTACAGCGGCGTGGCTGGGAGAGGTTTAGGCTTCCGCGAATCCGCGATCTACCGTACATGATGGAGTTGATGCACCCGTCTGCTAGCCTTGAGGGGGCTTGGGCTTGGGTGGTGTGGGTACTTGGGTGCTTTTGATACCGAGCCCGGAATATTGTGCTGCAAAACACTGCGGGAAGCGGTAGCGGTCGCGGGTCGTAGTGGTAGCGGGAGAGAAAGCGTAGAAGCCCACAAACGGCAGCGACGCATCGTCTGTCATGTAGATAATTGATTTTAAACTGCTGGGGGAAACCAAACGTAGCTGTTGGAATCATTGTGCCGGCCATTGGTGGTTATATTAGTACTTTCCATGTTCCACGGTCCCCGCGGCCCATCGTGTTTGACTCGACTTCTAACAGGTGCATGGCAGATTCCGCTGCCGATCTGGCGCTTTGTTGTCCAAGGTTTCAACTCACTATCTCATCTGCCTCCCGCAGAGCTTTCTCCTCCACACAACACCACTTGGCCGCACAAAACACGACCGTCGACACTCCCCCGCCGACCCCCCGGCTCCGTTCCTGCTGCTTGGCTCGTCTTGCTCTGTCTTGTCGAGCCAGCCCTGGGACTGTCAGCCGTACAACGCGGCCCTCTGATGCCACCGAAGGGCAAAAGGAACGCGGCGAACCAGCACGACAAACGACATGAGAACGGCCTCGCGGCTCCCGGAAAGCGTATACAAAAGCAAAAGTCCAATCCTGCCCTCAACGGACACGCCAATGGAAAACCTCAACCACCAACGCCGCCGCTACCTCCGGATGTGACCCAGCATATGACGTTACCGGCCACGCCAAACGGTCCGTCACATGGAACACTGGCAGATGCAAATATGGCCGGCACCGTATCTGGGAGGCATGTTGATGGGAGGGGGAGAGCAGTGTCGGAGGTCTCGCTCGATGGACTGGAGGCCTGCCGCTACGAGAACACAAACGGCTCCCTTGACCATTCGCTACCAAATTCACCCCGAAGGATCGATGCAAATGGAACCAGGACTGCTTCGGCCTACAAGGGTGGCAACATGCTCACTCTAACTACGACCATTCTCTCGTCTTGTCCTCTGCGAGACGTCCTCGCCATCCTGATCATCCTTCTCCAACTTCCCCCTACCGTTCTCACCATCGTACACTTCCTCTTCGCCACCTTGACATTCGTTCCACCACAAACCGGAACATCACTATCCGCCATATCTGCTCTACCATCTTTAACAGATATATTCCAAGGCTCCGGCGGGACGCCTTCTCTATTCACTATCGTTTTCGCCGACGTCTTCATCCTCATATTATGGCTTCTGCTTTGGGTCCCTGTACAGAACTTCTTCCTGGACCTAGCCCAAGCTGTCATTGCTATTTCTCTTGGAGGCGCCGCCGCTGGAAGGGGTGGGACGACGAATAGCATTTTTCTATGCATCGTTATCATATTTTGCTCTCACCTCTTCCGGTTCAGGCCTCTCCGTCATCACATAGTTCATTTTATATGGACTGGACTCTCCCGGGGCGGCCTTGATTTCCTAACGAGTCCACCAACTACACCAATATATCAGGAATCTTTCTTTATACCTCACGGGTGGCCTCGCAGTTTGCTTGGCATACACATTCTAACCCAAGGGGTTGTTCGTATCATTCGCCGTTCCCTTTCTCGACGCGAGTCATCCCAATCCATGCCAACAGGCAAGAAAACCGATCCCGAGGCTGCTGTCCCTCTCCAAACTCCTAGAAGTAACTCGACAAGTATAGATTCTAGTACGGATATGGCAAGCAGCTCGAGCACCGACGGTCGCCCACCAGGACCCTCGCCTGCAGCGCGCGATTACAAGGAGAAGACCACGAACGGGAAGAAGAAAAAGAAGCAGGCGACGCATGTTCGGAGTCAGCAACCATTTTGGGCTGCACTTGCTAGTACAAAAGTTACTGTTTTGAAGGAGATGGAGCAGAGCCAGGCAGCAAATGATGCTGGGGAGGCTAATGCAAAAGACGCTAATCACATTGGAAACGCTGTTTTTGGAGCAGAAGGAGACCGTGTTTGGATTTCGGAGATTGGACCTACTGACATTTCTTTTAAGGTCAGCTTGTATAGAGGCGGGGATTTGGGTGCAATGATCAGCGAAGAGCGTGGAACAAACCTGAGGGCGGGTATCGATAAGTCGAAGCCATTCTACCTGCGCGTCAACGGGGCGGATTGGAGTTCCACGAGAATTCGGGAAACGACTACTCACAGTTATCTGGGAGACGAGGGAACGGACATGTGGGAGGGAGAGATCTTTGGCCTAACAGCTCTGACAAACTACTACTGCGAGTTTGTGCGGACTGCAGACGATGAGATCTTCTGCTCGACAAGTCTTATTACCTCTGCTGCCCCCAGTGCTGAGCAAGGTAAACTCCAAAAAATTATCCTCTTGCTTGATTATACTTATAGGGATGCACAGATTCAATTGCCGCTACCCCGACTCATCAAACTCTACGCCCCTCATCACCGACAACTACGTTGAAGAATTCTATTGCTGCGGCGGACCAAACGCTTCAGGACCACCGCAATCGCTTAAAGCGGAACCGGAAAGAGCACAAGACGTCGATCGCTACTATCAAGAAAGAAGTGGATGCTTTGAGCAATCGTCTCTCAACTGCTGGTGGTAGTGATGATCGTCAGCGCCAAAGAGCACTGCAATTCAATCAAAACATTCGTCAAGCTGATGATGCAGCTGCAGACTTCGCTCTTCAGATTGACTCGTTGGGTGACATTCCTGAAGGCGAGATTGAAGAGGCTGCTACGATGAAACGCGCCTGGCAAAAGGAAAGAGACAACAAATCAAGCGTCGCCGACGATTTCGACCACACTAAAGCCGAAGCCAATCGCCAGCTTGCCAACATCCAGTCGGAAATCTCCTCCGTCATGCAGAGACGGGAACGCCTTCAGATCCGCCAAACTAAACTCAACGAACACCACAAGCAACTCATCGCAGCCAATACCGAAGGACTCAATGCCAGAACAAAGAGGCAACAGGAGCGCGCGGCTCTGCTCGCAGATCGCATGTCCATCGAGAGCCAGTACCGCAGCAACATCAACGGCTACGAGCGGCGCGCGACCGAGTACTCCAACCAGAATATTCAGCTCGCCCACACGACCCAGCACCTCGAAGTCCTGTTCCAGCAAGCACAGCAGCAGCAGCAACACTCCGTACCCACGACACCCGAGGGCGCGCTCCCCGGCACCAGCGCGCTCGGCGGGGCCTTGCCAGCCTTCCACTTCCCAGCAGCGATGGGCGGGGCGCCGCACTCTGGCAGCAACGGCGGCACGCTTGTGTCGCTGTACCGTGAGGGCCGCGGGCGCTCGAGCTCGATGCTGTCGAACATCAGCGGCTTCACGGACGCGCTGGACGAAGGGCCCGTGCCGCTGCCCGTCGCGGCGCTGTCGTCGAACCCGTTCGCGGCGTACGCGCCACATCTGAACGGCCGCAAGGGCAGCGCGGGCAGCGGCAGCAATTCCGGCTCTGGCAGCGGCAATTCGTCCACGCGCGACCCGATGAGCCCTGTCCAGAGGGTTTTAACGGGCTTTGCGGGGCAGGGCGCGGGCAGGTCGAGTACTCCGATTAGTCCGGTTGGCAGGTAGTTTTGTGTGTGTGGAGGGGTCTCTTTTGGGCCTAGGCAGTTGTGGACAATGTGATGGAGCTGTTTTCTTCTTTCCTTTTTGGGATTCTGATGTGTGTGATGTGATGTGATTGGGCTGATGCTGTGCTAACCCTGATGCTATGCTAACCCTGATACTGACTATGATACTGACCTTGATGCTAGCCTTGATATTGACTTTGATACTATTCATTCCGCTCCTGCGGTTTGATCTGTGCGTGATGCTGACGTTCAGGTCCAAGCTTCACTGGGTTTTGGGCGGAAATTGCGGAGTAAGCATGGTCTTTGCGGTGCCGATGTGATTTTGCTGGCTGGGCTTACGGGGCTGTCAGTGTACTAGGTATAACGCACTATCAGGAGGAACTACGGCTCTTACTAAGGCACAGAGGCCAACGGAGCGAAGGCATGTACAAACAACCATTCAACCAAGCTTGAATATCTCTTATACGCCATCTATTGCTTTCTAAAGTTATCGGAGTGTAAGAAAATTCCTGCTAGTCTCTCGACCTTAGTTGGAAGGTGAGGTAGCAAATGGAAGCAGATAGGGCTAAGTCAGATGGTTTCAGTTGATAGTGTGTTTGGCAGAGCCCCGCTAGCAACATGCAGGTCGATTGGCTCAACCGGCTCCTTCAATAAAAAAAGTACAGCAAGTGCTATCTCTACCTTCTCCAATTCCTCTATTCTCCTAACTCACCATCCAAACTGACGCCTAACACCTCCCCCTCCCCCTCCTTCAGAGCAGCTTCGTCAACAATATAGATGGGTTTGCGCAGTCCCTTCCCAGGCTTAAGCTTAACGTTCCCTAACATAGCTAGAATATCCTGTTCTTGACCCCGCAGCATCCCTTTCAATGCTCTGAGTCTATTTAAATGCGGATTAGTCGGGTTATCCTGGTCTGTGCAGTCAATCAAGAACGTCGTGCAGCTCTCACTCGACCTAAGGGTGCTTGTAAGGGTTTCGAAGGTGTGACTGAAGCCGTATAGCCCTTTTGCGTTGGCCGCTCGTACACATTCCACTAGCTTTACCTCCGGTGGTCTAGCATGAAAGGTTAGGGAACTTACCGACGATCCGACGCTGCAAGCTTTCGGGCAGCTTCCATTCATTGCAGGCTTCCTTTCGTGGGGCCGTGCTAGGCCTTTAGACTGGGGCCTCGGACTAATATTCTCGGCGGGTGTCTTATTAAGTGGGAGTGGAGATCGGCGTTGCTTTCATGGAGGGTGGGCTGGACTGGGGCTCTCGTTATATATGGCTTGAGTTGTACGCTTGCTCAAGCATACGTGTCTACTTGACTTGCTTGCTAGTTTGTATGGGCTTGACTACTGATTTATGTGCAATTTGGATGAGATTTATTCTAACGCTGGAAGACGCAGTCACTATAAGGAGATCACGCGGGAAAGGCTGTTTGGTGGAGGATTGGTATTGCTCATACTCTTGCGTACGAGCTCAATGTTGCTCATGAAAGTTGCTGGAAGAAGTCAAGGTAATTACGCCAATGCTTTCTAGGCTTTGAGGCTGTCTACTGTGTATAGTGCTAAAGCAGAGAAGAACATATGCACCAAGCTGTCCCTGCACTTCATCCTGATAATAAAATAAGCGGGTAGAGATGAACAGATTGACTAGGGCAGCATAAATTAGGGTTATCTGTAAGGCTTTTCTTGTAAGCTTAGGCTACTGTACGTGCAGCGGTTTTATAGGTCTTTGATGCCGTATATCCGATTACTTGCGCTTGGGGATGTAAAGGCCTAGTAGATAGCAATAAGCTCTGCGAATAATACTGTCCAACTTTCATGCGGTCGGACTGCGATGCTCTCGGGTTAACGGATATTGTGATCGAGAGTCAAGTATAACTTACTGCTTCAAGTTTCATCCCTATAACTGAGATACCGCTGAAAATTAAAAGCGTAGAGTCTGTGGGAGTGTTTCAAGCCTGCAAGGGTAGAATCGGGCTCTAACAGTAACATTCACTGCTCGGATCGTCCTAGCGCCACTTGCTTGTGGCAATATTCCAATGGATCAATGACATGCCTTACAATATCTTTCCTCCAACCATCACCACGCAGCGCCTGCCCATGCAAGCACCATTCAATCGCCTCTGCAAACTCTGGACCGGCTTCTTCACTTACCGTCTGGCTCCACTGCAGCGCAGCCGCGTAATCTAGCATAGGAGTGGAGATGGCATCACCAGCGGGTAGCTGCTGTCTGATCTTGTGACATTCAATAGCAGTGCCAAAGCATAACTCCAGCAGCCTAATGCCGAGGGTGGAGAGGGCGCGATTGGCGTCAGCTGGGGAACGTGGGGAAAAGTTGCGGCAGATGTAAGGTCGGTCGAGGAGGGTCGAGTCGTCGTTTGTCTTATCATGTAGGAAGAGAATGTCGTCCTTGCAAAGCGGACCTGTGAGCCACGGTGTGGAGCTAAGTTGAAGGTAGGAGGATGCTAGGGTTAAAGCGAGGGAGTAACGTTGGCGTCGAGTGAGGGTTGAGCCATTAAGGAGGTTAGCTAGCGTAATTGTAGTAAAGTTGGTGGTGCTCTCGTTGTTCGTCGGTGGGTAGAGGACGAAGCGGGAATCGTCTTCTTCGAGGAAGCCAAAGCAAGTTGGCGGTCGCTTGGAGAGGATCTTGCAAAGGTCCATGATCTTGCCTATTTCTTGAAAGTTTGGACTAGAGTGAGAGCGCAAGTCAGGCGTGGTCCAACCTACCCTCGGCCTTGCTGGAGGCGTAGTTGAAGTCAGCGTCGAGGAACTTTGAGCGAAGGTTAGAGAGTGAGCATCAAGCCGTCAAAAGAGAAATTACCTGTTTGGCACACACTGCGGGCTTGCATTCCATCTGGCTTTATTGAGAGCGGAAGGCCGGGGGCTCTTCATGCTTCGATGCTGCGGTGTGGCTAGATACGCGGGCGTATCCTCAGTTGTCGCAACTCTAATGGCCATAGTGTCGAACAGCGGTTCATTCTGGAGCATTTTTATCTTCGTCTCCTGCCAACCCCAAGCACCAGGTGTAGTTTTCATACTAAAAAGCACATCGAACTCGACTTCTTCTGTCGTCCGGTGCTGTAGTTGAAGGTTGGCCTGATGACTCGTGCATCCACATTGCCATGCCTGAGACAAGGCGCGATGCAATTTCTTCGCATGACACCAGAATTGGCCTAATTTCGTATGGGCCATGTGTTGCTCTCGTTGGCTCGCCATTCCTCGAACATGTTTTACCCCCGACGTCCGATCGCTACTTTCGAGCAGGCTTCGCATCCTGTCATTGCATTCCTTAAGTTCTCTAAAAAGTTTGTCACGCGATGACTTTTTGAAGCTGAATCTGATTCGTTTCGCCTGGAACTGAACGTTTGATATACTCAAAAGGTCCTTTCGGGATATTTTGGTCTCTGCCGAGCTTTGAGACTGTGACGCAGTATCAAATGGTTAGCTGAAGCGTTTGAACCATCACGACTCGACTGACTTCATTGACTCTGCTCTGAAAAGAAGTATTGCCTACACCCAATTCCTTCTTCAACTTCTCCATGAGCTCGTTAATATCTCCGATAATGTCCAGGTAGAGATTATAAGATTTTGGCAGTCGGTCTTTGAGTCTTTTCTCCAGCTCTGGGTCCTCCCATTCTTCCCCGGCTGGGTTTGCTATAAGAACCCTCAATTCAGCCTCATCTGCAACCAGTGGCAGCAAAAATTCTTCAATGTTACTCTCAAAAAGTATCCGGTGATACTCGATATCCTGCTTGCATTTTTTATATACCCTTTGAATACACCACCAGTCTGAAAGTAGCTCTGCACCTTCACGGTAATGCTCAAGGGCAGAAATGAGTAGAGGGAAAGCCCCTAGTAGGAGGCCTACGACTTCTACGCCGCTCATTGTTGAGACCAGGATGTGTCATACAGCACCGTCGAATATGCAACTATGATGAGAGCTAGATAGAACGTCATCCCCGAAGGTCGAGAGTTTTTCATGGAGGCGAACTAAGAGATCAAGATGCGTCGGCGGGGATACAGTATTAGCCTCGGGGATTGGGGGCCGTTATCGAGGGGCTACACTCCACAGCTAGCCTGCGCCTCTAGGTTCAACAGTTAACAGATTTTGAGTTTTCCGGCCTCAATTGAAGGAAATCATTCTCAGCATCATGAGAAAATTTTTTTACTCTTCCCTAGTTCCTCTTCTTACATGTAAAACTTCGTTGTGTGGAGTCCAAACCGCTGCCTGGAAAGCGATTAGAACTCCGTGAGATCAGCACGATGTCTCCAACCCCATCTCTAGCTACAACGTCAAGAGCTTGTGCTCAGGCCTTCACACGGCTCTGTGTCCTCCTCAAAGATCCTCAACACGAAGAGCTCTCGGGGCTGACACAATCTGCGATTGAAGATGAGTGTGGTAGATTCAGGATTTGGGCAGGAAACCTAGGTGCCTTACAGCAGCTTCCCAGTCCGATTTCTTTGGACCACCGATTGAGGCAGTCTCCTAAGATAGCGTGCCACATTCATGAGCTCTTGGAAATTTTGAAAGATTCATTGCAGGATGGTAAGTCTCCGGATCCTCCACTATTCCGGCTTGCTCTGACAGCAATACAGTTTATGCCATCGCTTCAGGTGCCAGAGTCAACCGCCAGACCGCATCACCCGAAGATGATGAGGAGGAAGATGAATTCGATGATTTAGATAATATTTCAAATAGCAGCGGGACTACAGGAGAGCCATCGAAGCTCTCCGAAGCTCAAGAGATTTTCGAAAGTGCCAAAGAAACCATTACTAGCCTGTTCCGACTCTCGATTATCATCCGAAACGCTAGCCCCCGAGACCGATTTGCTAAAGCGTTGGCCGCAAGGCAGAATTCTTTTAATGAGCAATTCGACATCAGCCATGTTGGTCACAAGTTTCCACTGTTAGAAATAAAGGAGAACCAATGGCTGAAGGAGAGGTTGGGTAGGGCAATCACGCAACGTAGGCAGTTTCTGCGCTACGCCCACGGACACAGAAATAAGATAGGCAAGGAACCTAAAGACGTTTGGGCACCAGAGGATCAGGAAGATAGCAAAGAACAACTATTAATTGTCGACTGGGGCGGTGAAGACCAGAAATCTAAGACAGCATTAACGAATCGCAGTGGGGCTGCCAGTACTCTAGCACCAACAAATGCGTCAACTTTATTACCTTCTGCTTTAGAAGAAATGGAAGAAGACTTCCATGATGACATATCACAGACGTCGTATGCCATGTCTATGGACGACGACATTGTCGACGGCAAACTCCACCTCCCAAAATTAGCGGATGTTGCGAAAGGAGTATCCCCATTCGAATGCCCGCTTTGCTGGACTATTCAAGACTTGAAGAAGGAGGGTTCATGGAGGTAATATATTTTTCATCAGCTCGTAACGTACTACATTAGCTTCTGCCGGTCATCATCTTGTTTATGAGGTATTTTACTTGGATGAATGTTAGGGTTTTTACACTGTTCTCCCCATTGCTGGTTGGTTGGTTCGGCTTCTCTAATGCTGAGCTGACAGCACCATCAGAAAACATGCATTCAGAGACCTTCGGCCCTACATCTGCACCTTCGAGAAGTGCGATGTCAAGCTGTTTTCTGACCGTCGTGATTGGTTTGAGCATGAGCTCCAGTTTCATCGGACCCAGTGGCACTGTGGGTTCTGTGTTCGAGAGCCCTACCATACCCTTTACCAATTCCAGAGGCACCTGCAGAAACAACACACTCAAAATCTTACCGAAGAACAATTACAGGCTGTGTGTGAAGCCAGCCAGCAGCCCGCTGATCGTATCTCTGCGTCTGATTGTCCATTCTGCAAGGATTGGGAGATCAAGTTGCGTCGCGAGAATCCAAACATGCCTGTGGATGAAACGATAGTCGTCAGCCCGGCGCAATTCCGTCATCATGTCGGCTCTCATATGCAACAGCTTGCGCTTTTTGCTATTCCGAGGGGCTACCTGGAAGAAGAGACAGCTGATGTCAACTCAGCGGCTAGTGTAGCAGTAGCCGGCACTACTGCTAGGGATTCCTCCAAGCCGCGTTCCGCCTTAGGGTCTTTTAAAACTGTTACTGCTTCAGCTTATTCCTATCCATCCTCCAGCAAGGGTGGTAGTTTGAGGGTAGCGGACGACATAAAGACACGTATCGGAATTTATGACCCGATACATGATGTAGAAGCCCTTGCGAGCGCTTTGGAGCAACGTGTCTCCGATCTGCAAGTTTTTACTGATATTCTCCCCCCGCTGTCTCACGAGCAGGTCCTCAAACTCCGAGACGCATACAAACTACGCGTCAGGGTCCAGGGCAAAGGTATTAACTTAGCAGAGCACATCAAATTGAAAGTTTCTGGCAACTTCGGCAAGATCTGCTACGTGACAGCCCTTGGTCGGTGGGGAAGCGAAGCGTACTGGGCCAACTACTGGTACCAGTCCGGCTCTTCGCCACGCAGGTTGTTAATAGAAGCCCTGATTGGAAGGAAGAACCATGAAATCCGTGAGATCAAAGCAGCATTCAGGGATAAGCGGTATGGGGATTCGTTGGAGACGTACTTAGAGAGGGAACTTAAGGCCGATAAGTTTCGAGCTGCTCTACTAATGGTACTAGGAGACGTGCGACAGGAGGAAACGGATGTGTGGCCGTATATGTCTATTGAGAATGATACGGACATTTTACACAACGCGCTGAACACAAGTCAAGGTGGCGAGACCGCAATACTTAATGTAGTGTTGAAGAGGAGTGATACTCATTTAAGGGAAGTTTTGAGGCAATATGAGACTCGGTATAATGACAGCTTTGCGAGGGCGGCACTGGAAAAGTCAAATATCATTGTGGTAAGTTAGTATTTGCTCGTCTGATTTTATTTTTTTAATAAAAAAAAAGCACTTAAAATCTAACACTGGCTAGGCCGAGATGATCGCCCACCTCCTCAATGGGGTTATTAATAAGTCTGACCATGATGCAATACTCGTTGACCATGCCCTCCAGGGATTTTCCTCGAAAGAAACTGCACTCTCGTCCTCAGATGAGGTCAACGAACCGCGCTACGAGCTCTTGATATCGCGCTTGGTTCGCTTGCATTGGGACTGGTCTCATATGCTGCGGGTTAAAGAGAGCTACTACGTTAGATATCAGCGCTCAATGGAAGAAGACATCAAGAATGCCACGGAAGGAGATTTTAATGCCTTTTGTCTTTCGTTGGTGGGGTCAAGATCGAAAGAGAATCCTGTTGATGATAATGCGACTGAGAGCATTCTAGAGCCCTACCAGCTGGCGGATCGTGCCCGTAGCCGGAAGGAACAAGTTCCTAAAACCGACTCCACACCGTTTGCACCAGAAGACGGCACAGTAATAAGCGGCATAAAAGAGACCGGGGGTCAGCTAGCCGCTAAGAATCTTGATAATGGAGCTTCGACAGTTGGTGCAGAGCAACAGCCTATCTTACCCGACAAGCCACCAGAGACAATCGAAGTTACACCTAAGCGACGCCAGCAATTATCTGACTCAGACAACTCTCCAGCTAAGCCACGGCCACATAAAGATATATCAGGGATTACCTTAGGAGAATCTGAGACAGTCCATCATGAGGTCGAGGCTCCGCAGTTAGATGATGGTGCCACTACTTCCGAAACCAGTGGGGGCCGTACATCCCGTCGCAATTCGCCAATTATACGACCCAGTGATCTGGGCGATGAGCACTATTCATACACGGACGTAGCTGGAAAGCGATCAGCTCGGGGATTTGATATAATCGATAAGGAGGGAGCTAGATCTATAAACTATGGTGCGTATCGGGATACCGACCTTTACGCTGTCCTTCGAGATTATCTACTGTTTGCCGCTGCCATCCTATTCTAATTATGTATTAAGATTCTCGGGACGACCTAAATGACGATGCATGGCCTTTCGGTGAAAGCGATGAAGACCAACGCGAGCGTGGGAGTACTCAGTCAATTGCTTCCCATACAGAGGGCCTCGGCGCCGGCCCAAAACAAGCAGCGAGCAGCGCGTCGTTACCATCAAAATCACTCCGTGAAGGCGATCGCCTCGTGCCGACCGCTGGGCGAGCCGGAAACCGGCTGCGAAAGTTATTCACGAGGGGGAAACCCGCCTTAGGCCCGCCGTCAGAAACGCCTTCCCAGCCAACTTCATTGCCGCTGCATCCTTCACCACCGAGTGATGCAGGGCCGCTCAAATTCAGGGAACTTCTCTTTTCGTTATCAAATACACCTATTAAATGGGAAAACCCAGGCTTACTCGATGGGGCCCTTCAGGTAGTTCCACTGGAACAGATCTACGATGAGGCAGAGGAAGAGTCTCAAATTCTTACGGCTGAAGCAGAGAGCCTTGGTGACCAGAGTAAGGCTGCGTGGGGTTATGAGGACTGCGTTGTCCGCGCTTTAATGCGGTGGTTTAAGCGATCCTTTTTTAGCTGGGTTAACAACCCGCCATGTTCAAAATGCTATAGCCCGTCCATTGCTGTAGGCATGACGCCGTCAACACCTGACGAACAAGCCCTAAGTGCCGGTCAAGTTGAGTTGTATAAATGCTCGGTTAAGGGTTGCAGCAATTACGAAAGATTTCCTCGATACACTGATGCCTTTGTCTTACTTCGTACCCGGAAGGGGCGTGTTGGGGAGTGGTCAAGATGCTTCAGCATGCTTTGTAGAGCTGTTGGCTCCAGAGTAAGATGGGTGTGGAACTCAGAAGACCACGACTGGACTGAAGTCTACTCTGTGCATAGAAAGAGATGGGTGCACGTTGATGCCTGTCAGGAAGCATGGGATGTGCCCCGACTGTACACCGAGGGTATACACTGTTGATATGCCTCCCTTTCGTGTAGCTTCCGGACTAACCTCCATCTGTAGGTTGGGGTAATAAAATGGCCTACTGCATAGCATTTTCAGCAGATGGTGCAACCGATGTCACAAGAAGGTATGTGCGCAAGGATGAGCATGCTCTCGAACGCACACGCGTTTCCGAAAACGTTCTTCTTGATATTCTAGGGGAAATTACAGCTGTGCGGCGTTTAAATTTAGGGGAGGAAGAAAACACCAGGCTGGAAACAGAGGATCAAAAAGAAGCTCTCGAGCTACAGCAATTCATCACTGGTAATTTTTCTAGTGGTGCGCTCATCTAGAAAGACGCCCTGTACATACATGGGAGGCATTGCAAGTGCGAATCACCAAATATTTTCCGCATCATAGGCTAAACCATGGTGTTATCCGTTAAGTCGATTTGAATAGCAAGCGCGGTGCGTTTAAGGTCAAATCCTTTATGGGAAGTATCCCAGCACAGATGGAAACGGCTGCCAACAAAATGTACTAGTACGAAGTTTTCTTGCAATTTTGAGTTGCTGCCATATTCATAGAGCTCCGTAACCAAGTTACAGGCACGCTAAGTAGGTTTACCAGCTTCTCCAACTCAGAATAGCTCTCAACAAAATCTACATCTTCATTACCTCCGGTACCCATGGCCTTAGTCCTGTAACTTTGGTAATGGCCCTTTTCATGTCAGCCAACTCTTCAATATCAATCCACTCATCCAACTGTATGAGCTTCGCCGTTTATAATGTAAGTCGGGCGGTCCATTCTTCCGTCGCCTCGGACAACAACATGATCCAACATGGCCACCACGTCTTGTTCCAGTATCCACAGCAGGTCTTCCATCGCGTCGCATCTAACTTTATCGATCGTGCCGTCGAAAAGCATAAGCGTACTTCGCCGAAGGACCTCAGGTTTGCTCGGATCGGTGTAGTCGATTAGGTAGATGAAGCATAGCATTTCCTCTCCGTTATTATTGGAGCTTGTAACGGCGTCCAGGGTGCGGTGGTAGCCATAGAGCACTTTTGCGTTGGCTGAAGAGTTTGATTAGCTGTGGATTTCTATGTGATTGGATGTGGACTTACACAGTACACTATCTTTGAGGCTGTCGAAACGCTTTACGTGCATGCAAGCTTCTTGTGCCTGAAAATTTGTCGGCATGCTGGGCCTGCCTCTTTTGCGCTTGCCTGGTGTGTGGTGTAGAGGGCCAAATGTAATGGCAGAGTGATAGAGGCTCTAGTTAACCAAAGACTAAAAGTAGTGAGGTGGAGTGGAAAAAAGATTCTATATAGCAAGATTGAGTTCTGAAATGAATAGAGGAAGCTAGTGTGCTGAAGCATAAGGGGCAATGCAGGTTTAGGTGATATGTAAAGGTTTGCTTATGAGTTTAAGTTGCCAATGCATTTGCTGGGGCTTCATAGAGTAGGTAACGTTGTCACCATCTCTGGCTGAAAGCAGCTCCTCCAGTTGAAAACAGCTTCGTCAGCAAAACCAGTGTTCCCAACAATATCCTTATTCATTTCTTTATCGCGATTGGCTTATCATTATGAAGCGAAATAAATACGATATCTTGGCTTATGTATGAATGAATTATGTATATATCTGTGCGTTTCTTGTATAAGCCTATGCTTAAACTTCTGCCCCCTTTTACTACTGTCTCTTGTAAATACTAGACCTAAACAAGGAAAGCGGCTTGTTTTTGTTTTAAGGCGACATTTGTTACGGACGTGATAGGCCTGGTATAAGAAGAAGTAATTATAATAAGTTGGACTATGGAAGCTCTAGCTTGGATGGAGTCGATAAACTAGGGGATCATGAGTTCTATGAGAGCACGTGACTAGTATGTGACCGTGTGGATCATTGTCTCAGCATGCTCAGACCATAAAGGGAGACGCTAAACCAGTTTAGGCTATCTGTCCCTGTATGGTCTGAGACACTTTGGCCGACGTTTGTAAAGCACGTCGCGATATCCGCATAGCTGATATTACGGATATTCACTTCTTATTCTTACGACAAGTTTAGGCAGCTTAAAAAATCCATTGATTATACACTAAGCTCCGGCGAATCGAATGGTCTACATAAGAAGTCTCCCCACCTTCCCATTCCTGACATTAATTTTAAAATAGCTGTGACGTAGTTTGCCAAAGTAAACAATCAGTAATATCCATACTAATAACGCCCAACCACCCACTCTATTAGTTTTAGCTAATTCTAAAAATAATCATCTTCTTTAATTTTAAGGACTAGATAGCTACCTATTATAATATTATTTGCAGTTGGTTAATCTATCACGGCTATAATGCTGCTAGAAAAGAATTTTCTGTTAAGGGTCTAGAAGCTTACGGTCGCAAAATCCTCCACGTAACGCTTACGGATATCAACAAAAGACTAATTGTACGCCAAATACGCGCACCTAACGTCTCAAATTCGAATTCTAGTTATATTAGATGCACTAGCACACGGTACAGATATCCCAGATATTTACCTTTCGATTAAAAGCTTGAGACTAGCTCCTGCTAGACGAAATAGAGGGGTTTCTTCAACGCCTTTTAGATACACCCATGGCTGGCGGTTGGTTCTAGAAAATCCATCGATTAGAGAGCTGATTAAGGCGATTCTAACGCAGGTATTTACAGGATAATAGACGTGGTGGTTGCTTACATTAATTTCGTTAAAGTTAATGGTTTGCCTTATATACAAGGGGGTAACATGAGCGGGCTGCCGCCCTCCCTGCAAGCGCTTCCTGCTAGTGCTTACATTGCCACATTGCCACATTAAAAACAAGTGCTTATTCAGTATTTTGTAGGACCCCCATCTGCAGCAATTACAGCAAGGCAGCGCTCCCTTATATTGCCAGTATACTTCTCAAAGTCTTCGGGTTCGAGCTTCTCCTATTCCTCCTCTGCGTACCTCCTAACCTCCTCTTTTGTCGTAGGAAATCTACGTTATATTCTCCCCTTTAGCAGCCTCCAAATATTCTTAATCGGGTTCAAATCTGGAGAATTTGCTGGCCATTCCATTATAACCATGCCATTCTGCTCCCAGGCTAGGCGGGTTGCTTTTGCTGAGTAAATTAAGGCATTATCCTCTATAAGAATAGGCTGGTGTCGTAGTGTTTGCCATAACTCCCATGCAAAAGCCTTAATATTAGGGCATATATACGTACGCCATTTATTGTCTTCTTCTTATAGCCAAGCTTAATCAACCAGTCCTTTTTAAAAACAACCAAAGGCCCCTTATTCCCATGGGAGATGCTACCATAGATCATCCAGCTTGAATACCCCCTAAATTTAGGGACACAGCAATTAATATTATATTTCTCCTCAGCGCATCTAGTAACAAAAATCTGGCCTCCACCGGTTTAAATAGAAACCTCATCTGTCCAAATTACTGCTGCCCATATCTCGGGAGTCCATTCTAGGTGAGAATAGGCCCATTTTAGCCGGGCCTCTCCTTATTTAGGTGTAATAAGGGGCTTCTCTGTCGCAATACGATGGAAATAGCCTTCCTTTTTAAATGCTTTATGTAACCGACTACCGGACCTTGCATATTACCCTGTTTCACCTGCGTTAGCACTACCCTCGTATGTCTCGGATACGTTTGAAATGAGTTATGGGCTTCGGAGTTCGGGGTCTACTTTCATGTATTTATACCACTTGATTTCCATAGATTTACAATCAAGTTGCTCGTTCAATTCCCACACACTGCAAAGCTTACAGTTATGAGCCCGGCCTGC
>Ga0307515_10006206_pt1 | contig 24005 bp, 23 predicted proteins | sample 17_EM_MG_FD_194513 | JGI IMG/M metagenome (GOLD analysis project Ga0307515, IMG submission 194513) | Populus trichocarpa ectomycorrhiza microbial communities from riparian zone in the Pacific Northwest, United States - 17_EM | ecosystem: Host-associated > Plants > Roots > Unclassified | place... | reverse complement strand
CACGCTGAAGCGTGAAGGCAAGAACTTGAATGTCGTGCTCGTGCCCAACGAGCCCGACGCGCCTGTCCAGGAAAGCGTCGACAAGGACGCCGAAGCATTGCGTTTGCTGCGCGCGGACCTGAAGTCTCTGCTCGATGCACACCCGATGACTCGCCGGATGGTGGCTCGGCATCTCGCGGCCTTCGAGCGCGCCTTGGCAAAGCATGGGATGAATGCCTTGAACCGCGTGCCGATCGACGTTCTCGTGCCCGCGCTTGCGCAGCTCGAAGCGCTGGTCAGCAACTGGTCGAGCCCGAGCCTCGCATCGCTCCGCTCGGAGATGTCCGTCACGCTCATCAATCGATCGAACGACCCGTTCCACGGACACCGGGGCGAGACGCCCTCGGCCTTCACCGACTCGAGCCTGCTGGTGGCCGAAGTGGCTGATGTCTCTGACTCCATGTTCATGGAGTTCGCCGAGCAGTACGAGAAGCAGCCGCTGACGCAGCCGCCGCAGGAAAGCCTCGCGCCGATCACCCTCGAGTTCGCTCCGGGTGACCTGCAAGCCAAGGTACCCGAACCCGACGGGCGCGCGTTGCCATCCTGAGCGAGGGCGATCAGCGTCGCCAGTCAGAGTCCCATCATGACTTCGCCTGATCAGGCAGAGACACTTACTTACTCGTTTATGAAGATCGTGTGGGGCAGACAGTCTCACGCCGCAGGCGACGTGTCCGATTGCCGATGTACGCAACAACTCCCGGAGGTTCATTGATTTACAGGGTCTGCATCCACGGGTTCAGCACCTTCGAGTGCGCGACGTTCGAATCGTTCTTCCGGCTCGCCGCAAACCGTGCTCCGTCGTACCGGTGCGTGACCGACATCGGGCAAGCCGACATCGTGATCGCCGACGCGGATCGGGCTGATTCGATCGAATTCGTGACGGCTGCTGGAAAGCTGTCTCGGACCCTCGCCATCGGTGCCGGCGCGGTCCCGGGTTCGGCTGCAGGAGCTTCGCGCCCCATCAACATGATGGCGTTGCTCCGCATGCTCGATGAACTGACGAGTAGCGACATCGTGCAGGCATACAAGGAAGCCCTGCCGATGCCGGCTCCCATCGCTTCAGTGCCTTCGCCTGTGGTGCGTGTCTACGGAGCGACAACAGCCGGGTACAAAAGCACTGCACCTGCAGTCACCGCTACAGCACTCATGACGGCACCGATGCGTGAGGCCGAAGGCTTCGCAGGTGCGGTCGCAGACGACGACGCGAACGCAAGCCACATCCTCGTCGTCGATGACAGCGACGTCGCGCTGCGCTTCATGCAGATCCGCCTGCATCGCCTGCGCTTTCGCGTGTCTCTGGCGAGCAGCGGCGACCAGGCATTGAAGATGATCGAGACGCGGCGCTACGCGTTCGTCTTCCTCGACGTGATGATGGCGGGAATCGACGGGTTCGAAACCTGCAAGCGCATCAAGCGCAAGACCTACCCGGACGGCGCCGCCCCACCGCACGTGATCATGTTGACCAGCAAGGGCGGCCCCATCGACAAGCTGCGCGGAACGATCGCCCGCTGCGATGGCTACCTGGTCAAGCCGCTGAACGAGCTGGAACTGATCAAGGTCATCGGCGAACTAGACCTCGGCTTCATGCGCCGGATCGACAGCTCCATCGCCGCCTGAGGCTTTCAGCCCGCACTTCGCGGCAATTCGAATTCAAGAAAGAGGTATTGCAAATGAAGAAGGTATTGGTGGTCGACGACGCTGCTGTTGACCTGAAGAATCTGGAGAAGATCGTGTCCGGCAGTGGTGCCATCGTTATCTCGGCCTCATCCGGCGAGGAGGCGCTCCAGAAGGCGCGGGAGCACCAGCCCTCGCTGATCCTGCTCGACGTGAACATGCCTGGTCTCGATGGCTTCTCGACGGCACGCCAACTCTCGGGCGATGCATTGACGAAGAGCATTCCCGTCGTCTTCGTGACCAGCAAGAACCAGAAGGCCGATCGCGTGTTCGCCCAGATGCTCGGAGCCAAAGGCTATGTCACCAAGCCCTACAGCGCGGAAGACATCCTGAGCCACCTCTGATGCCGGTCGGCACGCCACAGCCATGACGAACATCGCGGCCGGAGCCGCACACGACCCGCCAGCGGCCCTCGCATCCAACGTCCCTTCCATCGAGACCGCGCTGTTGACGCCCGCCCAGGGCATCCAGTGCGGCAGCTTGAACCTGGCCTTCTCGTTTGGCTGGGCCCGAAGCATCGTCGAAGACTTCAGCCTGACGCCGATTCCCAATGCGCCCGCGTGGTTGGTGGGAGCCGCGAACGTCGAAGGTGAGATCGTGCCGGTGTTCGACCTGGTGTCGTGGGTGGGTGCAAGCGCATCGGACGCCCTGCGCCTGGCGCCCGGCCCCGGCCGAGCACGCCTGCTGGTGGGCGGCCACGGAGAGGAGCGCGCAGCGATGGTCTTTTCGGGATTGGCGCGCATGGTCCGCTACGCGGCCGGCTCGCAAAGGAAGCCAGCCGGCCTTGCACTCCCGCCACGGCTGAACGCCGTGGTGCTGGCCGGGTCCGAGACGACGCCGCGTCACTGGGTACTGGATGCCCAGAAGCTGCTGGACCAGCTCGCCGACGACCTCGCAGGCTAGCCGAAGTATCTCGGCCGAGGGTCAGGGAATGGCGACTGCCGCGCTCCCAACCTCGGCTTCATCGCCATTGAACACACATCATTTCGACGCCATTGCCATGAGCCTGACCATTCGACAGAAACTGCTGCTCTCCTTCGGCCTGCTGCTCGCCCTGCTGCTGACGCTGGCGGCAGTCGACTACCTGAAAATTCGGGAGCTGCGCGAGACCTTGAACAGGACGCAGAGCAAGGAAGCCTATCTGGGCCGAGCCCAGGCGGCGCTGTGGGAAGTGCGCTTCATCGCGCCCCAGTTGATCGCCATCACGGACCCGGAGGCCCGCAACAAGCTCATCGCCTCGGAGCCGGCCTTGCACGAAGCCATCGACCGCGACCTGGCCATCTACGGCCGCCTCGAAGGCCTGAGCCCGGAAGAGATTGCCGGCCACAAGAAGCTGACCGAAATCGTCGTGGCCTACCGTGAGCGTCGACGGGATCTGGCCAAGCTGATCATCGAAGGCAAAACCGAAGAAGCCGCGCAATGGCGCGTGCAACACACCACCCCGCTGGGCGAAAGTACGGTGAAGGGAATTTCGGAACTCATCGCGCTGACGCAACGCAAGGACATCGAGCGGCGTGCGATCCAAGACCACGCTGCCGATTCCGTCAGGTACCTCACGCTCGCCATCGGCGCGCTGACGCTCCTGGTCGGTGCCGTGGCGGCGACGCTGGTGTTGCGGTCGCTGACGCGGCCGATCAAGCGCTTGCTCACAGTGCTGGGTCAGCTGACCGAAGGCGACTACACGGCCCGTGTGAAGCTGGCGACGAAGGATGAACTCGGCCAGGTCGGCCAGGCGCTCGACAAGTTGCTCGACGAGCGCCTTGAATCGGTGGCGAACCAGGCCAAGGAAAACGACCGGCTCAACGACTCCATCATCGGGCTGCTGCAGACGGTGGTTCAGCTGTCCAACAAGGACCTGACCGCCCGCGCACCCGTGACCGAAGACGTCGTCGGCACGGTGTCCTCGTCGATCAATCAGCTCAGCCACGAAACCGGCCAGGCATTGGGCGAGGTCCAGCAGATTGCCAACAGCGTGCGGCAGACCTCGGAGCACGTGGTGGCGCAGGCCACGCAAGTGGATGCCACCGCGCGTGCGGAACGCCAGGCGCTGAAGGAGATGTCGGAGCGGCTGGCACACACCATCGGCCAGCTCGGCGAGGTGGCCGCGCTGTCGCAGAACTCGAGCCAGGCCGCCACGCAAGCCGCAGCAGCAAACGACGCGGCCATGCGCACCGTGGACGCCACCGTGCGCGGCATGGACACGCTGCGCGAGTCGATCTCCGAGATGGACAAGCGCTTCAAGCGCCTGGGCGAACGCTCGCAAGAAATCTCGTCTGTGGTGGGCCTGATCAACACGATCTCGGAACGCACGCACGTGCTGGCCATGAACGCCTCGATGCAGGCGGCGACGGCGGGCGAGGCAGGCCGCGGGTTCGCGGTGGTGGCCGAAGAAGTGCAGCGCCTGTCCGAAAACGCGCGGCAAGCCACCGGGCAGATCTCGCAGCTGGTGCACAACATCCAGAGCGAGACGAGCGACACCGTCTTCATGATGAACCGGCTGATCGAGCTGGTGGTCAAGCAGTCGGAGCGGGCCCAGGATGCCGGCGCGCAGATGGTGCAGACGCGCGACACCACCTCGGCCCTCGTGGGCCTGGTGAAGCAGATTGCCGCCTTCTCTCATCAGCAGGGCGAACTGGCGCAGCAGCTGCGCCAGTCGGTGGCGCAGCTCAATGACGGCGCGCTGACGACGTCCGAGGCCATTGCGTCGCAGAACCTGTCGACCTCGACGCTCCTGACCTTTGCACGCCGGCTGACCGAGACGGTCGGCCAGTTCAAGCTCTCGGCATCCGTCACGAACCTCGGCTGATCGGCCGAGTGAGCCGGCTGCAAACCCCATGGAGAGCGACTCTTGCGCACCGACGAACTGCTGAGCATCCTGCGCGAGGAACTCGACAGCTGCGGGCCCGACATCGACAGCGTGCTGATGGCGTGGCTCGGCGATCCGCAAGGTTCGCAGGCACATGCGCAGGCGCTCGACGAGCACCTGCGCCGCATGTCGGCCGCCTGCGAGGTGATCGGCCTGAGCGGCGTCGGCCGCGTCTTCGAGTGGATGGGCGAGACAGGGCTGCAGCAAGCCGAGCCGACGCTGCCCGAGAACGCGTACGACGAGGCTGAACTCGGTGCCTGGCTGAGCTGGATGGCGGGCTGGCAACCTCCGCTGTCTCGCTTCTTCGAAAGCCAGGGGCAGGACGATGCCATCTCCAGCATCGTCGACTTCGTCGCGCAGTCTCCCATGCCGATGCGCCTGGCCGACCTGCATGTGCTGGCCGGGGCCTTGCGGCAGCCACCCAGCCTGCCTGCCGAAATGATCGACGAGGCCGCCCTGAGCGACCCCGACGCCAGCGCAGCCGACGCCTCCCTGCAGTTGCCGGACGACATCGACCCGGGTCTTCTTGACGTCTTCCTGCAGGACTCTCCGCCCCAGCTGGCCCGCCTCGCCTCTTGCGTCCAGGCCTTGATCGAAGGCCACGCCAGCGTGCCCGACGTGGTCGAAGCGCAGCGCATGGCGCACACCTTCAAAGGCAGCGGCAACATCATCGGTGTGCGTGCGGTGGGCAGCCTGGCCCATCACATCGAAGACGTGCTGGCCTTCGCGGCGAGCGACCCCACCAAGCCTCCGGCCTCGATGCTGCGCGACCTTCAGCAGGCTGTGGCCTGCCTGGATCAGATGGTGTACGCGCTGCGCGGTGACGAACAAGCCCCGACCGATGCGCAGCACTGGATGCAGCGCATGATCGAGTGGGCGCGGCTGATCCGCTCGGGCAGCGTACTGCCGGAGGCAGTCGCCGAGGCCCCGCCTGCGAGTCCAGACGACAACGGCGCTCCCGTGCAGACCGGGTACGGCGACCTGCTTCCGGCCGCTTTGGTCAAGTCGGCCGCAGCTCCGGCCCTCCAAGCGCCTGCACGGTCCGCGAACGACATCGAACCCGCACCCACGGCCGCGCTGCGCATCGAGTCGGAGGCGGTGGAACGCCTGATCCGCCGTGCCGGACAGGGCCTGATGCGGCACGGCCGGGTCAACGAACACGTGCTCGCGATGGAGCGGCACACGAAGCAGCTCATGGCCAGCAACGCGCGACTGCTGCAGTACCTGCGAAGCCTCGAGATCGCGGTCGACCGGCAGGCCGTCTCGCTGCAAGAAAAAGCTGAGGAATCGAACGCGTTCCTCGATCCGCTGGAGATGGATCGCTACAACGAACTGCATGCCCTCACGCGCTTTGCCGCAGAGATGGCCGCCGATGAGCTGGACCACGCGCAAGACGTGCGGCAAGAAATCGAAAAGGCCGCCACCGATCTGCGCCGGCAGGGCATCGACCTGCGCGAGCAGCACCGCGAGATGAGCGCACTGCGCCTGGTGCCGGTGCACAAGGTCATCGCGCGACTGCGGCGCACCGTCTCGCAGACAGCAGCAGCCACCGGCAAGCAGGCCCGCCTGGTCGTGAACGGCGACGGCGTGAAGATCGACTCGGCCATGCTCGAACGCCTGACCGAACCGCTGCTGCACCTGCTGCGCAATGCCGTGGACCATGGCATCGAGACCCCGGAAGATCGGGAGCTGATCGGCAAGCCAGTCTGCGGCGAAGTGCGGATCGCGTTCGTGCGAACCGCAGGCCAGGTCCGCATCGAAGTGCAGGACGACGGCCAGGGCCTGGACCTCTGGGCCATCCATGCACGCGCCAAGGCGCTCGGACTGCTTGACGATCACACCGAACCCACTGCGGACGAACTGTCCGAGCTGATTCTGTTGCCCGGGTTCTCCACCCGCGAGAAGGTGACGGAGACCTCTGGCCGTGGCGTAGGGCTGGACGTGGTCGCCGAACGCGTGCAGGCCATGAAAGGCAGGCTGAGCATCCGCACCGAGCCGATGTCGGGCAGCACCTTCACGCTCGCGGTGCCGTTCACCGGGGGTGTGGAGCAAGCGCTGGTGGTCGAGGTGGCGCAGGTGCAGTACGCGCTGCCGAGTACCGGGGTGGTGCTCGCCGTGGCCGCCATCGACGGCCGGGTCGAGGACGGCGAGCTGATGCACGGCCAGCGGCGCGTGCCGCGCGTGTGGCTGGGCACCTGGCTCGGCCTGCCCGAACCGCAAGACCTCGATGGCGCGGCACGCCCGCACGTGATCGTGCATGTCGGCGAGCGCGAGATCGCACTCGTCGTGGACCGCATCGTCGACTCGCGCGAAATGATCCTGCAGGACATCGGAAACTTTTTGCGTCGCATGCCGGGCATCGGCAGCGGCGTGTTGCGGCCGGACGGGGGCGTGATCTTCCTGCTGGATGTCGAATCGCTGGCCGCCTCGGACACCCCGCTACGGCGCAGCGAGGCAGCCCAGCGCATGCGTCGCATCGAACCCGTGGCGCGTAAGCATGTGCTGGTGGTGGACGACGCCATCTCAGTGCGCAAGTCGCTGCAGCAGCTGGTGCAGGACGCCGGCTTCGAGGTGTCGGTGGCGCGCGACGGACAAGACGCGCTGGACAGCCTGTTCCAGCGGCGCGCAGACATCGTGCTGACAGACCTCGAAATGCCGACGATGAACGGCCTGGAGCTCGCGAAACGCCTTCGCAGCTCCGCGCCGTTCGCCGGCATACCGATCGTGATGATCACCTCGCGCAGCTCGGACAAGCACCGCCTGCTGGCAGCGAACGCCGGGGTCGACGTGTTCCTCACCAAGCCCCACGGCGACGAGCGACTGCTGATGGAGATGCGACGGCTGCTCGAACCCGCTGCGGCGGTGTCGTGACAGCCCGTCAGTGATGCGCTGACGCGCCCTGCTCCAGCTACGCGTAGGTGATCGACGCGGCGCGCAGCCGCTGGTCGATCTGGTGGTTGAGGTCACTCGTCAGATGGCGGCGCACCGGGCCGTGCGCGTCGTGCCACACGCACAGCTCGAAGACCAGCGGCGCGCCGACCAGCGTGGGCCGCAGCACCTCGGGGCCGGGCTCCTTCATCACGTCGGGCTGCGCCAGCGCGGCCTCCAGCAGCAGGCGCTCGACCACGGTCGGGTCGCTGCTGGCAGCGACCTGCACCGGTATGCGCAGGCGGATGGGCGCGGCGGCGTAGACGAGGTTCGTCACCTGGTCGGTGATGAACTTCTGGTTGGGCACGAGGATGGTGATGTTGTCGTGCGTGACGATCGTCGTGCGGCGAGCGCCGATCTCGCGCACCGTGCCCTCGACGGCCGCCAGCTCCACACGGTCGCCCACCTTGATGGGCCGCTCGAGCATGATGATCAGGCCGCTGACGAAGTTGCTGCAGATGTTCTGCAGGCCGAAGCCAACACCCACGCCCACCGCGCCGCCGATCACGCTCAGCGCGGTGAGGTTCACGCCGACGTTCTGCAGGATCAGCACCAGGCCGATGACCAGAACGAGGTAGCGCACGATGGAGCCTGCGGCCTGGCGCGTGCCTTCGTCGAGGTGGGTGTGCCTGAGCGCGCGGCTCACCGTCAGGCGGCGCATGGCTCCGGCAAACCACAGCAGCGCGACGAAGAAGACAATCACCCTCACCACCGATGAGACGGTGATGGGTGCTCCGCCGAGAGTGAACAGTTCGACGTCGAATTCGCGCAGGTGCTGCAGCCAGTCGGGCGTGGTCATCAGACGGGTTTCTCTTTCTTCGCGGCTGCGGGGTCGGTGGGGGCTTGGCCAAAGCGGATCACCGTGACGGAGCCGTCACCTTCGATGTAGGCCTTCTTCACCTGGGCGACGTCTTCGACGCCGTGTTCGCGCAGCTTGGACATGAGGTCGTCCTCCGTCAGCATTTCCTGTCGAAGACTGCCCTTCAGCACCCGTCCCCGCCGCACCAGCAGCAACGGGGGCGGCTCGACAAGCTTGGCCACGGCCGGGAACCGGTAGGCGGCCCAGTCGATCAGGTAGTTCCAGCCGATGATGGTTGCAACGAGGATGAAGCCGTCGGTGATCGACTTGTACTCTCCGGCCATCGCGTTCTGCGACGCATCGGCCACGAGCACCAGCAGCAGCACGTCGGCGATGCCGATGGAACCCACATCGCGGTGCATCACGAAGCGGAAGATGATGAACAGGAACCAGTACACCGCGCTGCCGCGCAGGATCAGCTCCCACGGCGGCACCGTCAGCTCGAACAGCGATTCCATCGGTCAACGGCCCACGGCCTTCAGCAGCTCGGCCTTGCTCATGCCCGAGCGCCCTTTCACGCCGCGGCTGCGCGCTTCGTTGTAGAGCTGCTCGTAGGTGCGGCCCTGCTCGCCGCTGTGCGAGCGTTTGCCGCCGCGGTGACCGGCTGACACGTCGTCGATGGAGCTGCGGCTGGCTTCGCGGGCTTCACCGTGTTGCGCACGCTCCTTGTTGACGGTGCGGGCTGCAATCTCTTCGGCGAGCTTCTCGCCCTTGCCTCGCGACCTGAGGCCGCTCTTGATGTGCTCGTACTGGCGTTCTCGCTTGGCACTCCATTGGTTCTGCGGCATGGTGATCTCCTTTCCGAATGGTTCACATCTCCTTGGGGATGGTCTTCGCCGGCTCACCGATGCCGGCGGGAACGGCCGGCGACGCGATCACGCCGCAGGCCACGCGGATGCCGGCGTTGCCCGCCGGCTGGGTGATGTAGTCGTCGGGGTCGGCGTGGATCACCAGCGCCTTGCCCATCAGGTCGGGCGCCCCGGTGCCGAGCAGCGCGCCCTTGACTTCGAAATTCGCGGTGACGTTGCCCGCGGCGTCCGCCTTCAGCGACGGCAGGTCGCCAGCGTGGTGATCGCTGCCCGGCGGCCCATGCGGTTTGTCGGTGGGGTTGAGGTGCTCGCCCGCGCTGCTGGCGTCGGGGCTTGAACAGTCGCCCTTCTCGTGCACGTGGAAGCCATGCTCGCGGCTGGGCGCGAGGCCGCTGGCCTTGACGCGCACCACCACGTGGTCGCCCTCCTGCCTGAACGAGGCGACTCCACGGACTGAGCTGCCGCTTGCAGGCTTGAGTTCGGCCACCGCACGCGGGCCGTCGGACTCCGTGGTCGCGCACGCGGCCAACGCAACGGCAACGCATGTGGCAAGGGATGTGGCAAACGAGGCGGCGGCCACGCGTGGCTGGCGCGAGCATGTTCTGTTCATGTCGTCTTCATCGGTCGCGATCGGAGTGAACCATGTTGACCACGCTCGCAGAACGAGGCTGTAGGACAAGACCCAACACGCGGGTCGGCGTGTTGCGGTTCTGCGCAGGTCGGCCCGTTGCGGCTTTGCGGAGGCCGTCGGCATGCTTCCTGCAAACTCGCCGCAATGAGCACGCATGCCGCTACCAACCAGACCCACACGCCGTTCGAAGACGCGCAAGCCATCTTCACCGGCACCTTGTTCGTTTCACTGGCGCTGATCCTGTTTGCGCAGGTCGGCCTAATGACGGGCGGCACAGCAGGAGCGGCCTTCGTGCTGCACTACGCCACCGGCTTCAGCCTTGGCAAGCTCTTCTTCGTGATCAACCTGCCCTTCTACTGGTTCGCCTGGAAGCGCATGGGGCGCGAGTTCACCTTCAAGACCTTCATCGCCATCACGCTGCTGTCGGCGATGACGGAGTGGTCGCCGCGGCTCTTCGCCATCGAGCGCCTGCACCCCGGCTATGCGGCCGTGCTGGGCGGCTTGCTGCTGGGCTCGGGTTGCCTCTTCCTGGCCCGCCACCGCGCCAGCTTGGGCGGGGCGACCATCGTGTCGCTGTACCTGCAGCAAAGCCGCGGCTGGCGGGCCGGCGCGGTGCAGATGGGCATGGACTGCTGCATCGTGCTGACCGCGCTGTTCGTCATCGAACCGGAGCGCGTGGCGTACTCGGTGCTCGCGGCAGTGGTGATGAACCTCTTCATCGCGGTCAATCACAAGCCGGGCCGCTACGCAGTCTTGTGAAGCTTTGGTAGGCTGGTGGCCCCTCGTGAAGGAGACTCGAATGCCTGCCCGCCGCCTTGAAGACCTTGCCGCCCGACTCGCTGCCGAAGACCGGGTCGTCCGCATGTTCGTCGCCACCGACGAGCGCGACTGGCCCACGCTCGAAGGCTGCTTCACCGACCCGTTCACGCTCGACATGACCTCGATGGTCGGCGGCGCACCCACCACCATGACGCCGCGCCAGGTCGCCGAAGCCTGGGCCGAAGGCTTCAAGCCGCTGGACCACGTGCACCACCAGGTGGGCAACTTCCAGACCGTGGTCGACGACGACACGGCCACCGTGCGCTGCTACGGTGTGGCGCTGCACCACCGCGCGAACGTGGCCGCAGGGCAGCGCTCGCGCATGTTCGTCGGCACCTACGAGCTCCAGCTGGTGGACTCAGCAGCAGGCTGGATGATCAACGCACTCACCTTCAAGCTGAAGTTCATCGACGGCAATCTCGAGCTCGAGAAAGCCACCTGAGGCTATCGGTCCGCGGGAGGTTTGGCAGCTGGTGGCGACTTGGCAGCCCGCTTGGGCTTGGTGATGACATCGGCCCGCCGAGGAGGCAACACCCCATGCCACTTGGTGTGGCAGGCATTGCAGACGAACTTGCGCGTGCCCTTGTTCCAGGCCGCAAGGGTTCGGCGCGAATGCGTGAACTGCCCCGAACAGCCGGCGCAGGTGAAGCGCAGATTGGCCGGCCCGTTCGCCACCCGCAACCCGACGCTGCGGGTACGCCTGTTGCGCAGGCGCAGGTAGACCAGGCCCACCAGGAAGGCGACCACGGCCAGAGCGGCGGCAAAGAGAATTTCAGGGGCGAACTGCATTCGGTGAGGCTAGGCCTCGAAGGCGCCAGGGGGAGCCTGGCTCGGCCAACGATAGCCCAGTACCGAAACCTTCGGATAAAAGTGCTCCCGAACCTGGTCGAGCTGGTTGCCGCCGAGCAGGTGCACATGCTCATCGTCGCTGCGCAGAAAGAAGCCGACGTGTCCTTTCCAGCCGGAGGGATCTTCGCGCGACAGCACCGCGATGCAGCCGTGCACCGGCTCGCTGAGCGCTTCGCCCCACTCAAGCCACGACCGCGCCAGGGCCGAGCCGGTGCCGAGCAGCCCGACTTGCGCCAGAGACCAGTTGACGAACGACGAACACCACGATGCCTTGTCGTCGTAACCGCGAATACCGGCGTGCCCGTGGTACTCGGTCACGCGCGGATTGCTCTGCCCCACCGGGTAGGTGCTGACGCCGACCTCGCGAAAGGCGACGGCCATCCATGGCGCCTGCACGGCAAGAGACTCAAGCTGCATCGAATCGGGCACTCTGAACTCGCCCAACGCTCAGGCCTGCCGACGATAAAGCGCCAACGACCCTGCGAGCGCCAACAACGCACCGCCGCAAACTCGGTCCAGCCACAGCGCGCCCTTGGCGCGAAGCAGCCGGATGGCCTGCGCACCGGCCGAGGCATAGGCACACATCACCAGGAAGTCGATGGCCGCGAAGGTGACAGCCAGGGCGGCGTACTGCGCAAGCTGCGGCTCTGCAGGCACGATGAACTGCGGCAGGAAAGCCGAGAAGAAAAGGTAGCCCTTGGGGTTGGTGACGGCCACCAGCAGGCTGCGCAGAAAGATGGCCCGTCTCGTTGGCTGCTGCACCTCGGCGCCATCGGCCAGCTCAGCCAGCGTGCCCTTCGATCGGAGCAGGCGAACACCCAGGTAGGCGAGGTACACCACGCCAATCCACTTGACCACCGAGAACCAGAACTCCGAGGCCGCCAGCAGCGCGCCCAGGCCCACGGCGACGGCTGAGATGAGGATGAAATCGGACAGCACTGCGCCGGCCATGCCCGGCAATGAGGAACGCACGCCGTAGCGGGAGCCGTTGGTCAACGCGAGCAGCACCGTGGGGCCCGGCGTGGCGATGCCGATAAAGGCCACGAGGGAGAAAATCAGCAAGGTCTGGGTCGTCATGGTGGCCTTTGCCCTGTTCCTGCTCCTGTCCCTATTGAATGCGCTCGCCGATGCGCTCGACGCGCGGCAGCCAGTCGCCCTGGATGTCGGCCGACACGAGGATGTGATGCGCCCGGCCGATCAGCAGGTGGCGGGGCACGACGCCGATGTAGCGGGAGTCTTCGCTGTTGTCGCGGTTGTCGCCGAGAAAGAAGTAGCTGCCTTCCGGAACCACGACCGGACCGAAGTTGCGCCGCGATGCGACCTTCGGCAGGAACTGCACATGGCGCTCGCTGCCCGCGGCGGTCTCGGTGGCGTGAACGGCCGGGGTGCTGCCGCCGAGGCCGAGCGGCTCGGTGGCCACGCTCACATGGTCGTATCCGGCCGCGCTGCCGTTGACGAAGAGCTGGTTGTCCCGCAGTTCCACCGTGTCTCCGGGAACGCCGATGAGCCGCTTGATCAGGCGCACGCCGTCTTGCGGCGACGTGAAGGTGACGACGTCACCGCGCTGCGGCTCGCCGAGCTTGGCCACGGAGATGTCGGTCAGCGGCAGCTTGAAGTCGTAGGCCAGGCGGTTGACGAGAACCACGTCGCCTTCCAGCAGCGTGGGCCGCATGGAGCCCGACGGGATCGGGTTCCAGTCGGCCATCGCCGTTCGGAAGAAGCCGAACAGCAGCAGGAAGATCAGGAAACCGCGGTTTTGCTTGAGCCAGGTTCTCATGGGTGCGCCTTGTCGCCGGTGCAAGCCGTCGATTGCACGGCGCAACCGATCGGATCAATGGCATGCGCCGATCGTACTGGGGCAGCAGACCCCGTCAACCTGGGTCAGACAAGTCAGGCGACAAGAGGCCGGACGAAGGTGGCCACCACACCCACCAGCCCTGACACCAGCACCACGGGGATGACGCCCACCTTGAAGCGGAACAGCGCAATGCCGGCCACGAGCCCGATGACGGCCGAGAGCCACTCGAAGTGCCCCGACAGCCCGGTGGGCCACAGCACGTGGTACGCGAAGAAGACGGCGAGGTTGACGATGACCCCGACCACGGCCGCGGTGATGCCTGTCAGCGGTGCGGTGAACTTCAGGTTGCCGTGAGTCGACTCGATGAACGGCCCGCCCAGCAGGATGAAGCAGAACGACGGCAGGAACGTGAAGAAGGTGACCACGGTTGCGGCGACCGCGCCGGAGAGGAACAGCGAATCCGCGCCGAAGATGGCTTTCGACCAGCCGCCGACGAAGCCGACGAACGACACCACCATGATGAGCGGCCCGGGTGTCGTCTCACCGAGTGCCAGCCCATCGATCATCTGCGGCCCGGTGAGCCAGTGGAAGTGGTCGACGGCCCCTTGGTACACATAGGGCAGCACGGCATAAGCGCCGCCGAAGGTCAGCAGCGCAGCCTTGGTGAAGAACCAGGCCATCTGCGTGAGAACGGCATCCCAGCCATAGACGAACGTCAGCCCACCGATGGCGACGAGCCACAGCCCCAGCGACACGGCCAGAACCTGAACGAACCGCTTCCAGGTGAACAGCGCGTGCGCAGGTGTCGGCGTGTCGTCATCGATGAGCGCCGACCCGAAGCCTTTGGCCGCCCGGCCGTGGCCACCGCCCACGGCGAACTTGTCCGGCGCGAAGCGACCACCGAAGTGACCGATGACGCCGGCCGCAAGAACGATGAGCGGGAATGGCAGGCCCACCGCGAAGATGGCCACGAAGGACGCGATCGCGATGCCCCACAGCCAACGGTTCTTCAACGCACGCGAGCCGATGCGATAGGCCGCTGACATCACGATCGCCGTGACAGCAGGCTTGATGCCGTAGAACAGGCCAGCCACCACCGGCACCGTGCCGAAGGCCATGTAGCCCCACGAGAGCCCGACGAGCAGGAACAGCGAAGGCAGCACGAACAGCCCTCCGGCGACGATGCCGCCCCAGGTCCGGTGCATGAGCCAGCCGATGTAGGTAGCGAGCTGCTGGGCTTCGGGGCCCGGCAGCACCATGCAGTAGTTCAGCGCATGCAGGAAGCGCTTCTCCGATATCCACCGGCGCCGCTCAACCAGCTCCTCATGCATGATGGCAATCTGCCCGGCGGGCCCGCCAAAGCTGATGAAGCCGAGCTTGAGCCAGTACACGAATGCCTGGCCGAAGGTGACGGGCTCGGGGGCCGTGTCTGTGCTGCTTGCGGTTGCTCGGATGGCAGTCATGTGGCGAGGCGCGGCGTAGACGATGTTCAAGAAGGCGCATGAGGCCGCAAGCACTGCGTCATCGTGAACCGGGTCCGACCGACGCCGAACCCGAGGGCAAATATCTCACAGCGATCACGTCGGCTGCCTCGCTTCTGCCGCTCTCCTGCCCTTCTTACCGCGCCGTATCCCGGTACTTGCTCACCTCGAGCGCAGACACCGACGTGCTCTGGTTGCCCCAGGCGGTGCGCACGAAGGTCAGCAAGGCGGCAGTGTCTTCGTCGTTGAGCGTCGTCGCAAACGGCGGCATGCCGTAGGGGCGCGGGTTGCCGGCGGTCGAAGGCGCGAAGCCACCTTCGAGCACGACCCGCACGAGGTTCACCGGCGACTTCATCGTCACCGCACGGTTGCCGGCCAGCGCGGGATAGGCGCCCGGCACGCCCTCGCCTTTCTCGCCATGGCATGACACGCAATGCTGCTCGTAGAGCTTGGCGCCGCGGCTGGAAGCCATTTCGCTCACCGGTGATGCCGCCTGAGCGCGCTCGTCTCGCGCGGGAGGCAGCCCCTTCAGGTAGGCCGCCATCGCCCGCAGGTCGGCGTCCGACAGGTGCTGCGTGCTGCCATTCACCACCTCGGCCATCGGCCCCAGCACCGAAGCACCGCGTGTGACGCCGTTCTTCAGCAGATCGACGACCTGCTGCGTCTCCCAGCCAGCCACGCCGGCTTCGTGCGGATCGCTCAGCGACGGCGCGTACCAGTTCTGCATCGGAATCAGGCCGCCGCTGAGGTCCAGCGTGTTGCTCGTCGCGCCCAAGGCATTGCGGCTTCCGTGGCAGGCGTTGCAGTGGCCGAGGCCCTGCACGAGGTAGGCGCCGCGGTTCCATTCGGCCGACTGTTCGGCGTCATTCACCAAGGGGCCCGGCTCGAAGTAGAGCGCGCGCCACACCGCCAGGGCCGGTTGCGTGTTGAACGGAAAGCGCAGGCCATGTGCGCGGTTCGCCTGCACGACCGGCGGCAGGCTGCGCAAGTAGGCGTAGATCGCGTCGCTGTCTTCCCGCTTCAGCAACGTGTAGTTGGTGTACGGGAAGGCGGGGTACAGCAGGCGACCATCGCGCGAGCGGCCGTTGTGCAGCGCACGCCAGAAGTGGGCAGGCGTCCATCTGCCGATGCCGGTGATGGGGTCGGCCGTGAGGTTGGAGGTGTAGACCGTGCCGAACGGTGTCTCGATGCCACGGCCGCCTGCAAACGGCAGACCGCCGCGCAGGGTGTGGCAGCCCATGCAGTTGCCGGCCTTGGCCAGGTAGGCGCCACGGGCGATCTGTTCCGGCGTGGCGGGCGATGCAGTAACCGACGCGTCGATGCGCTCTTCGTCGCGAAAGTTGAGTGCAGCCACGGCCGCAACCAGCACCAGCAAGACCAGCAGAACGATGGCGAAGGCGCGCTTCATCGCTGCGCTTCCGTCGCGATGCCACCGCAAGGTTTGGGCATGGCAGCTGGCAGTTGCGCAATCGCCTTGGCTTGCGTAGGAATGGCTTGCGCGCCGAGCCACTGGGCCACTGCACTCACGTCGTCGGGCGCCAGTGCCCGCGCGATGTCGGCCATGCAGTCGGGCGACGCGGCGCGGCGGCTGCCGGTTTTCCATGCACCGAGTTGCGCCACGAGGTAGTCGCGCGGCAGGCCGAGCAAGCCGGGGATCGCAGGCACGACTCCGGTCAAGGCCGGCCCGTGGCACTGCGCACAGGCCGGGATGCCGCGTGTGCTGTCGCCGCGCAAGGCCAGCGCTTCACCGCGGGCAAGCACCGCAGGCGTCACCGTGGCGGGCTGCGGCGATGGGTACGGCAGGTCGAGGTCGGCGAAGTAGCCGGCGATCTCTTGCAAGTAGGCGTTGCTCAGCGGATCGATGAGCTGCGTCATCAACAGGTAATGGCGCCGCCCGTCGCGAAAGTTGACCAGCTGGTTGTAGAGGTAGCCCGCGGGCTTGCCGGCGATGCGCGGGTAGTAGCCATCACTGGCCGCCCGCCCCTCCTTGCCATGGCAGCCGGTGCAGGCCAGCACGCGCTGGGCGATGCTGTCTTCGAATGCTGACGCCGATTGCGCCCCGCACAGACTCGCGATGAGGACGCCACACCCGAACAGGACTGAGAGACGATTCATGCGCCCAGCTTAGCGGCATGTGCCGCCGCGCACGAGAGGGCAAATTGCCTCAGTTGCTCGGTACCAAGCGCAGCCGTGTGATCTCGGAAGGAGCGCCGAAGCGCTTGGGTGGGCCCCAGTAACCCGTGCCGCGGCTCGTGTAGACCCACAGGTCCTTCAGCTTGTGCAGGCCGGCAGTGAACGGTTGCTGCAAAGGCACGAACAGGTTCCAGGGAAAGAACTGCCCGCCATGGGTGTGGCCCGACAGCTGGAGATGGAAGCCGGCACGCTCGGCAGCCTCGGCACTGCGCGGCTGGTGCGCGAGCAACAGGCGCACCAGCGCATGGGCCGGCGCGCCAGCCACCGCCGTCTGCGGATCGCTGCGGTGCGCCGGGTCGAAGTGGTGCGCGCTGTAGTCGGCCACGCCCGCAACGACAAGCGAAGCCGCGCCATGCTGGAGCACCGCATGCTCGTTCATCAGCACGGTGAGCCCCAGGCGGCGCAACTCGCGGATCCACGCGTGGGCGCCGGAGTAATACTCGTGGTTGCCGGTCACGAAGAAGGTCCCGTGCCGCGAGCGCAAGTCAGCCAGTGGCGCCACGTGAGAGCCCAGCTCGGCCACGCTGCCATCGACCAGGTCGCCGGTGACGGCCACCATGTCGGCATCCATGCCGTTCACGGCATCGACGATGGCCTGCAGGTACGGGCCCTTGATGGTCGGGCCGACGTGAATGTCGCTGATCTGCGCGATGGTGAAGCCTTGCAGCGCGGTGGGCAGGCCGCTGATGGGCACGTCCACCGTCACGATGGCGGCACGGCGGCGGGCATTGACGAAGCCCCACAGCGTGACGACGCCTGCCAGCACCGGCACGGCCTGCGCCGTCCACAACACCAAGTTGTCGGTCGACTCCATCACGAGGCTGGCGACCAACAGGAGCACGTCACGACCCAGCGTCAGCACCAGCAGCGAAGAAAACAGCCCCATGAAGATCAGACCGGCCCAAGTGAGCGCGTCGGACAGCGACCGGTTGCGGATTCTTCGTGCCAGCAGCGCCATCGGCATCAGCAAGGCGGACAGAACCAGCGTGGCGACCAACAACCACGACCACGGAGCGCCGAGAGTCGGTGCCAACCGCCATCCGATGTAGCCATGCAACAAGGCTGAGATGACGGTCATGGGCATGAAAGGCATGGAAACACGCTCCGGCGCGATGAAGAATAAGCGGTAGATGCGCCCGGCCCTGCGCCGTTCAATGGCCAGAAGGGGCAGCAGGCACAAAAAATACAGCGGTTCCGGCTGTGGTGGGTCAACCGGCGTGCCAGCTGACCATCCACGGCGCAAGGTACTCGGCAAAGCCGTCGGCTGCCGGCGATGAGGCTCGTGCCGCAGGCCGGTACAGGCAGACCTTGCGCACCGCCTCCGGGTCGACGACACGCCGCATCACCAATCCGAAAAGCTTCGCCAGCACGCCCACATAGGCGGGAGCCAGCGTCACGGCCAGACCCTGCGACGCGATGCCCAGGGCCGTGGAGATGTTGTCCACCACGTCGACCGGCGTGATGCGCACGCCGTCGGGTGCGCTCAGGCGCATCTGCGCCACGTTGCGTTCGTGGTCACGGCCGGCAGCGACGATGGGCACGTCGACCAGGTCGGACCAGCGTATCGCCGAGCGCTTCTTGGCCAGCGCGTGGCCGGGTGCGCACCACAGCACCCAGGCACTGTCGAAGAGTGCTTGAGCGACGACGTTGTCGTCGGTGACGCGGTCCGGCCCGATGGCGAGATCGACATCGCCGACAGCCACGCAGTCGACCAGCCTGTCGACCGGCACATCGCGGATCCGCACGACGACCTTCGGCCGCCGCCGCAGGTAGTCGCGCATCGCGAGCGGCAGCGCGGTGGACGCCAGCACCAGCGGCGCGCCCACACGCACCACACCTGAAGCGCGGTTGCGCACGTCATCGGCGGCACTGTCGGCGGCGCGCACATGGCGCAGCAGTGTCTCGGCGGACCCGAGGAAGTCGCGCCCGGCGCTGGAGAGCGCCACCTTGCGCGTGGTGCGGTCGAACACACGAAAACCGAGGATGCCTTCGAGCTCCGCGACGAGCTGACTCGCGGCCTGCGCCGTGAGCCCGAGCCGCGAAGCCGCGGTCGTGAAGCTGTGCGTCTCCGCCACAGCAATGAACGCCTCGATCTGGCGCAGCGTGTACCGGGTGAGTGCCATCGGTCGATTATCAACCTGCCCTTGCGAATGGCCCAGAAACGATTGGTTGTCGTGGAGCGAGACGGCATCGAAACTTCCATCTGACAAAGGCGCAAACGACGCCGAGGACAAGCGCGAAGGCGCCCTCCTCTACAGATCGGAGACAAAGATGAAAGCTCGCTTCGACCGACACATTGCCCGCGCCTTCACGGTAGGCGGGCAAGCAGCCAAGCTGACGCGCGAGTCCATGTGATGAATCTCGCCGATCTGCACGCCGCCTTCGCCGGTCGCCTGTACACCGAGGCCACCGAGATGGCGCCCTTCCTCACCGACTGGCGGCGCAAGTGGACTGGCCGCGCACTGGCCGTCGCGCAGCCCGACACCGCGGCCGACGTCGCCGCCGTGCTGCGCTGGTGCCACGCGAAGCGCATCGCGGTGGTGCCGCAAGGCGGCAACACCGGGTTGTCCGGCGGCGCCACGCCAGACGCCTCCGGCCAAACCATCGTCCTCTGCACCGCACGGCTGAACCGTGTGCGCGCCGTCGACCCCGTGGGACACACGCTGACCGTCGAAGCAGGCGTCACGCTGCAGCAGGTGCAGGACGCGGCGCGCGATGCCGGCCGCCTCTTCCCGCTCAGCCTGGCCGCACAAGGCAGCTGCACGATCGGCGGCAACCTGGCGACCAACGCAGGCGGCGTCCAGGTACTGCGCTACGGGAATGCGCGCGAGCTGTGCCTCGGGCTCGAAGTCGTCACTGCCGAAGGCGAGCTGTGGGACGGCTTGCGCGCCCTGCGCAAGGACAACAGCGGCTACGACCTGCGCGACCTCTTCATCGGCAGCGAAGGCACGCTCGGCGTCATCACGGCTGCGGTGTTGAAGCTGTTTCCGTTGCCGGCGGCGCAGGCCGCGGCTTTTGTTGCCGTGCCGTCGCCGGCTGCCGCACTCGCGCTACTGTCAATCGCGCAAGTGCGCCTGGGCCCCGCGCTGACCGCGTTCGAACTGATCAGCGAAACCTGCCTTCAACTCGTTGAACGCCATGTGAGCGCGGCACGCCGGCCACTTGCCGAGGCCTCGCCGTGGTACGTGCTGCTCGAAGTGAGCGACACACGCGACGAAGCGCATGCTGCAAGCGAGATCGAAGCAGTGCTCGAGGCCGCACTCGAGGCCGGCCATGCCGTCGACGCGGCGCTCTCGGCCAGCATCGCGCAGTTCCGCGGCCTGTGGGCGCTGCGCGAAGGCATCTCGGAGTCGCAAGGCGCCGAAGGACCGACGATCAAGCACGACATCGCGCTGCCGATCGCCGGTATCCCGAGCTTCATCAAGCGCACCGACGCCGCGATCGCACGCCACTTCCCCGACGTGCGGCTGGTCGTCTTCGGCCACCTGGGCGACGGCAACCTTCACTACAACGTCTCGCCGCCAGCAGGCGCGACAAGCGACACGCAGCGTGCCGCGTTCATCGCGCTGGAAGCGCCGATCAACCGCCTCGTCCACGACGCCGTGCAAGAAGCCGGCGGCTCGATCTCGGCCGAGCACGGCCTGGGCGTGCTGCGGCGCGACGAGGCCGCCCGCTACAAGACGCCCACCGAACGACGGTTGATGCACGCCGTGAAACGTGCACTCGACCCACTCGGCCTGATGAACCCCGGGAAGCTGCTCGCCCCGGAACCGACAACAACCTAAAGGAGACCTCATGATCCAACGCCGCCACCTTCTCGCCGCCGCCGGCGGATGCCTCGCATGGACCGCCATGGCGAGCCGCGCACAGGGCCTGCCCGACAGCGCGAAGATCTTCGCCGGCTTTACTGCCGGCGGCACCGTCGACGTGACGGCTCGCCGCATCGCCGACAAGCTGCGCGACGTGATTGCCAAGTCGGTCGTGGTCGAGAACCGCACCGGTGCGGGCGGCCAGATCGCGCTGTCGGCGCTGAAGACTTCGCCGGCCGACGGGCTGACGCTGCTGGTCACGCCGATGTCGATGCTGGGCATCTACCCGCACACCTACAAGAAGCTCCCGTACGACCCGGCGGCTGACTTCCTGCCGGTGTCGCAGGCGGTGCGCTTCGACTTCGGACTCGCGGTCGGTCCGCTGGTGCCCGCCACCGTGCGCACGCTGAGCGACTTCGTCGCGTGGTGCAAGGCCAACCCGAAGGACGCGAGCTTCGGCAGCCCGGCGCCCGGATCGGTGCCGCACTTCGTCGCCGAGCTGTTCGGCCGCGCCGCCGGCCTCGACTTCAAGCACGTGCCTTACCGCGGCACGCAGCCGGCGATCATGGACGTGATGGGCGGCCAGCTCGCCTCGGTCTCCGGGCCGGTCGGCGAGTTCCTGCAGCACCTGCCCACCGGCAAGCTGCGGCTGCTGGCAACGTCCGGCGCCTCGCGCAACCGCTTCGCGCCCAGCGTGTCCACCTACGCCGAGCAAGGCTTCAAGGACATCGTCTTCGACGAGTGGTTTGGCGTCTACGTGCCGGCCAAGGTGCCAGCAGCGGTTGTCGAGAAGCTGTCGGCTGCGCTGCGCACGGCGCTGTCGAACCCCGAGGTCGTCGATGCACTGGCGCAGATGGGACTCGAAGCCAAGTCTTCGACACCGGCCGAGCTCACGGCGCTGCTGAAGAAAGACTCGGAGCGCTGGGCACCGCTGGTCAAGACCATCGGCTTCAGCGCGGACTCCTGAGATGGCATCGCGTGAACTCCACGTGGCTGGCGTCGCCGTCTCGCCGGACCACTACATCGACGGCCAGCGCGTCGCGTCTGACGAGACCTTCGAACTCTTCAGCCCGATCGACCAGCGCCCGCTCGGCCGCATTGCCGAAGGCAGCGAATCGCACGTCGACGCGGCGATACGCGCCGCGCAGCGCGCATTCCCGGCGTGGAGCGCGCTGACGGCCGCCGAGCGCAAGCCCTACCTCGACCGCTTCGCCGCGCAGATCGGCGAGCGTGCCGAAGCCTTCTGCCAGCTGGAGAGCACCGACGCAGGCGTGCTGCTCTCGCGCATGCGCCACGGCGTCGTGCCGCGCGCGATGCTCAACATCAGCTGGTTCGCGCAGCATGCGCTGGAGCTGCAGAACCGGCCAATCGACACCGAGCAGGCGCATCACATCGTTCGCCACGACCCGGCCGGCGTGGTCGTGATCATCACGCCCTGGAACGCGCCGCTGATGCTGTCCACGTGGAAGCTCGGGCCTGCGCTCGCGGCCGGCAACTGCTGCATCCTGAAGCCGCCGGAATGGGCGCCGCTGACCTGCTCGCTGCTCGCCGACGCGGCAGATGCAGCGGGTTTGCCGCCGGGTGTGTTCAACGTCGTGCAGGGCGCGGGCGCCAGCACCGGTGCCAGGCTGGTCGCCGACCCACGCATCGCGCGCATCTCGTTCACCGGCAGCGTGCCGACCGCGAAGTTCATTGCCCAGGCCGCCGGCGCGAACCTGGTGCCCTGCAGCCTCGAGCTGGGCGGCAAGAGCCCGTTCATCGTGCTGGAGGACGCCGACCTCGACAACGCCGCCGCGACCGGCGCGCTGATGTACCGCAACGCCGGCCAGGTGTGCCTCGCCGGCACGCGCTTCCTCGTGCACGAGAAGGTGGCCGAGCCTTTCGTCGCCGCAATGCGGGCGCAGGTCGAACACCTGCGGATCGGCGACCCGCGTGACGAGAGCACCGAGGTCGGCCCCATCATTCATCCGCGCCAGGTCGAGCGCGTGCTCGGCTTCGTCGAGCGAGCGATCTCCGGTGGCGCGCAGCTGCTATGGGGCGGCGGCCGCCATCCCTTCGGCGCGCTGTACCTGCAGCCGACGATGCTGACGAACCTGAAGCAGGACGACGAGATCGTGCAGAACGAAGTCTTCGGCCCAGTGCTGACGCTGCAGACCTTCGCCGACGACGACGAAGCGATCGCGATGGCCAACGGAACCGACTACGGCCTGGGCGGCGTCTGCTACGGCGAGACGGTGCATGCGACACAGCTCGCCGAGCGCGTGCGCACCGGGTTCATCTGGGTCAACAGCTTCGGTATCCGCGATCTTGCGGCGCCGTTTGGTGGCATCAAGCGCTCGGGCATCGGCCGCGAAGGCGGCGACTGGAGCTTCGAGTTCTTCTGCGACGTGAAGGACGTGGTCGTGCCGAAGAAGCCCTTCCGCGCCAGTTTCAGCCATCGATGAAAGAAGGTTCACCATGAACGGCAAGATCGTCGGCGCGGCCCTTGTGTCGCACCACCCGGGACTGATGCAGTGCGAAGAGTTTCGCCGCCTGATGGGCGCGGGCGACGACTCGGACCTGATCGCGGGCTATGCCCGCCTGCGTGCCAGAATCGCCGCGGCCGCCCCAGACGTCGTGATCATTTTCGACAGCCATTGGTTCACCACCGGCTACCACCTGGTCGACGGCCGCGCGCTGCACAGCGGCAACTACATCTCCGACGAGATGCCGTGGTACCTGCATGGTGTGCCGTACGACTACCGCGGCCACCCGGTCCTGGCACAAGCCATCGAAGACGTCTCGCGCGAGCTGGGCGGGTTCCATCGCAACATCGTCCATCCCGAACTCGGCCACCAGTACCCGACGGTCAACCTCGTCAAGCAGCTTCGACTGGAGGCCGCGGGCGTGCCTGTCGTCACCGTCAGCTCGTGCCAGAACTGCGAATGGGGCGAGTTCCTCGTCTCCGGCACGCAGATCGGCGAAGCCGTCCGGCGCAGCGGGTTGCGCGCCGTGCTGCTGGCCTCCGGCGCGTTGAGCCACAAGTTCAACGACATCCACTGGAAACCCAAGCACCCGCGCATCTTCCACGAGAGCAACGTCTCGCGGCCCGAGAACGTGGCCAGCGACAAGGGTGCGATCGAGTTCATGCGCCAGGGCCGCCACGACCAGATCGTCGAGCGCTGGAACGACGAGTACCGCAAGCTGCCGTGGGAGGCGTTCGGCGCGCACTACCTGCAGATGCTGGGCGCGATGGGCGGTGCGGACTGCG
>Ga0307515_10006205_pt1 | contig 24006 bp, 19 predicted proteins | sample 17_EM_MG_FD_194513 | JGI IMG/M metagenome (GOLD analysis project Ga0307515, IMG submission 194513) | Populus trichocarpa ectomycorrhiza microbial communities from riparian zone in the Pacific Northwest, United States - 17_EM | ecosystem: Host-associated > Plants > Roots > Unclassified | place... | reverse complement strand
GGGATTATCCATATCGCATATAGGATCATACCTTATCTAACGTCTTTCATGTATCTACATGGCATTTTCTAGTTGAGAAATATTAAGTATCGAAATGAGTTAGAACTTGAAAATTTGTTTCATAAGCTCCCCCCCCCCGCCGCCCATGTGAGCATCGCCGCTCATTATAACTTATCCTCTTGCTGCCCTTTGCACACCAAGCCCTTGCGGGACCTAATATATATACTGTTACATTAATCTATTCTAATACAATGTTCATGTTGTTTAATCATCTCCCCCACGACCACCAAACCTCCAACAGCCGGCACAAATAAAATACCAATTACCAACAGCATGCCTAACGTGGTAAATATAATACCAAAAATAGCGGCTATCACACCGTCCTTTTCCTTTTCCCCAGACCATTTCCCCGCCAAGAAATCCGTAAACAGCGCTCCTAATAAGCTGCCTACTGGCGCTAGAGCCATACCTACAATTAACCAACTCATTATCCATACCCTCTGCATTTTTGTGCTCTTACCCTGTCGAAAACCGGAAAGGATACCGTCCACGAGGATGGAGACCAGAGATATGCCAAGCGGAATCAAAACGCGAAAGAGAAGCCAATGACGGCGCTCAGGAATCGATTCATTTTTCAAGTATCCTATATCTGCCTTGTCGTGACGAAGATTTTTGCTCCTGTACTTCCGTGAGTCCTGAGGCACGTGTACTGTGCCATCAGTAACGGCAGAGGACCGGCGAAACGGAGTACAGGAGGGAACATAAAGCCATTCCGTGTATCCTCTAGCTTCAAATTTATTACCGTGTTGTTTAGGGCGGAAGGGAAAGAACTTCCGTATTGGTATGGTGGTTGCACTTAAAGGAGGACTGACTCCACTTAACCCGGCCTCAGAATCAGGAACAAGGCAGCATACTGAGGGTTCTAGCTGAAAGGAATCCGAGTTTCCCTCTTTGCGGATAATCGCGCTGAATGATCGAGGATCAGGCTCTGCTATCGGCTCGTGAACAAGTTCGCCAATGGCACCATCAAAAACACCGCCCCGGCCTTCCGCCTCAGTCATGACATCTGACTTAACAAGAAATAACGTCTTGTAATCGGGTGTCGCAATCTGTGCCAAAAGATTGAAAATTGACATAACAATGTAAGGTGTAACAGTCAATCCGAACGCTGCATAACCGAAATGATCAATTTGGTCGTCTCGCGAGCGATATAAAGTGATTGCGGCATATACCGTCTGAACAATTGCAACAACTGCCTTCGGGAGATTATAGTTGCTCGAGATGCCTAACAAGGTGCCAATGCAGAGAGGTCAGTATTTCTCGCCAGTGGGACAACTTCAGCGTCGCTTGGGATGTGTGCAAGCCGATAGCCTTCCGGGATGATCATCTTGCCATGAACTTTGCGCCTTGAAGGATAAATTCGTTGCGAGCCAACAACTGGCAGGAGTTCAGCCATCCAACGGGGATCCCACACACTCATGGGAATTGACCCAATTGGAAGTCTGTGCAGCAATCCCGACCTATCTTGCGGCTCCGAATCCCTGGCCGCTTGCGACGAGAATTCATAATTCCATGAATTAATGCTCTTTTGGCTACTTCTTGTCCTACACTGGCGAACCACATCACCATCTCGTGGCTTCCAATGCCTTGATCGCACAAGCATACAAAGTGCCCCGGCCCTGGTTGCGATCCACACCTCGTCCTTTCTAGTAAATCGTGCATGTCTGACAATAGCGGATACAGCTCTCATGATACCAAAAGTGGGAAAGAAAAAGACCATGACTGCATTTACGAAAGAAGATATGGCTCTCGCCAGGCATCATCTTAACGGTGGCACAGTGCGCGAAATAGTTGGTTATGTAGAAAATGGCTATGTTGCTTGTGCAGCGAAAATTTGGATCACCATGGACTGTGTGGTTGGAGGGAATCGCGGAGCTAACAACGGTTTCAGCACAAATGAGGCTTAAGAGTGATACTGGTAGATTTAAACATACTCGTGGATTTCGGCTGTTATTTTAATGCTTAGAGCTAGGCGGCAGGAATAGGAGAAGAATATTACAAAAAATCTAAGATCTTTATATACTAGCGTCTATATATTGCTTGGCAGTGTCCATCTCAGCAACGCACAATGCTGAGACCTCCTGCAATATTCGCGAATATTGAACGCAGTTACTACGTGGCTAATTTGCTTTCAATACTATTAAACTTATTAATATTCATTATTTATTCATCATTTATTTCGTTTAAGAATTATTTTATAACGCTATTACCGCTTATAACTAACTGGGATATCCGTACGCGTGTATAATCCTAATAAGCAAACCTATCCGGACAACTTACCTTAACTATACCATCGTCTATAACCGCTACACCCTCCTCTATTAGTCCTATAATGCCATCTAAAGCTAATATACGCGCCACTGCCGTAGAAGAGCGTGAAATTGCTAGAGAGTAAAGGGAATAAGCCTGAGATAAAAGGGAGATTTAGAAGTATAAGGAAGAGCGTAAAGCCCGCCTAGCGGAGAAGGCTCGCTAGTATGAATACCACCAGGCTCGAATGGCTTAATTATAGTTAGGCGTGGCCGCTTCGGCCTTATAAGTTACCGCAATAGCTGCTATAGCTAATGCCCTTAGTAAGCCTCTCCCTTTTAGCATAAAGTCGCTTAAACTCCGCCTTCTTGGCGTTATAAAAAGGGATTACCTAGATATTTTTAAGGGTACCTTTAATTTAGTAAACCTTGCTTACCTCTAAGTTTATACCGCTTGGGTTAAGATCGCTAATAAGATATAGATTAAGAACGGTACTCTAATTATAAGGAAGGTAAAGGTAGATAGGAAGCTATTTATAGATAAAGGCGTCTAGTTTAAAGGTTTTACTAATTACGTAGTTATTACTGGCGCCCTTTATATATACCTACCGGACCTTATTGCTAGTATACTTCTCTAGATAAATATAATTCGTATTTTATTAACCTAGTATATCTAGGTAGGTTATATACTCGACCTAGCACTTAACTACTATACCTTTATAATAACTAATAGCTAACTAGAGCCTGCTAATTGGCAAATGCCAGCCTAGTATATAGCACTATACCTTATAATGTCTAGTATTATTAGCTTTACTGCCTTAAAGAGACCTAGGTTAGATACCTCTTATACCTCTAATACCTACCGTAAGTTTAATAGTAGAGGCTGCGATAATATAGCTTATAAATACCCGTATAAGTGCTTAAAATGTAGTAAAGATTACGCTATATTATCTAAAGCTTGCGCCTAGGAATAGTAAGGCGAACCTTATAAAGTAGGGTCTAGCCTAATTATAACACTAACTTTTATTATACGCCTAGGACCTAGGCCTAATATATTACTATTATTCCCTACCTTTATAAAGGCGAAGGCTCTCTACTACTTTCTATTGCCCCTAAGGATCTTAGCATGGCACTCCCTTTTATCTAACTACCTGGGTAATCTATTAGCTATCTTAGTAGGCATTTTAACCTATAGCTGTAAAATAGGAGCCGAATCTATCCCTACTTTAAGATCTTATAGGAACCATAACTTCTCTTAGGATAACGCCGACCTTATTTTTAAGAATATAATATCAGACCTTGTAAAAGGACGTATTAGAATCGTAATAGGGCCTATTATAGTCTTACCTCTTAGCCTAGTGCCAAAATTAGATGGAGGATACCACTGAATTTATAATCTCTCCTTCCTACTAGTATCTTTAGTTAATAACGCAATCCCGGAAGAATATGGAGCACTAGTATACACTACAGTTACCGCTATTTAGGCCCACATTATTTTAGTAGGTTGTGGATATCTGCTGCTTAAGAGAGATATTAAAGACGCGTTCCGTATAGTCCCCCTATCTTATAGGGCAAGAACATTAATGGGCTTCTCCTGGGAAGGTGTTACTTATTAGAAATACTACCTATCCTTTAGTCTTTAAACTGCGCTGCTTATATTTAATCTCTTCGCAGAAGGCCTATACTAGATACTCTATTTATAACTACCTTATAAGGTAAAATACTACCTAGATAATTTTATCTTTATCCTTACTAACCTAAATAACTTAGCGGCTATTACCTAGACTTATATCTCTGTTACTAACTCCCTAGGTATCCCTTAAAACGGCTTTAAGGATATAGCAGGAACTATTATTAAGGTTTTAGGATATACTATTAACACCATATAAATATAAACTTAATTATTACTACTAAAACAATTACGCGCTATTAAGAAGGTTACTACCGCACTTTAATATAGCTTATTATTATTCCTTTAAGCCTAGTAGCTTACGGGCTACCTCGTATAGTATACCTATGTAATTAGGCTTAGTTAATTTTACTCTAAATCCCTTTAGATTTTTATTACTACTTAGTTAGAGACTTTAGTAAATAAGTATAAACCTAGGCGATTTAGTACTAAGTTACAAAGTAACTTATATATTTAGCTTAACCTACTTACTATAAGTAATGGGGTATTATTCTTTAATAACGTTAAGCATGCCCGTATTTATCTCTTTACTAATACCTTTACCTAGTTTAGGTTTAGCGGCTTTTACTTCTTTAAGAAACTTAAACATAAGGATAACTAGTAGTGGTATACTACTAACCTCCCTTAATCTTAGGCGTTTAGTATATTGCCTAAGCCTAGTTAATAAGTAGACTATATTAATCCAAAGGAGATATATACTATTACTTATATATTTAATCTATGGTCTACTAACTAGCAGTATAGCGCGCTATTTATTTACACTAATAGTATAGTGGTTTACCACGGCATTAAAAAGATTATTGTCCGTAGTATAGCAAATAAATTACTCTATAAGATTATGCTAGCTGCTATAGCTTACAATATTATAATATCCGCGAAGTGGATCTTAGGTAATTTAAATGGCTTAGCTAATATACTATCTTAATTCTAGGCCGCGGCTATCTATTAGTTCTGCCCATACTAGGCCCTTAATTTATTACTACTAAAGCTAATAAGTTTTTAATAGGTGCTGTAAACCTAACGGACTACTTATAACCGCCTATAAACTTTAAGGATAATATTAACGCGCTATTTAACCTCTATGCGCTCCTTCTCTAGTACGGCCTTACGCTAGTAACCCGTAGGAACTATTCCTTAGTAGTTAATAGCTGGGAGTTATACTACGTACTTAAAGGGGTCTCCCCCTACCTAGCTAAGCCGCGTAAACTAGGCGAATGGATTGCCCGCCGCGCGTTTAGTACCTCCTAGCTATAGATAGGTAGGCTTAAGGCTAAAACCTTATAAGCCTACATCTCCGCAATTCGCTCGCGTTACGTAGATTATAGCATCTTAATTATAGCATTCGAAGATCCTATAGTACACTAATTACTCACTAAAGTAGCCGCTATCTCTCCCTTAGTAAAAAAGGATAAGTAACTTATTACTAGGGATATTCTAGCCTAGGTAGTAACACACGGCCTATTACTACCGGATATTAACACGGATGCCGTATTCACCCTTGCATTTGCTAGATTTCTATAGATAGGCGAGATTACGTATATTATGGCGGAGCTTAAGAACCAAACGACCTTTCTAGCAAAAAAGGCTACCCGATATAATATTACCTTTACGCCTAGTGGGATAATATTCCGCCTTAAATAGAGTAAAGCTAATAAGTAACACTAGGGCGTTAATATTACTATCGCGGTAGTAGGCGGCCTATTATGCCTAGTTGCTATTATAATAAAGCTGTTTAATAGGGACCCTTAACCCCTTAACTCCCCCTTATTTAGTTTTAATAGTAAACCCTTTGCCTCTTTAGGGGTTCGCAAGATCCTTTCCTCCTATCTAGTAGCCGCTAGAATTAACCTAAGTAGCTACTTAAACCACTCTTTTTACTAGGGCGCTACCTAGTTTACTAAAGATTTAGGGTGTTTATATTAGCAAATTTAGTAACTAGGTTGGTGGTTATTAGAAGCCTTTCGCCTATATATTAGGACTAAAACCACTAACCTTTGTCGCCTTAACTCTTACTTCTAGTGTGGTATACCGCTCTTAGCGTGAGGATTACTAGGTAGTAGGTTAAGATGTTAAGAGTACCGCTAAGGCGCTAGTAGTAAGCGAGCTAATAGCGATTTTCTATGCCGGGTATGGAAAATCCTGATTGGTTGGCTTATAAGTTAGGGTCTGTAGAATATGGCAGAATATAGCAGAATATGATAATGTAGCAGAATATGGCAGAATATAATAATGTGGCAGAATATAGTAGAATGCGGTAATATGGTAGAATATGGCAGAATACGGCAATGTCTTGTTGGGTGTAGGAGCTTTGCTTAGGGATATCTGGTTACTTTAGGGCAAATCCTTAGCAGATTTAAGTGCTAGGTACTAGTAAAACCGCTAAGAACTAGCCCTAGAGTGACCTTATAGCCCTACGCCTCCTAATTATATAGTAAAAATTAATTATCCCCTTACGTAACTGCGATAGATAGATACTAGCGTCTATATATTGCTTAGCAGTATCTATCTTAGTAACGCATAATGCTGAGACCTCCTGTAATATTCGCGAATATCAAACGCAGTTACTACGTGGCTAATTCGCTTTTCCTACCCGCTATTCCTTGCACTTAGTGTGCATTATATATAGATAGCGCTTTAAGGCAATTCTTTAGCAGGTGCTAGGAACTAATAAAACCGCTAAGAACCCGCCTTAGTGTGACTACCACAGTTAGATAGTTTTGCAGCTATAGGCTTGCGGTCGGGGATATCTGGTCGCTTTAGGGCAAATCCTTAGCAGATTTGAGTGCTAGGTACTAGTAAAACCGCTAAGAACTAGCCCTAGAGTGACCTTATAGCCCTGCGCCTCCTAATTATATAGTAAAAATTAATTATCCCCTTATGTGACTGCGATAGATAGATAACCTGTTTGAGAGCAGAGGACGGAGAGATAAAAAAAAGAAATCGGCTGGAGAAACCTTACAACCTTAAATAAGAGTAGGGGTGTGAGCTTAAACTTACACGTGTATATACACGTGTATATATACACGGTGTATATACTATGGTATCACATATATTTTGTATGTGGGTCTTTAGCTGCAGGGAGCCCTGTAACGCACAGACAATACAATACACCAATCAATATGCTAGTTCGTATAGAAATCTATGTACCTTCTTTACTTCGAGTTGGTTAACTTGGGCACTTGACGGTTAAGGACGATGACCAGTGTGTTTCTTTGGCGTGACGCGTTCTGCAGCGGCTGTATACTGAACTTGTCTCTCTGTAAAACCAAGAAGGTTGGCAATATCCTTAATTGAATGGCTAGCTAGACGTAGAGTTTGAATTTGGATGCGTTAATGGCGTGAAAGATAAGATGGATGAGGTGTAGAAGGCTCCATAGTTAAAATAAGTAAATATTAACAAGATGGTAGACAGGAGAACAAAGAAGAAAGAAGTACATAGATTTCTATACAAACTAGCATATTGATTGGTGTATTGTATTGTCTGTGCGTTACAAGGGCTCCCTGCAGCTGGAAACCCACATACAAAATATATGCCTGATACCATAGCACACTTGTGTACATACAAGGGGGTAACACGTACGGGGCAGACGCCCTCCCTGCTAGTATGCTAGCAGAATAATACAGCCCAACCATTTTGCAAGGGCTCGCTTATTTTGAAAACATACTAGCAGGGAGGGCGTCTGCCCCGTTCGTGGTACCCCTTGTACACGGTGTACACGTGTATTCTAGAAGCTTAGGGGTCGTTCGGTTGCACCTCCGTTACGAATATGGAGGCTCCATATTGTAACGGAACCGGAGCTCAAGCATGAAAATGAGGGTGTTGTTCGGTAGATCTGACGCCGTTTGAATATGGAGCTCCTCCATATCGGTAAGCGCGTCAAATTCGCAAGCTATACCGTATACAGTAGTTGAAATGAGGTTCTTGGCTCCGTTTCAATATGTAGCTTCGAGCTCCCGTTACATATTCCGTTTTAATCTGGAGCTCTCGCATATGCGCCCAAGTGACGACTTCTTATGATATGGCGACCCCACACACCCTACCGCGATACTGCTGTCGCATTTGCATGCCTTATATAATATTATTATTCTAACCTTCGTGATCGCGATAAGCTTGTTTCTAAGGCGTCGCAGGCGTCGCAGGCATTGCTGTAGCTCTACTACGGCTCCTACGGGACGTGGGCAAAGGTGTAGAAAGCGTTGATCGTAGAGAGGGTGTTGGCCAAGGAGGAGGCTCTATTACTGCACCAAGGCAGGGAGTCACGATAGAGGTCTAGTGACAGAGGGGGTCACTCGAATCGCTCACCAAAATCAATCACGCATTGTGCGAAGCCAAATCTGGAGCCTCGTCTAGAGGCCCACCGAACGATCGACTCAATTACAGATTCAACTAAACCACGGTAGTAGCCGCCGCTAATTATAAAATGGGCGACGCTAAAATACGCACAGATCGAACAGATTCTGTAACGGAGGCAATTTGCAACCGAACGAACCCTTAGAAGTCTCTGCCGGGGCGTCCACGCCGGACTTGCCGAGGATAGGCCGGATAGCCCTCTCGGATAGTAGACCTATCGGCTGATAGTATCCGGAGACTATCCGGATAGTCTTCGGATAGCCTTAGCCGAAATCCCCTTGATATGCTTGCGCTTGCGATGGACCCCCTAATATTAAATAAATAAAATCCCTATTGGCATAGATTTATAGAGCTTACGAAGCGCTTTAAATTGGTACCACTTTTATCTAAATATCCTAAGGATAAGTAATATTACGCAGACATAAAGCTTACAAGAGCTCTGCGGAATAAGGCCCAGGGGGAGCCGTGCACGGCGCTCTACCAAAGCTCTGAAAAAGCTCTACACAAAGCTGTAAAAGCCCTGCACGAAGCTCTGCAAAAGCTTTCCACTTAAAGCCCTATCTAGAGCTCTAAAGCTTTCGTAGTTAAAATTCTACGGATGCCAAGCCTTATCTGGTGGAGAGGAAGGTGTTTTGGAGTTCCTTGTTGCTTTTAGCTACGTTTGTTGATTCTCAGGCGCTGGGGGCTGTTGGCTCTCACTCTAACGAAGCCAAAACCCTTCGCTGAATTTTTTAGGGCCTTGCAGTAGTAGGATTCTAAGGCCTTTAGCATATCCAGTGGTTGAAAGTAGAAAGTAATATCTCCCCAATGAGTTGCTGGAGGTAAGTATGCTGCCTCAAGCATATTTTTGTAAGATATTACAGCTTAGTAATTCTCTCAAAACTAAACAAATTCCTACCGGCTTTTTCAAAGTCCTTTCTTACCCACCCGATTCTACCAATCTGTTCCTCAACACTACTCGAGAGCTGCTTCAAAGTGCCTGCATCGCCATGGTTCGCAATGAAACGGTGATCATTGCTTCGCAATCGACCCACAACATATCCACGTAGAGGCGTGCCATCTCGGTTAAACTCGACCGTGTACGTCTAATGTACCAAGAGTAAGCATATATCCTTGGGTTGCATGGCGAGCTTCCTGCCAAACTCACCTCAATAGTCGCTTCACCCTCCGCTTGAGGATCTACGGTGGGAACAGGCACATCTTTCACGAGGTCTGGAAGAGGATTCGTGTTGGGATACGGCGACCCATCGTTCCTTGGCTTGGAGGAAAGGCAGACGACGTGCTGGTAGCTCAGGACGCCGCCGTTTGCTAGGACTAGGCCGTGTTGGCCATTTCCTTTTCGGATTTCTCGGACCATTTCAGTGAGGGCCTATGTTGGTTTAGGATGGTATATTGACATTTTTGTGGTTGATTGTTACTCACATGCATGGAATAGTTGTTGCCTTTGCGGTAGATGTTAACGTTTTGAAAGTATGGTAGAGGGAATTTATAATTAAATTGCCACTTACCGGCGCCTCCGAAAAATGTCAGGCCTCCCAGGAGAGTAATAGGCTTTGGCGGCTTTGTAGTAGGTAACCCAAGATATTGACAAGCCAGTTTGGGAACAATTGGAAAACAGCTGGACTAAGTATCAGCAAAAACAGTGCCTTAGCGATGTGATTTGGAGGCAACAGACGAGTAGAAGTCAAAAAGGTCAATCTGATCTTTCTTCAAGCCGGAAACTTCTAAGCTTGCATCAAGCGACCGGGAAATGGAAGGGCTTGTGTAGAAATTTGGACGCTCCCAGACTGTAGCACCTCTAATCAGAAGGAATGATTTATATAGTGGATCAATGAGTTCAGTGATCCCTTACAGTCACTACTATCACTGGTTCCTGCACCTCCTAACGGATATATCCACCGGCTCTCAGGAATACCAAGCTCCTTTGCGTAGTCCGTGGAAGTCAGCAGACAAGCCCCAGCTAAGTTGACAGTATTGAATGCATTCATGAGAAGAGGATCTATAACAAGTTTTAGCAAGTGGATTAACGAGGAAAGGATGTCTTTACATGGGAAGCAGATCATGCGGTTTTTCTTCGTTACACTGCCAATGGATTTTTCTGTTTCAGTGGGCTTTCCGTGGTTCCACGATAATGGGTTTTGTTGAGCCATCTGGGCGAACTCAGCATATAACTGGGCTGACTCCATGTTGTTTTGCTGGATTGACTGTCCACGATGTGCTCTGAATCCATTTTCATACAGCGGGTAAACGTGGATGGGTGCACCAATAGAATGGGTAGCCCCAAGATCTACGACACAATTCCTGTAAGTCGGCAGGGGTCAAAGACAAGGAATTAATGGCAAGCATACTATCTCCTAGTCCACGTGTGCTCGGAGAAAAGACGGAGTCAACGCTTTGATCCAGTTCTGTCCAGCCGGGAGGAGGCAGTTTCCCAGCCGCTGCGCAGGTGCTCACTAACAGCCGGCTCCGTTCTCAGCGTCATCTGTTCACATATAGTGCAAAGGTGATACATACATGAAGCTAAGGCTTCGCCGCCTGTCACGACTGCCACCTTGCTCTTTCCTAATGAAATCCTACGTGCGGCATCATCGAATAGTTTCGCTGGCTGATTACCTCCATGTGGGCTGTAATGCTTGTGGCTTGGTTCTATACCCAAGCGTTCGGATATAAGTCCAGGTAGATCCGGATAAGGCCATGTCCAAGTTGCGACGACGTCTATGCTATCAATCTTTGACTGGAATTCGGCCGTGGCAGAAGGCGATAAGTTAGTATCCTTGACTGCATGCTGGATTGCCTGTAGCATAAGCTGCATGGGTTCAATGGCGTCTTCAAGATTTTGAGATCGGTTCTTTACATCGCCGACTCCGACGACGATGGGCGTCGCTCTTCCAACAGTCATGTTTTAATGGGACACCCGGAGGGAAATTTGCGACATGTGGTAAGTCCGGAGAAGCAGGAAGCGATGGGTTCTGCAGGGAAATTATTTCTGATGTAACAAGGGCAAGTCAATAGGGAGATATTAAAGAGTTGCCGAGGTTGCTGTGACTGGAACATTACTTTACATGCTTGCCCTAATAGGTCGATTGGTTACAGAACCACGACCGCTAAACTCTGCCTGGACTTGGGAAGTTCAATCATGAATTATAGATATGTGTTAGACTTATTCTTAAGGCAAATTTCTATTCATTCTAGACTCAAAATGCACCAATTAAATTAAATATGCCCATGAACACAGCTCAGGTATCTCTGCTATGAACGCTATGGTCAACCAACACATGGCATCATCAGTATAGCCGTGTATAAAACCTCGAACGCCTTCTCCGTCTTCAATTGGACTCAAAATCGAGGCAAAACATAAGGCCTTAAGACTCCGCCTTCATGACTCCACACAACGAGCAAGTCCACCACTGATTCTCCATAAATGTTCCACAGTTCAAACAATTCCAGCCAATTCGTCCCTTTGCTGGTTCGAATGGTGTCGGAGCATTTGGCCGGAAAACACTCGCGGATGGTGGGGCTCGTGGTGGTAGAGGCCCAGCAGGCCCGAATCTTTGATTTCTAGGAATCGGCTGAGGCGGTTGCTCGAGCCCGCATGCATCGCAGCTTAGAAAATCCAAGGGATTATCGAGCGTGCATTGTGGACAAGACCACATATTCGGGTCGGACGGCGGGGGTAATTTTGGAGGAGGCGTGGACACTGGCAGAGCCGGAAGCTGTTTCGCTCGCAGGCGTTCCTCTTCTTCTGAAATAAGGTGGGAAATGGGGCGAGCGCGGCTTGACGATGATGAGTTTTTCCGAAGCGTATTATCCTCAAATACCAGCCGTGATATAGGCCGGCCATTACGGGTTTGGAGCGGTTGCGCTGCGGGAGATGCAGAAGATGACTTCGGGTTAGGCTTGTCCAACTCAAGTCCACCCTCTTTCGTCCAACTTAGGCCGGACTCGGGATCATTTAATGTGTCATCGAATTGTAAGCCATTCTCGCGGTCCCAGGCCAAGCCACCAGTTCCACTAGGCGCGCATAGATTTTCCAGCTTCTGCATTTCTTCCTCTTCCATTAGCTCGGCGAGCGCTTGCGTAATAGCGCGGTCATTAGCATCGTCTTCCTCAGCTTTTGTCCGGAAACCATTCTTGGAGGCATCTGACGAAAGCTGGCCGGCATCCTTGGTGCCGGACGCACATCCTTTAGTAATGGTGTTCCGTCGAGTAGCAGCATCCGCAATCACCTTCCGCATATCGACACCGCGGAGAGTTGGCTTCCCGCCAAGCTTCTGGCCTGACCCTTTGATAAGGGATCGGCGCTTCTCGGCGGCGATACGTGCTTGACGTCGCATCTCGTCAAGTGGTATGCGTTTACCGCCAAGCTTGCGGCCTTCTGAGAGGAAGCCTTCGCCAGTATAGCCTTTCGATACAAGAGATTCATGTTCGGTGCGTAGCTCATTCCACAAATTGTGAAAGTTCTGGTCATGGGGACCCCAAACGATGTGCGAAAGCCTAGCATATAAGTGAGCGGTTCGTGTTACGGTGAGGGCTGGGGGACGAACTCGTGCAACAACGTATCCGTGATCTGTTCCACTGGTAAAAACTGCCTCGAGTCATGATGATACCGAAGCCGAATCAAGATTCTCTCGGTCCTATTGACATTCAAGCCTATCAAGCAGGCGGTCAGTAACAGCTCTGAACGCAGTTTTGCTAGATCTTACCTAGAAGACGAGGATCATCAGGAAGGAACTCAGCTAACGTTTGTACTTTCCAGCCTCGCTTTCTCATCATAGGTTTTACTAAAGATGCAGCCTTGCGGAGCATATGCAGAGCTTCTTGCTCCTGCGGGAGATGTTTCAGATGCTCGTAGGCATCGAAGTGCGCGTCAATTTCCCGCATGTTGAACGCGTCTAACTTGAGTTTTAGTGCCTGCTAACAATGTAAACGCGCGTAGACTTGGTTCGAAAGAGATTTTTTGAGGGCCGTTTGTATTCTTGAATGAACGGAAGAGTTATATCTTTGGCGAAGTGAGGAGAAACGAGATAGGACTCTGGCTTCACCGATGCAAAGGCGATAGATGCTAGGCAGTATGGAAAGACGTAGAACAGTGATTATGAAAGGAAGTTACGTCCTTGAAGGCAACGCCGCCACGTAAGCTCCATACACAGTTGCTAAGATGGATCAAGCGCCACAGATAACGAAAAGAAAGAACTGAGAAGACTCATATGGACACGGACGCTGCTTGCTATATCTCGTCGTTTGCTCGTCGGAAAACATCTACAATACGGCGCGGTTATATCCTGGACAGGAGATTTAACGTACGCGGTCACAACCTGCACTGCCACTTGCCACCGCCCAATGAAGATTTAACGACGGCACAATCACGTGGTGATAAGATTAACGTCGGCATAATCGCCGCGCCGCGCCGCGCCTCTTGCTCATGCGATGGGAAGCTGGTTATCCCGCTTCATCACCACACCTGTTGGACCTTGCGCTCGGGTTCCTTGAATTGGCCTACATCGTTTATTATAAGATTAGTTTCCACACCTGAGCTATGACAAGCGACGACCAGCATTTTCTTGACGTTGTAAGGCCTCTTCGCAGCTTTACCCGTGAATGCCGTCACTAACCACCTTGTGAAGCTTGCCGGGATATCCAGAGATATCAGAAAGTTTACTGGAGATATAGCAGATGCCACTGACCGACATTTCGAGTATGTTGCAGTGACAATAAAAGATAAGCTTGCAGCTGCGGATTGGCTTCCGCAATCTGCCCGTCCTCCACCTCCACCCCCACCCCGCGCCATATCAAGACTACCTCCGGGATATATCGATAGAGTACAAGGCTGGGTATCGCGGAATCGTGCTATCACTGCAGCGATTGTTGCATTCGTTGGAACTGGCGCGTTTCTGATATGGCGGAAGAAGAAAGGATATAACAAGAAGCGGAGAGCAAGAAGAGCTACCAATGGCGCCAGGAGAGAGGTTGTTGGTATGCGCTACACTCATGATTGTGTCTAAAATGCCAGCTAATGATGTTAGTGATTGCTGGTCCTCCTAGCTCTCCTATCACGAAATCAATATCACTAGACCTCGAACGACGAGGTTTCATTGTGTATGTTGTGGTGAACAGCGTCGAAGAGGAACAGATTGTGCAAGGCGAAGCAAGAGTAGATATAAGGCCTTTACATCTAGATATCGTGGATGTAAGTATACTCTTCTCGTGATAGTAACCATGCTAACTAATTTGCGCAGTCGTTAAGCACCCAAGAAGCAATTGAGCGATTCAACAATATTCTCCTAAGTCCACACATTGCCTTTTCAGGAGCATCTTCTCACAATCTCAACTTTACAGGTCTCCTTCTGGTACCGGATCTTATTTACCCTTCAGGACCCATTGAAATTGTCTCCCCAGAACTTTGGTCAGATGCACTCAACGCAAAGGTATTAAGTACTATTGCGACTACACAGGCATTCTTACCTACCATCTGCGAATTTAAAGCACGTGTTCTTGTGCTTACTCCGAGCATCGTTTCATCATTACGGCCTCCCTTCCACGGGGTCGAAAGTGCTGTTGTAGGTGCTCTAGAAGGATTTACCACGTCTCTCCGGGGTGAACTAGGGACATTAGGCATAGATGTATGCCAATTTAAGCTAGGTACTTTTGACTACGGAAGTGTGGGTGGGAAACACCACATCCAACCGATCGGAGGACCAAAGACGTATGCTTGGCCGCCATCTGCTCGAGCACTCTATGCACACAACTATGTCACGCAAAGTCGGATTGCTGGCAGCAAAGGACTCTTCAATGAGAATGGAAACATATCTGCCGGCAGTGCGTTACGCGAGCTGCATAACGCTGTCTTTGATGCGCTAACACAGAAACGGCCCCGAAAGATTTGGAGAGTCGGAAGAGGCAGTGTTGCTTACGACATTGTTGGTAATTGGGCTCCAACAGGATTGGTGGGATGGATACTGGGAATAAGACAAGTCTCATTAGATGAGGTGGCAGAACCAAAGTTAGAAGACAGCGTGCAGTCATGGGAAAAGGTGGAGTCGACTTAAATGCATGTTGTGTAGGAATAATGGTGTCTCAGCAGTCGGGTTTCTTGTAATGAAGGTACCTTAGGCGCATCTGAGGAAACGAGTTTCAATCGCACCCTAGAATTATAAGTATAATTAGCAGAATTTATTCTTTACTCCAAAGACGACAGGCGCCACCCATGGGGTCACGATTTGCTGCAGCCATGGCCAAGAGATGTAATTTGCACTAATCTTGCGTGCAGGCGGCTCCACAAATGATGGTCACGGGGGATGAAGTGTCAGGAATGTCACCGTCCCTCGGCTGTTCCTGATGGGGTGTGCAGCCGAGGAGGCTTGCAGGGAGGGCTGCGCAATCGAGGCTAGGGCGAAGGCTGAGGCGTTGAAATGTTGCCAGTGGTTGGAGTAGAAATTTGCATTTTTCATGTGACGGGCAGTATTTCGCGAACGGCGATGAGCGAGGCTGGATAGCACGCCGAACGACTGAGACGACCGTGACGACCGTGACGACGCAGCTTTGTGATGAGCTAATCTGGGTTTTGACCGCAGTAGGTTGATTCAGAAGACTCGATTGGCCGGCGTCAGCAGTGTGTCGCAAAAATAAAGTCGGCGTTGCACCCAAGCCACGGGTGCCAAGCGACTCCTATTCAAGTCCAACCCATCCAAGTCCAACCCCGTATTCTGTCCACGACGGAACACAAAACCAACTCCGCCGCCTTGCCATCTTTTAGCCGGCTTCACTGCTACCAGCACCAGCTTTCCTATCTCCTTCGTTCATCAACAACACTGACCCCGCACCGACCACGCATTATTTCCTTGGACCTTCCCTAGCATTCCTTCACTCCTAAACATAATACTCTGTCCTGACCGTGAACTCTCGCCACTATCACAGCCTCCTTTGGATCCTTGACGGCGCGTATCTTGATACCTATGAAAGCCGCTGCATACCCGTCCGTTACTCTGCGGATTCTGCCTCGACAGTCACGACATTCAACTGCGCCTGTATGACGGATCACTATAACCTCTCAATTGTCCCGCAAACCTCACCCTCAACCTCATGAGAGAACGCCAATCCGACACCACAATATTTAATCACTCAATCACAATGCTTAATCGGCCAGATCGACCAGAACACTTGGGTGGCGGCTTCCAGTCCTACGAACAGCCACGCCAACCGAATTTCTCCTCCGGAGATCTGCCCTCTCCCAGGACCGGCGAAGTTCCCCCCGCACTGTCACCACTTGATGCGCTTGCGTTACAGGGACGGCTTCTTGCAAAAAGGTTTCAAGAACCAAACACTCATGGTCGCCGCATTAGCAGGTTACCTCCGCTCACAATCGCAAACGAGTTTGGACATCGCCCGGGTTACTTCCGCTCAGTGTCTCAGGAGTCTGGGGACAGCCTCAACTCCTACACCGAATCCGAGCAACAGGAAGAAGATACGACACTACATAGCGCTTGGGAGACGCGACAAGACAGTCGACACAAATCATATTACCCACAGATGCAGGCAGATGACTCTCAATTTGACCGGCCGCTCCCCTTCAGGAATAATTTGTCACGAGTGGATGAGACGGAGCAACCCTCGGCTGTGCCTCAAGATTATTTCGCCATTCCCAGGGCACAGTCGCCAGATTCCGTTGAGCCACGTATAGGTTCTGTCCAAGGAGCAACGCCTATTACGCCAGGCTCCAATGGTGGCTACAATGGATCAAACTCATCACAGGGTAGGCAAAGGCCACTTGCCATTGATTCAGTGGCTGCAAGAGGTTATCCTTCAAACGGACTCCTACCACCAAGGTCGCCGATACCGTCAAGGTCCCCTCGTGTATCTCCCAGCATTAGGTCTGTTCCTGGCGACAGCTCTGATGAAGTTGAAGGCATGTCCCTTGGCGGTTCTTATGATTCCCTACCTGCAAGGCAACTTTCGTCGAACTCCAGCTTTTCAAGGTCATATTCTCCAGCCTCCCCGTTGATGAACCACTCATTACCACGTTCCCGTTCTCTTTCGTCGGAGTACTCCGTTGGCGGTTCACAGCTTCCTCGTCCGGCTTTCAACTTTTCGAGGCCACTTAGCAGCGCTAGCAGACCGTCATTCGACATGCCTTCAAGACAGGCATCTGATGAGAGTGCCATGATGAGGCCATCCTTCGATAGCTATCAAAGGCAAGATGCTGGGGACAGTCCTCTCACAAATTATTCCAACGAAATGGTCCACACTCCCGTAAGCATGACTAGCGAAGATTTTCGAGGATCTATAGATTCGCAGAATCACCCTGCTCCCTCTTACGTCTACTCCAAGTTTTCTTTGCCACGCGGACGGGTATTACAACGGGAATCTATATGCGTGGAAGACTTCCTCTCAAGCCAGATCCAATGGGACCAACCGCAATCGAACAAACCTAACAAACCAATTGCGCAGACACGACCCCCTTCTCCACCGTCACCTCCTCGCTCCATCGACAGACCCCGCAGCCAGCCTGATCCATCCCCAGTCCCAGGTACTTCTTCGGCAGAGCGCCACGGCTCGCCTTCCCTTGCATCGAGCAATAGCACAGTCCGTGCACGTCAGGAACGCTCTGGTGAGGTTACAGCTGAAGAGCATCTCAATAGAGGGATCAGATGCCATGAAGCTGGTTCGCTCAATGAATCAACCTATCACTTGCGATTGGCCGCTAAAGCTGGTCTTCCGACCGCCATGCTCCTCTATGCCCTTGCCTGCCGTCACGGTTGGGGCATGCGACCCAACCAGGCGGAAGGTGTGCAATGGCTACGCCGCGCAGTTGACTGCGCGCAGCTTGAGGTCGCCGATGACGAGGACTTGACCAAGCAAGGCAAACCCGGCGACGTCCTGGAGCGCAAAACGCACAAGGCGCAATTCGCACTCTCCATCTACGAGCTTGGAGTGAGCTACATGAACGGATGGGGTATCCAGCAAGACAAAGCACTAGCATTGAGGTGTTTTGAAATTGCGGGTAACTGGGGTGACCCTGATGCGCTTGCCGAGGCCGGGTTTTGTTATACGGAGGGGATCGGATGTAAGAAGGATCTCAAGAAGGCAGCCAAGTTTTACCGGTTAGCGGAGGCCAAGGGGATGAGTATGGCGGGGAATAGTTGGTGAGTAGTTATCCCAGCTCAGAATGACTAGATGAGCTTTTTACTGACCTTTCGAACAGGATATACAAGGATAAATATATGGACGACTCTTCAGACACGCGATCAACGCGCTCCGGCAAGTCAACTAAAAAAGATTCGTCGGAAAAGAAGCCGCGCGATAAGAGCCGGACGAGGACCATTTTCGGACGGAAGAAGAGCACGGCTGCATAAGCCCAGCCGCTCCCTCTTCTTTAACCTTCTCTCACTCTCTCGTGCCGGTCATGTGTATATGCAGATTTGGGTCTTTTTATTTTCTGGTGACGGCGTAAATCTGGCAAAGGGTGGGGAAACTACTGGTGCACACCCTCAGGCAGGTACGGCGCTGGATCGTTTTGTTTTTGCATATATTTTTCCTTTCCTTTCTCTGTTTTATTACAGTTTCTTTGCCAAAAACCACGACGTGTGGATGACGGCGTTGACTACTACGTCACTTCCAGTGATATTTCCTTTGTTTATCTGTTTGTTTATCTGTCTGTGCCAATAAGCGGGTTTTTTCAGCATTGCGTTGGGAAGGGAAGGGAATGTGGATACGGTATTTTCGTTTGGTTTGGTTTGTTGTTATATATCAGCCGGGAGCTTCCTGAAGGCTCTGTATGTTTCGTGTCATGTACAGCCGGTGCTGGTATCTGAGTGGCTGTAGGATTAGGCCTGCTTGTTAATGCATTATTGGTGGATTTGGGAGGGTTACAGATGGGATGGGAGGAATCGGAATAGGCAATTGAGTTGGCTGCGTCGAACGCGGCCCTAGAGGAAACCTTGGTGCGATATTTATGTTGTGCTTGTGCTTCGATGCGGTTCGCCCAAGCGTCTTGCTTCAGGGTCTCTGCTATATATTGCTTCGGAGACTTCTATAGCTATAGATGCAAAAGACCTCAGCCAAGCGAATAGCATTTGAATTAAGAACCCGTCACTGAACACATTGCCAACTCAAGGCCTTCGCCATTGTAGGGAATGCAATAACCGCAGACCTTATAGACAGTTGGGAGCCGAATTTAGTTTGTGGCTGCACGAATTAGATTCCATTGCAAGCAAAAATGTCTTATAGCAGATCTCACTGATTCGGCATATTTTGTTCACATGGCATTTAGCCAAACTGACCGCACTGGCATATTTCATACGAACGACCTGATACATGCCTCGCTACTCATACAAATCCAACCTAACCCAAACGCCTCGCCGGAGTAAGATAACCACTTTAGAAATACTCGACACAAATAGGGCATACAGCTCATCCTGGTTCATTACTTCCTCAACGACGGAACCAGCTGCTCACCATACCACCCGCAAGATTCCGCGCCAGACCAGATGAATAGACAGCGCTGGAGGCGAAGTTGCTGGCTTGGCTGAACTTGTCACAGCGCGAGAAGGCAAGCGTGTTTGTGACTGTGAGGATGAGCGCAATGACTGCGGCCGTCGTTAGCATTGTATACACCTCCAGCATATCATTCCAGCGGCCGATCTCTTGTCTCCAACACCCAGAATCCAGCGACTTCCCATACCATCCAACCGTCTTTTGCACTGCATTCCACCCAAGTTGGAAAGCTGGGGTAGGGAGTGTAACTCACCAACCAGGGTCAACCAGATGGGCTCGAAACTGGCCAGCGCCACAATAGCGAGGATGACCCATAGGACCGGTTGCGCATACAGCGCGAGCCAGAAGAAGCGCTTGTCGGTGGCGTTGATGGTGCGGGTTTCCGGGTCTGCGGACTCGAAGACCCAGCGCGAGTCGCCCGTCGCCGTGTCCGCTTCGTTCCACCAGCGCAACCCCACGAGCCGGCGCCCGGCGATGTTTTTCAGGTAGTAGAAGTCGGTGGCTAGGAGCAGTATGGTGATTATGAAGATGAGGACGCTGGAGGGATTTGCGGGTTAGTTTGGGTTGCGAGGGGGGATGAGGTGGGAGGATAAGTGAGCGGAGTGGGTGGAGGGCAGGAACTGGATGGTTCTGCGCACTGGTTTGGGAAGTAAGACGTACTAGTTTTTGGTGAAGAGTTTGAGGCCGAAGAGATAGACGAGGAGGCTTGCTGTAAAAGTATATTAGCCAGCAGTCCAGCTTTGGAGCCTGGGGGTCATGTGGAGACACGCACATATCCTGAAAAAGAGAAAAGTGAGGAGAGTAATAGGATGGCTACTTAGTCTCCAACTTAGGTCGCCCGGCTGGGGCTGGGTCTGCGCGTTCTCCATTGTATATGCAGTAGAGCTGTGATGGCCGCGTGGTGTTTAATTCCGTTGGTGCGGATTTTTAATCGGTCCGCAAGCTGACTAACCACATTCGTGCTGCACCACCGGAGTTACCTCGGAAGCTCAGACTAAGAAATCGATTGCGGATATAGGAATATCCGCACCGTCCGCTAAGCTGATTTAGGACGGTAATCGTTTTCTTAGTCTGAGGGACTTTGGCGAGATTTGTAGGAAAACCTAAACACGGTTTATATGAGAAGACCTTATTAACTTTGACGAAATTAATCTACCTTCCCACAGTACCTATCGACATAAAATTACACCAAATTATAGAGAAAATCCTACTCTATAAGTTATGAGATCTTTAGCTCCTTATACACGCGCGATATTAAGAGGAGTTCGTTGGGGCAGAGGCTCTAATTCCACTGCCCTACTGAGGCGCGTAGTAAACACGCATACGCCTACGCCACCAGCCCCCTTCGCATCCAGTGGGTATTCCATCTGCTATATACCTATTTAATTTATTTACTTTACAGCCCTTTATAGGTTATGGTGTAGGCCCTAATAGAGTTGTAAGCTCCGCGTCTGTGTAGAGCTGTAGAGCTTTGCGAGAGCTCTGCAGAACGAAGCTTAGGGGGAGACCTGTACGGAGCTCTGCACGGAGCTCTACTAAGGCTCTGCGGAAGCTCTGCACGAAGCTCCGTACGAAGCTCTGTAAAAGCTCTACTCGAAGCTCTGCTTGAAGCTCTGCTTGAAGCTCTGCTTGAGGCTCTGCTCGAGGCTCTGCTTGAAGCTCTACTTGAGGCTCTGCTCGAAGCTCTACTCGAGGCTCTGCTTGAAGCCCTATATAGAGCTCCAAAGCTCTACTAACACGCAGCACTAATATACCAGGAAGGTTCTACAATCGCCCGTATGAACCCCCGTATGAACGCCCATACAATCGTCTCTACAAACGTCTCTGTAATTGATCGCCGTACGAATGTCTGCACGTCTGCACGTCTGCATATCTACACGTCTGCACGCCTGCACGTGGCTCTGCACGAAGCTCTGCATTAAGCTCTGCACGAGGCTCTGCTCGAAGCTCTGCTTAAAGCTCGAAGCTCTGCCCGAAGCTCTGCCCGAAGCCCTATATAGAGCCCTAAAGCTCTACTAACACGCAGCACTAATATACCAGGAAGGTTCTACAATCGCCCGTATGAATGCCTGTATGAACGCCCATACAATCGTCTCTACAAACGTCTCTGCAATTGATCGCCCGTACGAACGTCTGCACATCTGCACATCTACACGTCTACACGTCTGCACGCCTGCACGAAGGTCTGCACGAAGGTCTGCACGAAGGTCTACTAAGGCTCTGCACGAGGCTCTGCGCGAGGCTCTGCGCGAGGCTCTGCCCAAATCTTACCCCCTAGTAGTAGCAGAGGCTCTCCGGGCTAAGGGAGGATATTTTTAAGGAAGGACCCAACTATAGCACCTACTAGGTGTTGCAATAGCTTTATGTAGTAGATATCTACATATCTATATAGTTTTATTAATATCAGCAGACTATTCAATAAGATACAATACGTGCTTAGGCTTTTAACAACGCGTTTTTTAACTTTAACGAAATTAATGTTAGGACTAAGCAATAGCCGTATTATAAAATTTATACCATTTAGAAGCCCTAAGTCTTAAAAATAATGTATGGACTTTTAGTAATAATAACGCGTTGTGTGAATAAATGAATTAGATATCCGCAATCTCCGTTTTACGGATTTTACTTAGGATTTTAACGGGGTTACAGCTCGGCGTGGTCCGAAAAAAACTCGGCGTGGTCCAAAAGTTCAACATGGTCCGAACTTTAAATTTAACTTCGGACCACGCTTAGCTTTAAACCACGCTCAGCCCCGCATATACAATGCACATGCAATTTAAATAAAATAGAAAATGTAAAGTTGTTGATTTATAAATCGTAAATGTCATAATGCGTTATTGGGGCATATGCTATGCATATGCTTAAATGTGGCCATATAAGGTTATAGTAGTTAGTTATCAAAATATAGCCTATACACACGCGTAGCATATCCACAATAATAGTTACACCATAACTTCTTCTCTATAATATTATAGCGTATGCCATAAGTATATACAGCGCAACGTAGGCATAGGCCTTGTATATACTAATAGAAAGACTAGGGCAAAATTTTAATAATAAACTTAATGATCGCATACGCCGCATATACGCTTACTATAAGCAATCTTACGATCGCGGATTTTAATAACCCACAGGTGGCCTCTACCGCTAATCTATCTCCGTTCGGCTATTACTATAGTAAGTATATACGGAGTATATATAGACACCTACTTATAAAGCCTTACAGGCCCAATTCTAAATCTAAACCCTAATTAGGTAACACCTAGTAAGTTATTTAATTGTATATACACAGTATATGCTTATAATAACTATAGCGCGCGCCGTAGTAGCTCTCACTAGGGGAAGATATAAGTGTATATAGAATCGCATATCTAGTGTATATGCTAACTGTATATAGCCCCAGCTATTATGGTCTAAGACAACGCGAGTATATATAGCTTTATATACTATATAGGTATATACTAAGCGTATACCAGACCTACCTAATACCGCCTCTCTGCTCTTCTTAGTAAACACTATAGTGTATATTACTTGTGTATACCCTATACGTAGCATATGCTAAGCCAAAGTTTAGGTATAATATCGCTGTTAATAGCACGTAGATATGCGGCCATGTCTTTACCGCTTAACTAAGTATACGTTTTATATATACGCAGCACCTACGGCTCTACTAATATAGCTATAGTATCGCCGGCATATCTGTAATAAGCACAGCGGTGCTTATATATACTACTATATTAGTATAATAGCTTGGCATATACTTACTATATATAGTAACTAACCTAACCACTAATAACACGCTAGTTAGAGAGCTGATCGCGGGTAAAAAGTATGTGCTATATATATATAGCGCATATATAAGGCTAATATATAGTAGCACCCTAAAACTATTTGTTCTCTCTAGTAGTTAGCGGGACGCTAGATACCTATATAAGCCTACATCGGCAAAATATGGTACCTTACCAATGGCCTCAATGGTTGGTGGTTGACGCAATTGGCGCGCAGTTGAGGGCATTTGGCAACTCGACCGACTAGCCTATGTCGTGTTTTTTTGACACGCAGCCTGCGCGCAACCTGCCAGCAATCTGCGCATTTGGCAACCATAATTATATTTACCTCTTTTAAATAAATAAAAGCTACTTTAAGGCTATTTATAAGGCTAGCAA
>Ga0307515_10006204_pt1 | contig 24011 bp, 20 predicted proteins | sample 17_EM_MG_FD_194513 | JGI IMG/M metagenome (GOLD analysis project Ga0307515, IMG submission 194513) | Populus trichocarpa ectomycorrhiza microbial communities from riparian zone in the Pacific Northwest, United States - 17_EM | ecosystem: Host-associated > Plants > Roots > Unclassified | place... | reverse complement strand
GAGCCGGCCCCGGGTCGTCTCCACCTGCACCTCGCGGGTGCCGGCGACCACGTGTGCGTTCGTCATCACGCGCTCGTTCGCGTACACGAAACCGGAGCCCTCGATGCGGCGCGAGCAACTCGGGGCGGTGCCCAGGACCTTGATGACCGACCGCTTCGAGTTGGTGACCACCGGGGAGTTGGCCAGCGCCGGGTCGGGCACCGCCACCTCGGTGGCCTCCGTGCGGGTCAGGCTGCCGAAGACGTCCGGGAAGCCGTTGGTGTCGAGGGTCTGCCGCAGCCCGGCGGAGAGCGCCCGGGCCTGCTCGGGCATCAGCTCGTTGATGCCGCCGAGGATGGCGCTGCTGCGCACCTCGCGGTTGAGCCACGGCAGCGACGACGAGCCCAGCGGAACGGCGACCAGCCACGCCACCAGCAGCACCGCGACCAGCGAGACGACCGCACCGCCGGCGTCGTCGAGGCGTTGCAGGGGTGGGCTGGCGATCGCGCGGCGCAGCCGGGTGCCGAACCAGCCCGCCAGGGTCTGCCCGAGGACGGCGAGCGCGAAGATCGCCACCAGCGACACCACGACGCGGGTGGCGCCGTTCGCGAACTGGTTGGCGATCAGCGGGCCGACCTGGAGGCCGATGAGCGCGCCGCTGAAGAAGCCGCCAAAGGACAACGCACCGATCACGAAACCCTGGCGGTAACCGCTGATCGCGAAGACCAGCATCAGCAGGATCAGGATTCCATCGACCACGGGCACCCGCTCAGCGTAGATGTGATCGGCCAGTCGATCATGACAGCACCTCGTCGGGGCCGCCGGACGGGCTCGCCGGGACCGGCGAGCCGGGCATTTCGATGAGACGTCCCGGCTGCCAGGGCCGGCTCCAGCCGGCCATTTCCAGCAGCGCCGAGATGACCCCGGCCGTGAAACCCCAGACGACCATGCCGCCGACCAGGAACGCCGGGCCGACCCAGCCGCTCGGGTGGCGTACCCGAACCCGGTTTTGTGGGTCGACCAACTCGGCGATCGGCAACCGCTCGACGTGCGCGACCTCGGCCGCCTGCAGCGGGTGCACCGGATGCGGCGCGTGCCACCAGGCCAGCACTGGGGTGACCACGAACGAGCTGACCGGGATGTAGAGCTCGGGCAGCAGAGCGAGCACGGTCGCGCTGGCCGGGTCGAGACCGACCTCCTCGTGCGCCTCGCGCAGGGCGGTCGCCGCCGGGTCCTTGTCGTCCGGATCGGCGGCACCGCCCGGGAACGCGGGCTGCCCGGCGTGGTTGCGCATCGTGGCCGCGCGCTGCAGGACCAACAGGTCGGGCTCGCCGGGCGCGCTCTCCCCGAGCAGCACCAGCACGGCGCTAGCGCGGCCGCCTGAGCTGGGCGGTTTTACCAGCGTGAAGTCTTCCGTACGGCTGCCGGCGACCCTCGTCAGCAGCGGCTCCCACCAACCGGGCAGCCCGGCCGGACGCTCGATCACTGCGTCACCGTCACACCGGTCCAGGTCCGGACCAATTCGTCCAGCTTTGCTTCATCAAGCGGCAACGGCTCGACATGCCGGGAACCGTCGGCGCCCAGGAAGATCGTCACCGGCAGCGTGGTCCGCCCGAGCTTGCCGATCAGCTTTTTGTCCCGGTCGTAGAGCGTCGGCATGCTGACCCTGTTGTCCGCCCCGAAGGACGCGGCGGCATCCCGGTCGTCGCCCGTGTCGACGCCGAGGACGGTCAGCCGCCCGGCGGCGCGATCGGCCAGCTGCTGCATCGCGGGCAGCTCGGTGCGGCACGGCTCGCACCAGGACGCCCACAGATTGATCACCGCAGGCCCGCGCAGCTGGGTCAGCTTGACCGCGCCACCGCCGGTGAAGCAGGGCAGCTCGAGATCCGGCAGGGAGTTGCTCGTCGCGGCGGCGGCCGGCGCGGACGGCGGCGGCTCGGCCAACGCGGCACAACCGGCGAACGGCGACGGCGTCTCCGCCGCATCGTGGGGCAGAGCCTCGGCAGTGCAGGCGGTCAGCAGAGCCGCACACGCGGCCGCCAGCGTCACCCGGGCCACCAGCCGCCCCGAGCCAAACCCGCGCAGCACCACCTGCCCCGAGCCAACCCCAAGCAGTGACGACGGCTCGTGGGGCACCCGGATCCAGTCGCCCGGGCCGTCCTCGCGGCCGCCCATCGAGATCATCGAGTCCTGCGCGGCCGGGGCGCCGCGGTCCGCCCCCGACGCAAACCCAGCCGTGGTCGATCCCAGCTCCTCGGCAGGCCCGAGCACGGACGATGACCACCCGACAGCGGGCCCACGCCCAGACAACGACCGCCCTGCAGTAAACCCACGCACGATCGATGACGGCTCCGCAGCGGACTCACGCGCGGACGATGACCGCGCGCCAACGAACCCGCGCTCAGACGATGACCGCGCGGGAGCGGGCCCGGACGATGGGTGAGGGTCTCCGGATTCCGTCACGGGGCCTCCGGGGTGACGATCGCGGCCGCCGGCACCAAGTCGGGGTCGACGTCCGCCTGGACCGCCAGCTCGCGGGCGCGCGGCCCCTTCAGCAGCTTTGCCGAGGCGGCCGCGTCGGTCGGGCCGGTGCCATAGGACGGGCACATCGTGGCCAGCGTGCACGCGCCGCAGGCCGGCTTGCGGGCGTGACAGACCCGCCGCCCGTGGAAGATCACCCGATGCGACAGCATGGTCCAGTCGCGCTTCTCGATCAGATCGGCGACCAGAAACTCGATCTTGACCGGGTCTTCCTCGTCGACCCAGCCGAACCGGTTGACCAGGCGGCGGAAGTGCGTGTCGACCGTGATGCCGGGAACGTCGAACGCGTTGCCGAGAATCACGTTCGCCGTCTTGCGGCCGATGCCGGGCAGCGACACCAGGTCGGTCAGCGTGCCCGGCAGCTCGCCGGCATAGCGATCGAGCAGTGCCTGGCCGAGCTTGATCAGCGAGTCGGTCTTGGCCCGGAAGAACCCGGTCGGCCGGAGGATCTCCTCCAACTCGGACCGATCGGCGGCCGCGTAGTCGGCGGCGCTCAGGTAGCGCCCGAAGACGATCGGGGTGACCTCGTTGACCTTTTTGTCGGTGCACTGCGCCGAGAGGATGGTGGCCACCGCCAGCTGCAACGGCGTCTCGAAGTCGAGCTCGCAATGCGCGTCGGGATGGGTCTCGGCCAGCACCTTGGCCATCTTGCGAGCGCGCCGCTTCTTGCCGATCGGGGTCTCCCCCGCGAATCGCTTGGCCGACCGGACCAGAACGGCCGTGCCGGACGTGGCGGCCGCGGCGGGGGGACGAGTCACCGGTAAAGAGTACGTCGCACCCCCGACAGATTCGTTCATGCCGGGGGCGAGATCGATCCGTCCGAGCCGATCTTCGCCGCCGTGTCGCCGAAGTCCTGCTTCGACAGCGTTGCGACCAGCTTGCGACCCTGCTCGTTCGCGCTGTCCCGGGTCGGCACGCCGACCGAGTTCAGATAGGTCGAGAGGAACTTCCCGCCCGCCCACTCGCCGTCCTTGGTCAGCTTGACGTGCAGGATCCCGCCGTATTTGAGCACCCCGTCCCTGGACAGCGTCTTGCCCCCGCCGGCGAAGTTACCCAGGCTGTACGCGATCAGCTTGCCCTTGTAGAACTGCATGCCGCGCAGCACGTGCGGGCCGTGCGCGATCACCAGGTCGGCACCCGCGTCGATGACTGTGTGGGTGAACTTGATCGGGTCGCCCCGGTTCTCACTGAAATAGATCTCGCTGCCCGGCTTCACGTGCGTCTTGTCGGAGCCCTCGGCGCCCAAGTGCGCCTGCACCACCACGAGATCCGCCTCGTCCTTGGCCTTCTGCACGATCTCCTTGGCGTGGTCCAGGTCGTTCAGGTTGTTCGCCCCCGCGTACGGCGAGAAGCCCAGCACCGCGACCTTGACGCCGTTGACCTCCACGATGGTGATCTCGTCCTCGGCCCCGGTGTGCTTCAGCCCGGCCGTCTCGAGCGCCTTGACCGTGTTCGCATATCCGGCCGTACCGAAGTCCTTGGAATGGTTGTTAGCGGTGTTCAGCAGCTCGAAGCCGGCCTCCTTCAGATGCTGGGCGTAGGACGGCGGCGAGCGGAAGGCGAAACAGTGGGAGCGGGGCGGCGAGCCGCACTTCGAGGTGCCGGTGTCGTTGGTCAGCGGCTGCTCGAGATTGCCCATCACCAGATCGGACTTGAGGCCCGCCCGAACCGAGTCGAAGAAGCCGTCGCCGTTGTTCGCCGGCAGCCGGCCGGGTGCGCTGCCCATGATGATGTCGCCGGTCGCCGAGAACTCGATCGACTCGGCGGTCGCGGTCGCGCCGGAGTCGACGGTCGACTCGGTCCGCCGCTGGGGCGCGGAGGAGCCGGCCGCGGCCGACGGCTGCTCCCAGCGCGCGGCGCCCGGATCCCGGTCAGCTATCGCCACTCCACCGATGCCGAGGCCGGCCAGGACGCCGAGCACGATGAAGATGGTGAGGACGGGACGGCCGAAGAGGCCACGTCGTTGCGGGGGGTGGGCATTCATCGACGGCGACGATACCGTCGGAGTGCAATGGCGGACGATGGACGAACGGCTGCTCTCTGCTCACCGAGAGCGACGAAAAGTACCCGGCGTGACGGTTGACCAGTTACGCTGCGGGATCTGGATCAAGGGGTGCCCGCCCGTTTCCCGCCCGCGTGCGCCTAGACTGATCGAGCGCGGTAGAGCGTGCGCAATCGGAGGTGCGGCGATGGATGAGGTACTGGCTCGCAGCGGGATCTTCCAGGGCGTGGACCCGGAGGCCGCGGAGGCGCTCGCCAAGGAGATGGACACGATCGAAGTCCGCAAGGGCGACATCGTCTTCAACGAGGGCGAGGCCGGCGACAGCCTGTACATCGTTCTCTCCGGAAAGATCAAGCTCGGCCGGCGGGCAGCCGACGGCCGGCAGAATCTGGTCTCGATCATGGGCCCGTCCGACATGCTCGGCGAGCTCTCCCTGTTCGACCCGGGCCCACGAACGGCGACGGCCACCGCGGTGACCGACACCCGGCTGGCCCGGCTGAAGAAGTCGTCCCTGCGTCCCTGGCTGAACAATCGGCCCGAGATCGCCGAGCAGTTGCTGCGCGTGCTGGCCCGCCGGCTGCGCCGCACCAACGACGCGCTAGCCGACCTGATCTTCACGGACGTGCCCGGCCGGGTGGCAAAGAATCTGCTGCAGATGGCCGGCCGGTTCGGCACCCGCGACGGCGGCGTCCTGCGGGTCACCCACGACCTGACCCAGGAGGAGCTGGCGCAACTCGTCGGCGCCTCCCGCGAGACGGTCAACAAGGCGCTGGCCGACTTCGCGTCGCGGGCCTGGCTGCGCCTGGACGGCAAGAGCGTGATCATTCTGGACCCGGAACGACTCGCCCGCCGGGCCCGCGTCTGAGCTGACGAAACAGCCAAAAGGGTCGTCCGCCACGGACGGCCCTTTTCGTCGTGCCCGCCCTCGGTAGGGCCCGCCTGATCAGGCCGAAAGCCGCCTCCGCAAGATCCGTGTCGGACCCGGCCGACCACTCGTTACGGAGGTGGTCGACAGGCAATACAACGGCGAGAGGCGCGGGCTTTGAACATGCTGGGGGGCGGCGTAGAAGGCTCCACCACGACCGAGCGCCGCAACGACCGTGCGGGCCTGGCAAGGGTGATTCCATGACCGTGCTCGACACCGCGATCGATCCCCGCAGCCCGGGATATCTGGAGTGCCGCAGCGCGATGCTGGACCGGCTGGCCGATCTCGAGGAGGCGCTCGAGGCGGCGCGCGGCGGCGGCGGCGAGAAGTCGGTGACCCGGCACCACGCCCGCGGCAAGCTGCTGCCCCGCGAGCGGGTCGAGATGCTGCTGGACCAGGACAGCCCGTTCCTGGAGTTGTCGGCGGTCGCGGCGTGGGGCTCCGCCTACCCGGTGGGCGCGAGCGTGGTCACCGGCATCGGCGTGATCGAGGGCATCGAGTGCGTGGTGATCGCGAACGATCCGACCGTCGACGGCGGCGCCGTCAACCCGTACACGGTGGAGAAGATCCGCCGCGCGGCCCGGATCGCCTCGGTGAACCGCCTGCCGCTGGTCAATCTGGTCGAATCGACCGGGGCCGCCGCGCCCGCCGGGCCGCCGCCGGGCGGCGCCATCGCCCGCGACCTGAGCCAGCTCACCGCCGACCGGGTGCCGACGGTCTGCGTCGTCTTCGGCGCGACCACCGGGGACGCCGCCTACCTGCCGGCGCTCTCCGACTACACCATCATGGTGCGCGGGCACGCGAAGATGCTCACCATCCACCCGCAGCCGGTGCGCGCGGCCACCGCGAACGGCCGGCCCGCCCCCGAGGTACGCAGCGCGCCGACCGTCCCCGCCGGCGTCACCGGCCCGGCCGACCAGCTGGCCGAGGACGAACGCGACGGGCTGCGCCTGGCCCGCCAGTGCGTCCGCCGGTTCAACTGGCACAAGCGGGGCCCGAATCCGCGCCGCTTCCCGCCGCCGGACCCCCGGCACGACCCCGAGGACCTGCTCACGCTCGCCGCCGCCGACCCGGCCACCATCTTCGAGCCGCGCGAAGTGCTCGCCCGGATCCTGGACGACAGCGACTTCGACGAGTTCAAGCCATCGGTCGGCACCGCGCTGGTGACCGGCTGGGGCGAGCTGCACGGCTATCCGATCGGCGTGCTGGCCAACCTGGGCGGCGCGTTCTCCCCCGCCGAGACGCAGAAGGCCGTGCACTTCATTCAACTCGCCAACGCGACCGCCACCTCGCTGCTGTTCGTGCAGTACACGGGCGTACCGGCCGCCGAGGAGCACGAGGCGGCCGACGTCCGGCACGGCGCGCCGCTGGTGCACGCGGTCGCCAAGTCGACCGTGCCGCACCTGACGCTGATGATCGGCGCCACCCCCGCCGAGGAGGCCGGCGGCATCTACGGCCGCGCCTACGAGCCGCGGTTCCTGTTCAGCTGGCCGGCCGTGCGCCCCACCGAGGCGGCGGCCGGCGCCGGGAAGCTGCCGGACGACGGCGTCATCGATCCCCGCGACACCCGCACTGTCCTCGGCTTGTGTCTGTCCGCAGTGCACAGCGCGGCCGTCGAAGGGGCCGAGCACGTCGGCGTGTTCCGCCCGTAAGCCCTGATGTCTAGTGCTCCCCGAAGTTCTGAAAGGTAGACCAGTGATCCGACGTCTTCTGGTGGCAAGCCGTGGCGAGATCGCCCGCCGGGTCTTCGCGACCTGCCGCCTGGTCGGCATCGAGACGGTCGCCGTCTACACCGATGCCGATTCCGACGCGCCGCACGTCACGGAGGCCGACTACGCGGTCCATCTGCCCGGCAGCACGCCGTCGTCCACCTATCTGCGGGGCGACCTGCTGATCGCCGCGGCGCAGCGGTCCGGCGCGAACGCCATCCATCCCGGCAACGGGACGCTGGCCGAGGATCCCGACTTCGCGGCCGCGGTGGTGGACGCCGACATGATCTGGGTCGGGCCACCCACCAAGATGCTGAGCACGCTGCGCAGCAAGACCGAGACGAAGGCGATCGTCGCCGAGGCGGGCGTGCCGACGCTGCCGACGTTCGCCGACCCCGGGGCGGTGCCGGGCTTCCCGGTGCTGATCAAGCCGGCCGGCGGCGACGGCGGCGACGGCATCCGGGTGGTCCGCGACCCGATCACGCTGGCCGAGGCGTTCTCCTCGACCCGCCAGGAGGTCGGCGGCGAGGTCTTCTGCGAGCCCTACGTGGAGAACGCCCGGCACATCGAGGTGCCGATCCTGGCCGACGTGCACGGCGCTGTGGTGCCGTTCGGCGAGCGCGAGTGCTCGGTGCAGCGCCGCTACCAGAAGATCGTCGAGGAGACCCCGTCGCCGGCGGTCGACCCCACCCTGCGCGAGGAGTTGTGCCGGGCGGCGATCCTGTCGGTCCGGGCGCTCGGCTTCGTCGGCGTCGGCACGGTCGAGTTCCTGCTCGACGCCGAGGGCGACTTCTGGTTCCTCGAGCTGACCCCGAGCCTGCAAGTCGAGCACGCGGTGACCGAGTGCGTCTCGGGCTATGACCTGGTCCGGTTGCAGTTGCTGGTCGCCGAGAACGGCCGGCTGCCGATGCCTGGGCCGCCGCCGATCCGCGGGCACGCGATCGAGGTACGGATCTGCGCCGAGGACCCGGCGTACGCGTGGCTGCCCGCGGCCGGCACGCTGCACCGCTTCGCCGTCCCGGACGTGGCCGGCTCGTTCCGGCCGCTGCCGCAACCCGGCCTGCGGCTGGACTCCGGCGTCACGGACGGCACGGTGGTCGGCGTACACCAGGACTCGATGCTGGCGAAGCTGGTCGCCTGGGCGCCCACCCGCCAGGAGGCCGCGCGGATGCTGGCGTCGGCGCTCACCCGTACCCAATTGCACGGCGTCGTCTCCAACCGCGACCTGCTGGTCCGGGTGCTGCGGCACCAGTCCTTCCGGTCCGGCGACACCGACACCGGCTTCCTCGACCGGCATCCCGAGGTCTTCGCCCCGCTGCTGTCCTCGGTGGACGCGGTCCGCGTCTCCTGCCTGGCGGCGGCCCTGGCCGGCGCCGCCGCCCGCCGCGCCGCCGCACCGGTGCTCGCGTCGCTCCCGTCGGGCTGGCGCAACGTCCCGTCCGGCTCGCAGACCGCGGTCTACGACGGCCCGGCCGGCCCGGTCGAGGTCGGCTACCGGATGAACCGGCACGGCGAGCTGGCCGGCTGGTGGGTCCGCGCGGTCGACCCCGAGGAGCTGGACCTGGCCGGGCTGGGCCAGGCGCCGACCCTGGACGACCACCCGCCGACGGTGGTCGTCTGCGCCAGCGCCGAGCGGGTCGTGCTCGACGTGAACGGGATCCGGCTCGGCTTCGGCGTGCACCGGGTCGGCGACGTGTCCTACGTGGACAGCCCCGAGGGCTCGGTCACGCTGCGCGAACTGTCCCGCTTTCCGCTGCCGTCGCTGGAGGCGACCGAGGGTTCGCTGATCGCCCCGCTGCCCGGTGCCGTGCGCCGGGTGCTGGTGGTGCCGGGGCAGCGGGTACGCGCCGGCGAGCTGCTGCTCACCCTCGAGGCGATGAAGCTGGAGCACCCGGTGCACGCGCCATCCGCCGGGGTGGTGGCGTCGCTGCCGGTGCAACCGGGCGCCGAAGTGGACACCGGCGAACTGCTGGCTGTCCTGGATCCGGAGTAGTCAGCGGGCGAGCACGGGGCCGGTCAACGCGTCGGCCCCGCGTCCGGCCAGGCAGCGAAAGGTCCGATCACGACCGGCCGGCGGCAGGACGGACAGCGCCCAGCCCGACGCCGCCAGCGACGTCGTGGCCCGGAACGTCTGGAAGCTGCAGACCTGCTGCACGGCCGGGCTCGTGGTGACGGCGTCCCGGTCGGCCGGTGCGATCCCCGCGGGCAGCGTGCCCACCGCGAACACCTCCCAGCTGTGCTTGCCGTCGCAGGACACCTTGGCCGCGCGGGCGCCGGCGCCGGCCGTACTGGCGTAGCACTCGACGCCCCCCGGGCAGCGCGCGCCGGCCGGCAACGTCACGGAGCAGCCGCGCAGCCCGGCCGGCATGTTCGTGGCGACCGGCATCCGCGACACCGGCGGGGTCAGCCGGCCCGCCAGCGCACGTACGTTCGGGCGTTGCGCCGTGGCCAGCCAGGCCCCGCCGAGCGACGCCGCGAGCAACAGGACCACGCCGAAGCCGCCGAACAGCCACTTGCGCTTGCCCCGCGGCTGCTTGGGATCGGTGTGCACGGTCGGCGTCTCGTCGCCGGGTTCCAGGGTCGGCGAGACGGGCGGGACCGGCCGTGGCTGCGTGTACTGCGGCGGCACGAAGGTGGACGACCGGTACAGCGTCGGCGGCGCGCCCCGGCCGTTCGTGTTGAGCTGCAGGCCGGTGAGCAACTCGCGCAGCTGCTCGGCGGTCGGCCGGGCCCGCGGGTCGTTGGCCATCCCGTAGCGGAGCACCTCGGTCAGCGCGCGCGGCACCCCGGGCAGGTCGGGGATCGGCTGGTGGAACAGGTCCATCAAGGTGATCAGGCTGGGGCTGCGGTCGGAGTCCCAGCGCGGCGGGCGGCCCCGCATCACCGCGTACAGGGTTGCGCAGAGTGAGTAGACGTCGACCGCGCCCGACGGGGTGTCATGGCTGAACATCTCCGGCGGCGCGTACGCCGGGGTCAGCACCTCGAGGGTCACCGACGAGTCGCGCATCTCGCCGAGCACGGCCAGCCCGAAGTCGGCGAGCACCGCCGAGTTGAAGTGCGAGTAGAGGATGTTGGCCGGCTTCACGTCGCGGTGCAGCACCCCGTTGGCGTGCGAGTGCACCAGCGCGTCGGCGATCTTCATCCCCAGGTCGCGGGTCTCGGCCGCGTTCAGCGGGGCGGCCCGCATCCGGTCAAGATACGACCCGTCGCACAGCTCCATGATCAGATAGGGGTGCTGGTCGACGGTCACCCCGACGTCGAAGAGGTCGACGACGTGGGGGTGCGACGACATCCGGCCGGCGGCGCGCGCCTCGCGCAGGAATCGGGCCTGGTCACGCGGGCTGTCCAGGGTCCGGTTTTCCATCTTGATGGCGACCTCGCGGCCGACGGAATCCTGCGTGGCCCGATAGACGGTCGCGTATCCACCACGCGCCATCACCGACAAGCCGGACATGCCCGGCACGTACGGTGTGGGCAAGGCGCCAGGCGGAGTTTCCGTCACGCAATAGAAAATACGCCAGGCCGGACCGAGATCATCCCGGCACGTCAGACGCGTACGCGACACTTTCGGTCGGCTCCACGATGGAGAGCCGCAACGCGTCCCGCAACTGCTCCGCGGCGGCCCGTTCGCTGACCTGTTGGGTCGAGTAGGCGAGCAGCACAGCCTCCTCGGCGGCAGCGCGCGCCTCGTCGCATTTGTCCCCGGCGGCGAGCACCCGCGCCAAGGTCATCGCGGCCACGACGCCACTGCGTACGTCCTCGGACGGCACCTCCTGAGCCCGCCGGACCCAGGTCAGCGCGGTGTCGACCCGGTTGTCGGCGAGCAGCGCGGAGGCGTACGACGCCAGCGCGTGCCGCCGGGAGAAGAGCAGCGACGGCGTGCCCAGGTCGCTGGCGATCGGCGCGAGCAGCCCGACGGCGGTGCTCGCGTCCCCGGCCCGCAACCTCGCCTCGGCCAGCAGGACCCGCGGCCCGACCTGGGCCGGCGCCAACGGGTTGTGCGGCTCGACCGCGGTCATCACCCGGCGCGCGTCCGCCTCGGCCTGCTCGATGTCGCCCAGTTGCAGATGGGTGAAGCCGCGGATGGTCCCGGCCATCCCGAGCAGCAGCGGGTGCCCGGTCCGGTCGGCGTGCCCGAGCGCGTCGGTGAGCAGGTCGAGCGCGTGCTCCGGCTCGCCCAGGTTGCGGGCGATCGCACCGCGCACGACCAGCGCCAGGCCCCGCCCCCAGTCGTCCGAAACGGCCGAGAACTCCCGGTACGCCCGGCGCGCCTCGTGCAGCCGCCCGGCCAGCAGCCGGGCGAACGCCGTGGTGCCGCGCAGCCAGGACCGCCCGACCGGGTCGCCCAGCTCGGCGAAGAGCCGGGCGGCCCGGCCCAGCACCGCGTCGGTGCCCGCGAAGTCGCCCCGGGTGGTGGTCACCCAGGCCAGATTCTGCAGCGCCCAGGCCTGCCCGTGCCGGTCGCCCGCGGCCAGCGTCACCTGGTACGCCGCCGCGAACCGGCTGCTCGCCTGGCTGAGCCGGCCGGCCAGGAAGTCGGCCATGCCCAGCCGGCGCATCGCGTTCGCGCGCTCGGGGGCCAGCTCGGCGTCGGTGGCGACCTCGAGCGCCTCCTGCCAGGCGGCCACGGCCCGGGGCACGTCACCCATGGCCTCGTGGGCGCGGCCGACCACGAGCAGCGCCTCGGCCCGGCACACCGGCTCGTCGTCGGCGCTCCCGGCGATCTTCTCGCCGTACGTCAAAGCCTCGCTCGCCCGGCCCAGCCGCAGCAGCGCGCGGGCATGCACCAGCTGGTCGGAGAGCGGCAGGGCGTCGCCCGCGATGGCGGCGGCGCGCTCGGCGTAGTCGATCGACGCGGCCGGCTCGATGTTCGCCAGCGCCCGGCGGGCCATCCGGCCCAGCGCGGCGACGCCGAGCGGGGCCACCTCCCGGACCGGCGCATCTGGGCGCAGCCGGACCGCGTCGGCCAGCTCCACCGCGCATTCGGCGTGCGTCGCGACGAAGGCGTCCCGCTCGTTCGCGGACAGGCTCAGCCGCCCGGCGTTGTCGTAGCCGAGCCGGGTGATCGACTCGGGCGCGGCCCAGGTGGCCAGGTAGGCGTGCCGGTCCGCGAGGTCGGCCTTGCCGATGCCCGAGTACGCGGCCTCGCGCATCAGCGGCGTGCTGAACGCGTACCCGCCGCGGACCCGGTGCAGCATGCGGCGCTGGAGCAGCTCGTCGACGGCCCGCTCGAGCTCGACGGCGGCCACCGCGCCGGGCCGGGCATCGCTGGCCGTACGCCGCTCGCGCAGTGCCTCGATCACGCCGGTCGGGACGGTGTCGCCGACCACGGCCGCGTCGCGCAGCACCGAGCGCGGCTCGACCGGCAGCGCGTCGATCCGGGCCGCCAGCACGGCGGCCAAGTCCCGGGACAGCAGCTGGCTGTCCAGCGATCCGGCCGCGAGCTGCCACTTGCCGGCCGCGTGCGCGCCCACGGCCGGGGTCAGCGCCCCGCGCTCCATCAGCAGCGTAGCGAGCTCGGCCAGATAGAACGGGTTGCCCTGGGCGGTGGCGAGCAGCCGGTCGGCGTCGGCCTGGGGCAGCTTGCCGCCGTTCAGATAGGAGGTGAGCAGCCGGGACGCGTCCGCACCGCGCAGCGGGGGCAGCGTGTAGACCTCGGCGTCGGCGAGCCGGGTCAGCGCGCCGGCCGTGCGGACCAGCTCGGGCCGGCCGAGCAGCAGCACCACGACCGGGCCGTCGACCCGGGACAGCATCCCGCCCAGCGCGTCGATCGTGGAGGTCGTCGCGTCGTGCAGGTCGTCGACGATCACCACCAGCGGCGCCTCCCGGGCCAGGGCGTTGAGCAGGTCGGCGACCGCCGCCGAGAAGCCGTCGCCGTCGACCCGCGGTGCGCTCGGCGGCCAGTCGGCCACCGAGCCCGGGCCGACCGGAGCGGCCGGCGCCTCGCCGTAACCGAGCAGCGCGAGCAGCCGGTCGATGTCGATGTCGGTGGCCGCGCCGTCCCGGCCGAGCCGGGTGATCAGCTTGCGCAGCCGCTCCTCGACCACCGGCCGGGTGATCGTCGAGACCACGTCCTTGGGCAGACCGGCCGACTTGCGGACCAGATCGGCCAGCGGGGCGAACCGGCGCCGCTCGCCGAACGCGGCACAGCGCACCCGCAGCACCCGCGCGCCGGTGTGCGCGGCGTACCGCCCGGCGCCGACGTCGTAGCCCGCGGCGAATCGTTTCACTTCACCGGCGAACCGGGTCTTGCCGATCCCGGCCTCGGCGGTCAGCACCATCACCCGGGGCGTGCCGGAGTCGATCGCCTCGGCCAGCCGCCCGGCGACCCGGCCCAGCTCGGTCTCGCGCCCCACGAACGGCGCCTCGTCGCCGAGGCCCGACCGGGTGCCCGGCGCGTCGTGCAGGCCAAGCAGCTCGTACGCCGGCACCGGCTCGCGCTTGCCCTTGAGCCGCAGCGGGCGCAGCTGCCGCCAGGACGCCACGTGCCGGGTGGCCCCGCCGGTCTGCACGCCGGCGTAGACCGCGCCGACGGCGGCCGCGTCGGCGAGCCGCGCGGCCGTGTTCACCGTGTCACCGATGACCGTGTATTCGATCGCCGCCTGGATGCCCGCGACCACTTCGCCGGTGTTCAACCCGACCCGCAGGCCCAGTGGCGCGCCGCCGCCGCGCTCGTCGTCCAGCACCCGGCGGACCGCGCGCTGCATGCTCAGTGCGGCCCGCACGGCGCGCTCGGCGTCGTCCTCGTGCGCGACCGGCGCCCCGAAGACGCCCATGATGCCGTCGCCGGTCAGCTTGTCGACATGCCCGCCGAAAGTCTTCACCGCGCCCGCGAGCGCGGCCAGCACCCGGTCGGTGACCGCGCCGACCCGCTCCGGGTCGAGATCCTCCGACCAGGAGGTGAAGTCGGACAGGTCGCCGAAGAGCACGGTCACTATCCGTCGCTCGGCCGCCGGCAGCGTGGCCGCGGCGGGCAGCGCCGCACCACAGTTGTGGCAGAAACGGGCACCGGGCACGGCGACGGTTCCACACACGGGACAAGTCACAGCGGGTCCAACTCTTCCGGGGCGGCCTGTGATTCCCGCCTCAGAAAATCAAGTTGTGCCCGCGCCGAGGCCTCGGCGGCAAATCGGATGGCCGGATCGATGTCGGGATAGACCACATCGACCACGGCGTCGGCGCTCTCCGCGCCGGCCGCGACCGCCGCACGCACCTGCCCAAGCCGCTCTTCGCGGTGGGCGAGATAGGCCCGTGCGGCGGCGGCGCAGTCGGTCAGCGCCGGGCCGTGCCCCGGGAGCAAAAGCACATTTTCGTACGCGGAAAGCGTCCGCAGGCTGCGCAGGTAGGAGCCCAGGTCGCCGTCCGGATAGGCCACCACTGTGCTGCCCCGGCCGAGAATCGTGTCGCCGGAGAACAGCGCGCGCTCGTCGCCGCACTCAACGAGGAAGCACACCGAATCGGCGGTGTGCCCCGGAGTGTCGATGACCTGGACCTCCAGGCCATTACCGCCGAGCGCCTCGGCGCGATCGAGCGGCTCCCCGCCCACGCTGTGCACGGCGTCCGCGGCCAGCACATGCACCCCGCCGAGCAGCTCGGAGAGCCGGGCGGCGCCCTCGACATGGTCGAAGTGACCATGCGTGACGAGAATGAACAGAAACGGTCCGTACTCGGCAATCCGGGCGAGATGCCCCTCGTCCAGCGGCCCCGGATCGATCACGACCCCGAACTCGGCGCCGGGCGCGCGCAGCACCCAGGTGTTGGTCCCGTCGAGGGTCATCGGGCCCGGATTGGGTGCACGGACGAGCGTCACCCAACCCGGCAGCCGGTCGACCGGCGTGACTCCCCCCACGCACGGCATCGTACGTCGCCGCGCGCCACCCAGCCGAGGACGCGATGTGCGATCCGGTCACTTACGGTCACGCGAAGCGCCGATTCAGGCGACCTCGGCGATCACGTCCACCTCGACGGGCGCGCCCAGCGGCAGCTCCGCGACCCCGACCGCGCTGCGGGCATGCCGGCCGATCTCGCCGAGCACGTCGCCGAAAAGCTGCGACGCCCCGTTGACCACGGCGGGCTGGCCGGTGAAGCCCGGGGCGGACGCCACGAACCCGTTCACCTTGACGATCTTGACCAGCCGGCCGAGGCCGACCAGCGACTCGATCGCCGCGAGCGCGTTCAGCGCACAGATCCGGGCGAGCTCCGCGCCCTGCTCGACGGTCACCTCGGCGCCGAGTTTGCCCACGTACGGCAACTTGCCCTCGACCAGCGGCAACTGCCCGGACACGTACACATAATTGCCCGACTGCACAGCCGGCACGTACGCGGCCAGCGGCGGCACCACCTCGGGGAGGGTCAGCCCGAGCTCCGCCAGCTTCAGATAGACCTCGGCGCCGCCGTCCCCGCTCACGGGCAGCGTCACGACTTGGCCCGCTTCATGTACGCCACCAACTGCTCCGCGTTCGGCCCGGGCACGACCTGGACCAGTTCCCAGCCGTCCTCGCCCCAGTTGTCGAGGATCTGCTTGGTCGCGTGGACCAGCAGCGGCACGGTCACGTACTCCCACTTCTGCATTTGCCCGCAGCTCCCTATCCGTCTCGGTTACCGCGCCAGCTTAGGGCTCGCGGGGTGTTCGCTTTCGTTAGGCTGTGGCAGACCGCACATTTCGGTACGCGAAGGAGGCTCGATGACCCAACCGCCGCTCGGCCACCTGGCCGTCGAGCCAGAGCATCCGCAGCCCGACCCGATACCCGAGCCGGAGCCGCCGCAGCCGATCCCGCCGCCCGAGCCGGTCCCGCTGCCCGAGCCGCCGCGCTCCTCCATCGCGGCAGCGGAGGCGGTCGGCTTCCACGACGCCGAGCCGCTGGCTTTTCTCGACACCGAGGGGCCGACCACTCGCCTCGAATGGCCGCCCCTGGGTGCATATCCGGGCGAGCCCGGCTATCTCGGGCCCGCCGACGATCAGCCGACCCAGCAGCTGGATGACGCGACCCAGCAGATCGCCACCGGTTGGCGCCAGCCGCCGCCGACCGAGCCCTGGCACGCCCGGCACGAGCGGCCCGGCGAATGGCAGCACCCGCCGCCCGAGCACCTGGCCTGGGAGCACTCGCCCCCGGCCGAGGTGCAGCCCGGCGTGCAGGACGAGCCGACCCTGGTGGTGCACCCGCCCTGGGAAGTGCCGCTGCTGCCGATGAAGCACGAGACGCCGAGGCGGAACCGTTCCGGTCTCTGGGTCTCGCTGGCGCTGGTGATCACCGTGCTGCTCTGCAGCGGCGGCGCGACCTCGGCCTACCTGCTGCTGCGCACCGCCGACTCGGGCCGCGGCGCGCCCGACCCGGCCACCGCCGTGAACCGCTTCATGACCGCCGTCTACACCCAGCAGGACGCCTCCGCCGCCGACGAGACGGTCTGCCGGGAGGCGCGCGACAGGCAAAAGCTGAGCGCCCGGATCAACCAGATCAAGAGCTACGCCGCCGAGTACGACGGGCCGGCCTTCCGGTGGAGCGACCCGGCCGTGTCCGGGCAGAGCGACGAGCACGCCACGGTGGCCGTCCAGCTCACCATGTCGACCGACGACGAGAAGCAGGCGCAGCAGGAGCTCACGTTCACGGTGGTGCGCAAGACCGGTTGGCTGGTCTGCGACATCGCGGGCTGAGCCTGGCGGCCCGCTGGCTACTGTGAAGTGGTGGCAAAGAACGAGCGCACCGGCCGCTGGCCGGCCCGCCTGCACGTGGTGACCGGCAAGGGCGGCACCGGCAAGACCAGCGTCGCGGCCGCCCTGGCGCTGGGGCTGGCCGAGGGCGGCCGGCGCACGCTGCTGGTCGAGGTCGAGGGCCGGCAGGGCATCGCCCAGCTGTTCGGCTACGAGCCGCTGCCGTACAAGGAGCTCCGAATCGCCGAGGTGCCCGGCGGCGGCGAGGTGCGCGCGCTGGCCGTGGACCCGGAAGAGGCCCTGCTCGAATACCTGGACATGTTCTACAAGCTCGGCGCCGCCGGCCGGGCGCTGCGCAAGGTCGGCGCGATCGACTTCGCCACCACCATCGCACCGGGCCTGCGCGACGTGCTGCTCACCGGCAAGGTCAAGGAAGCGACGACCCGATCGCACGACGGCAAGCGCAGGTACGACGCCGTCGTGCTGGACGCGCCGCCGACCGGCCGGATCGGCCGGTTCCTCAACGTGACCGCGGAGACCGCCCGGTTGGCCAAGGTCGGGCCGATCAAGACCCAGAGCGAGGGCGTGGCGTCGCTGCTGCGCTCGCCGATCACCTCGGTGCACGTCGTCACGCTGCTCGAGGAGATGCCCGTACAGGAAACGCTTGATGCCATTGCCGAGCTGACCGCGCTGCACATCCCGATCGGGCGGATCATCGTGAACGCCGCCCACCCGCCACTGTTGCCGGCCGGCAAGGTGACCAAGACCGAGTTGAAGCGCGGCCTGGCCGCGGCGGGCCTGCCGACCGACCCCGGCACCCTCACCGGCCTGCAGTCCGAGGCGAAGGCCCATCTGACCCGGCGCGAGCTGGAAGAGACGCTGCGCACCGAGTTGGGCGAGTTGGGCCGCCCGATGGTGGAGTTGCCGCTGCTGGTTCCCGGCGTCGATCGGGCGGGCTTGAACAGGCTCGCCGATCTGCTGATGAGTGTCTGACCCGCCACAGCCTGCAGTGCTGCGCGCCGCGTGGCACGACAAGACTCGTTACGCTCGAGTAGTGACCGCCCCGCGCCTTGAAGTCGACGCGCTGCTGGCCGACCCGGCGACCAAGATCATCGTCTGCTGTGGCGCGGGTGGCGTCGGAAAAACCACGACGGCGGCTGCCCTGGGCCTGCGCGCCGCCGAGCAGCACGGCCGGCGCACCGTCGTGCTGACGATCGACCCGGCCCGCCGGCTCGCCCAGTCGATGGGCCTGACCGAGCTGGACAACACGCCACGGCAGGTCAAGGGCATCGACATCGAGGCCACCGGTGGCGAGCTGCACGCCATGATGCTCGACATGAAGCGGACCTTCGACGAGGTGGTGCAGCAGCACACCTCGCCGCAACGGGCCCGCGAGATCTTCGCAAACCCCTTCTACCAGGCCATGAGCTCGACCTTCTCGGGCACCCAGGAGTACATGGCGATGGAGAAGCTGGGCCAGCTGCGGCTCGCCGACGAGTGGGACCTGATCGTCGTCGACACCCCGCCGTCGCGTTCGGCGCTGGACTTCCTGGACGCCCCGGCCCGGCTGTCCCGCTTCCTCGACGGGCGGATGCTGCGGATGCTGCTGGCTCCCGCGCGCAGCGGCGGCCGGAGCATGTTCAGCCTGGTCACCGCGTCGTTCGGGCTGTTCAGCCGGGCGGTGCAAAAGATCCTCGGAGCCCAGCTGCTGACCGACTTGTCGGGCTTCGTGGCGGCGCTGGACTCGATGTTCGGTGGCTTCCGGCAGCGCGCCGACGAGACGTACCGGATCCTGCAGGACCCGCAGACGGCGTTCCTGCTGGTCGCGGCGCCCGAGCGGGACGCCGTACGGGAAGCGGCTTATTTCGCGGAGCGGCTGGTGGCCGAGCGGATGCCGCTGGCCGGCCTGGTGCTGAACCGCACCCACCGCGCGGAGTTCGACACCATCTCGGCCGCGGCCGCGGAGGCCGCGGCCGTCGCGCTGGACGCGGCCGGCGACCAGCAGGTCACCGCCGACGCGCTGCGGATCCATGCGGGGCTGCTCCGGCAGACCGAGCGGGAGGTACGCGTGGCCGCCACGTTCACCGACGCGTTCCCGCAGGTCCCGACGGTGGCGGTCACGGCACAACCCGCCGACGTGCACGACGTCGACGGGCTGCGAACGATCGGAACAGCGCTTACCTGCTAATCAGCGGGCCGAGACGAGCACCTTGTCGGCGCCGTTCTCCTTGAGCGCGGCCTCGAACATCTTCCGCCAGCTCGCCACGTGCGGGTGCCGGCGCAGCAGCGCGCGCCGCTCCCGCTCGGTCATGCCTCCCCAGACCCCGAACTCGATCCGGTTGTCCAGTGCGTCGGCGAGGCACTCGTAGCGGACCGGGCAGCTGCGGCAGATCCTCTTCGCCACGTTCTGCTCGGCGCCCTGCACGAACAGCGCGTCAGGGTCGCCACTCTGACATGCCGCCATGCTGGGCCAGTCGCTGATCATCCCCATCTGTACCCGTCCCCCCTTGCTGAACCCCTGGCGCCCGCCGCTGCTCATGTCCCCCAAGCCGCGCAGACGTCCTGCGATGTATCGCGGGACCATCATGCTCCGTAGTCGGGCGATTACGCAACGTTGTCCCTCAAATACGTATAGCTCGGTAGTTCCGGGCATCTTGCCCATGGGCCTTCGACTTGGCCGCATCGGAGTTCGGGAAAATCACACCAAAAAGTCCGCAGCGGTAGCAGGATGACTCTGGGCGAACCGAGACCTTCTCGACAGGCGGACGCGCGACACCTTCGCGTACCCTGCTCGGGTGACCTCCTGGATGCGCAGACGCGATCACAACATTTTCGCCAATGCGACCTCGCTGTTGATCTGTGGCCTACTGGCCGGCGTGGTCGTCGCAGCGGCGGCCTTTCCTGCTGTCGCCATGTCCGGCCTCGCGGCCAAGGCGGGCGGGGAGAGTTTCGCGCAGCTACCCAGTGAGCTCAAAGAGGTCAGCGCGCCGCAGATGACCCGGATCTTCGCGTCGGACGGCAAGACGCAGATCGCGGTGATGTACGACGAGTTCCGCGCCGACGTCCCGCTGAAGAAGATCAGCATCAACATGCAGCACGCCATCGTCGCGGCCGAGGACCACGAGTTCTACCACCACAACGGCGTCGACCTGAAGGGTGTCGCCCGCGCGTTCGTCAACAACAACAGCGGCAAGGCCCAGCAGGGCGCGTCCACGCTGACGATGCAGCTGGTCCGCATGTCGCTGGCCTACTCGGCGACAAACCCGCAAGAGGTGGTCGACGCGACGAAGGACACCCCGAAGCGCAAGGTCACCGAGATGAAGTACGCGCTGCAGATCGAGAAGGAGCTCACGAAGGACCAGATCCTCGAGCGCTATCTCAACGTCGCGCCCTTCGGTAACCGCGCGTACGGCGTCTCCGCCGCCAGCCAGGTGTACTTCAACAAGACGCCCGACAAGCTCACGGTCGCCGAGGCCGCCCTGCTGGCCAGCATGGTGAAGGCCCCGACCGCGTTCAACCCGACGACGGCGAGCGGATACCCGCAGGCGCTGAACCGGCGCAACTACGTCATCAACGACATGAAGGACCTCGGCTACATCACCCAGGCGGACGCCGACAAGGCCCACGCGACGAAGATCAGCCGTACGGTCAAGCGGGTCGGCAACGGCTGCGTCTCGGTGGCGAAGAACAACTGGGGCTTCTTCTGCGACTTCTTCTACCGCTGGTGGCTGAGCCAGCAGACGTTCGGAGCGACGACGTACGACCGGGAGCGCCGGCTCAAGAGCGGCGGCTACCGCATCGTCACGTCGCTGGACATCAAGGCCCAGGACGCGGCGCGTAAGCGGATCAACGACCAGATCAGCGACAACAACCGCAACGCGCTGTTGCTCGCGGGCGTCGAGCCGGGCACCGGCCGGGTCCGGGTGCTAGCGGCGAACCGCAAGTTCAAACTGGACGACTCAGACAAACCGCAGAACAAGATATCGTCCGATCCGGCGAAGGCCGCCAAGGGCATCCGCGGCACGTATCCGAACACGACCAACCCGATCCTGACCGGTGGCGGCGACATCAACGGCTACCAGGCCGGCTCGGTGTTCAAGATGTTCACGATGGTCGCGGCGCTGGAAAAGGGCTACCCGCTGGCAACGTCGATCAAGGCCGAGGACAGGTACAAATCGGGCTACATCATCAGCCCGAGCAGCAAGGCCGCCTGCCCCGGCACGCACTTCTACTGCCCGAGCAACGCGGGCGACGAGGCCGGCATCTACAACATGTGGACGGGCTTCGGCGCCTCGGTCAACACGTTCTTCGTGCCGCTCGAGGAACGCGTCGGCGCGGAAAACGTGGTCGACGTGGCAAAGAGGTTCGGCGTGCAGTTCCGCTCGCAGAACGACGCCGCGTACGCCAACGACGAGGCGTCCGCCCACCAGTGGGGCGCCTTCACCCTGGGCGTCTCGGCCTCAACCCCACTGGACATGGCAAACGCGTACGCAACCCTGGCTGGCGACGGGATGTACTGCCAGCCCACGCCCGTCCAGGAAATCAAGACCCAGAGCGGCGAGAAGATCGACGTCGGCAACCCGCACTGCACCCGGGCCACGTCCTCCGACGTCGCGCGGGCGGCCCTGGACGCGGCCCGCTGCCCGATCGGCGACCAGGCCCAGCTCGGCAGCTGCGGCGGCCGCAGCACCGCGGGCGCGGCGCACGGCATCATCGGCCACCCGATCTACGGCAAGACCGGAACGACGGACGCGGACAAGACGGCAGCCCTGATCATCGGCTCAACCTCGCTGACGGTCGCGGGCTACCTGGTCAACCCGGACTACGCCAACCACTCGGACCACATGTCCCACGGCATCGTGAACCCCGCGGTCTGGGAAACAATGGCCGACTACATGCGAGGCAAACCCAAGGTCCAGTTCAAGAGACCAAGCAGCGACAAAATCTCGATCGGCGAGCAACGCTCAATCCCAAGCGTGCGATGCGACTCGGTGGAAAGCGCCAGGGCCCAGATCAGCGGCGCCGGCTTCGAGGTGTCGGTGTCCGGCAGCCAGGTCGAATCGGACTGCCCGAAGGGCACGGTCGCGGGCACCAGCCCAGACGGCCGAACCATCAAGGGCGGCTTCGTAAGCCTGCAAATCAGCTCGGGCCCGAAGGGCGCAGACCCTGGCGAGTCCCCACCGATAACCCTGCCAACAGGTAGACCGCGCCGCTGACCTAGGGTCGGCTAACGGCCGAGCACTCACCTCGAGTGCTCGGCCGTTTTCATCGCTAGGCCGCTCTTTCCGGTCATTCTCTCTAGCGAGCCCTTCCCCGCAAGCGGCGACGGACATACCGCTCGACGGTGATGCCAAGCACGACCAGGAGGATCCCGCCGAGCGCCCAGGGCACGGGATTGGCCAGGTAGCGGCAGTTCTCATGCCCGGATGTCCAGAGCTGGCGGCAGACGATCCCCGGACCGCCGCGCAGCACCAACGCCTCGAGGAACATGGGCAGCGCGGCCCCGACGATCGCCCCGGCGGCTTGGCGGCGCGCGGGCCGGTAGGCGACAAGCAGCCCGGTCACCGCAAAGACGATCACCAGGATGGACCACCCAAAGCTCCCACGACTGGCAGCCTCAAGAAACCAGAACGCGCCCAGAATGATCCAAAAGAAGAAGAACAAGCTCTCCCCCGCTAGCTGACGTGCCGGGTGCTCAATTCTTGGCCCGGATGACCGTGTCGCCCGGCCACGGCCGACGCTTGCGGTCATAGTGCCGGATGGCCGCGACCTTTCCGGTACGCGCAAGGACGTCCATGGCTCCCCCGGAAGCAGGCAGTGGGAGGCAGCGCTTCGCGCTCGCAAGGCCGTATCGCCCGGCTCCCCAGTCCTTTGCCCTCGACCTGCAGTTGCGCACGCTCTAGCCGAGGCCCTGCGTAATCTGCACACGGGTTCGTCGCGGGTAAAGCCCTGCGCTACGGCGGCTTGACAGGCTCGATACTGTTATGGCGGTCGTACGCGGCGGCCGTACCGTTTGGGACTCCCGGCCGAGTTCCAGCCATAGCGGTTGAAGGGGTTTACAACTCCCGCAGATTGCAGGGCAATCACACTGTGGCATCTGACTATTCTCGATTGCCGCTTGGCCGGGCAGCGGAACGGGAGATGACTGTGCCCTCTGTCGATCTTGCAGCTTTGCCCAGCACTATGGTGCGGCCGCTTGTGGTGGCGATAGCCCACCTGCCGATCCTGTTCATCGCCTTCTGTGCCGCGCCGCTCTGGCTAATGGGCTTCCTGCGTCCGGCCACGCACAATGAACTGGCGTTTCGCCTATTGAAGGAACTCCGGACATGGAGCTGTGACATCGTCCGCGCCGCGAGCGGGGTTCGAGCCAGGTGAGCCGGTCGAATCGTATGAATAGCGTTCGTCGAAGAAGCCACTTCACCGGCGAGTCGCACCAGCTCGCCTACGACGAGACCGCGAAGCTCGTCGGGGGAGAAGCGCTGATCCCGGATGCGCAAACCGCCGCGCAGCAGTGGGTGGAATCGGCTATCTTGCACCGGGTGCTCCATGGAGCGCGAGCACATTGGCAGCCGAGCAGTCGATCCGGATTCCTCTTGTCCGTCAAAGCGGCAAGTCCTTCGGTTAGGGGACTTCGCCTTGCTGTTCCCCTCGCTGATGTTCCAGCCTTCGGTGCAGCATTGGCCATGCGCCGAGGCGCTGATCTCGTCCGCCCGCCGTCGGACGAGATCTCGATCCGCTGCAAAGCAGGCAGCACACTGCTCTTGACCGCCGAAGGCGCGTCAGCACGCGAGAGCGCCGTCGCATTGCAGTGCTCCTGGAAGGACCTGCGTGCCTCCGTCGCCACGGACCCGTACGTCTCGGCGCCATCAGGCCTCGTTCTCCGATTTCATGCCAACAAAGCCGTGCAACTACCTGATGAAGGACGAGCCATCCTAAGCAGCCTGCTGCGCAGAATCGCGCTGTTCACCGATCCTGCCGCACTCGACTGGCTGTTTGCCTGGCACGACTGGCTTGTGCGCGATCGCTTGGGCGACGGGCCATCGCCGCCCGCACGACTGCTCTTCGAGTTGTCGGACCGGTCCTACGGTTTGCGGCCCGCGCTGCTGCACGCGTTTGGCATCGGCACACAGACTCCTCGGCCAAGCGGCGCGATGATCCCGCGCTCGGGCAACAGGGCACGTCCGACTAGTGCCCATGAAATATTGG
>Ga0307515_10006203_pt1 | contig 24011 bp, 37 predicted proteins | sample 17_EM_MG_FD_194513 | JGI IMG/M metagenome (GOLD analysis project Ga0307515, IMG submission 194513) | Populus trichocarpa ectomycorrhiza microbial communities from riparian zone in the Pacific Northwest, United States - 17_EM | ecosystem: Host-associated > Plants > Roots > Unclassified | place... | reverse complement strand
GAGCCGCACTAATGCCACAGAGCCGCACTAATGTCACAGAGCCGCACCTAATGTGACAGAGCCGCACCTTAACATGACCATAGTCGTCCACCTACAGATAGTCTCAATGTCATCCACTAAATCTCCCATCTCGTCAGGGCGGACAAATGCAGGAACACGCACTTCATCAACAGTGCAAAGAAGCTGGAGGAACTCCTTGAATTCCCGAATGATTCGAGCCTGGCGAGTCGGTGAAATTGAATTCCAATGTCGCTTCGCTGGATTTGTCATATATAAAAGGTTGGAATTGAGAGGTTAGCTCGCAGTGAATCAAAATGGAGTTTGACAGGCAATGGGATGAATTCGAAGGAAAAAGAGGTGCGCCAATAGGAAAGGAGAAAAGCCCGATGTGGAGCGCAGGGTGCGCAAGGGGAGTGCTGATGTCGATGGAGTAGTGCGGAATGATATCGAGGAGCGCATATCCAGCAGAGCAGCCATCCATGCTGAGCATCACCGAGAGGGGAGGGAGGTAAGGTGTGCAGAATGAAATAGAGGTGCTCCTGATTGAGGTCGGAGAGGGGATTGAGGAGCGCTGAATAAACTATCGAAGTGTCAATCCAGACTGAGGAGCGCCGAGGGGGATTGAGGAGTCTCTATTCTTGCGGAGGAGCACCAATCGGGGAGGGGGGGGGGTTTGAAGCAGCCCACCATGCGCAATTGATGAGTAGTGCAGTGGCTTCTGCAGTTATCAATCTTATCACCGTGGAAGGGCAAAATTTACCTTGATAATCATCTTGAGAAAACATAACCGTAACCATCTTTCCAGTGGCATACTCAGACACCGCACAATGAATAGCTGCGGCCACCACCGCTAACGTCTGCAGAGAGAGAGGTTGAGAGAACTGCGATGTGGTCGGTTGTCGCCCCAGGCTATTGGCGGTGAAGAAAAACTGATTGTAGATTGTGCCAAGGACTTCCATCCGGGTGAACCAGGACTTCTTATCATTCATAACCATCGAGAGATAAGCATCGTCAAATAGGAGCTCCCTAACTTGGATTTGAAGCTCAGTCTCTGATCCTAAATCCAACCAGCAACTACGGACAATTGTTCTGTGAGCTCCATCTGCCAAACGCCCTCGAATGGTAGTAATCTTTAGTTTCAACTATGTATATTTCTGGGATTATCAACATAAGTCCAATCGAGGAGCAGAAAACACAATAAACACTTACAGCTTCTCGGGTTTGTGGATCAATTTTAAGAGATAGACCACCAGGCAATTGACACACAGATGGTGTACCAACAGGAGCACCTGTTAATGCCAGCTGACGATCCTGGGCTTCAATCGTGAGTGTCCAAGCTTTGTCAACCATCGAGTACTCCTCATTGGAAATGATTGGCCAGGGAGTCTTTGTGAATACGATTGCTTCCATGAACCGTTTTGCAACCTGAAATGTCGCCTTTTGGTGTTGAGGAACGTTGTAATCTCCACCAGCCGTTGGTTGAGGAACATTCTGGTCTCCATGAGCCTTGGGATGTGGGAGGGCCTGGGCGGGTATATCATCAGACTCGCGTAATATGTTGATGGTTGACTATTATCTTTCGAGCAATGGTGGTGCTATGGCTCCGGCCGGATGTCGCAGATTGGAAAGTGAAGTGCGTGCAATGTCAGTATCTGCACGACTCTGTTTCATTGGCAGTGGGACCCTTGTAGTTCGTATTATCTTATCACGGCGCGCCTGGTCTAGATGTGGGACCTCCGGCTGATCGTCCAAATCATCTTCTTCAATATCGGATGACAAGGTGCACTCCCCAGGGGCTTCACTTTCGTCCTCGCTGATCTCCTGATCGGAATCGTCATCATCCTGCTTCATAAGAAAGAGTATAGGGCCGACACTAGCAATCTCCAACACTATACTCGAAGGCTGGGTTGTAAGTTGAAACATTTCATTGGCAATGAAGATTGGCTGTCTGCTTTAATGACCGTGCAAGTGCTCTCTCAAGGTGGGCGTCTTGATACTTCTGTGAATTGTGATTCCTCACCTGGCTGGCTGTAGGTTCCATGTCTGATGATGATGAAGTTGGAGAATATAGACCGAAGTATATAAGGGTAAATATAGTATGATGCTTAGTAGACTAAGGGGAAAATAGGGCAACAAAGTAACACTCCGTCGAGGAGGATGCAATTCGAGGCATACCTGGAAAAAGTCACGCTCGGCCCAGGAGGATGCAATCTGAGACGTTCCTGTAAAGAGTCCGGAAGACATGTTGGCGGTTCATATTCATATTGTCAATGCTAGTTCTTTGTTGTGACTGAGGAAGCGTCTGGTGCACCGGATTAGATGGAGTCTTCATGCCCCTAATTCCGCAATATTAGCAGTTGTATCCAAGTACGCTAGTGATGCAAGAATTGGAGCTTGGTTTAAGCCAACATACCTAGAATTGAACAAGATGCACCTGAAGATCTCGACACACCTGAAGAACTCAAGACATTAACAAGGTTGTATCAATAACTAAATCTCATGGCTGGACATATGAAATACTGAGAAATGGATTGATTATGATCCGCCCCTGCATGTGACTCCGCCAAAGGTACTTGATTGCGCCTCTAGTTCAAGCATATCAGCGGTGACGGAATGGCACAGAATTGTTGGTGTGTTGAAGAATGTTGCAAGACCTCGACAGAGGATAGAGTTGGGACCTTGCTGAGTGGCATCACTCGAAGTTACATGGGTTCAAACTGAGTTTGTTGCTGATAGTGGATAAATCTGAATCTCCGAATGCGGTATACCAGTCGGATGGACACCCTATTTTCACGATATTCTGTTGTTTTTGGATTCTTCAGCAAAGTTAGCGGTCAATTAGGCAATGCCGTGTGCCGAACTTCACTTTCAGCGGTCCGAGTCCGCTGGATTCACAATCTGTATGCAGTCTGTGTAATAAGAATAGGGAGAATTTGGGTTTACAAAGGAGAGATTCAATATAGAGAAAGAACGGTAACAGTACGATGAAGATTCAGGGGTGATCAAATCTATTCCAGTTGTCGTCGATGGCAAGATTGCTAGCGAATGGGTCATGAATAGTCACTCACATGAAGATGTTGCATATAATAACTTGTATACACCGCATCATTAATCCCAAACTCAGTATAAGTCTCAATGCTACAATGTTGACATAACATAAATATTAAGGTCCAAAGCAGTGCATAGGAACAATATGAATGCGTCATGAGGCATCATCTGAAAGCAGAAAGATGAATAACAGCGTGCAGTCCCAGCCAATTGAGGTTCACCAAGCATTGAATTGGCATGCGGGATTCAATCTAATGCAAAGGCTGGGATTGCAGGCTCGCATTACTTTGACAGTCACTTGTACTCTTAGAAACTGCCTTATCTTAACTCGAACTTTCAGTATGATATGTTCTGCATGCACTCTGGGGATTGGAAGCTGGAGGAAATCGGATATCATCGGGTTATGACTCGTCACAAACATCAGCTGGGAGCTAGCCGGTCACTGATTGAGCCGCTGAACAGAGACTGGTATTCAGAATCTATCTCTTCAAGCTCTCTTGATGGAACTCGGTTCACATGATCGATTTTCAGATATGGGATTTTGGCGGCCCAAACATACAACTTCGTCAAAATGTAGCTAAGTCTGCATTAGAAGCATTGTGCATTCAAGCCTGATGAAGGAAGTGTGGTATACAGGTGAGCGGGAGTTGCCGGTCATCGGAAGAGTCGCTGAGCAGAAGCTGTCTCTTGGGATCAGCTCTCTCAAGCTGCAGCTCGATTTTGGAGCTTGAACGACAGAAGCAATTTTCGGATCTTGGAAACGTATAGGTCTGAACATATGTCTTAGTCAAAATCCAGTTAAGTGGGGTTACTTATCCCCTAGATCCGTGCATCTATGGTATGTGTGTGGTGGACACATTCCTCCAATGGATGGGTTGACATGGAGCATGACAGTTTTGGCATTTTAGCAGCGACCTTCACATACCGATCAAGAATAGATTCAGACAATGGCTGGGGTCGAGTGGGATGAACCACCCCTGCACCTAAATGATCAGTGTCTGAAAGATGGACACTCTGTGTATGCTGGCAGGCACAGATTCAACGCATTCAAGAAGGAACAAAATATGCTTGGAATGCAGCCAAATGAATCACTCTAGGGTAATACGAAGTGGGTATACACGGTTCAGAGGTGTGCCTGGAGTGGGATCGCATGTGAATAATGAGAGGCAGCTAGTCGAAATGAGCTGTTGAATTCAATACGGGCGTGGTGTCAAATCTGAGGTGTGCCTGAATTTCATTACTGAGTGAAGAAAACCCGGAAGGAATTTTTGCGTAGGCCTGGAATACGCAAGCTGTGTCTCAGGATACGATCCATCAACTTGATATCGCTTAGACCGTGTTGCTATCCCTGAATTATTAGAGATATACTGTGCTGGATCTGTCTCAGGAAAATCAAGAAGTTGATAGCATTGCTCTTTTGCAATTGACTGTAAATGCTGCATCATTGTTGATTCAGGGAATATCCTGACTTCTCTCGCAATTTTAGTGTCTGGTGCGCCTGAAATGGACAAGTAACATACAATTTGAATCACACATGGAGGTTCAGGCGCACCTCAAAATTCTAATCCCGTGCGCGGATGTAGGGACCACAATTCCACAGAGACAATATTCAATGAGCAGTGTCTGCAGCTTCGACAGATTCTGACAACGAGAAATATACCGCACCGCGGTATGTGACCTAGTCGACCATCACACCGGCGCACCAGCTTTTCATTACATATCGGATTATCCAAATGACGCTACGGTTCAGCTTACCAGATATCTGTTAATCATTGACTTCATCTCATATTCATTACAATAATCAACTAACATGAAAAGCAATCGCACTCAAACCAATACTCCTGGACTCCTCCCCTGTCACGGCCCGAGTCACGAGTGAGGGGTATGGATGGTACTCAGGAATGGTATCGAAGGTGCAGAAGGAATTAGTATTACGGACAGGCGGAGATGCTGATAGACGCGGGAATGGTGTGGGGACGTTGTGAGATGGTGGCGGTATAATATGTCTAGTTAAGGACGTGGTCTGTGGTATTGCGACGTCGGGCGATGTGGTGTGGTTGTGTTGATATAGAGTTGTATTGGTGGTGTGTAAGATCATGAGAGAATATTTGGATGGTACATCGGAGCATAGGGAATGGTTCGAGGGTGACAGACAAAGTGTGTATAAAGAGAGGTTGTTCGATGTTGGAGGACTTCCTTGTCTTCTCTCTTTACTCGTTCTGTTGTATAGCAATGCAAGTACAACTTGGGAACTGCTCTGACTCTTGTCTTGTGATGATATCCTCGATACAAATTTCAAAGCATCTCGTCCCGATTCCGATATCACATTATTGTTACCAATTTCACCTATGCCCGACCCCGCCCGTTACATCCCCAGCGCCTTATTCTCCATACCATTTGCCAATTTTGCATCAGTTTGTGAGATTCTGTCGGTTGAATGTTCAAAGAGGCATACCTTGATTACACTGCCCTGATAATTGTCATTCATCCTCACAATCTGACGGCACGAAGTCACCATGCTCCGTAAGCTGCTTGGTTTGGTCCTGGTGACACTCCAGATTGTGGTATATCATCGAAGTCGTGATGTTCGGTCGGGTCATCAGGCCATGCAAGACTCTCCTTTGAGCCACTCCAGGGAGCTGGTGGAGATCACTCTGTCTATTATCATAACCACCAGGTCCAGTGTTCAATAGCCAGGTGTGTGGAACTCTGGTTTGCCCCAGTCGGACAACCCATGCAAAGGCCTGGCGCTGCTCATTCAATACCCAGAACTGCCGAGTTATTACCGCATAGTTTGTTGCTGTGAGATTTGGGTCCGTCCCACCCACTTTGGGTGTAGTTACGAAACAGAGGGATTTGGCGAATCTTGGAATTTGAGCTGCATTTCTGTGCGCTCATCGTTGCCGATTTCCGCATACATGTAGAAAATATCCAAATGATCCGCAAAAAACTTTGTATGCCACCACCTCAAATGACAAACTTCGCCAGGAAGGGGACAAAATAGCACTGCCTTGTGAGGAGAAGGAGCACGAGGCAAGGCGCTTTTATATCTTTCAGGTTTGTGCAGGAGCGCTGCATTTGATGCTTCATCTTCGTCAGGTTAGGGATACTCCGCCTGTGCATTGACAAGGAGTGGCAGAAATGTGTTTCTCAGCCATCGGGAAATCGGAGAATCCACCCGAGTATTGAGTGGCCATTAATTTCACCATTGTCCAGAGACATCATTCGGATCTTCGGTGTCTCTCAATCCCAATGAGAAACATGCCAGCTGCAATCTATCTACCCTCCACACTCCTGAAGCACCTTGTGAAGTGTATCTTTCCACCAAGGTCTTGAGTTTAGCTTGCTCTTACTCATTCCATTCGAGATCAACATGGTGTGCACTCTCCTTCGGTATCCGAATTAGTAGTTTCCCATCCACCACTATCATTTCTGAACACCTCCTTTTTGTCCAGGGCTTTGCAATTTAGATCATCCGGTGTGCCGCATCCTGTTGAGCGTCCTGGTCTTCAGTCCGGATGTCATGCATCAAACTCCCCACTGCGGAATGCAGTGCCTTGGTGCTGTGCTTTCCAATCACAGTCTCATCGTCTGGATCTTCAGGTGCACCTGAAACCAGCGCCAACATCCGGAAACACCAGTCATAGAGTGAATGAAATCCCGTCGTTGCAGTGACTTGAAGATTGAATCCATTTCTCGCATTCATCGAAATTCGCCAGCCCAGTCTGTTTTGCGTCTTGTACCGATGAGACTCATTAACAATCCCAAAACTCCATGAACAGTGTAAGAGTTGGTCATTGCTTGATGGTTTCGCTCTCGATGTTGAGGTATCATACAACTCAAGGTGGATGTTCAATCGGTTTTCCGGCTCGTCATTACTGGTGTTCAGATCCTCATGGGTGAGATTCACATTTTCCGGATTCAACAAGTTAATGAGGTTGAAATCGGTACCATATGTCATCTGGTCGAAGACACTATTGAACCGCGCTGCAACTCTGCGCATTGTTACCACCACGATTGGTTCAAAGGCTGAGGTTAGCACTGGATGGCCCTGCAGTGGAGTTAACTGGATCTCTGAAAGGCGGCGGGGCACTGAATTGTGTCTCCGCAATGGATACCACTCCCTTTTGTCGCTGATAATCCCAGGAATGTTGTTCTGTGCCAGATTAACCCAATCTTCCAGGGTATTCCCCCAAAAAATCAACAGCGGTAACCCCATTACCAACTTCTCAGTCAGCAATTTGCAGATCATTGGTGCTGCCACCGAAGTGAAAGTCTTTCGAAGACCCATTTCGTCTGCCACCAGTGCTCCTGGTATATCAGTATCCCAGACCCACCTCCTCACAATGAACCAAATGGCCCAAACCTGGTGTGCCAGAAACTGTGTTCCAGGCAGGCCTGGAATTGAATACTTCTACCCTGGAACAGGGTCATCTATTGATTGGCGAATCAGATGGGCATTCAGCAGCCTGACTGCCTCATCAAGAAACTCGTGTTCAAATTGGTTGTTGATTGTGTTGAGAACAGTATTCAGTACTGAACTGGTATTATCTGGATCCAGGTCGTCCTCGAAATCCTCCACTTGCGCCTGAACCTCTCTTGCACCTTGGCTGGTCTTGTTTTCATCCTCAATTATCTCTTTCAGTTGCTCTGAGGCAAGTTGGGTTGATAGGCTCATGCTCCAGCGCTCCTGAAATTCATCATGATGTTAGGTATTTCACAGACAACCATTTGCACCCAATAAATATGTGGAATAAATTCAATCAATGCTATTCACTCAATCAGAACATACATTAATACTACTGTCAGTCTCTTTCCCACCTGCCTCCTCATCCACCACTCTTTCATTTCCATTGGATTCCCCCGAAGTCCAAAAATACTGATTCTCCGTGGGGAATAACTAACAGTAACTAGGCTAGCAGGATTACATTCACCGGTCTGATTATGTGCTCCGCACTATTCTGTATTATTGCTGCATTCATTTCTAACAACAATAGTTTCACATTGTGTCCCAGTTTCAACTTGAAGGCATTTGAAAGGGAACTGTTGTATGAAATCTGACCATATGGAGGGTCATTCATGATTTGCCCCAGTGCGTATGATCCAAGATACTCTTCGTCCAAATCTTCCTCCATCAAGTTGCATTTCAATATCGCGGTCAGACAGTATGGTTCTTTCAGGCCACAATCATGTTCAATGAAATCAATCAACTCCTCCCCGTGCCTCACATCTGTGTACAAAGCTTGGAGTTGCATGCTGGATTTCAGGTCTTTGTTTCCATTCGGCTCTCGACGAATCACAACCATGAAAGTTGTATTTGGCAACTCTGGGAGGTTACATGTCACATTTTGGCCTGGGTGTTCTCCCACATCCGTCGCCGGTCGCTTGTTGCCCCACCTTCACTTCTTCGTCGACACCCGAACCTCGCTTGCACAGTTCATCAAAAACATCTCAACCCACTGTTGCCGAATCCATTCGGCATTATCGAAAATATCCAACTGCAGCCAGGTCTTGCAAGTCTCCAAAACATCTGCAACCACCATCTCCCAGTGGTGGGGTCCATCTCGCTGATGTTCCAGACGGTTCTGTCCCTGGATGATAGACCGATGCTTCTTCTCGAGAAACCCAGGCACCCATACTTTCTTCCATTTGTTGAAGGCACTGAAGTTGGGCTGCCCCATCGTGTTGGCAACATGCTTCAAGGAGAATTCTGTTCGCTTCAAGCTGGTTGAGGTTGTGCCGTCGGCCCCACCCAAGTCCGACGAATTGTCGCTCTCATAATCTGGGCAGTATTCATCACATGAACACTCTGGTAATGAAGGGAAATTGGCAATCCCTGCAACATCAGTCCTCTGCGGGTCCACAACCGGCAGAAATTGTTGCATTGGGAGGCTAATGGGGCGTCTCCCAGGTGCGCCGGGAAGTTGTCCTAATGCAGTGGTGGAGCAAGATGCCGGCCAAATGACTGGATTGTTTCGAGGCGGTGCTGGAGGCACGGAAGGTTTGCCTGGACATTGCAGCCCAGGTCCTGTGGATTACTGAGGGGGGAACATTTGAGGTGCACCATAACCTCCTAGGGGGAAATCATATGCTTGCCATGATAACCCATAACTTGGATATCCTTTGGCTGCACCAGTGCTTGGTTGTGAGCTTGGTGTCATGTTGAATGGGGCATGGTGGTTGAACTGGGGAGCGCCTGAAGATGGTGGCTGCGAAGGCGGGTAACAATACCCCTGTGGAGGCTGAAATTGATCTGTGGGTTGCCCGAATTGAGTGCCTTTGCTCGGTGTATTTCCACCATTATTATCAGATGCTCCAACATTGTCCTCTGGGCGTTGTTATGAGCCAAACAGCGCACCAGTTAAAGCCATATTGGTTGTCTTCAGCGGAGATCCGTTCGTCGACATTGTATGTGAACATGCAGACGGTAGTACACAAAGAATCAATTCAATTGGTGATTACGCATGCAGCGGGGTAGAGTTGAGAATTTTGAAGGTAGCAGTGATCTTCGGCGGAATGAAGGCCCCTTATATCCATCACTGTCACCGACTGGTGTTGCACTGCACCGTTGATCCCATGAAACCCGGCTGAGAAAAACCAATCATAGTCACACGCATCCCGCCTTTCTTTGTTATATGCTCGAATTCATATCGGAGGATCTTGGATAGAAGCTCACCTTTGGTTGGTTTATGACAGGAAAGGTCATAGAAGGGATTCGACATGATATCTCCTGGAACCCAACAAGAACTATATCCGGTTGGAAGATCAGCACGAGTAGGCATTTTACATTCGAAATGTGTGTGTCCAACCTGCACTTCATCCAACAGGAGGCCTTGTTAGTCGAGCAGCACAGTGATTGCTTCCATTTGAGCTCCTTGTGTAAACATCGTTGTCTCCTCAGGATCCACCCACCAGTCAAGGATCATTACTGAAGACAACATCCTACCAGCTATCACTATCAAGTTCTCCATGATCATTGAGCGGGCATACAGCCAGGTAGGAAACTTACCTATTTCATTGTATTAAGCTAATGTTATCCGCTGCTTGAGGCTTGAGCATAGACATATTCTGCACAATGTCGCAATGACGTAGAAGATTATAAGGCTGATCGTAGTTGTAGCACCTGATGAACGGTATTGAAAGTCGATCGCGGTGATGACAAAACAAACTTTCTCTGCTGACGATTTTCAGTACATAATGTGCATCATTGTTTTGTGGGATTTAAAAGATATTATCCTAGTTTGTGAAGAAAACTGATCGTGAGGTGACTTTGTTTTACCCCTCCTCTACATGTGGTGGGGTGAGATGCGGCTTTGAAAGTGGTACGCTAACCTGAGTTAGGTTGCTTTCAAACAAATATCCTTGAGGCTTAAATCCAGCAACAAACCATACCAGTTGAAGCATCATCCAGATTCGTCAGAACACTCAGCATTGCTCAAAGATGGTCAACACTCGCTGGAATCATATTACATGCTGTGTCTGCAAAAAGACATTATGCAACAAGAACCGACTGGAAGCTCACTATCAACAATATCATTCAATATCGATGAATGAACAGCTATTTCCCAATCGGATTCTGCCACCTACCGGCCTCCCTCACCCTGAGCCTTCATAGTCCAACTACAGTAGGTGCACCTGAATGGCCATCGACAAGGTGTCAATCAATGATCTACTCATAGACAACATACCTGGTGCACCACCTCCTGAAGATACTCCCAATGAAGAACCTATAGACCCTCAGCAGCCTGATCTCACATGTACCCCTGATCCAACAAAGACTAAGGCTCATAGGCAGGTAATTGGAGTGGAAAATGCGGGGGGGAATGCGTATGGCAAAGCAACTGGATGGCACAACAAGCATCGAAAGTACTCAGAGCAATGGAATCCATGGCATCCCTTTCCGTCTGCACATGACTTTAAGCAGGCTCAATCAGTTGGCCAGCAAACAAAAACTTTGATAGATCAACATCTCAGTCGTGGACTGGATAACTACAAAATCGAATCATTCCAATGGCCGGATGCTCTGAGAATGCTCCGCTCTGAACTCGAGTTCGGGCTCGGCGATGATAGTTGGATTGAAGATAACCCACATATCTTTGGAATATTATACTAGAGGGATATTTTCAAATGTATCCAGTTCCTCCTAGCACATCTCCCATTTCAGGGACACCTCGATTTTGAACTGCTGGGCGTGGCTGACACTTTGGGTCGTCGAAGTTACAGTGTGATGAACATGGGTGACGTGTGGTGGGATGCACAGGATCAACTTCCTGCCGGAGTGACGGTTGTGCCAGTCATATGTGCATCCGACAAGACTCACTTGACCAGGTTTTCGGGCGATCAGCATGCCAGGCCACTGTATGTCACAATGGTTAATATTCGAAAACATATGGGCCCTACTCATAAATAGCATGCCTTGATTCTCATCGGACTGATCCCATGTGCCCCGAAAATTGCCAAAAACATTGACAAAGCATGGCATTCCACAGTTGGAACTTTGCTGTCTCAACTTAGGCAGCTTGACATCACTGGCCCTGGCTTGAAATGGGGTTGTGCAGATGGATTCCAGACACGATGGTACCCTGTGTTGGTTCCCCAGGTCGGGGATCATCCGGACCAAGTGATGGTCGGTCAGGTCTCACATGGCTCATGCCTGATGTGTGAAATTCCTGAAGTTGTGCCGATGGGGCATTCAACTTTTCGACCACTCGATAACTCAAGAGACCAGTATATGTACTCGCAGCAGCCGGAGGACAATATTATTGATGTTCTTCACACTCTAGGTGTCCGCCCAATCCGCAACCAGTTCTGGCAATACCCTCTCTGCAATGTCTATCGCCTTTGGCAGCCTGATGAATTGGAACAGCTGCTCCTGGGTTTTGTTAGAGACTTATTGCACTGGCTGCTCAAAGACCTGAAAGCTAGAAATGTCAAGGATCGATTTGACAATCGATTCACATTGGTGCCGAAATATCCCAGCCTCCAGCACTTCCCTAAATCATTCGACTCAGTTAAAAGTGGCACCTGGCAAGGTAGAGAGATCCGTGGAATGATTAGAACACTGGCAGTGACTTGCGCTCCAATTCTTGTCTGCCCCAAGACGGACAGGAAAACTGTGGCAGAACCAGCCTCCGATGAAATGGTGATTGGAGCATTGCGGGCATTACGTGAATTCTCTCTACTTGTCTGCCAACAAAATCACTCAGATCTATCGCTCAAAGCACTGTATTTTTCAACAACAGAAAATGTCGAGGTCTGCGAAGGCCAAAGTGGATGACCTGTTGGCAATGGAATCCCATCAGTTACGTGAACATAACATTCATATGATTCGTACAGCAATGCAGGACCTTGTCTATGCGGCTGAAATGGTTTCCCCTACAAAACGCAGGCAATTTCAGGTGCGCCTGAATAGAGCCCGACAAGCGGTAACCACTTGGTCAGATGCTGATCATCAGAAGGCAAGTGAGCTATTGGAGTGCGAAATTCATCAAGTGACACCGGTTGAACGCAAGCTTTTCAATAAATCATTCCAACATCGTGATCGACAACTATTGCAGGAAGTCGGGACATTCCCAGAAGCATATTCACCGAACAACTTGCCATAAGGAAAGCTGCTGTCGAAGACGCAGCATATGTGGTGGTAACCATGACCACCGACAAGGGACTGCAATTTCAGATCCGCCGATCCCTCGCTGAGACAGAAGTCATGACCTGGAGCTTGGCTGATTTGGAGCGCGTCACTAACTAGCTGGAGAGTGAGTTTTGTGGCGTCACCTCGAATGACCAGAAGAGGTTCAAAAAGGAATTCTCCATCCGCTTGATCCAGGTCGAAGCTCAGTGGGAAACAATTGGCATTAAGGCGCTCCAGAGAACCATTGAACAACGCATAATGCATTTCAGATATCCAACGATGCATCTTGTGAGCCATGTAACAGAGTCAATCCAGCGAATGGGTTCTGGTGAAAATTTCACCACCGATATTTCTGAACGGCTACATATCGCCAACGTCAAAGAGGTATATCAATCTAGCAACAAAGTCAATTACATTCGACAGATGCTCAAGCACAATGACCGGTGCACCGGGCTTGACTGCATGGAGGAGACACTGTCATATCTTGCACTCGAAGGCTGGTATGATATTAACCCTGCAGAGGTTGGCATCCTGCTGGCCGCTACTGATAAATGGCAAACTACATGCAGAGCCCATCCGTTACGTCTCAAAACAATTCGGAACAAGGCCATTATGCTCCCTGTATCACACCATATATATCGTTTGAGAGAAACGCATGTCCGCGGAGTGAGCAGAAGTATCAAATTAACCTCTCTCAGAGATGGATCAGAAGTTGTCGGAATTCCCAACTTTGGACAGCAATTCGGCATGCAAATTGAAGATGACTGGGGACACTAAGATAGTGGACTCATGCTCGGATACGATCAGACTGTACTAATTGACAGTATTTTCATTAAACTCCAGAATGGGCTGTTGTATTACTGTCAACCATTTCACTGCCCTACAGCTGTTGAGCATCTGGGACTTGATTGCAACGTAGAATATACCAATGCCAACCGAGGGATCATGCCTGAAGCTCATAACATCTGGGTCCGGTATATGCAAAGTCAAGACAATGACCTCAATAACACCATCCAAGGACGAATTACTTCGTTTCCTGCATTATACTTCAGCTGGACTCCACCGAATCACATCCTGCAATTTCAGGAGTGGCTGCCCGCCGGCAAAGCAATGTCAACCTGTTCCAAGAGGTGCCAGAAGACTCAGCAATGTGTATTACGTCCTTGAGTTCAAGAATACGCGGTAGTGATTCCAACAAAGTTCAAAGATCTTCATGGTTGGGCTGATTGTGTCAACAGGTTCATCCGGGTTGTCAAATAGACAAATCAGATGCATATTGTACCTGTTGGAGCAATAGTTGGACTGGCACATTTGGTGCGGGAGAATGCTGCTGTGGGCGGCATTGATAGCATATGGCTTGTAAATAATCATGTTTATTTAGATACCTACTGGACTGTATATTAATTACATTAGAATGACTGATTCAGGTGTGTAGCTGTGGGATAAGTTTATCAAATTGTACTATTCGATATAGACATTACATATAATCACTGTCCCAGAGAGTCTGGCATCCAGGTGCACCAGAACTGCCTTGGAGACAAGTGTCGTAGTTCCAACAACTCCGAAATTTCACCAACTCAAAGGCATGATTTTATAGCATTCTGAAGATGACTTCATACTCTGTAGAATATTCTTGTATTCTGTTCGGCTACTTCAGAACCATTGAGGATCACCTGACACTACTCTCAGAGCACCTGAGAAGCACAGCATTTTTCATTCAGCCTGTTCAGGAGCTTCTGGGAGCTTCTGGAAGAATCGGTGTTGCTGTTTGGAATAGCTGAGTCGTGGAGTTATGACTTCCGAACCATTGTACCTTTTGCTCATGTAATACCTGATCTTCTGGCAATGCCATACCGTCTGTCAAAGTGTCATCTCATCATGCACATGATCAATGGCAATTCATTATGTCATTACCCATCATCATTGCAGAGGAATAGTGTTAGATACCACACCGAGGTACCATGAGTGCCCCAGTCTTATGTGGAGCAGTTGTTGCTGAGTTCATCATAGTATATCAATGCCGCTAATCTTGTACTGGAATGGACCTGTTGGCTGGAGATGCATTTGCAACCTGTCAGTTTTACTTCTCTGATAAGAACCAGGTTACTATGAACCTGATGAATGGATATCTGAAGAATGACTGGGCGCTGTGGAATAAGGAACTAAAAGATGTCTTCAACAATGCTGGGAGCAAAGTTTACATGTATATGAGATCGTGCTTCAAGTCACTCTGCAAGGACCAGCTGGACTGTGGGAATATTTCCTTGAAAGCCGGTATTGTTTCACCAATGATGACATCAGCCACACCATGATTGACAAGGGAGCCTAGGCTGAGTAGTGACAGGTTGAAATGTTGCTCAGAGCCCTCCCAAGAGATTTGAGGGCAAAAGCAGTTGTGAAACTTTAACCTGACCCCAGAGACCCTTTGATATTGAGATATGACAAACTCCAATGGCATGTCTGTGACAAATGTGTGATAGCCAACACCCTTGCGCACCTTTACATCTCAGTAGCACATATGGTGCCGGGAGTTTCCCCTTTCACAGTCCCACCAGTAGTTTCAGTCCCACAAATGCCGGTAGTGGTGAACCTTACAGCAATCCCTAATAATAGAATGCAAGCACTAGCAAATACAATGCAGTGCATTCTGATCTATAATATTGGATGTATAATTGACACGAAAATAATCATTACAATGAAGACCTTCAAGGACTGGACCATCTAGAGCAGAACAGCTAATAAGCCCTGGTATCAAGACTACAAGGTTGCCTGGGGGCATGTCATCCAAGCTTACTATCTAGCACTGGGTACACTGATGAGCTTCACACCTGATGATGCACCGCCAGAACGCAGATACCACTTAACAGCACCCAATGACCAACCGGATCCATGGCAAGGGTTAGGACCCTGTATCTGTTGTGACAAGTCATGTTACGTCAGTACATTCAGTCCTAATGTGCACACTGACCACTATAAGAGTATGGTCTATCTCAATGCATGTCTAGGACTAACCTTTCGCCCATACAAATGGAGAGAAGGGGATATCAGGATATTGACCAGCTAGGCAATGTTTGTCGATCCAGATGTATGCCTGGGAAGTATCTCAGCATGGACAGCAAGGTGGGACAGTAGCCACCATGGCTGTACTACACCCACCTCAGACATAGCACATTGCAAGATCTCGGCTGTTTCAGAGAGGCAGTGCTTGTTTGTTTGTAATCATATTGCATTCGGCCGCTGGCAGCCATGCCATATCCCATACATATTTCCTCCCCGCTTCTTCTGTAACATAAAGAAACAAAGCACAGTCGCAAGTCCTCTTCCCCTCTAACAAACGAAACCCCCAAAAAACGTCAACTTTTACACCCCCCATCACTTGACTCCTCATGATCTGAGTTCTACGCCTCCTCCACCACTCCGCTAATTCTGCCGACATCTGTACAGGATAAAAAATCCATCAACGCCTGCAAAGATTTTTCTTCTGCAAAAACGAGAGACATTGGCAATGAAATCTTTTGCTTCTTCAAAACTTTTTAAACCCCCTCATACCCATCCTCCCCCTCTTGCCCATCGACCGAAAGCCTTTTTTGTTCTCGTTTCCATCTCTTGCACCACTTGAACAGGTGGTCTCTTGTTTGATATTCATGCCCACACCAGCAGCATTTCATGTCTCTTCTTTTTCCGATCCGCAATAGGTATTTCGCTATCAGTGCATGTCCTGACTCAAGCTGATAAAACCTCGCTGCAATCGTTTTTTTGGCTCCCATCACTGCACAATTACCTCCCCTCTTCACCAAATCATACTGGTAACTGTGCTTTGACGTCTTCCCCATCTTTTTTATTTCTTCTTTACTTTCTTCCCATTTCACCTCGGTCAACCTTCGGCTAACATGGGAGAGAGAAACATAATCTGAAAACAGTAGCGGATTTTGCGTCTCGGTATAACATCCGCAATGCTTAAACGCCGCCTGTGTTGCTTGTTGATCTGCTTCTTCATTGCCTTCTATCCCTGTATGAGCAGGTACCCATCGGTACTCTACCCGGATATTGTTTCTGGCTTGTGCATCAGTCCAGTTCATCGTTTGTAATGCAGGCACCTGTCCGGGTCCTGGTTCGTCCGATTGTATTCGTCTTAAAGTTGCTTGAGAATCCGTGAAAACAGTGACCCTAGTAACCTCTTTTTTTCCTGCCATCTCATCCGCAATCTTCATCGCTTCCGACATCGCATACATTTCCGCATCAAACGCTTCCTTCTGTCGGCCTAAGTGTGTCCTCCTCTTATTCCACCTTCCTTCCTCTTGCCATACCACGGCACACCCAACCCACTCATCTTCTTTTCTCGATCCATCAGTCCAATGAACAAGTCCCTCCCTTTCTAACTTCGCCGCTTTCAACGCTTGTTGCTCATCCTGAATTATCACTTCGCCTTCAAGGCATCTTTTTTCCGTTGGTAATGTCATCCTCTGATACCTCCTCCTTTCGAAAGGTTTATCCTCCGGGATCAACGCATCAATCCCCTCCACCCTCTGTAAGACATTCCTCCATACTTCTAACATTTTCCCTCCGCCTTGAGCGTCAGGCATCATCAGTTGACTCAACTTATACCGTCTAACTCGGTTATTCAGAAGATCCTTTGCCGGTCGTAAACCCGCATCATTCATCAACGCTCCTTGAGGTGTCGTCCTAAAGCATCTGGTCACCCTTCTTCCCTGTTCATTCAAGAACCTTTGCAATTCTTGAGCTCGATTTGCTTGTCCAGGCCACCACAATTCAGACCCATACAACGCTACTGCCTGAACCGCCACGACTTGAATTCTTCTGCATCCTTCCAAGCTTAATCCTTTCTTCACCATCAAGGATCTCACTCTATTTTGTGCTCTCCTTGCTTTCGCTAAGGTCTTTGTTGTATGATCATTCAGGGTAAGCATATCATCCAGCCATACCCCCAACCATCTTGTCGCTTCTTTATTGTACAGAACCTCCTGACTTCCTACCCTTATTCGGGCATTCATCTTCGGTTCCTTATTCTTTCTTCGTCGAGTAAACAACATTTCTTCCATTGTTTCAACGTCAAACTGACAGCCATTCTTTTTTGCCCAAATTGTTGTTTCCGCGGCGCGTCTTTGTAGTCGTTGTGTGCAATCCCCCACATCCTCGCCGTCCACCACGCATGCCACATCATCGACAAAAGATATACCCTCGCTTCACCACTCTTCTTCTTTATCTTCCCCTTGGTCGAACAACCCAGAAAGGTATATAACGAAAAGTACTGGCGATACTGGCGACCCCTGCGGAACTCCCGTTTCCACATCCATACTATCTCCTTTCTTTCCATCCATCGACATTATCACTTTTCTGTCTTCCATAAAGCTTTCCACCCACCTTACCAGGTCGGCTTCAAACCCCATTTCTTCCATTCTTTGTATCAAGTTCCCCTTTGCCACGTGTGGAAAGGCTCCCTTAACATCCATCAACAGCACTGCCGCGGTATTCCCCCTCCCCCACGCTTCTTCAACTCTCTTCATCAACCTTCCAACCGCATCTATTGCTGACCTTCTCTTTCTCCATCCAACCTGTCCATCATGAAGTAACCTCCTCCGCGCACACTCCTCTGCTATTGCGTTGGCTGCCACCTTCTCGACAACTTTTCCCAGACAATTTCACAAAATTATCACCCTATATGCCTTGGCAACTCCGTAATCTGGCTTATTCGGTTTCGGTATAAACACCCCCTTTGCTTCTTTCCAAGCTCGTGGGTGTATCCCTAACCTAAACGACACTTTAACAATATTAATGATTCTTTGAGAATCCGAATCCCATAATAACCTTATCACCTTAAACCCCAACCTATCCGGGCCGGGTGCCGTTTTAACTGACTGATTACACAGAGCCTCTTGGATGTCTTCATCAGTAATCTTTTTCCACATTTCTCCTCCCTTTTCTTGGGCCTGTCTCTCCACACCCTTCAAAGGTTTCGGAAATGCTTCTTCTTTTATCAACTCCGCTTTTTCCTCCCAGGATTCCACCACCTCCCCACTCCTCGATCTCAAAGCCTTTATCGTTTGTTGTCCGCCTGGCTTCATGTATCTCAAGGCCTGCCAAACTTGGTTGCTTGTGGCCGAAGTTAGAAACTTCCTCCACATCTCCGTTTTTGATTGTCGAATCATTGTTCTCAGGTTGCTTCGCTGCTTCTCAACTTGTTGCTGCGACACTTCCCCTCTCTTTCTGGCTCTCTTTATCCATCCCAAAATTTTTCTGTTTTCCGCGATTTCCACTGTCCACCACCTCTTTGATCTCGCGCAAACCTTAATCTTTTTGCAGCACCTAATAAGATGATTAACAAACTTCCGCTGTATCCACTCAGCTTCATTTTGTAAATCTTCCTCACCTCTATTCTCATCCAAAACGGGTCTCTTTGAGCTCTTGTCCTTCCATTCCTTTTGTGCTTTTTTATATTTTTCTTCCTCCTCCTTTGACTTGAGCCCATCGATATCCCATCCTGTAATCTTTCTTGACACTTTGGCTCCTTCCCCTTCACCCTATCTTAACTGGGCGCACACCATCGCGTGATCCGAGGTAGTTGCCAAATCTGTTGACGTTTCTAATCTATCAGCCATCGATGCTCTAGTGATAAAGAAGTTAATAAGTGATCCCGAAGTTTCGCCGTTTCTCATATTGGAATGAGTTTCTTCCCCATCTCTAACGTCGATCAAATCGTACTCATCCATTAGATTTTCCACAAAGTTTGCATCTCGTTTTGGTGGGCACTGTGGATCCCATCTATCACTGTGAGCATTCCAATCTCCTCACAAGAGGATCTTTTCCTGCTCCATACTCTCCCTCCATCTTACTGTCTGTGCCAGTCTGCCTTGACTTCTCACTCCCCCCTCTTGTCTCAGCTGATCATACACATTCACCAATCTCATTTTTCTACCCGATGGGTATTTCACATCAAACACCTGTATGTCTCCTTCTCCCCCCTTATCTACTTCCGGAAACTCCAGGTGTGTATCTCTTTGTACTGCGGTCATAGTTCGTCCTCCTCTGACCAACCTATATCCTGGGTGACTGATGTTGTATCCTTCTCTTTCCACATACGGTTCTTGCATCATCACAACATCAACCCCCCAAACAATTCCTTTCTCCAACGCCATCATAGTCGCATCGTACCCCCTCCCACAATTATGCATTATGCATTTCCCCATGACTTCACACGGGGTTCTTTGGTCCCTGCGTTGGATGATTCTCCTTACGTCTCTTGTGTCACATAAACTTGGACTTCCGGCTCCTTTTCGATCTGTTCTTCATTTTGAACTTTCTTCTCAGCTTCTGCAGTCGATGGTCCCCCATCCGCTGTCGTATCTGGCTTCTTTTGCTGATCGGTTGTAACATTTCGACGTTCCCCTTCTCTTTCCTTCCAGGTACGTCTTTCTTCTCTCGCCGTCTTAATTGCCTCCTGGTCCTCAACGCAACAATTGGCCTTCGCGATATGATTCCCCTTGCAGTTGACACACTTGTCGACATTATGGGTCCAGTTCTGTCCTGCATCAGCTTTGCAACCTACCACGTTGCACTTATGATCCTTCGTGAGATGCCTCCCCACACACAACATGCATGCTGGCATCTTCAAGGATCCACACTTTGCTTCAACATGTCCCCACCTGCTGCACACTCCACAAAGGAATCCGGTCCGGCATTCATGAACTTCTCCACATCATACTTCACTCCTGCCGCCCTCAGACCTCCCTTCTAAACTTTTCCGGCCATCTTACTACCCTGGACCGCATACACGACCGTTGATGCTTTTTTTCCTTCCGCCTTCTTCTTCTGCACATCTTTCGGTCCTCCAATCCAGTTGATGGCGAGGGGCAACAACACCCCCTCGTTCTCAGCCTGCAATTCCTGCCTCATGTTTTCAAGTCCTCCCCCCATATTCTTCCCCAAATACCTATCAAAATTGACGCCGTGCATTTTCACTCTTTCCCAGAGTTCATTCGTCTCGATATCCACAATTCCTGCATCCACCTTCCGTGCTGCATTTATCACTATTTCCCTGTACCCAATCAACATTTCGGCCATTGCTGCAGGGGTCGTGATCGTAGACAAGCATCCTCAGGTGTTCTTTGTAACTCCCTGGATGCGAACAAAATGTGGAACCTTCGCCTCAAAAAGTGCCCTATTCACTTCCGACGAAATGTCCAAATCCTTCTTCTGAGAAAGTGGGAGGCCATTATCCGTTTTAAAGGTGACCCTCCTCTTCTCCATCGAATTTTGTCCCGGGGGGACCGGCTTCATTTCCTCCTTCTTCTGTTGCCTCTCAAGCTCAACAAAGCCATCTCCCTTCTTGTTTTGTTGTTGTCCCGATTGTTGCTGTTGTCGCTGTTCGGGTTGTTTCTTTGGTGCCGGTGGTGCTGGTGCTGCCGCTCTCTGTGCCCACGTCTCTTTCTTCTTTTCCTCTGACTTCTTTGCCGGTACCTGTTGTGTCAGCTTCTTAACCACAGGCCTCTTGTTCTCCCCTGCCTTTGGTCCCGTTGGTGCCCCCTTCACCTCCGGTTTTTTAGCCTCCTTCTATTTCTGTTCCGGTACTGCTGGGGCAATCGCCGGTCTCTTCAGAATCGTCACCAATCCTCTTGAATCGAATCTCGGAAACTCCTGTCTCTTCTCTCCCAGCAGAATAACTGGTGCATGCTTCCACGCCTCCAGTTCCTCTTCATCCACCTGCATTTGTTCAATAACCCTTGCTACTTTCTCATTCTCCTCCTCCGAAAAAGTCGCTCTGGGTTCAAACTCAACATCACTCATCTCCTCCTCCTCAGGGGTGGCTTCTACCTGTTTCCCCCTTCGGATATCCTTTTTTTTTTTTTTTCTTCAACTGCATTCTCAAATCTCTCTACCACCCTATCCGTCAGCTGATCGATCATGCTGTCCATGCAACTTTTCATTGCATTTTCAATCCTCTTGGCCATGTTCACCAGTTCGATCTTGGCCAATCTTTTTTCAATCTTGCTCAATCTTTCATCAAGCTTTTCCGCCCTTTCCTGTGCATATTCCCTTTCCAACTACATCTTAACCTGCACATTCTTGGCTATCTCTCTTACCGACATAACTGCCGCGTCAGTATGATTCTGTCTCGCCGCAATATGTTGGCTCTGTTGTTGACACCACACGTCGTAATTTGCATCATTTCTTTCCAGTCCAACCATAGAATCCCTCAGTCCGTTTGTGTTCCGAAGATACTCACCAATAAACTTTCCCAGATCGGCCGGTTCATCCTCATTGGCCAGTGACTCTGCCGGCTTGGCCCAATCAGCCTCAAGTTTTTCCTACTCGGCGTCTGCGGCATATTCGGGATTGGTCGTTCGGGCGTTGCCGGCCTCTTAACTCCGTTCCCCTTATTGGGCTTTTCTCCCTTCTTAGTTGGCGTCATGTAAGGCTCCTCGTCCCTCCACTCCACCTCTGTCATCTTATCATGTTCATTGTCGCTACTATCGCTGACTTCGAATGTCCTTGGAATGGGTGTGTAGACTTTCCGGGTCTCTTCCATTCCCCCCTCCTCTTCGGCATGTTGGCTGGTATTTTCCTCCGACTGAATATACCTCTGCGCAATGATTACAGTGCTCATCCTAGAAGTCGAAAACGGGTCCTAGGACATCGCACTTGGGGGAAGAGCCACAACGGTTCCCTCATACTCGGTTGATTGGGTCATCTTCGGAAAGCAGATATCGCTTCCTCCATAGTCCGTAGTTCTAATCGTAGTCGGTTGTGGTGATAATGAGGAATCGTCACACGAAATCGTATGAATGGCGTGGAAGCGCCTATTCCCATATTCGTCAATAACTTCGGCCGTTCCCCAAACCGGCTCGATAACTTGGCTTGGATGTCCTGCATCCCTCACTTCGGCATTATGAATCCTAACCCCATGATTCAACTGTTCTCTGGTCAAAGTAACTGTCGCCTGTTGTACTTCCAGAATATCACTCAAATCTTCCCGAGCAACCTTGGAAGTCAACACTGTGTTGTTCGGATCCGTAGCAGACGGTTCCTCGCGGTCCTTGATCAGCTCACTGATATGGCTGCTTTCATATGTTCCAGCCGGGCTGTCGGTCTCTGACATTAACTTGTCCATTCTTTCCTTGTCCTCCGGAAGGTGGATGGCTTTTTGGCTCCTAAGTGACTGATTTCGAAAAAACAGCCGAAAACTGAAGCAAAGGTTTTCTGACGATACTAAAATTGATTGGACAATAAAGGTCTTGGCAAAACTAGAAAGTGGTGTGGTGTGTTGTCGGAGGTTGTTAGAGAGGCAGTGCTAAGGGCACTGCCTTTCACTGAGGGATTGCTCGACAGCTGTCAGATATTTAATGGAACTTACTCTAATCAATTGCCAGGTAAGTATGATAAGAAAGAAAGCAATGGAGACTGTATCCAGGAATTGAGCAAGAAGGATCAAAAACAAGAGGAGGGGCAATGCCACAGTGGTGAGGAAGAAGAGAAGGAAAGTGACATGTCAGAGGACACAAATGGGTATCTAGATGAGAAAGAGCAAGAAATATACTCGGCAGTTATGTACATGCAGACAGCATATGACTTGGTGCATGAAGTAAGGAAGACAATAGATGGGTTGGCCAGTGGGGATGATAAGTGGGCAGATATTGAGAAATAAGTCCGGGAGGTTTCCACAAATGGTAGTAATCAGGAAACATAATCTATCAGAAATGTAGTGGCATTTCGCAAGCAACCAGCCAAACTGGATTCCAATGAACACACCACTCAATTGACTTCAAAGACTCCAATTGTGTAATGGAAGAATGAATCAGCCATCGATACTGGAAACTATGAAGTCTGTAAAGGCATACGCCCGTGTATGGCCTCGTAGGAAGGTATATCAGTAGATACGGTTGCACACGTGGATGTCAATATTGTAGAGTAGTATAAAGGTAAGGTATGTAATATTATCGTTAGAGATCTAAGGCTCGTGGCGAGCCGACTATATAAAGCGGGTATTACCCGGCCCTGGACACGTCACGTGCAGCCGTGCCGTTACATTATCCCCCGCTTTAGGTGCAGACCCCCTGGGCTGCATAATCCCGTACAAGAGTAGGAAAGGAAAGGAAACAATCAAACAACCGTTCAACGTACGCAAACGTACGAACCCATAAGTCCCACAACAGATCAGTACCGTTTGGTAGCCATTCGGCGGATCCGGCACACGGGGAAACTCCACCTCCACTTGACTTGTCTCCGGAGGTGGTAAAAACCCGTGCCGACGCCATTTGTACTGGGCCGAGATCCAAGGAAGTAATAAAGTAACGAGAAGAGAAAGAAGGAACATCCA
>Ga0307515_10006202_pt1 | contig 24012 bp, 15 predicted proteins | sample 17_EM_MG_FD_194513 | JGI IMG/M metagenome (GOLD analysis project Ga0307515, IMG submission 194513) | Populus trichocarpa ectomycorrhiza microbial communities from riparian zone in the Pacific Northwest, United States - 17_EM | ecosystem: Host-associated > Plants > Roots > Unclassified | place... | reverse complement strand
CGTTGACCCATCCATGCTTTTTGGTAATAAAAGTTATTTTGATGTTTTATAAATATAAAAAAAGTATTTTTATGACTTTTAGTACAATTTTCTCTTATAATTATATCTATGTATAATATTAGTATATTATATTTATAATATGGTTTATATTATATGTACAATTATATATGTTTACACAAAACATATAAATATGGCGTATAGTGAATTCCCTTTTCCTTTTAAAAAAAAAAAACAATCAGTAGATGTGGTCGGAAAGAATTAAGTGTTCACTTGCAATGGTTGTTGAAACAACAGTTCTAACTTGAAGGAAAAAAAGTTACTTCTTGTATTATATATACATTCAAGTTATGTGACAAGACATAATTTTAAATATAATAAAAAGACAATTTCATAGATATATAAATATTAGAATATTATGAATTTTAAACCTGCTAAAAAAAATTTCCATATTCATAATAAAAAAAAAACAAGTAATACGAAATAGATTTAGTATGAAAATTATATTATAAGATTTTACACATACAAAAATATATTGTGGGTTTCTTGGATAGAAAGTTCTTATAGAAAGGATTTTGTTGATAATCCCAATCAAAGATTAATGGCAGCTGCAATGCTTTATATAAGAACTAAGAAGTCAGTTGTTCATGGTCTGAATTAAGCCCAAATCATAACGAAATCCAGATTGATATGTTGATCTGTCAGGTTAAAATCCAAGTTTGGACTTCGTACAAGTGCTCTTATGAGCAGAGAAAGATAAAGATATTGTTTAGAAACAAGAATAAAATTGCGTTTTTTTTTAAATTTAATTTTTTATTTTAAATTAATTTTTTTTATGTTTTTAATTTATTTTCATATAATATTAATAAATTTCTAAATAAAAAAAAAACATTTTAAACTACAAATGCTACAACACTCACATACAGCACAGAAAACTGCACGACTTTGAACCAGGTCCCATCGGACCAACAAACGTGTAAATATTACTTCCAAGTTCCAACCAGTAGCACTCACCATAGAGGCCCGTGTACATGTGCGAGCCAGGAATTGCAAGCGGCTGGAAGCAAAACAAAACATCCACGACTCCTGGCCGATAGGATCCGAAATTCCAAATTGTTTGGACTCATGGCACCAGCAGAGAAAGCAGCAAGGATTTGCAAGCTGCGTGAAGCAAAACATGTTAATGACATAAAAATAGCCAGTGCCGAGGGCAAACACTGGCCATCACTTTTGCAGGTAGCTTGGGAAAAAAAAAAAAAAAAAAACGCCAGATTCATAACCACCACACACTCAAATCAGGGGTGATATTATAAGCTTTTAAGCTTTGCTTTCTGACAAGAAAATCACGACCGAAGTATACAGAAATCAAGAAAGTAGGCCGCTGTTCGGTGGATGGTTATTATGGCCTTCCTTGTGCAAGTGATTGAATATCAACTTCTATGTCACAGAATGAATAAAAAAAAACGTTTCTAAGTCAAAAAACGAATTTATCAGTTATCAATACAGTTTTCAATCCCAAACTAAGCGAATATTTGCTGGATGACAGTCTCCGCATTTCCATTGTACTGTGCAAGAAGATGGATAGCATCAGCCCTTGGCAGCGCAAGAAATTCCTGCACCAAACCCAAACATAGAAACCAAAGATTATACAATTGGCTTGCAACCAATATTTGTCCTAGAAGGCTACTAGCAGTACCCCAATTGAAAACAGGTGAAAAGGCTGTCTTATTTTGCAGGGCAGCAATAGAAACGCACAACTTACCATAACTTTTAGTATTGCATTTTCATCACAAACATCTCTAGATGACTCTTGAGTTGCGCTGCTACCATCTTCTGAAACCCTAGTGCTGGAAGATATTGTAACTTGGGAGGATCCATGGGTGCAGCTATCAGCATTTGACTTCGACATGGAACAAGCAGAAATCAAGGGAGTATTAACATCTTTCAAAGAATCAATCCTTAGAAGACTTTCAAAACGATCTTTGCACATTTGAAGTTTAAACCACTCATTGTGAGTATGGAGGGTTGCTCTCATCAGCTTCATAAGCTGCGGTTCTTCAACACCAAGCTTCCGACCTATCGCAAACTATCACGGATATAAAAATGCACGGTCATTAACGTGTATACAAAATAATCCTCGGTCAAATAAAGCTCAGAATGCTTATGTTTGTATCGGTAACCCGACATCAAAGCAACCAAGGAAATGGTAGCAATATGACCACCACTTCAAAACAAGTTGGAATAATAATAAAAAAAAAAAACAACCCTGAAGTTTCTCTTCAGCATGTTTTCTAACAAATAATATTAGCACCAGTAGAAAGCAAACTTCAAGATTTACTCGCATTCAATATCAATGTTCTAGCGCACTGACCAAAATATCAAGTGAAAATAGCAAATCCCAATCAGTTGATGGGGTACACAGAAGGAAAACATCTGTTACTTTATCAGACACCCTTGCTATGGAAATTGATCAGCCCAGTGCTTCCTCATAGCCTTGTCACTATTCAAATCCTATAACTTTAGATTAATGCTACATACTATGAAAAATACACCACGAATGCCTCAAGAAACTTAATGACACACTCGAATTGTCATACCATACTATCTTTACATGAAGTTATTTTTTTTTTAAAAAAAAAAAGCCAACTTTTGCAACTTTTTTTATCAACTTAAAGCCATCCATGGATAATAGAAGACAAAATGGCAGTCGTAGAATAAGTGAAGCGTCCATCTAATTAAACCATCTTTATTCTTCTTGTTTTTTAAATAAGCCAACCAAATTGAATCAATGATGATATGAGGTCAAGTACTCCACTAGCTAGAGTGCATAGCCTGCTAGACATGAAGACAGTAATCTGATCATGCAACAAACTGCCAAGAAATGCATTCCAAAACAAGGAAGAGGGGATGAAACTGGAAAATCCAAAACATGGAGGAAGAGTAACACAAGCAAGGTAATCAATCAGTCAATAACCCAAGGACACCATATCGATGCAGCTAAAATTCTTCTTGTTTCTTTTCTGATATAAAAAGCCCCTAACTACATGAAACATTATGGAACAAAGCAAGGGAGAAGACGGAGATGGGAAAAGTTGACTGTTTTTGTTTTCAAGTAAAAGACAGATGTGACATGGAAATTGGATTGGCTCTTGATTGATTAATTTCGTGATGTATCTTCAATTGCATTTAGCATTACTCATAACTTTAACATGTACCACTGAAGATGCAAGAACAGGTAAAGCCGACATGACATCTAAAAGTACATAATACTTACCGTGGCTGAAATCTCAGTCCAGGTACTCTTTAACTCATGTACTTCCATTCCATAAAAAAGTAATAATTTTTTATAAAAAAAAACTACTCAAATGTTCCTTTTTCCTCATTTATGCCTCATTGAGTAAACAAGCGCATAAAAATGTTGCACAACTTCATCATTCCATGAAGAAGCTATTCAAGTGTTCCTTTTTTCCTCATTTAGACCCATCTCACAAAATTGGTCAAAATACTCACGGTTCAATTCTCGTTGACAATGGCACAACCTACATCATCTATCACATCAAACACCTCCAAGTGATCTTGTTATAATGAGAGAAACAAGATGTCACCCTACTGAGACATGTTATGTGGTCCCATTTAGACAGTATTTTAGACATGTTAATTCCAACGAATTATGACCAATACACAATGGTCAACAAAGTCTCCAGTCGCAAAACAGTGAAAGATGATCATAACCAATTTTCTATGTAAATGAGTAACACCATTCTGAAAGAATCAAAATGATGGAACAAAACTATCAAGAAGCATTTCCAGTTTAATCACCAAGACCAAGTCACGATACCTGAAGAGAAGTTGAAAGAGCATGTAAAGGCAAGCCTTTTCCAAGGGCATCTTCATTAGGCCAGAGCAATGCCAACAAAGTCTCCTTCAAGGGCTTCAACAAAGAAGGATCTCTTGATGCTATGGGCCCTAAGTGTGAGCTTGCAACCCTTAGAGCACTTGAATGATCACCAGAGCTAACCAGTTTAAGGAATTCAACCTGAAACCACCGGAATATTCAGAAGCAGCATCCTGTATAAAGCTCAAGAAAAACAACAACAATACTCTTAACATTTACTTGATGAAAGTCAGAATTGACAAAGGAACCATATTTACTTGTTTCAACTGGAAGAGCAAGATATGATTTTGCAGAAAAAAGTTTGGATCCAAAGCAGTAACTTCTTCCACGACCTCTGCTGCCATTCCTCTACCTGCCAGTTCCTTCATCCCAAGTACAATCTCATATTTATCATCTCTACTCTTTATGTCTGCTGAAGGATGCTTTTCCAGGCCCTGCAGATAAATATTCTATTGTAAACCACATAAATCACAAGAAAAAAAAATTACCAAGTAGCTACCTGTTGTTCCCTGGATAAATTTGTGCTGGTGGCATTAACATCTTGCTTATAGTCTTCGTCATCTTGCCTCCCCCTCCATCGCTTGCGTTTGCTCCTTTCTCCAGTTGTATAATTTCTGTTTCTTTGGAGAACTTTGGAAATTCCTGCTTGATGTGATCCGCTGGTGCTGCAATCTTCATAACAGTTTGTTGATTCACAAGCATATCTTAACTCAACATCAGTTCCTTGTATGCTATTCACATCCACACTATCCTCAGGAGAGCCATTCATATGAGCATTGCTTACGGAAGTTTCACCATCTGAATGTTTACTGTTAGTATTGTCACCCTCAAAAGAGTAGTTCCTTGAGGAACAATAGCCCAGCTCTGATTGACCAACTTTTAAAGGCTCGGCGAGGGTTTTTAATCCTGGTACTAAAGCAATCATAACGTGTGTGTATGTGTTAGAAGGAGAGGGAGAGGGAAGGTGAGATGAATGAAATCTAAAACAGAGATAGAAGTTTGAGAATCACCAGAAGGCAATGCAAGACCAGAATCGACAATACCCCTGTAGACACAATACTCATGAACAAGCTCATCAAGCATGGAAACATCCACCTTCATCCGACATAGCTCATTCTGTGACAGAAATGTTCAAGAATAGTGAGTGATAAGCTCATACAGTCAAGCTGCTCAATTAGCAGAAAATAACTAGGATCTCAATAGCGCACACCCATTCATATACAATGCTTGTTATCAAGTGGACTTCCAAACACTCTGCATATTGCTTAAACACAACATAAGTTTATTACTGAAAAAAAGTACAGATGTGGAAGCATGACACCATTATGGGCACATTACAATCACTTGTTGTCAACCAAGGCTAAGACACAGCCAATGCAGTAGATAATTTAATTCATCCAAATGAACTTGACTTGCACAGGTAGAAGATGATATCACATTAAGGATGGAACACATATTAGAAAATATGTAACCTGGAATGCCTGAAACAGGTCTCCCTTAGCAAATCTCAAGCTGTCAATTGCCCCTTGTCTCGTAAGCTCCACGGCATGTGCAAGTGCTTGTATGTCCACCTGTATTTCAACATAAAACATGCAATGTAACTTGCCTGTATATTATGAAATAAACATTATCAGAATTGTTCAGAAGCCTGATGATCCTGCAAGAGAAAAGGGCTTGCCACTGGGACACAGCTGTTTCTCAGCAACAGCTAAGGTCAACTGAATTGAATATTAGAAACCTCACCTCATCAAATGGAGGTGCTTCATAAAAACTCTCTTGTGGAACAGCAGGAGGATCACGCTCTTCAAGGAGCAACCTTTCAGTAAGATCTGAAATGGGTGATGAAATACCTTGACGAATGCAAAACCCCTTGTGTATGCTGCACCACATAGAAGAAGTGAAGAAAAATTACAATCCAGCTAGCGCAAGCATTAGCAGGCTGACAAGCACTTAACAAATGAAGTATATATCGAAAGTAAACATCAATACCAACCTTATTAAATATCTTAATGTCATAGAAAAGACTGGATCATATGCCTGTAAATGAGCTCTTAAGACTGAGGACATTAATCCAGCAATTTCAAACCTCCTCCTTTCAGACCACTGCAACAAATATTGTATGCTGAATCACACAACTAAAAAAGCACTCTTCGCAGGAAGTTTTGGTTTGCTATGGATATTCAGAGGGAAATATCAAAAATGGAAAAGAACCTGATTACTTCATCATAAGTGAAATATAATCTTGCAGGTAAAATGACAGTAGAACATAAATTATTTGTTTAAGTTATCAACATAAAGTTCCATTCGCCATATCAAACTATTCCATACATGTTTTAGTCCACCAGACACCAATCCCACTTAATTTCCATCAGAACCCAAGGCAAAATAAACCAAGAAAATCTCCAATATATGCATAGATCATTCCTTAAAAGCCCAACACCTCCAAGATATTGTTCCATGTCGTTAATATAAATTTAAGCATTCCAAATTTCATAATTCTACATCAGTGACAAATAAATGCATCAGAGTTACCAAAGAAATTTGCATCCAAATCCAAATTCCAAAATAACTATCACGAGAGTTAATAAATATTGAATTGCAACAAAATCCAAGGTTATTAAGAGACCAGATGGAGCAAGCTATCATCACCTTTGTCACATTCATATACAGGAAACACATTTTGAAATAGAAAAGAAGTTTGCTTGTGTTCAGAGCTTGAAACCCTAGAAATAAGAGGATGCAGGCTTTATTCTTTATTTTCTAAAGAATGGCCATTTGACGCAAATGAAATCGCATGGGAAAAGGGGAAAGGGTCATCAGCTAACATCTTGTGCATAAAATCAAATAAAGCTCACCTCATTTGCCACAGGAGAATTTTGATCATCTTTGTCGTATATAAAGGCAAGGAGAACATGCTTAAATTCCTCATATGCTTCCTTAAACACATACACAGATTTCTGTCAGACCCAAAAAAAAAAAAAAAACCATGGCATCCACACATGATTGTCTGTTTCTTTTTATTTATTTTTTTTGTTATTACAAGCAGTAATCAAATTCTCAGAAGCTGTACCATAAAGAAACACAGCACAAAATTGAATTTTTCAAGTATAGTTCTGATAAGATATCCATGAACTCACAATTTCTTGCAGCCAAATCATCACAGAAACACAACTCTTCACTCAATAATAAAATTAAGAAAATATTTACACCTCAGTCTTAACCAAAAATTTATTGGTCCATTTACGCATCATTTATAAGCTAAAACTAAGTATGACATTGAATGACGCTATTCTATTACCATGAGCAAATTTTACAATCATTTATTATCATAATACTGTCAAAACAATTGCAATTACAATTAAGCATGCCATCTACAAACCTAAAAGCTCTTGCTAACCCATCAAGAAAAAAAAAAGAACTCTCTTCTTCCAAGTACCAATTTATCTGTTGCTGAAACTCCCTCAAAAGCTCAAACTTTCCAAATTATCATCCTCTCCACCAATCCAACTCAAATCAAATATGGTTTTAATTCACAGTTCAGGAACTTATCAAGTGCTAGGTTATATTCATTCAACAGAAGCACTGCAAAAGGCATTCCAAGACTGACCTATCCAGTAATACACAAAAAGCATAACTACCTAGTTTCTTCCACTCCTCCACTATTTCAACTAAATTATAGGATATTATCTCCAAAAGTTACGTTAATTTCTTGCATTTAAAATGTAACCTAAGAATTGAAATCCAAAAACCATCTCCAACACTTCTAATACCTATTTAACCGATTCATGACCAAATTTAACATAATTTATTTTTTTGTCATAAAAATAAGCAAAAAGAAACAAACCGGATACGCATCAAGTGCACATGGAGCGAGAGCCGTCCTTGTGCATTCAATAGCAGAATCCCTCGCCTCGTCCGTTCCTCTCCTTAATAACTCCATAAATTTCTACACACACAAAATTAAAATAAAATACAACTTTCAATTTCACACAAAATAAAATGAAAATAATCAGAAGGAAAAATGACATACGGAACCTACCTGTTTCTGTAAGCGAAACAGGAGACGATGATCATCGAGAATAAAAGGAGCGTGGGAGCGGAGAAGATGAAGAGAAGAGTCAATGTCACCGGACTCTAAGAACCGTCTGATCTGGCGAATGATGAATCGTGATTGATAAGAGGAAGAGAAACTTGGAGGAGAAGAGGATGGAGAGGATATTATTGATGTTGAAGCGGAGTCGTCGATTAAATTCTCTGATTTTGCAAAATCTAGTATGAGTCTGTCTAGAGCTTCCCAGTTCACTGGCGTCGAGTCCATTATTTGCTGTTTGGTTTTGATTTTCTCGGGAAAATTATTTTCAAGGTTAGAAAGTGAGAAAATATACAATTTCTTTTGGTTGCGACTGACGAATGAGAAAGAAAGGCTGCGAAGTAAGGTGAAAATTTGGGGAGGCGATTGAGGCTTATATACCACCACGTGTTTGGTAATTACGTGAGGTTGTAAGTTTTGTTTTGATGTAGTGACGGGAGTGGTCACATTTTCTTTCTTGCTGTTAGTGGCGTGAAGCAGGGTTATAAAAATCTGACCGACTAAAGGTTTGGGTTATTTGCTAAACGAGTCAACTCAAGTTGATTGAAGTTATTATTTTTAAATTTAAAAAAAAAAAAATTAAAATAAAATTATTTTAAAAAAAGTTAAAAAAAATTGCATTATAAGTGCATGTATGATAACTATAATTATAAGAATTGACTAGGGGTGTTAATGTATAAAATATAAATATGTTGGATTAACTTGAATCAATTTAAATTTTATCTTTAAAAGAATTTTTTTAAAAATATTGTTTTAAATATTTTACTAAAAAAAATTGATTAAAATGTTGTTATTTAAAAAAAAAAAAACTGGATTTTTTTACTAACTCGGTCTCAACCAAACTCAACATTGATGGGTCATTGAATTGACTTGTCAAGTCTTATAATAGTGGCGATAACTTAGAATATGTTTGATATGACTTATTAACTTTTAACTTTGAATTAAAATTTTAAAATTATTTTTCATGTAATAAAAATAAATTTAAATTAAAAATATATTTGGTAAAAGTAACTAAGAGCAACATTTTTAAAGAGTAAGTATAATATAAATTATAAAAAGAATAAATATAATATAAATCATTGTTCCCACCTTGCAAAGTACTATTTATTAAAATGATACTTTTTTATATTTTTTTTAAAAAAAATTAAAATTATTTTTTTTATTTCATCCTTTAAAATTAGATTTATTAGAGATTAAGCTTCATAATTTATTTTGTTTTGTTTTCTATAGAGTTATTTTAGTCTCATGACTCGAGTAACGATTTTTGTAGGTTAACCTAGTTGACTCGGGGTTTTTTTGTTATTTTTTGTAATTGAATTTTTTTTTTCAATTTCATCCTTCAACATTGGGTTGATTGGAAATGAAGTCTCATAGTTTGTTTCGATTGGCTTTCTATGAGATTATCCTAGTCTCATGGCTCGAGTCATAGGTTTCACGAGTTAACTCGAGTTAACTTGGGTCTATTTTTTCTACTTTTTTCATTGATTATTTTTAATTGCATCCTTCAATATGTGATTGATTAGGAATTGAGCTTCATGACTTGTTTTGATTTTCTTTCTATTGGGTTATCCTGATCTCATGACCTAAATTTGGTAGGTTGACTTGAGTCATTTCTTTCAAACTATGTTTTTTCTAGTTGTCCAAGTTGTTTTTAAATTTATCAAGTCGACCAAGTCATATCGGGTCAATCCCTACACTGTTTAGTTTTTTTTTTTTGAAAAAAACACATTAGCTATACCTAAATATTTTTTTTACATTTAAAAAAATTGATCTGACTCGTAACGTAATGCGAATAAATGATATAGGGTGTGTATGTATCATGACTTTTCTTTGATTTGAAAGTTAAACACTAACTTAAATCAAAATATAAAAATCACAACAAAAAATGACCTTATTTACCAAAACTAATTAAGGAGGGAAATCATTGTTCCTTTCTCATAAAGTACTGTTATTTGGAATAATACTTTTTTTATTTTTTTGCTTTCTTAAATTTTAAATTTAATTTTTTTTTAATTTCATCATTTAACATTAGATTTATTAGAGATTGAGGTTTATAATTTATTTTGTTTTGTTTTCTATAGGATTTTTCTAGTCTCATGACTCGAGTCACGACTTCGGTAGGTTAACCTAGTTTACTCGGGTTTTTTTTTTGTCATTTTTTGTAATTGAATTTTTTTTCAATTTCATCATTAAACATTGGGTTGATTGGAAATTAAGTCTCATAGTTTGTTTCGATTGGCTTTCTATGAGATTATCCTAGTCTCATGGCTCGAGTAATAGGTTTCACGAGTTAACTCCAGTTAACTTGGGTCTATTTTTTCTACTTTTTTCATGGATTTTTTTTAATTTCATCCTTCAACATGGGATTGATTGAGAATTGGGCTTCATAACTTATTTTGATTTTCTTTATATTGTGTTATCCTGGTCTCATGACCTAGATTTGGTAGGTTAACTTGGGTTGACTCGAGTCATTATTTTGTCTTTTTTTTAATTATTGTTTTTCAATTGCATCCTTCTACATTGAGTTGATTGAAAATTGAGATTCAAAATGTTTTTTTGAATTGTTTTCGATGAGATTATCACAGTCTCATGACATAGGTCATAGATTTCACATGTTAACATATGATATATCTGGGTTGATTCAATATGTTGTTGTCTTGAAATGTTTTAGTCAAACTATGTTTTTTTCTAGTTGTCTTTAAATTTATCAAGTCGACCAAGTCACATTGGGTCAATTCCTACACCGTTTAGTTTTTTTTGTTGAAAAAAACATGTTAGTTATGCCTGAATATTTTTTTTAACATTTAAAAAAAATGATTTGACTCGCAACGTAATGCGAATAAATGATATAGTGTGTGTATGTATCATGACTTTTTTTTATTTGAAAGTTAAAAACTAACTTAAATCAAAATATAAAAATCACAACAAAAAATGACCTTATTTAACAAAACTAATTAAGGAGGGAAATCATTGTTCCTTCCTTACAAAGTACTGTTATTTGGAATAATACTGTTTTTTTTTTTTTTGCTTACTTAAATTTTAAATTTAGTTTTTTTTTCAATTTCATCCTTTAACATTAGATTTATTAGAGATTGAACTTCATAATTTATTTCAATTTGCTTTCTATAGGGTTAATTCTGTCTCATGACCAGGTTACAACTTCTGTAGGTTAACCTAGTTAACTCCAATTTTTTTTCCCTTTTTGTAATTGATTTTTTTTTTCAATTTCATCCTTCAACATTACGTTTTGGGAATTAAGCTTCATAGTTTGTTTTGATTTTCTTTCTATGAGATTATTCTTGTCTCATGGCCTGAGTCATGGGTTTGGCGAGTTGACTCGAGTGAACTCGGGTTTATTTTTTCTCCTTTTTTCATGGATTTTCTTTTCAATTTCATCCTTCAACATGGGATTGATTGAGAATTTGGCTTCATAACTTGTTTTGATTTGCTTATTATTGGGTTATTCTGATCTCATGACCTAGATTTAGTAGGTTAACCTGGGTTTACTCGGGTTGTTTTTTTGTCCTTTTTTATTTTATTTTTCAATTTCATCATTCTACATTGGGTTGATTGAAATTGAAATTCAAAATGTTTTTTGAATTATTTTCTATAAAATTATCACGGTCTCATGACTCAGGTCGTGGATTTTACATGTTAATCTAGGATTGACCCGAGTCGATTCAATATGTTGTTGTCTCAACATTAAGAAAAAAAAGATGTTATCTTGAAATTTTTTATTCAAGCTATGTTTTTTCTAGTTGTTAAAATTGTTTTTAGACTTGCCAAGTTGACTAAGTCACATCGGGTCAATCTCTACACCGTTTATTTTTTCTTGAAGACCTGTTAGCAATGCTTGAATATTGTTTTAACGTTTAAAACAATTGATTTAACCCACAGTGTAATGCGAATAAATGATATAGTATGTGTGCATCATGACTTTTCTTTGATTTGAAAGTTAAAAACTAACTTAAATCAAAATATAAAAATCACAACAAAAATTACCTTAGTTATGACTTGATTAATGAAATAAGTTTTTCTTGTCTCTCATGTCTTTATGATAAGAGTGTTTTTTACGAGTTTTTGTATAATGATATAAAATCCTTCAATAAGATTTTAAATAAATCATCAGAGATAAAATTCTTTTATCAAATTTTAAACAAATTGTATACATCCTAATCAAAGAAATTAATATCAATGTATATAAATCGATGCAAAAATACTCATTGATTGAAACAAAAATAATAGCTCATAGAAGGGTAATCTATTTACAATCTTAACCTAACAAAGATAAAATGATTAAAGATGTAATAATTCTAATAATTTAGCCTTAAATTACATCTATCTCTTTATATCTTATTTATTATATGGTGAAATAGGGTAGCAACATTAAAGTAAATTTATTCATAAATATATCCTAAACTTCGCAAAAGGATTTCTAAGGAGATTATTTTTCTTAGTTATTATTATTTTCTATTTAGTTTAGGAAAATATTTTATTTTATTGTGTATTTATATTTTTTTTTCTATTTAGTTTAGAAAATTAAATATCGAGATTGATAATTTTATTTTTCCTAGTTTATTTATGACTTTTATTGCTTTTCCTTTATTTTCAAGTTTTCTATTTATTTAGTTTAGTTTTTGGGTTTATTCAAGGAGTTATAAACCTCTTGGTGAGAGAAATTACTTGAAGAGAAATATTTAACAATAAAATTATTAATTTGGGTTTTGTGTAACAACTTTATTCAACTTAAATTTTGTTTTTCAAGCTTGTTGTTTTCTTGTTTAAATTTTCATTCGCGTCATTTGGTATTAAAATCCAACAATCCCAATGGTTATTTGCTTGTTGTGTGCTCAAATAACCATGGCTGAAAAAGATAGTAGAACATGATGTGCTCGTTTAGGAAGGGATAATGAGGTTTTCCCCTCGATAAAGAGATGTTTAGGAATTGGTGATAAAAGACATGCAGAGACAAATTACAGAAATAAAAATAGTTGTTTAGGAATTGCAAATAAAAGATATAAGAAGATAAATTGCAAAATTAATCCATTAGTTGGCAGAGGTGAGGAGCCCGGGGGATTTTTTGAAGAGTGATCATGGAACCATAACTAATTTTGAAAGCCCGTTTCAGAGGCATGAGTATAGAAAACAGTTTTCTTGATCATGATGAATATGATTTTGAAAATAAGAGTTTTGTTGATTCTAGTTCCTTTATGGATTGGAATCAACCATCAAAATTTAATGAGGATGACAAAAATGATTCTGAATGAGGAAATTTAGATGCCAAACTTTTTATTTGTGATGTCCATGAAAAGAGAACCAAATTAGATGTGATTTTTAATGAAGCAAACTGTAACGGATATGCCTAACATGTTCTTAAGGAGAATTTTAGAATTGATGAGGTCAAAATTGATATTCTTATACTTCATATAAAAGTTGTAAAGTGGATTTCAGAACCTTCTCATAACTATATGATTGGTTTCATTATTAAAGAGTTTGAGCATGTTGTTGACATATATAATGTTTCTAATGGAAAGAATGAGCATGTAAAGGGTTGAAAATGTTTTATTGGACAACCTCAAGATTAGGGTTAGAGCAATTTCAACTTGAGGATAAGTTCTCTCCAACACTGAGAGATTAATGCAGGAGGAGTTTTAGGGAGTTATTTTTTTTTTAATTATTAAGATTTCCTATTTAGTTTAGGAAAATATTTTCCTCTATGGTGTTTTTTTTTTCTTATTTAGTTTAGAAAATCAAATATTAAGATTGGTAATTTAACATTTCTTTATTTGTTTAGGATTTTCATTGTTTTTCCTTTATTTTCAGGTTTTCTAGCTTGTTTAAGTTAATTTTGGAGTTTATTTAAGGAGTTATAAACCTGTTAGTGAGACAAGTTATTTGAAGAGAAATATTAAGTGATAAAATTATGAATTATGGTTTTCTGTGACAATTGTATTCTACTTTAATTTTGTCTTTCTAGTTTGTTATTTTCTTATTTTTATTTATGTTTGTATCAAAACTTCATTCCAGATATGAGTTAACTATGCATGATCCCTATGAGCTAATTTTACTAGGACTAGTTTAGGAAAATGGATTTTTTCTATACATGTGCTAGTATAAAAGACACTTAATTTTACCTTTCAGTGATCAACATATTTGTTGAACTCTCTAAATTTTTTTTAATAAAAACCAATTTTTAATAAAGCATGTAGAATTTCACAAACTTGAATTTTCCTACAGCTAATCAAGTTTATTTGTGTTAACTTATGTACACTTTTTACTTATAGAAGTAGCCACAACATCTACTTCCATATTAAGTGAAGAATTTCAAATGACTATTTTTATGTTGAGTGGAGATCATTTCCAATGAAAAAGTCAAGACTACCTACAACAATTAATTTTTTATTTAGAGGATTCTTTCCAATGAATTACTTTTTATTTATGATGATACTATTCATTGGTTATTTTTAAACTATAAATACACTTTAATTATTTGGAAAAAAAGAGCAATGAAAATCATAAAACTATCATTCTATCCTTTTTTATTAATCTCATTAGTATGTAAGTAATATTATCGTGAGAGTTTTTTATTTTACAGAAAAGGAAGTTGTGCTTTTGAAATGAATTAGAAGATAAAAACTATAGGAGTGCCTAAAAGGAAAGTTAAAGAGTAGTAGCAAATCTTATGGCTATCTTTGATGACTGAACTACCCATAAGTTATGAGGAACAAGATAAATTCATCATCCATATACGCTCTTCATGAACTTATCTTTTATTTGCTTTCATTTATTCCACCTTAACTCTACTTTCTTCAAGTTATTCTTACATATTTTTCAACTACTAGTTTATTACCATCACTTGTTTCTTGATATTAACTCATATTTAGAATATTACCTTTTTTCTTCTTTTAAGTTTAATTTATTTTATATGAGCATCATGTTTCAAATCCTAAATCTTCTTGTATTGAGATTTTTTATGTAAACCCCCACGTAAATGAAAGATTGAAAGTAGTAAAATTCTAATGAGTAATGAAAACCCGAGATGAAAAAGAATGGATAAATAATAGTAATAATAATAATAATAAATATGACGTGTAATGGAGAGAATAACCTTTATAAATAAATATAGAAGCATTGTTAAGGTTAAAAACAATGGGTTCTACTCTAGTATTGGCTTTTTCCAACCTTTCTAAAAAGTTTGTTATTGAGATGGATGCTTTAGGCACTAGTATTAAGCAACGCTCATATAAGATGATTATCCAACTACTTTTCTAAGCAAGACTTTAGCACCTAGACATCAAGCTTTTTCGGTATATAAAAACACAATTAGAAAATTGCAGATCATCGATGGAATATTCTGTCGGTCTTTAAACACTAATTTAGTTAGAAATAAAATTACTAATGGAATAACGAATGGAATCATGTTATTGAAAAACATATCGTCTGTAATTTATATTTTATCGGTCAATTCATTGGTAATATAATCACCGATAAATTTATAGACAAAATTAGTGTGCTAAAAAAAATTACCAGTATTAATTTGTGGTGATTATGGCATATCACAAATAGAATAAGCCATTGGTAAATTCATTGGTGATTATATCCATATTATCGATAGAATTAATCCGTCAGAGGATTACATATAACAATGACAAGTCCTATAGTTTTTTCTAATTTACTCTCATTTAAACTAAACTTATAAATTTCTCAAATCAATTTCACAACCTCATTAACAAGAGTAACCTCACTAATTTCACAACTAATACATCAAACACCCCTCTCAAATTGCTAAAATTAATTTAAAAATAAAACTAACTACTTTTCAATTCACATAAAAACTCATTAAAATTAAATTCATACTCTCATATCAACAATAATAACCTAATCAATTTCATATCTAAATCATCAAACTTAAAAAACACCAAATTACTATCTTTAACCTAAACCTAAATCTATTTTTCACCACCAATCAACAACTAACCCGAACCATAATAATTATTAATTTAATTTTCACCAACAATCAACAATTAACTTAAACCATAACAATTATCAATTTATGAACACAATTATCAATCTATCACAATTAACAATTTATCACAAAGTTGTAAAAACATCCAAAAGCTTATGTGGATTAAAAAATTGACCTTTAATGTGGTCGGGGACGACTAGAAATTGCTGGCAAAACAAATGATACTTTTGGAGGCAACCAAAACAATGTTGGCGAGTGTGAATCACCGAGTACCTCAAAACTTCAAATCGATCAAAGAAATTGGTCAAAAAATAAATAAATAATAGAATCAAAATGAAAGGTTAACTTGTTTTTTTTTTTAAAATGATCTCACAAAAAAATCACATGAAATTGATTTCAACCTAAATATTAGCATTTTAATTCTGAATTACCATGCATAGAAAAAACCTAGAGATCATAACCTAAATAAAAATCGTATATAAAAGTAAAAAGAAAAGGAATTAAAAAAAAATTGATTTAATCTTAAAAGATCAAGACATATAGACACATGGGTTTTATCAATAAAGAAAAAGAAAAGGCAAGATGATGAGAGGGGGAAGATTTACCTAGTATGAAGGATGAAGATTTGTTAATCTCTCTTCAATGGTCAGTTACAGACACACGAGGGAGAGGATGATAAAGGGAGAAAGGGAGAGAGGAAGACATAGAGAGGGGATATTGGAAGGAAAAAGGATAGAGGGAGATGAAAAGAGAGGAAGAAATATTTTTTTTTAATGGAATTAGGGATTCTAGTCTTTTATTAATGGGGTTTTTTACAAACAGAATTACCGATAGACAGTTAAATATTTATTTTTAAAGCTCGTCGATAATTAACAATGAGATTTTTTTAGAACCTCCAAAATTTTCCAAACCCCCCAAGATTTTCTGACAAAATTTCATTTCGTCAATGATTTGAATTTTCAGTGGCAAAGTCATGTAATGTTTTTCAACTTTCTGAAACTCTCTGAGGAATTTAGTATGTTGATAATTCCATCAGTAAAAAACAGTGGGAAAGTCTTGTAATTTTTTCTAACTTTCTAAAACTTTCTGACGGATTAAGTCCGTCGGCAATTCCATCAGTAAAAAACACTGACAAAGTCCTGTAATTTTTTTTAACTCTCTAAGGGCTTTAGTCTATTGATAATTCTATTGGTAATTTACATTTTGTCAGTATTTCCATCAGTATAAAATAATTTCTTTTTCCTAATGCTTTTGTATTCCCTATCTATCATACCTGAAATACAGTAAAATCACAACACAATCAACTATTTTTAATAAAATAATAATAAAATCACAACAATAAACGTTTCAATTGTGTTAACAATAGTTATTATAAAACAACAACATATGAAAAAATTGCATTAATGTCAATTTCATTACACATTGATGTTCTACATAAAAAAATTAGTTCAAAATCTTTGTAATCAGAATTGTCTTCTTCTTCTTCTTCAATTTCATCATCATCATGTCCATTATAATCTTCTTCATTAAATTGAAGCTTGTCGATATCATCATCTTCATCGACTTCTGCATGTCCATTGGTTCTCATATATCATTTAACTCCCCAGTATCAATATCAACAAAAATATTCTCAACGACATAAAAATTTGAATTTTCTTCTAAGTCAGTAGACGAAGGAACTCGATATGAAAAAAAAAACTTATCAAGTTAATAGACATCATCTCTCGTGGTTACTTCATTGTTATCATCCTAAACAACTTGGATACAATCCTTGAGTTTGTTTTTCATAAAATTAAGTATTATAAGGGTTAAGAAATATTAAGTACTGCTTATGTATGTTTTAAACCACATAACAAATTATTCATCTTGTAATTGAAATATTTTAGATTTAGTTAGATGTGAATTTTAAGATAGTAAAAATTAACCATGTTGCATTCAAGGAATTATTTAATCTATCAGTTTATATGAGAATATAAGAGAAAATTATTTAAAATAGCAACATGTTAATATTTTACTTAGTAAGTAAAGGGTGTCAATTCAACGCAGTTACATAACACATAATTATATGCATGTCTGAATTTGATTTCTGTAAAGTATTTTCACCGCACTGAATGTTTTTATAAAGATCATCCAGGATGAGAAAATATTGATAAATTCTCACTCGAAGGCACTTCTTTAACATCGTTATGTCTTGGAATGCGGTTGATTATTGATCTCAAATGAGGCTCAAAATAGTACGAGATAAATGTTGAGATCTCTTTAACAACATAAGCTTCTCATATCGAAGCCTCATCATGCATTTTATTTTTAACTTTTTTATTATGGTTGAACAAGTATCTGCATTGAATTAAATAGAGTTTGAATAAATGAATTTTCTTAACTAAAAAAAAGATAACAATAATTTACTTAGGATACATATGTAATCTTTAACATCTTAAATGGATACATTTATCTATACTGGACAAGACCTCTAACTTTTGCTTCAACAGTAAATGTATGGGTAGATGCTTTATTGAGTCGAAGAATGATGAAAGGAGTATCATCTTAAGTTTGTAGATTGTTTAAACGATATTCATTTCAAACTTCTTCATATATTGGGTATGCAACTTGTTAGAACATAGATCTCTAAAAAAATAATTGATCTCTTTGAGTGCATCTCATATCCATTTTAGCAATAAATCCCTATAAAAAAATGGAATGAGTGTTTGCATAAACACATGACAGTCATGTCTCTTCATTCTATACAATCTATCATTCTCTAAATCCATCAATTTAGATATGTTCAAAGCATATCTATCAGGAAAACACAGACTTTTAAGCCATTGGTAGACAAATAATTATGCATTCTTATCTAAGGCGAAGCTGGCTTTGAGTTTTGCGACCCATAACCTATCATAAATTAACTCCATATTATTATGTTGACAAAACAAAGGTATATCCATTTTAGCCTTCATATTGTCCTTTGTCTTCCATTTTACGCCTATCACCGTGTCAAAAATATTTTGAAAAATGTTCATTTTTATATGCATAACATCTAGATTATGGAAGAGGAGATTAGTCTTCTAATAAAAAAGCTCTTAAAAAATATTTTGCTTTACACAATTGTGGGTCATACCAAAATTAGAAAACTTTTACTTACCAGATTGAAAATCAAATACAATGCCTTTATATTGCTAGACCACATCATACAATTCTTCATCCAATGGTACCGACAATGTAACATTCCTTTCAACTCTACCTATAAAGAAGTCCTTTATGTTTTTTCTATACTTATGATCGGTTGGCGAGAACCCCACGTGGCAATCAAAAAAAGATGTTTTACCACTATTTGTTAAGGTGAAGGCCTCGCTGTTTCCCATACAGTATGAACATGCTAATTTTTCAAGCGTGCTCTAACCAGAAACCATCTCATATACAAGAAAATCATTAATAGTTCACATCAAAGTTGTCTTCATTTAAAAATATTGTTTTCTTGAGACGTAATACCTTAAAGTCCTAAATGACCACAATTGATTCAACTCATTAATCAATGGTCGAAAACAAACATTTATATTCCTACTTGAACTATTAAGATCGGGTATGACCATAGATAATAACATGAACTTCAACCCCATACACACCTCTAGTGGCAAATTGTATATCATGAGTATCACTAGCCAACAAGAATAGGGTACAACAAATGATCCAAATAGATTGAATATACCTGTACATAACCCAAGATGTATGTTTTGTGGTTCCATTAAAAATTAAAGATGCACCTTATTAAACTATTTCCAAGCTTCACCATTACTCTATCTACCGCATCATGTGAATGATGCCATATTATGTGCTCAACAATCTTTGGAGAGATGAACAACCTTTGCCAACTAGGAGTGATTATGAAGTATTTCAATTTTCTATGTATGACAAAAGTCCTTTCCCTAAATGTTTTGGGTTTATAACGAGCATGCCCACATATTCTACACTTGGTAAAATCTGTATTTTCATAGTACCATAATATACAAAAGTTTGGACACATGTTAATTCTTGGTATACTAGGTCAAGGGGTTTCATCATGGATTTATCATCATAAAAATTCTTTTTTAGCATATTCCCTCCAGGTAAAATACTTTTCATTCATTCGATAATTCTGTCATAACTAGCCTCACTCAGCCCATGATTTGACTTGATTGTGAACACCTGTGCAATGACCAATAACTTGCTGTGATTTATGCACCCATATCATAATGGTTTGTTAGAATCTTTCAAAAGTTTAAATAACCTAGTTGTGTCTACATATGGTTCTTCATCTATATTTAAATAAGCCTTTATTTATTTCATTATAAAACACATAATTTACAAAAATCAAACTCAATTTCATCAAATGACAAATAAATATAATTTTTCAAAATCTCAAACAAACCCTAACATGTACAAATCATACATTCATACAACAAATTTCTATAGAAAAATGCTATAAAACAAGTAAACACACAAATAAACTACATATACTACACAAAAATATCAAAACAAATAACATAAAAAACTGGGTTACAACAAAAAATAGGTAGGTTTGCTTATTTGATATGGCGAATCTTGAAAAACAATTGAACCAAAACAGGGATACTGACAAATAAGTACTGGGGTGCCTGAATTTGTGATGATGGGAGCTTGATTTGTGACAAAATAAAGGGTGAAATGTGTTGTTTTTTGTAGAAAAAATTAAGAAGAAGAAGAAGAAGAAGAAGAAAGGGAGAGGGGGGGGGGGTAATGTGTCAATTATAACTTAAATATTACTTACGAATTCCCTAATGGAAAGTAGCGAATATAATTTGTCTTCGATAATTTCGTGGGCAATATTGACACGTCAGATTTACCGACGAAATTAACAAGAGAATACCTGCCTAATTTTTTATTTTAATTCCACAGGTAATTCGCTCTGTATTTACTAATGGAACTTTTTTTGTTGGTGAATACTGATGGGAACAATGATGTGATGTTTTTTCGGTAAATATCACCGTAATTTACCGACGATACTTTTTTTGTTTTTCTATTTGTATTTGACAGTTTTCTAGCAGTGAAAGAGTTATTTGATATATTCTTTGTTGTTAGGAAATGATAAAAATGCTTAACTGATTGACATTGCATTATTAAGTCAGATCACGAGAGTTTAGAGCATTTTTTTTAGAAAAAACACCCACGTAATTCTAGCCAGATCACTTGGTTAGTTAAGCTTATGGCTTGATTATGAGTTCAGTTTATACACACACACACACACACCAATTAATTAATTATAATAAATAAACATATACTAAAAGGCCTTGGCATTTCACTGTCCAAGGTTTTTTTCACTTTGGTCCTCAAAATTTTTGAGGACTTATTTTTATTTAATTTCAAACTTTAGTTTTTTTTTTTCAATTTTATCCTTCAATATTGGATTTACTATGTATTAGACTTTATGATTTGTTTTGATTTGCTTTTTATGGAGTTATACTGTTTTAATGACCATATCGCGAGTTTTGTGGGTTAGTCACGTTGAATCAAGTTATCTTTATCATTTTTAATTAATAAATTTTCTCAACTCCATCCTTCAACATTAGGTTGATTGAGAATTATGCTTCATAATTTATTTTTATTTGCTTTACATGGGTTATCACAGTCTCATGATCTGAGTCACAAGTCTTGTGGGTTAGTTTGGTTGACTAAAGGTTTTTTTGTCCTTTTTTTAATTGAATTTTTTTTTTATAATTTCATCTTTCAACATTGGATTGATTGAGAATTAGACTTTATAATTTTTTTATTTTCTTTCTATGGAGTTATCTCGGTCTCCTAACCCGAGTTTGGCAAGTTAACCCCGGTTAACTAAGGTCATTTTTTTGTACTTTTTTCTTATTTTTTTCAATTTAATCCTTCAACATTGGGTTGATTGGGGATTGAACTTCATAGTTGTTTTTTTTACTTTTTATGGAGGTATCATGGTTTTATGACCCGAGTTGCGAGTTAGGCTGGTTGACTCATGTATTTTTTTGTCCTTTTTATAGTTATTTTTTTCAACTTCATCCTTCATTATTGGTTGATTCGGAATTAGATTTCACAATTTGTTTTGGTTTTGTTTTATGAGATTATGTTGGTCTCATATCTCGGGTCAAAGGTTTGGTCAGTTGACTCAATTATTTTTTATTTCTTTTTTTTAATTGATTTTTTTTAATTTCACCCTTCAACATTGAGTTGATTGAAAATTGAGCTTTATAATTGTTTCAATTTGTTTTCAAATGGGTTATCCCGATCTCATAACTCAGGTTTGACAGGTTAACCCGGGTTGACTCGACTTATTTTTTAGTTGAATTTAATTTTTAATTTCATCATTCAACATTGAATTGATTGAGAATTGGGTTTAATATTTTTTTTATTTGCTTTCTATAGGGTCATCAGGGTCTCATGACCTGAGTAGCATATTTGACAAGTTAATTCAGGTCGATCTAATATGTTGTTGTTTCAAAAAAATTTAAAAAAAGATGTTGTCTTGATTATTTTTTTTAGTCAAAGTATATTTTTACTAGTTGTCTGTGTGGTCTTTAGACTTGCTAAGTCAACCAGGTCACATCGGATCAATCCTTATATAATTAAATGTTTTTTTCTCTGCTAAGAAATATATTAACAACACCTAAATATTTTTTTATATAAATTTTTTTGATTCAACCTACAGCTATAGCGCTAGGAAATGATCTAGTTAACAATACTCTAAAAGGCGTGGGAAAAGCACTGTAGCTTCCCACGCCTTTTATTTTCATTCACTTATATATTATAATAATAATAATATAATAATAATAATTATTATATTATTATTATTATTATATTATATTATATTATAATTATAATAATAAACTGCTCTTTTATTTTTTCGTTCTTTTTTCTTTTTTTATGCCTTTATGGCTTCTTTTTTTTTTTGCTTTTTTCTTTGTGTTTTTTTCTTTTAATAAATTTTTTTTGTTTAATTTAGTTTGTTAATGTTAAATTTTATTTTATTTAGTTATCAGACTTTCATGATATGGATCCCGAGTTTGACGGGTTAACCTGGTTTGACAAGTTAACCCGAATTTTTTTTCTCTTTTTAATTAATTTTTTTTGTTTAGTTTAGTTTGTTAATATTAAATTTCTTTCTATTTAATTATCAGACTTTCATGACACGTCTTCCGGCCTTGATAGGTTAACCCAGTTAATTCTGGGTTAACCCATAAATTTTTTTTTCTATTTAATTATCAAACTTTCATGACGCGAATCTCAGGTTTAACAAGTTAACCTGGTTTGAAAGGTTAACCCAGTTAATTCAGATTTTTTTTTCTTTTTCTTCATGTTGGTTTTTTTTTTGTTTTTTTCTTTTTAATTAATCTATTTAATTATCATACTTTTATGACACGACCTTGCAGCCAGACCCACATCCAAGGCTCTTGGGTCCGCTGTTGCAACTAGACTCAATTAAACTTGAGTCATGTAAGTTTAATATTATTATTAATATTATAAATATTACTCTTGGGTCAAGCGTTGCAGCTAGACCAAAGACTCTTGGGTATATCTTTGATGAAAGACCTAACACTCTTAGATCTTAGCATTTTTTGATGTTTTTTATGCAAGGAAAAAAAATAACCCGTGGTGTATGCCTTTGTTTTTTTTCTTTTTCTTTTTAAGCCTTTTACTGTGGATTGCACAGTGCAGTCCACAGTGAAAAAGCTGATGCCTTTAGTTTTTTTTTGTCTTTTTGTCTTTTTATCTTTTTTAATTATTTTTTTAATATTAAATTTTTTCTGTTTAATTATCAGACTTTCATGACATGAATTCCAGGTTTGACAGGTTAATCCAGTTGATTCAGATTTGTTTTCTTTTTCTTCATTAGTTTTTTTCTTCCTGTAGGTTTTTTTTCTCTTTGCTTTGTCCTTTTTAATTAATCTTTTTTTTTACTTATATAATTATTATTATTATTATAATATATACTAAAAGTGCTCAGTGTTTCAATGTGCATTGCACAGTGAAACGCTGAGCTGTCTTTTTTTTTTAATTTTTTTTCCTATTTTTATTTAAATCTTTTTA
>Ga0307515_10006201_pt1 | contig 24012 bp, 29 predicted proteins | sample 17_EM_MG_FD_194513 | JGI IMG/M metagenome (GOLD analysis project Ga0307515, IMG submission 194513) | Populus trichocarpa ectomycorrhiza microbial communities from riparian zone in the Pacific Northwest, United States - 17_EM | ecosystem: Host-associated > Plants > Roots > Unclassified | place... | reverse complement strand
TTCAATTATATAATGAGAAATTAAAAGATATGATTTTAAATTTTTTAGTAATTATAGTATAATTTTACTATGAAGCATACATGAGTTGTTTAGGAACAATTACAACATTAAATAATTAGAAACAAATATTTAAGTACTGGGTTGATAATTAATTTTGGGAGTAATTATTTTTATTATTATATAATTAAATATATATATTTTTAAATTATTAACCTTCTAAGTGTCAATTGTTTAAAGATTTTAAAGAATTTTGTTTAGTATCAGGACTTTTTTAGAATTAAAAATTAATTTAGAGATAATGATTATGATTTTTCTTGATCCTGCAAATACAAATACAAAACAGAGAGAAGCGCTAATAATTTTTGTTCGCTACGTGGCACGTAAAGAACTCGACATATTCATCCCTACCCACACCCTATGGTGACCGTCGCGAAACCCAGACAAACACCACAACGTGTCATTTGCTCTAAAATATTACACTCAACATAAGAGAACCTCTCTTCATCAATTCTCAGTTTGCTTTTCGTGTAAAAATCTTCAGAACCACCACCTTCCTGCTTTCTCTCACTGTAAAACCAAAAAGCTAAAAAAAACCTAATTTATCTCTCACTCACTGAGTCACTCGCCATGATTGAGTTATCTTCAACAGTACCGAGTCAGATTCGGTTCCTCCTTCATTCCTTGAACGAAGCTAACGTTGATTCCGTCTTTCGTGACCTCTGCCAGGTACTCTCTTTACATTGCTTTATTATCCCTAATTTTGCTATCGATCGTTTATTTTTCACTCTCTCTCTTTTAATTTTTTTCTAAAAACCCTAAAATTTCACGCGACCGGCTATCTTTGGAAACAAAATAAGAAATTATTTTAAGCATGGAAGTTAATTTAGTTATTATTAGGTCACAATCGAGTTTGTTTTTGTTTTTAAATTTAATTATTTGTTGCTGGCTAAGATTCAGAGGTTTTGTTTGGGTGTCGTGGATTAATGCAGTTTATGGAGTATGAACTTGAAGGAAGTATTTTGACGCTCCAAACATGTTTGGATTATTTGAAGACTGACTTGAAAAACATGCATTTGGAACCCGTACTTGCATCGGTTTTCAAGTTTGTTTTGGACAAACCCAATTTCGCTACCGTGTTTTGTCAGTCTTTGAAAAGTACGGAGATCACTGAAGATTTCTTAGAGAAGTTGTCCAATTTATTGAAGTTATCTGTGGCTGAGAAAATTGGCACTGGTCTCGCGCTCTCTGAATCAGAGAATGCTGATACCAGGATGTTCGGTGAGTTGTTGTTTTAATGTTTTTTTTTTCTTGCATTTTATCGGGTTGGAGTTTTATTGTACATTTTATTGATGAGCTTGTTGGTTTTTCAGCTAAGAAGTTCTGTTTGGCTAAAATTGAGGAATTGTGTGCAAATCCTGTTCCAATGAACTCTGTTGAGCAAATTCAGAATATTGTTATGTTCCTCCAGCGGTCTGAGGGGCTTTCCAAGCATGTTGATAACTTTATGCAGATGTTGTCGTTAATGCAGTCCAAAGATGTTGTCCCATTTGTTTTAACTCCGTTGATTTCTGATGAATTGCGCGAGGCCAATTTTTTGAGGTAGTCTCTTTTCTTACTTGGCCTGGTAATTGACTATAACTGTAAAACTCAGTGGTCTATAATACCTGCAATGCACTTTTTTTGGTTTTGTAGGAATATGGATCTCATCCATGGAAGTACAGATAGTGAATTTGATGCTATTTTAGCTGAAATGGAGGAGGAGATGAGCCTGGGAGATATTGTGAAAGAGTTAGGCTATGGATGCACATTTGATGTGTTGCACTGCAAAGAAATATTATCCCCTTTTCTACCACTGACAGAAGTTACCATTTCTAAGATACTTGGAACAATTGCCCGCAACCTTACCGGTCTTGAGGACAACCAGAGCACATTTTCAACGTTTGGCTTGGCTCTTGGTTGTAACATTACAACTGATCTTCCACAGTTAAGCTCCTGGGACATTGACGTCCTTGTAAAGACAATCAAGCAACTTGTGAGTTCAGTTCTGTTTTTATTATCTTTGCCTTTTGCTTTAAATGTGACATTTTCTAAGAGGAGTTCCCTAAATCATTGCATATTTATGCTTTTTTACAGGCTCCTGGTACTAACTGGATTCAAGTTATTGAAAACCTGGATCATGAAGGATTTTACATACCTAATGAGGAGGCATTCTCCTTTCTGATGTCTGTATATAGACAGACATGCCAGGTACATCTTCGTAATATGTGAAATACTTACACTGGTAGAGTCGTGTCAAGATCTGTTTCTGGATATACAAGGTTTTTTGTTTTGTTTTTTGTGAATGATATTTATCTCATCAAGAAACAACCAAGCAGGGGACTAAAACCTGCTACAAAGCCCAGAAACCAATACAAAGACAATGCTAGAATGAAGACTAAACAATGAAGCTGATAATGATCAAATTACCGAGATCAGCAAATTTTAGGATTGTTTCAAGCCTCATGTAGAAAACTCGTATTGCACAATCTGAACTGAATCAATTGAACAATCTGAGCATCTACAACAGTGGCTTGGGGGCTTTTTCCATTGAAGATCCCGACATCCCTCTCCTTCCAAACCGAATAAATGACCCCACACAAAGCAAGCCCGAGGATAACAGAAGAAAAGCACTTCTTCAAAATTCTTTCGGCATAATCAAACTCATATTGCCAATCTCCTACAGCTCTTTGAATTCCACACAATCTCCTACAGCTCTTTGAATTCCTCACAATTGGAAAATAGAACTCCAAGCATCTTTAGCAAACGAGCAAGTAAAAAACATATGATCCCATCTTCCCTCTCTTGACTACGCAGAACACATAGGGGCTCAAGATTTATCCCCACTCTCACTTGTTGAACTTTAGTAGAAAGCCGATTTAGGATAGCCAACCAAGCATTGAAACTTTGTCTAGGTACATATAGAGGACCCCAAGTCAGCTTAAACCACTCAACTCTACGGTTCTATGCTCTTATTGATCCCCGCAAACTTTTGCATGTAAAGTTACCTCCAGGAGTGAGTTTCCATAAGACCCTGTCATCTTCACCATTGGAAGGAGATATAATGCCACATATAGCACTCTGAATTTTCACCATATCATCTGTTCATGGATGTGGCCACCTCCATTCCCCGTCGCTAATTACAGCTGCAACATACATGATCATCATTAACATATATGATTCTCAAGCAATATTTTTTACTAATGGCCCATGTGGGTGCCAATTATTGCTTAAACAGGGATTTTTGTTTTCTGGTTATGAATCTGTATCTTTGATATTTGCAGGATCCGTTCCCTCTCCATGCCATCTATGGGTCTCTTTGGAAGAATACTGAAGGTCAGCTATCTTTTCTGAAACATGCAGTACTGGCACCACCAGAAGTGTTCACCTTTGCCCATTCTGGAAGGCAGCTGGTATGGTGCCTTTCTACCCTTTTTTTTGCTTCCGTTCTGAGGCAATCCCATTTCTGATAATGAAAAGTTATTTGCTATTCTTGCAGAACTATATTGATGCTTTGCATGGCCATAAGCTTCAAGTTGGGCATTCTAATCATGCGTGGGTGTGCCTTGACCTTTTGGATATGCTTTGTCAACTGGCTGAGAGGGGTCATGCTAGTTCTGTTCGATCAATGCTTGAGTATCCTCTCAAACACTGTCCAGAATTGTTGCTTCTTGGGATGTCACATATCAATGTACTTCTCTTGTTTTATTCATGATTCTTGGAATTATATCCTACATATTTATTTTGGCTGATCAATTTTACTCTTATTGCAGACTGCCTACAGCCTCCTCCAATATGAAGTGTCTTTTATGGTTTTCCCTCTTATAATCAAAAGTGCTGCTGGTAGTGGTATGATGCTTTACCTCTGGCATCTGAACCCTAATCTTGTGTTGCGGGGATTTGTAGATGCTCACAATGTTGAACCAAACATCATGACTGAGATATTGGATGCTTGTCAAGAGCTAAAGGTAAATGGAGAGAATTCACGACTTGTTTTTTGTTCTAGCTGTTTCACAGTTCCATCACCTCCTGCAAAATTTTAAAGCTGCCATTTTGTGGGAACTTTTTCCATAACCTTGCATTATTCTTACTGATTTATTCATTTCTGGATTCATCTTTTAGTTATGCTTCTTTGTTGCTAGTTTTGTGCACGATTAATTCTGAGCTCATATTTCTTGTTTCTTGCGCAGATTTTGTCATCGGTATTAGACATGATTCCCTTTCCTTCTGGTATCAGATTAGCAGCCCTTGCTTCAAGAAAAGAGCTTATAGACCTTGAAAAGTGGCTGGGTAATAATTTAATTACATACAAGGATTCATTCTTCGAGGTAATGTTCAGCTGTCCTTCTAAACTCCTCATGAAGGTGCCGAAATTTTTTGGTTTTGCCAAATCTTATCTCTAGGATTCTAAATGCATTTTAATATGGCCAAGTTAAATTATGGTTTAGTGATGGAAATGGTTTAGTGATGGAAATAGCTATACATGACATGGTGTGTATTTTCCAACTGTGCAGGAATGTCTCAAGTTTCTTAAGGAGATTCAGCCTGGTGGATCACAGGATTTTGCAGCCAAACCTATTCATCCTCAAAGTACCATTGTGAATCTTTATTCAGAGACTGGTTCATCCTTCCTGAAGGTTCTAACCTCTACACTTAATTGATTCTGGTCTTCTCCATACAATTGCATGGTGACACTCTAAATCTCTGCATACTTTTCAGGTCCTTAAAGCCCATACCAGCTTAGTTATATCTACCCAACTTTCTGAGGAAATGGAAAGGTTGCATGTAACAGTTATGGACTCTAATCCAAGGCTGCAGAATGGTAGCTCGGCAGATTCATCTACCCCTGATGGGTTTTCGGATGATGTTGAGGCAGAGGCAAACTCTTATTTCCATCAAATGTTTTCTGGTCATCTGACAATAGATTCCATGGTTCAAATGCTTGCTCGATTCAAGGAATCTTCTGTGAAAAGGTATAATGTTAATCTTTATAAAGCATTTGCTTCCTTTGGAATCTTACTACGGGTGTGTTTGAGATTGTGGTAGCAAATGCGGTTCAAAGTATTTTTCACTTAGAAATGCATCAAAATAATATTTTTTTATTTTTTAAAAATCATTTTTGATATTAGCACATCAAAATGATCTGAAAACATAAAAAAATAATTTTTAGCAAAAAAAAATTCAAAATTTGAGGGAACGCTGTTTGCACCGCGTTCCCAAACAAACTCCACATCCCTTGTCCTTAAACTTTATTAGCAATCTAATTATAATAAATGTGCATTTATAGAGTTTTGGAAGTTAGCCTTAAAATTATACTAACCACAATAATTTTGGTGAAGAATTATGTTTGATTCTTACTCCATGTTTTGTTCATACATCTTGAATTGTTTTTTTGGCATACGCTGCACGTGTCTGTCTCCTCCAAGCATTTGAAATGATTGTAGTTATTTTTATTAGTGTTTTTTTTTACAGACAAGTATGAAAGGTGTTAGTGTGAAAGCTGACGATACCTTTTCGGACCTGTATCATCTTAGTTTTAGATGATTTTTGTGGTGCTCATTTGAGGGTTTTGGTGTTTAATATTTTATTTTGATGTTTAATTTTTTTTATTTTTTTGTGGGTCCTATCAGAGACTTTTGGTTTCAGTGGTACGACTAATCACTTGTTGAAATCACTTCCAGGGAACAATTGATTTTTGAGTGCATGATTGGCAATCTATTTGAAGAATATAGATTCTTCCCAAAGTATCCAGAAAGGCAACTAAAAATTGCTGCTCTTCTTTTTGGTGAGCTTCATTTTAGAGGTTAAAGTTAATAGCATGGCTCATCTTTCTAGCCTTCTAGTCCAATTCCTGGTATCAAGTCACCTTGATTGGCTGTGTCTTAATAATTATGCTTAAGAGCTCAAGTTCTTGGTGCTGCTTGTGCAATTTTAACTCTGCTATCATATACTTAGTTGTTTTTAATCATATTGAACCTCCTTTTGCCTGTCCATGAGTTTGGAGTTTCAACATGTATTTGCTTGTCCAAAATAGGGCCCCTTTGTAGAAAAATTGTGATGAATTCTATGTAGTTTAGCTGATATAAGTTTGCATTGCAGCATATGTTTTTTATTTGATTGCATACAACTTGATTGAAGAAGTTGACTGCTTACTGCTTGAATGAAAATCCATTTATAAAATCAGATATCTATTTGCCTGTGATTGCTACTGGTATTTGCATTTTTGTAGCATGAGGCATGAAGCTGTGAATATCTGCATGACTTTGGCTTGGAGTTTCAGTACCTGCTTTAAGTAATCTCGAGATATATATACTTATGCAAATAAATGTGATTTGGAATGTATTCAGCAGATTTATGTGGTCGTGTTTTTGAATTGCATTTCAGGTTCTGTTATCAAGCACCAGCTTGTTACTCATCTCACTCTTGGGATTGCCTTGCGTGGTGTTTTAGACGCGCTTCGGAAACCTCCAGATTCCAAAGTCTGTCATCATCCCTAAGCGACATTCGACCATTCTATCTATCTATATATATATATATATATATATATATATATATATATATATGCATATATATAATGTCGTGTATGACCACTGTTTGCAGATGTTTGTGTTTGGGACCAAGGCTTTGGAGAATTTTGTGGATCGTTTGATTGAATGGCCACAGTATTGCAATCACATCTTACAAATATCGCATCTGCGTGGCACTCATGCTGATCTTGTTGCTTTCATTGAACGAGCACTTGCCAGGATTTCATCAGGGCATTTGGAATCAGATGGAATTAACAATGCTTCTGCTGCTCATCACCATGGTTTGTCTCAGGCTGCCTCAGTAAATGGAGAGGTTAGGAACTGTGTTTTTTTTTTTTTTATGCTTAGAATTTGTGCTCCTCCTTTTGTCTTAAGCATTAATAGCTTTAACTGGATCCATGAATGTTTGACAAGCTTACCACCTGAGATGTTCAGAAGATATTTGACATAATTTTGTTTAAAATGATGGAAACTTGATACATGAAGATTTGGCAAGGGTTCCATCTAAGATATTTAGATTAAAATTCACATCAAAATTAGTTTCTTTGATGTGGTGGAATTTTTTAAATTTTGTTATTAACCTTTGTTTTCAATCCATAAACATATTTGCAGTAGAAGTAGCAATTGGTGATAAGTCAGTGCAATAGTGTCAGGGAGCTGGAGTTTTGGGCACACATACATGCCCATCTCTTTATTGCAAATAATATAAATCATAGCACATCTGATTCTTCTTTCATTTTATTTTCAACCATGGATTGCAACTATGAACATTCTCTGGATTTTATATTGTCTCATGTGAATGCATCAGATATCTCTTAACTTTTTTCAAGGATGTTTAGTGCTCCAATTAATAGTCTGTATTTTGACTACCCTCTTAAAGAAATAAAATTAAGGTGATCGAGGACATTTTGAGCTGGTGTTCCATGTTCAGGTAAAACTTTTAATTTGTATGTTACCACTACACTCTTGGCACCACCATCTCTGCATCTGCTTCTCACTGGGACCATTGTACCTCCAGCTCCCTGATCCCATTGCATTGTCTTATCAATACATTACTGCTTCTGTTTCAAATTTGTTTGTCCATTGAAGTATGACATTTTTATATCATAATCTGATCATAACTGCAACTAGATTAGGGGCTAAACTAGTTTGTCAAACTAATTAATAGTCTCAACAGCCTTTGTAGTTTTGTTCTCTAACCTTGTGTCATCATTGCAGTCAAATAGCATTAACATTCAACAGGCTGGGCAGCAGCTTTCCTCTACACTCCATCTTCAACAGAGACATGAAAGTTCTCTTGATGACCGTTTGAAAGCATCTGCTGCTCCATTTAATGAGACTAAACAATTTGCATCTGCGGCTCCATTTAATGAGAGTAAACAATTTCTATCTTCCAGTGTGCAATCTTCAGTTGCCCCCTCAAGTGATGTTTCTAGCATTCAGAAGGTAGCCTCCGCTATCAATTAATGTGATGGGGTTAATATTTGAATTTCATTCCTATAGTTCTTCATCTTATTCTCAAGTTGTGATTGCAGGGTACAGTTACTTCTTCGGCTTTGTTATCTTCTCCTGGTTCTGTCCGTCCTTTCCGAGTAGTTACCTCCACCAGTAAGCTCATTAAATGATCATGATATTTACATTAAGCTACCATACCTTCAACTGTTTTAAACATGCTTTTGTCAGCATTATATACGAATCAATATTCAATACAGGGTTTGGCTCTGCATTGAACATCGAAACACTTATGGCTGCTGCTGAGAGAAGAGAAACACCAATAGAGGTACTATGTTTCACATAAGTGGTAGTATTTTCTACAGATAATGTATGGAGGCCTATGGTATCATTCAATTTTTTCTCTAGAGATGTGTAGAGGCCCCTGTAAGTATGAAATTGAATACGAGCTACTGCCCTTTTCCCCCCTATTAATTTTATCCATCAAGGGATTTTTTTTTACTTGCAACTACTATCCTCACACCTTATTTATGCTGATAACTTTTTTGGGAAAGAAAAAGTTTCTTGGTCATTTAAGTATTAAACTTTGAATGGAGCTACCCTTTCTATTCTTTTGAAGTTAGGAAGTTTCAAAAAATTGGTATTTATTTTGAAGTCTTCAAATTCTACAGTGGCAATTTGTTTCATAAGGGGCCGAGCTGAGCCATCTACTCTAACTTTTACCATGTAATATTTCCCGAAATCTTCCTTTTCAATGGGCCTTGGTTATTGGTGGTCAAGCAATTTGTATGCTATGGGGGGCACTGCACATCATGTAATGATGAGTGTCATCTTTATTTAGCATTTGGGAAGCTTTCTTTGTATGGTTTGCTAATAAGGTTGTTGCGTAGCAAGCCGTTAGCCTTTGTTGGATAAATAGGTGGGTGTTTCCAAGGGGTAGAGGAGCTTTTACCCTTGCATTTGTGGCTTGGAAAGAGAATGGTCCTTGAATCTGGAATATTTCTACGTTTAAAAATAGAGAATTTTAAAAAAATTACTCTTAAAGAAGCTGTTGTGGGATATAATTTAATCTTGGTCTTCTCATGGTGTTTGCTTGCAGGAATTTTTTCTGATGGCCTTTAACATTGCAAAGTTAATTTCTTATTAATTTCTCTTTGAATTATTTTGTTTTCATATTTGTTCCTTATATGAAGGAGTCCTAAGCCTTTTACTTCTCTTTCAAATAACATATTGATAAAAATAAATAATTTCATATTTTCTTGTGCACTGTAGTTATTTGGTTTTAATTTTTGTTTACAGGCTCCAGGATCAGAGATTCATGACAAAGTATCATTCATGATTAATAATATTTCAGTTGCAAATGTTGAACCTAAAGCAAAAGAATTTACTGAAATACTAAAGGAGCAGTACTATCCCTGGTTTGCGCAGTACATGGTCATGAAAAGGTCAGAACCCTCTCCCAATTTTCCTTTCCCGATTCTTTAGTTTGTGTAAACGTTTCTATGCATATTTATCTCTATGTTTAAGTAATATGTTAATTATTTGTGTTGTTTCCTCTTCCTTATTGGTCTTGGTTAATGTTTTCATTCAGAGCAAGCATTGAGCCCAATTTTCATGATTTGTACTTGAAGTTCCTTGATAAAGTTAATTCAAAAGCTTTAAATAAGGAGATTGTCCAAGCCACATATGAAAACTGCAAGGTTTGTGTCATGATGTGTACTTTGTGCACTGGACATTGTTAAGCAACTTCATTTTCTGAAAATCAAGTAGCATGAATAAGTCCTTTTCAGTTTAAAAGTAGAATAGATAAGTATTACCTTTTGTTCTGTTTTCAGGTTCTTTTGGGATCAGAGCTTATAAAATCTAGTTCAGAAGAGCGTTCATTGCTTAAAAATTTGGGAAGTTGGCTTGGGAAATTAACTATTGGAAGGAACCAAGTTCTGAGGGCACGTGAGATAGATCCCAAATCTTTGATCATGGAGGTGATTCTTTTATATGGAGAAGTGGTGTTCTTTAATAATAACAAGTCTCATTCGTTTTTTCTTTTTCATCTTTATTTTTTATCATTTAAGAATCATATATTCACTCGAGTTAATCTTGTCATTGGGCAGGCATATGAGAAGGGATTGATGATTGCAGTTATACCATTTACATCCAAGGTATGAATTTTGACAATTTGAATGTCTCTGAATCTGGTTGCTGTATAATTCTTACATTCTGTTACTTGCTGTAGGTTCTAGAGCCATGCCAAAACAGTCTAGCATACCAACCTCCTAATCCTTGGACTATGGGCATTCTTGGATTGCTGGCTGAGATCTACTCAATGCCGAACTTGAAAATGAACCTCAAATTTGATATAGAGGTATTGGAATACAATCAGCACTTGCCAACTGCATGTACATATTTTTTTGTTATAGAAGCCCTACTATGATGATGCTGTTTTTGGTTGTTTGTTAATGATATTCTTTTGGCACTTCAGGTATTGTTCAAGAACCTTGGTGTAGATATGAAGGACATAGCACCAACTTCTCTTCTTAAGGACCGGAAAAGGGAAATCGAAGGGAATCCTGATTTTTCCAATAAAGATATAGGAGCATCCCAACCACAGATGCTTCCAGAAGTTAAATCTGGAATTATATCTCCCCTAAATCATGTTGAGCTACCACTTGAGGGTGCAAGCCCACCTAATTCTGGCGTTCATGCTCATATGTTATCTCAGGTTTGTGTGCATTTGATTTTCTATTTTTTTCTAAGCAGCTGTTGATATGTTTCTGAGGTTTAATCTGCTTGGTGTCTCAAGTACACCTCTCCTGTCCATCTTTCTTCGGGTACATTGATGGAGGATGAAAAACTAGCTGCATTAGGCTTGTCTGATCAGCTCCCTTCTGCACAAGGACTATTCCAAGCTACTCCATCCCAGTCAACATTTCCGGCTAGTCAGGTGCATTGAAGTTCATATGCTGTTAGTCTGACAATAGACTGACTTATTGTCTCTAATTTACAAGTTCTCTGGTGTTTTCAGCTTCCCACAGCAATACCTAACATCGGAACTCATGTTATTATCAATCAGAAGTTAAATTCTTGGGGCTTACATGTGCATTTTCAAAGGTTCAAACTGTTTCTACATTAGTCTCATCATGCTTTATAGTTACTTTGTTTCGTGTTTGTCTGATAGTCTTTATCTCATTAACAATTTACAGACTGGTTCCTACTGTAATGGACAGAGCCATCAAAGATATTGTCTCTGGTATTGTTCAGAGAAGTGTTTCTATTGCAACACAGACAACAAAAGAGCTTGTTTTGAAGGTTTGGATGTTGACTTAAACAAAGAATTTAGTGCCATGTATACCGGGGCTTGCTGTATCTATCTTGGCAGCAAGCTCCACAGGCGCTGTCATCTCATCTCGATCAAAATTCTCTTTTCTTCGGTTGCTAACACATTCATATTTTGTCTCTTAACCATAGCATTGTTATCTGGAATCAAATATATCCACATGTTTTAGAAACTTTTAACATTGTTATTTCTCAGACATGTTCTAATGCCTTCCAATCATGTCTTACTCAATTATAGGATTATGCCATGGAATCCGATGAAACACGAATATATAATGCAGCGCACTTAATGGTTGCCAGTTTGGCTGGAAGCTTAGCTCATGTAACATGCAAGGTTTTTTCTGTCACAGAACTTCTTTGCTCTTCTTTCTCCTTTGTTTATTTGGAACTTGAAGCGAGATCATTTTATTTGATCTTCTTTTTTCTCATTACGATAAATTGGTGTTCTCTGTTTGCCAGGAGCCATTACGTAGTTCAATATCAAGTCAGCTAAGGAATTCAGTTCAGGGTTTCTCCTTAACAAGTGAAATTCTGGAGCATGCTGTGCAACTTGTTACTAATGATAACCTTGATCTTGGGTGTGCGGTGATTGAACAGGCTGCTACTGATAAGGTTCCGGTTTTAGCTTTGATATACACCTACTTCATTAACCACTTCTTAGTTTGGGGGTGTTTTTATTCTTGAGTAATGTGGCATGCATATAATTTATATATCATGTCTATACTAGTTAATGAGTTTGGCTCTCCCCCATTTGTGGTGCTCATGTCAAGATCCCAGTAGTAGTTTAGAGTAGGCAAGGGTTAGTTAAGGTGTTCCTTGGAAGCACCTGTTTGTTGGTGTTGGATGAAGAGCCTGACATGTATCATCGACTATGTTGCTTTTTACTTGGGCATGTGCAACAGGTGTGATCTAAGTGTAAAAACTGGTAAATTTTAAATTTTAGGAAATGGTGACTCAGCAGTGTCCAAAATTTGGAAATGAACAAGGGAATGTTTTAACCATGAATATCCACATATTGATCTAGTTTTAGAATATTGGATTTTCTGCTTACCAGGAATAGACTCATTTTGAATTGGGCATTGTTTACACTAGGGCTGTATTTATTAGGTTAGTTCAAAACTGTTGCAACTCCTTCATTACAAAATCATGCTTTAAAAATTGGGCAATTTGAATACACAAAATGGCTGGCTTTGTAACCTTGGTTTAAATGCTACTGTTTTGCTCACACACTTTACTGCTGTCTGAAAAACCCTCTTTGTTATTTAGTCTCTCGCCTCTCTCTCTCTCTCTCTCTCTCTCTATCTCAATGCCTATAGCATTCTCTTTTGTCTCTGCCATCAAGATTCATAAGCTGCTTGTTGTCAGTGTCTCCCAATTTACTTGTGTCATGTCAACACAGGTGTGACTGGACAAAGCGGAGTCCTTGCAACATATCATGGCTGTATATGAAGTTACTCTGGGAGAGTAGGATATATTAGATGCTTTTTTAGGGGCACTAAACAGTTAATTGGATGGAATTAAAATCCTGAATCTTAAAAATTATTCACATTTGAGGAAATTGTGGTATTGGGTGGTCCTTTTGGTTTCCATATGGAACTTTGCTTCTATGACACTTTCAGGAGTGTGTTTAGCTAATTTTCAGTAGAATTTAAGTTCTAGTTTGTAAGGTTTTTGCTTTGGTATTGTTTGTTGTTGGCTAATGTTCTCTATTCTTGGTTGGTTGCTTATCCTTGTCCAGTCATTATTTTCATTCTAGTTATGTGTTTTCTTTTGTTGAGAAAGAACCAGGCATGGTATGCAGGAAATCAATATTAGTTTGGGCTTGTTCTCGTAAATAATATGAAAAAATCATCATGAAATAGCTCTACACTATCTGATCAAAGATGTGGCAGATTAATGTAGTCCTCTTGTCACGGGTGTTTCATGCAGGCCATACAAACCATTGACACGGAAATAGCTCAACAACTTCTAAGAAGGAAGCATAGAGATGGTGTTGGTCCAGCATTTTTTGATGCAAACATGTACACCCAAAGTTCTATGGGCGTTGTACCTGAGGCCCTTCGCCCCAAGCCTGGTCACTTGACTCCCTCTCAACAGCGAGTTTACGAGGTAAATGCCTGTTGATCTCTTCCATATGGTATGTGTGGTTCTCAGAAAGAAAGCACTTAAAAGTTAATAATTCCCTCCCTGAACTCCCTCCTTCCTTTCCCCTATTGTATGCAGGATTTTGTTCGGCTTCCGTGGCAAAACCAATCTAGCCAGAGCTCACATGTCATCCCTACGGGTTCTGCTTCTTCTGGTGCTACTGGTCTTGCTAGTGCATACGGTTCAGTTTCATTGGATGTGGCTTCAGAAGCCATTGAATCTAATTCAGCTGCACTTCTTAGGTGTTCTATGGTTATTTATTGGTACTTGATATTTCTGGTTTTTCAAAATTTTGAATGCTGAAGTTTCAAAATTCTGCATTTTATGTTTCAGTTCTGCATCAATTCATAGTGCGACGGCTGATGGTGTTATCCAACAAAGTTCTGAAAACAATTCCACCAGTGCTTCAATTTCTGCTACCACTTCCTCTGAACTTAGTCCAGTGGAATCCTCAGATGTTGTAAAGGTTGGAAGAAATTTTGCTACTTCTGTTTTGACATGGTTGGGGCCAATTTTTTTTTTTTAAAAAAAATTTGTGGTACCTTTTTGTCTGAAGGAAGCGGGAGTTTCTTCTCAACCATCATCTTCATCAGTTGCTTCTGAGCGTGTTGGGAGTAGCATTGCAGATGCTTCATTGAACACTAGGGATGCGTTGGACAAGTACCAGATTATTGCGCAGAAGGTTTGTTTGAATCCTTTTGCTTGTGTCTAAATTGCCACATCCATTTTATTGATTGTTATGTTTCAGAGCAAGTGAGTTGTATGCCTAGGCACGTTTGTTTTTATGTAAGATGCACCCATCCTTTCTTTTGGACATGGTTTTGGGAGAAGAATATATATATATGCACCCAGGTCAAATGTTTATCTTCCCAATTAGGTTAAGGGATAGGGGATGTAATTGTAACCAGAGGCCTCTGTGATGTCATTGTTACGAAGATGTTTGATCTTCTCGCATGTACTTGTTTTAGTTGTTGCACTGAAAAAGGTATTCTTCTGCTGATATCCCATCTTATATGGTTTCAGTTGGAGACTTTGGTGACTAGTGATTCTAGAGAAGCTGAAATCCAGGTACTGCTTCTTTCCATTCCTTTTGGTATGTGTTGCTACCAAATCACACATTCTTGACTGTCATCTAATTTTGTATCCTTTTACACTATCTGTTGATATGGTTCTGAATTATATTCTTCTGCCCACACCTAATTTTCTTACATCTCTTAATTGTTTTTATGTGAATTTGAGTTTGGTCATCTAAAATATAACTGTCCTTTTGGTGTTCAGGGGGTAGTTGCAGAGGTTCCTGAAATCATAAGTAGATGTGTCAGTCGAGATGAGGCTGCCTTGGCTGTAGCACAAAAGGTGTGCTTCCTTTTTCATTGACTACTTATGATATTTTCTATTGTCTGGCTATAGTGGTTGCTGCTTCTTGTTCACTAATGATTTCTTCTGGCTGTTCTAATATCCATTGAACTAAACAATTGCTCATAGTTTTTCTATGTTTTTCATGAGTTGAGTTTTTCTAATTGTCATACAGGTTTTCAAGGGTTTATATGAGAATGCATCAAACAGTTTTCACGTTAATGCCTGCCTTGCTATTCTGGCTGCAATTCGTGATGTGTGCAAGCTTGTGGTTAAAGAACTCACTAGCTGGGTATGCCTTTCTGACTTTTTACATATTAGGTTGTGCATGACATTCTCTAGCTCTGTTGTATTGTAGTCATGACTTTTGATAGCAGAGTGAGTCGGTGTCCAGATGCAGTAACTTATATTCTTCCTCTTTAATTCAAACGATAACAAGTTTTTCTTTTCTTGATTTTGTTTAATTGTTCTTCTATTTGCATTTATGGATGTTAATTACACCAGTTTTCTATTTTTTACAGGTGATTTACTCAGACGAGGAGCGAAAGTTCAATAAAGATATTACCCTTGGCCTGATGCGTAGTGAATTGCTCAACCTTGCAGAGTACAATGTTCATATGGCAAAACTCATTGATGGGGGAAGGAATAGTACGTCTAGGGAATTCTTATTGTATAATGAGTAGACATTATCGCACTTGATTTGATTAACTAATTCCCTAAAATGAACAGAGGTTGCAACGGACTTTGCTGTTTCCCTCATCCAAGCTTTGATTGTTGAAGAATCCAGTGTCATCTCTGAACTCCACAATCTTGTCGATGCTCTGGCCAAGGTTGTATTCTTACATCTTTATGTTAGGAGTTCATTATATGCTGTTTTGTTTGACTTTTCTTGGTGATTCTGACTTGCAGCTTGCCGCAAAACCTGGATCTTCCGAGTCATTACAACAGCTTATTGAGATTGCTAGGAATCCTGGTGTCAATGCAGCTGCTCTAACTAGTCCAGCTCTTGGAAAGGAGGACAAGACAAGACAGTCTAGAGACAAAGTCAGTGGAGATTGCATGGTTTATACATCACTCCCTTTTGTGCTTTGTCTGATTCTTGAACTTCATACTTTTTTTTTTTTTGGAAACAGCCTTCCAATCAGTTGATAGCTAGCAGGGAAGAATATAGCAACATTGAACCTGTGGAACCAGATGGTTTTCATGAGCAGGTATCTGGAGCTCAAATAGTTTAATGAGAAGTTTAGGGCGCTCAGATTTTTCTCTAATTGGCATCTGCAAGCAGTTTTTTTTTGTTCTTACATTACCTGGGGAAGTCTATTGCTTTGTTAGCTAGCTGTAATTGCTGAAACCTGACAGCGATGCCACTTGCTGTCTGAGATTGATCAAAGTGTTTTGAGCTTCTCTAAGGTCATTTCTTGGAAGATACATTGAGATTTTAAGGGACCATGTGATCTTCTTATGGGTAAAAGGATTTTTAGAATACGTTGATCTCTCTGCCCCACTCTTACGCAACACAAACATCACTTATTGATGACATGTATCTCCATTGTGTTGTCTTTGTTTTGCTTTAATAGTTGGGAAGTGTGTGAAAATTATTAATGCTTTTTCTGGTATTTTTCAGATGTTTATGTTGTTCTTGTGAAATGTAGGTTTCCATGCTTTTTGCGGAATGGTATCGGATATGTGAACTTCCTGGTGCAAATGACGCAGCTTCTAACCATTACATCTTACAGCTGCATCAAAATGGATTGCTGAAGGGGGACGAGACGACAGATCGCTTTTTTCGCGTACTCATGGTACTTTTCCTTTCCTTTTAACTTATATCTCAGGGATAATGTTCAAGATGCAATTTTATAATTTCTACAAAATATTTCAGGAGCTCTCTGTTGCGCACTGCTTGTCCTCTGAGGTGATCAATTCTAGTGTACTGCAATCACCTCATCAAATGCAGAATCTCTCCTTCCTTGCTATTGATATCTATGCAAAATTGGTCATTGCAATCCTAAAGGTAAGCTTTTATGCTAATTAACAGCATTGTACTGCTGTTCCTTTGATCTTGTATTTAGTTTATGATGCTGTAACATCTTTCATTTTATACGTCGTCTCATCAGGTGGAGCAGGGATCAAGTAAACTCTTTCCTTTGTCAAAGGTAAATCTTATCCATAGGGGCTTGCATTTTTCAGTTACATCAAGATCATTAGAATTTTATCTTGGAGCAAAATCATTACCATTGCTCTGTTTCTTCTTAGATTTTTATATTGTTCCTGATATTTATGGTATTTCAACAGATCTTGTCCATCACTGTGAGATTCATACAAAAGGATTCGGAGGAGAAGAAAAATTCTTTTAATGCAAGACCATATTTCAGATTGTTTATAAGTTGGCTTCAAGATCTCCTTTCCCCAGAGCCTGTTGTCGATGGTGTAAACTTTCAGGTATTGCTTATTTGGACTCCCTCAATCATTGTGCCTATTCAAAGAAGCATATGCTCACTGATGTTAATTGCACATGCTACAGATCTTGACAGCCTTTGCTGGTGCATTCCACAATCTGCAGCCCCTTAAAGTTCCTGGTTTCAGGTCTGTATCATGAACTGTGCAACTACTAGCTAATGCTATTTGATAAGATCGTAGACAATATAACAATATCCTGAAAGGTACATCGAGCTCCTTTTTGTAAAGTAGCTGGCATAAAAGAAGGCATCCATAACAGAAATATATAGGTTGGAGACCATGGTTTAAAGTAGGATACAAGAATACAATTTTGCTAACTCGCTAGATGCCTCATTCAGTTACACCCACTTAACATACTGGGAAGGTTGTGTAAAATTGTTCTATTTCTGGTCCTTGTGTTTAGGCTTGTTCCTTGATAGTAGACTTCTTTATTTGCATCTAGACCATTCTCAGTTTTTGACCATCTTCAATGATCCTTTCAGTTCTTGATTTAACAAGACTATACCTTTCCTCCCTCCTTTCAATCAGAAACAAAAGGGAAGATGAGGGAGGAAACAGATCTCAAAGTTGACCCTAGGGAAAAATTCCATTAACAAAATCACAAGGAGTTGGGAAGTGATGTTTTCAAGAAAGACAATAGCCACCTATAATTACACGCAAGGAAATTTCTTTCTGAATTTCTAATATTGATGGTAGTGAATCCAGCATATCATGGTGAGCAATCTTGTATAATGTTTCACCGATATGAGGAGTGCAGTTTCAATACTGTCGATAAATTGGATTTTCAAATTCCTGTCGTGAAATGCTGTGGTTTTCTTAACTGGTGTAGAAAGTTCTGTCAAGTTGTTTCCCTGGTGATAAAGAACAAGTGTCAACAATGTTTAAGGTGCAATGTTGATGGTAGATAATAAATGCTCATACCACGTTTTTACAAGCTTCCAATGTTATGCAATACATGGGAAGAACCAAATTTTTGTGATGTGCATTGTTCCCCACTCCATTCACAGCCAGGATTCTTTTAACTTACGAGCAAAGAGATCCGGTTCTTCATCTGTCATACTTGTTGTGCCATAGATTTTATCTATTCAGAATTGGCAATTTACACTCAGAAAGTACCTTTTCCCTTGCTTTTCATGCATCACTTATTTGGTCAAAATGCTTCTGCAGCTATGTATGGCTCTCATTGGTGAGTCATAGGAGTTTCATGCCAAGATTGCTCATAGGAAATGCACAGAAGGGCTGGCCCTATGTTCAGCGGTTGCTGGTAGACTTGTTCCAGTTCCTGGAGCCCTATTTGAGGAATGCCGAGCTGGCAGTGCCAGTATGTCACTTGCATTCACCCAGTTCTTGCAGCTCATTGTTAACTTAATATGCTGTGTCTGATCTAGTTCCGTTTTGTAGGTTCACTTGCTATATAAAGGTACACTTAGGGTGCTTTTGGTGCTGCTACATGATTTCCCTGAGTTCCTTTGTGATTACCATTTCACTTTCTGTGATGTGATTCCTCCAAGCTGCATACAAATGCGTAATATTATTCTTAGTGCTTTCCCCCTCAATATGAGGCTTCCAGATCCATCAACTCCCAACTTAAAGGTCTGTTAATTTTATTCAATAATCAATTACTTATCTAACAAATCCTGTAATGACTTTCATGGTTGTGTAATTTGATCTCGGAGGGTTTGGTTCTTTGTTTAAATTTTTCAGATTGATTTGCTTCCGGAAATTAGGGAACCTCCTCACATTCTCTCCGAGGTTGATGCAGCTCTTAAAGTAAAGCAGATGAAAGCTGATGTAGATGAGTATCTCAAGGTATTTTCTGTTCGCCCTCTCTATGCTACAGTTTGATGTTTTCTCTTGGTTCTTGAACTACATAAAAACACTCGTGTTTCTTCATATACCTCTGTTACCTTTATCACTTTCTGCAATCATTTGTGCTTGACATTTTTTGTTCTATTTCCCACACTACACACCATTATAAAGCATTCACATCCTGACCTGCCGCATATTGTTTTGATATCATCCTTGTTAGTATTTTCTTCTTAGTTATTTAATTTGAATCTGTCTGCAGACTAGGCAACAGGGTTCTTCATTCCTGACTGAATTGAAGCAGAGATTGCTCCTTTCACCTAGTGAAGCTGCATCTGCCGGAACCCGTTATAATGTACCGTTGATCAACTCCCTTGTCCTTTATGCTGGAATGCAGGTATGTCTATTCTGTTAGCCATTTTCTTCATGTGTTGTCCTCTTGTTGTCTCATGGACTATCTGCTGTTATCTATGTTTGTATAGTATGGTGTTTTTCTGTGTTTATACGTTTGGAATTGTAGCCTTTTTTCTTTTTTTTTACCATATGGATTGCTAATTTTAGTTTCTCTTGCCGTGAGAGAATTTTCCTAATGCACAAGATGATAGCATACTAGGAAAATGATCTAAATACCTTGAGAGAATGCTTGCATTTCTTTCCCTGCTGATGCCCTTTGTTGACATTTTTGTTCTGTTTAGATTCTGAAGTTTTGGTTGATTTTTAGTTTAGTCAGGTGGAATTCCATACGCAAAGGGATAGGCGGCAAAACAATGGATTCTTATCTTTATTTCTTCATTTTCTTTTCTTTCTTTCTTTCTTTCTTTCTTTTTTTTTTTTTATAAAAAAAATGGCTTCACTGAAGTTCTATTGTTATATAGGCCATCCAGCAGCTGCAGGCAAGAACATCTCATGGACAATCGGCAGGAAATACTGTTCCTTTAGCTGTATTTTTGGTGGATGCTGCTTTAGATATCTACCAGACGCTTATACTGGACCTAGACACAGAAGGCCGATACCTCTTTCTAAATGCTGTTGCTAATCAACTGCGCTATCCGAATAACCACACACATTACTTCTCCTTTGTTTTGCTTTACTTATTTGCTGAATCAAACCAGGTAAAATGTGGTTTTTGTTTGGTTTTTGCTGCTGCAAATGTGTCTTCTATCTTGTCCTGTCACATCTATCTAGTTTCTGAAAAGTACACCTCCAAATCACTGAATCTAGTTGTATAACTTGGTAAGTGGCACTTAAAATTTGAATCAGGGTCTATTATGGATTTTTAATTCCAAAGAAGATGTACTCGTTTTTGTGAGATATCTCTGGCAACCTCTTGATAATAACCCCTTGTAATCTTAAATCAAGGAGAGTGCTTCATGAGAGGTATTGTGGTGAGTATCTGAAGAGGGCACTTGAAAGGCCTCTTTTTCCAGATTTCAGGAATCTATGAAATAGGCCTTTTCAGTTTTGATGAATTAAATGATTTATTTAGTTACTTTGGTTGTATCAAATGCCTGTGTTCATTACTTTGGTTTTTGCCGTCAGCAGGAAATTATCCAAGAGCAGATTACAAGAGTTCTTTTGGAACGTCTAATTGTTAATCGACCACATCCGTGGGGCCTTCTGATTACTTTCATCGAGCTCATCAAGGTGATCACTCTTAAGAATATTGCATTGCGTGATCTGAATTAACTGCAGGTTTATCATTTTGATTTATTTGTGTGTATTTTGCAGAATCCTAGATACAACTTTTGGAATCGATCGTTCATAAGGTGCGCACCGGAGATAGAGAAACTATTTGAGTCAGTTGCTAGATCATGCGGCGGCTTGAAGCCCATGGATGACAGCATGGTCTCTGGTTGGGTTTCTGAGAGCGCACACTGACCCTTCTTGACAATCATGTATGCGCCACTTGAAGTTTTCAAATTACGCATTATTCTGCGACTAGATTATTTTGGCCCACATTTCGAAAACCCTAATTTGTACCCTGTCTGTACAGATGTATGGCAGGTAATCTGAACCCGATTTTACCAAGTTGAATCATCTGTTGTACCTGGATGCGCTTGGATTCTTTCGTAGTTATTGATATTTTTTTTAATGTAGATTTGCTTGACCTTGCTATCATATTAGATGTGCTACCACAAGAAAGACAGCAAAAACAACCACCACAAAATTTCTCCAAGGAGAATAACCGCACCAAAACTCATTTCAGAATTTTATTACTTGATATTTTTTATAATTAAGACTTAATATCACCGCTCTTCTAAGCTTTATTATATATCGGGAAAAACATATTAACGAAGTTGAAAAGATAATAAAAAAGTTTTAAACTAAGTAAAAGAAAATAAAAAATCAACTAAAAAAATACAATAAATCTCATACAATAAACTTTCTAGGTCTTAGATTCTTTCTAGCAAAATTTCGATCCATTCAATTCAAAATTATATTTATTAACATAAACCACGTGTTAGACATCTTTATAATTAACATAAAACTGTCAAATTTCAACCGATTCAATTAAAAATTATATTTGTGATCATAAAACTGCAACACATTAACTCATAAGATGAGAGTTTCTGGTTAATGCTTGCACAGAAGAGAGGGATGGTTAGTGCCTGTTACCTCCATACAACTTGCAAAGAGATGGAAAAGAAAACCCTTCCTTGTTGATAATACCTCAAATGATAGAATCAACATCATACATGGGCAAGATGACTGAAACTCTTTCGATTCTCAGAGTGTTGTAAGCAGAATATGTGAGAATTGCAACAACAATTAGTCAATAAGATTCAAAACCAACATCCATTTGCTTAAAACATTAGTCTATTGATTCAAAATCGAAAATTCAAGCTCAAGGCACCAAACGGAGCTTCCTATCATTTTAAGCCTCCCTACGAACAAGGTAAAGCTTGCCCACAACATGAAGAATAGCAACAAAAGCAATGAAACCAATGCTCATAACAAGAACAACATTTGGAGAGATCTTAAGTCCAGGCGCATCATCAGTATAAAACTGAAGCATAGTCCCCGCTGCTCCTGCTCCTCCTGAAGCTCCACCACTGACTGTCCTCCTCCTGCGCATGCTTGCAGCTGCTGCTGCACTTCCTCTTGGGGGAGCAGTTCCGCCTACAGCCATTTCTATAAATAAAAACAAATCAGCTAGTTCAGTCCCCGTTACATGTTAATTGGCCATATCTTCAAATGTAGAGCCCACGAAAAAATATAACAAATCCCCCCTTTTGTTTTGCACTAAAAAACCTATCGGTTTCAACAAACAAACAAACCTTGTGATTGCGAAATTGCTTACGAAATAAAACATGTTTAAATCTTAATAATCAAAATAAAAAATAGATCCAATCATGAGGCAGATCTAAATGAAGATACTAATGATTAGCATAATACCTAGTTTTTTTTTCTTAAAGAGAATTCAGGGGCAAATCTCAGCAATCTGATGCAAAAAAGAAAAACAAAACAAAAAAACAGATCTAAGGATTTTCAAAAATAAAATCGATCCAGAAATTCATTAATAAAAATAAATCAAATGGAAAACGAGATGAAGCATTCACCTTAATTGATTCGAAAAAGAAATTGAGAGATTTTGATGGACTAGAATTTCGATTTCTTCTCTTCTCTTTCGTTTTTGCGGTGTCAAAATCCACGCTCTAATAAACGGGGTTGTTCGTATGCGCGCTTATATACTTTCCACGCTTTTATAGCCAATAGTGTTCAGCCACGTCATATTTCAAACCAATTAGACGTCAAATACGCCTGCCTGCCTGCGTATTTTACTTGGGCTTGTTTTGGTTCACTGGTTGGACCTAAGAAACTAGCTTGGGTAAACTTCAAATTTCTAAATCGGATCATATGTTTAGAATCTTCCCGTGATTTTGATATTTAGACTAAAATATAAGAAATTTAGACAGAAAATATTTAAACGGATTCGATTCAATTTCAATGAAAACATTTGCACTCCATATTTTTGACAAATGTTCTTCGTATTAAAAAAAAAAGCACAATGATATAGTCTAAAGTAGCCTTGGTCCCGTGTTTTATTGTGGGTCAAATTAACTTTTTTTTTTTTGTAAAAAATAATGTTCTGAAGTTGAATGTGGTAAAAAAAGATATGATAAACCAATCATTGATTGATATACTTTTAACCATGCTAATTAGGGTTAAGCAAACCCGAGATATCAAGTCAAACTTGCAGTCCAAATTATGTAATTCGAATAACCTGATAAGAAAATAAAAAGAATTATAAAGTTTTTTTTTCTCAAAAAAATCATGTTAATTTTTCAAACATGTGAATTAAGTCATTAGACCCAAAACATCCAACTTGGAAAAAACATGAAGTGAAATATTAAAGGATATAATTGAAAAGGGAATACAAAAGGATTTAAAAAAAAGTAATTAAAGAATGAGGATAAAAATTAAAATACTAAATAAATTTTATATTTAATTGAAGGGTGTAATTGAAAAAACATTAATTTAGTAAAGGACAATTTTTTTAAAAAAATAATAAGGATCAAAATTGACATAAAAATAAAAAATAATGTTGTAATTAAATGGTGAAATTGAAAAGAATAATAACTTTTACAAGAGAGTCAAGAAAAAAAATAAAAATTAAAACAATAAGGACCAAAATGAAAAATGTAATACTATCAATTTGAATTGAAGGACGTAATTAAAAATCATTAAAACTTTTACAAAAGAGCCAAGAAAAAAAGATTAGAAATTCAAAGAATGAGGACCATATTGGAGAATATAATATTTGATAAATTAGGATTGAATGATGAAATTGAAAACAAATAAAACTTTTATAAAATGACCAAAACCAAAAATTAAAAATAAAAATAATAAGGACTGAAATTGAAATAGCAATAACTAAGAGGGTCCAGCGATCATTTGT
>Ga0307515_10006200_pt1 | contig 24014 bp, 12 predicted proteins | sample 17_EM_MG_FD_194513 | JGI IMG/M metagenome (GOLD analysis project Ga0307515, IMG submission 194513) | Populus trichocarpa ectomycorrhiza microbial communities from riparian zone in the Pacific Northwest, United States - 17_EM | ecosystem: Host-associated > Plants > Roots > Unclassified | place... | reverse complement strand
TGATTTTATTAAATTTAGTTTGATAGTTTTCTGTTTTCTTTTGCTTTAGCCTAGATAACGTCCAAACCCCCCCCAAATTGCATATCATCTAGCATAAAAATCTGACTTGAATCTTCCTCGTGGGATCGACCCCTTGCTTGCTCTATACTATCTTGTGTGTTGTGTTTGAAGCTAGGGTAATTAATTTGTGCGACCGCGACATTGCAACACTTTCACGTTTGGGTCCCTCACTGTAGAAAGAAAGAGAATTGAGAGAGAATCTATGGGAAATCCTTGTTTTGACAGTTATTATCAAAGTTGTCAATTCTGTTCCGTTTTGCCCGGAATGGCCAAAACATTCCATATCAATTCAAAAACAGAACAAAACGGAACAATTTTCATCTCATTTTAAATCTCGGTCCGTTCCGGATTTTTCGGCTAAATTCCGGCCGGAACGTTACGGTTTCATTCCACATGTTCCGTTCCGCTCTTGAAAAGCCATTGAATCAAATTGAATCTTGTTTAATTTAATTAATTAAATCACCCAAGTATAAAAAGCTATTTTTCATTACTATTTTCAATAACAATGATATTAATAATAATATTGAAAATTATTATTACTATTTTCATTAACAATGATATTATTTTTTTTAAAATTAGATTTATCACTTATATATATGGTTTATATTCATGTTGTTTTTTTTCATATTTATACTTTGTAGGAATTTGAGTAAAACAAGGGATGCTTTAGATTCCATTAACTTTGATAACATTGACCTAATTTTATATTTAAAATATTTATGTTAAAACATTTTACTTTCATAGTATTTTGATATTTTATTTAAGTTGAATTACTTTAAGTTAAAAATCTATTTAATCTTAACTATTTAGAAATATTTTAAATTTTGAAATTATATTTGTTTGGCATTGTGTTTGTATTGCATAATTTATAATTAATTTATCTTAAATTTAAATTATATTTTTTGAATTATATATATATATATATATATATATATATATATAAACAGTACAATCTCGAAACGGCACGCCAAAACACTCCAAAACTGAAACATTCCATTCCAATAAAAAAAACAAAATATCTACCGAAACGGAATTGACAACCATAGTTATTATGGCTGAAAAGGGTGTCATTAGATTCTTAATGATATGATGAGTTCATTATTGTCCATAAAAGACTTCTTAGTGACTGAAAAAATTATCCGAAAATAAATTCTAAAGATTTGTTGGATTTTTAGTGATTTTAGAGTGGATTAAGATGGATTTTGAAGCCTCCCGCAGGTTGGCTCATTTACCGGTGACCGAGGAAGAAAGAGCATTTCCCAGCCTAGGCGCGCGAACTCAATTTTTTTTATTGTTTTTCTTTTCTTTTTAATTCTCTCTGTTTCCTACAAAATTGATTTTTAATTTTCCCATAAAAAAATTAATTTTAAATAAAAAAAATTCATACTTTAAAATAACACAATTTCAACCACATATTTAAATACTACCGTTACATGCCATTTAAACACAACACAAAAAAAATAACTACATCCGAGAAAGCTAGTACATGAGAATTATCACTATTTATGTATTTTAAATTGTGTTTAGAAACATAATTAAAATTATATTTTTTAATGTTTTTTATCGTTTTAATATGTTAATGTTAAAAATAATTTTTAAATAATAAAAATATATATTATTTTAATATATATAAAAAAAACATTTTAAAAAACAACTCCTTAAACTTTCAAATACCTTCTTAACATCAATTAAATCACATCCACTCATTTTGAAAGGTGAATCTCACACATGTCCTTCCATAATCTTTGGAATCATCTGCCCAGGTCCATCTTCTCTTGGGTCCCAAACTAGCATCTTTATAATTGCATGCATCACTTCTAAAACAATTTAATAAAAATTTTAAAAAAATAACATATTTTAAAAACATATTTAAAAAATAACACAGTTTAAATATATAATTTTTAAAAATAACAATTATTTAAAAAATCATGTATAAATCAAATTAATTAACGAATATAAAAATTAATTTAAAATTTTATAAATATTTCAAAATATAATTAAATTTATATTATCAAGATTTAAATATATCAAAAATATATTCTTAATATATCTCTATTAATTTATTTTTTCTTTTCATCATTTTCTCTCCCTTAACTATCTTACTATCTCTTAGCTATCTTGCTATCTTATTTTTTAGCGCGATTGAACTTTCATAAAATTTAAAAATTTAAAAATTTTGAATTTACTTTTAATAAATTTAATCATTTTAAAAAGGAAAGAAACATCACTACACAAGTGCCACAATTACTATTCTCAATTACGGTTTTGTACATAATTGATATTGAAAAACATTATTATATTCAAATTATGCTATTTTCCAAATATTTTTAAAACCTATGTTATTTTTCGAAATCAATCCATCATCTAGTAGAGACCAAACTTACAAACCCGAACAGAACTGGTAGTAATTAGCAAGTATTAAACAAGAAACTGAAACTGAACTATTACAGTAGCCAAAGTAGCTATATAGGGGCCTGATATTGATGGCCACAAAATGACAATGACAAAAGCACACAATCTTGTTCTTGTCACGTCCTGGTCACCATATCTAATAGCTAGGCCGCATAGCTAGATTTTGTTACTAATACGTCTACCCACTGCCCTTTGCTCCACCACTGCCCTTGAACCATCTCTGGCTGGGCTGAAACTTACTGGTAAATACTCATCAGAGTCGCATTCAAAAGTTGACTTCTCAAAATGCCTCACTAGCTGCTCCTTTCCCTGAGATCACATTTTCAAATCATACCCCATATTGTTTAGATAAGAGAAATAATCAAGGGAGTCTTATGAGTGCTGTCTCTCAAGAAAAATACTCTCATGGTTACCGTACCTGGAGCCTAGCACAGGCTATCTCACGTATCTTGCTGGACTGGAATACATCCCATGCTTGATGGTTGGTGGAAAGGTAAAACTTCCACGCAGCTCTTGCATCTGTGAAGTTAACAAAAGCATAGCCTTTGTTGGCCTCTCTTCTGCATCCCACCACAAGTCCAGCATCAATTGAAAGTGATGGATGTTGTTTTAGTTTGTGTAGAGCCAATAAAGTTTGGCTATTGTGAATAAATAAGTATAAGAACTCTCAATTAAACCCAGCAATAAATGTTTCTGATGGGCAAAAGCAATTGGAAATTCAAGATCAAAAACATAAATGAAACGTACTCGAAGTCAATAGGCAGATACAGGAAATCGAAAGCTGACACAATTGCCTCCTTGGCAGAGTCAGAATTTTGATGCTTCTTTGCCTTTTCATTCTCCATCATGCAATGTCTGTCAAGGAATTCCATTAACATTTCACGGCTGCGAGAAAACAAGTGGAACTGTTAGGAGCGATTTTGTAGAGAAATAATATGAGAAACTAGAAAAAACAATTCAGAAAAATAAAGGGAGGCAACTTTTGGACTAATTTGGAACCGGATTAGTACTGATACGATACTGCATGCTTGATAAAAAACTAACAGAGTGTAGCTAATGAAGAAACCCCACTACACACAGATTCAAGGAGAGACAGAAAGTGAACCAATTACGTGTATCTATTGGGAATGTTCCTGATCATAACTGTGGTATCTTGGCCATCGGGCAGCACAGGGAACACAGAATGCTTCTGCCTAGAATTGGCACCACCACAAGATCTCACATTCCTTCCGGTGGAAGAATATTGCCTCTCGCGATTTCTACTACTTCCACTAGACTTGGCTCTCAAATATTCCTTCTTGGCATGTTTTTTTTCGTGCCCTCTATACCTCCCTTCTCTCCCATTAAAAGAACCAACATATCTGTTACACTCTCCTCTCTTTTTACTTCCTGTGCTAACCCTTGCAGTCACCAACTGTTGCATGTCCTTTTTGGGCTCATCTTGGGCTTGCATTTCCTCAGAGACTGCCATGATAGGGCTTGGCTTGGTCAGTACTGTAGAGACCAAGAGGTTATGGTTGTGAGCATACGTAACGCAGTACTGTGCATTGCTAGGATATTGATAATCGGTGTCAGTATAGTAAGGATAAGGATGAGAAGATGGCCCTGATGTAGAGTAGCAGTGGTAGTAGTAATAAGAAGATGGGTTTTGATTTATTGCAGGAAGAAACGAGAAATTTGGGAGATCTTGGTCAGTATAGTTAACAACATTATGCGAAGGTGCAACCATGTCGTTTTCAAGGTAACTATGAGGAAAGAACTCAGGTGCTTCTGGATTCAGGCTGGTACTGTTTCCATCAGTAGGAAACATGGAAGCAATTGATTACAGAGAGTGAAGACCGGTTTTTTAGTGCAACCTTTGAAGAATGGCGGGTGGCGAACACGCAAGGGAGCTGCAAGGTCGTGTTCAAGAGTTACTTGTTCGGGAGTGGCGACCAGAGAGGTTGAAGTCGAAGAAAATCTCATGATTGCAATAGAAGGGAGCATTTAATGCACAGATATGATTACAGAATAAACAATTATATATATATGCGCCGAATGTTTGTGGCAGCAGCTTTATTTTGTACGTTTTTGTCAGAATTTTGATGTTTGATCTGCTACGAAAGCCTGGACGCTAGATTTCTCACCGATCATTACTTTATCCAAGGTCTAACAAGCAGTTTCATCAACAACGATTACAGCTGTGGTTAACCCGTTTGTCATCGTGGTTAAGAGGGCGCTTGCGAGTTTAGTTACGGCTGTGGCTGTGATTTAAAAGGTTTTTTTAAATATATATATATATATATATATATATATATATATATATATATATATTGTAATAATATTTTTTATTTTTAAAAATTTATTTTTGATATTATTATATTAAAATAATATAAAAAACACAAAAAAAAAATTATTTAAACAACAGCAATGTTCTGGTTCTTCTTTTTCTTTTTAAGCTGAAGGAGATTTAGGTCTTGTTTGTTTGCTCGAAAGTAAATTTTTTTTAGAGTGAATTCCGGAAAAATGATTTATTTTATGATGTTTGGTAGTGTAATGAAAAATAAATTGGAAAATATTTTCCAGTATTTGGTTATGTCATGAAAAATGAGCTGAAAAATAACTTATTAATATTTTATTTTTCTCAAATTTATTAAAATAATAAGAAACAAATCTTACAAATTAAAAAGTTGAATGAGAATGAAATTAAAAAAATATATAATTTCATAAATTATCTCAAATAAAATAAATAATAATCGAAATAATAGAGATCAAATTTAAAAAATAAAAAAAAATGAAAGATGAAGAAATTAAAATAATAATAATTAATATTTCATAAATTATTTCAAATAAAATAAGTAACAATCAAAAGAATGAGAACCAAGTTTGATACATAAAAAATTTCAATAAAAAAATTATAAGGAAAAAGCAAATAACAATTATAAAAATGAGGACCAAAGTTAATATAAAAATTAAATTTTAAGAGATGAAATTGAAAAATAAATATTCAAAACAAAATATATATAGCAATCAAAAGTTTGAGGAACAAATTTGATATAATCAGCAAATAAAATGACATTTTTAAATTTTTCACAATTTCCGAAAAGTGTTTTCCATCCAAATTTTTCAGGAAAACACTTTCCTGTAAACCAAGCCAAATTTTTCTTTGACCGGAAAGTGTTTTCCATTGACCAACTTTTCTAATAGCAAACAAACACCAGAAAAATTTAAAAAATAATTTTTTTAAAAATAAATTCTGAAAAATAAAAATTACCTTAAAGAAATCTAGTAAAATACGGAACCCACCTCGTTCACATAAATGAAATCAGAGGTAAGTGCATTTCCGCGTGATGAGTCTTCTAGCGCCTAGCTTTGGAAATGGTGGGCTTGGTGGGAGAACTGGGACAAACATCTAAAACGCCATTCTAAGAAATATTTCAGACAACTATGAAGTTGTAACAATATAAAATTATGGTGAGGTCATGGTATGAAATGGAGAAAATAATTATGATTATATATATATATATATATATAGTGAAGAATCAGAGTTGCTGAACCGAGAAAACCAGAGTGGCGTTACTCCTGCTTTGGGAGCGTGAAGACAACTGGTATTATTTCACTTCAATGGAAACGAGAAAGTAGCATGCATACATGTACTTCTGTGCGTTTTAAATCCATTGAAAGAGTAGAAAATGCTTTTAGGTTCATTACAATGTGATTCAATTAAGAAATAAAATAAGATCAATCACAAAATATTGATTGAAATGCTTGCCGCAGGCAAAACAGAAACAACATGATGCATGGAGGCATATTCAATGGGAAGGCATAGTTCTTGTCCCATATCCTCTGCTAAAATCAGGTGAATAAGAACTTTTACGGTATCTATCCAACTATGTGGAGCAAATTGGCTCCATCACTGTTACAATAAGCATAAAGTCAACTGATTTCTCCCAATTCATTGCCTCATTTACAAAAAGAAGAAACAAAAAAGAATAAGCGACGTCCACCTCTCTTTTACAAAACAATGTATAGAATGAACAAATTGCTTCAGTCCAGATAAAAGAGAGTAACAATTTTCCGGAGATTTTTGGCCTCCTGACAAGTTTCCATGAGCAACCTGCTATCATGGAAGGCAAAGCAAATAACTTGTTGTACATGGGAAATAATGTCCATATTACACAGCCTGCAATTTCACCATTAAAAACCATCAGATAAATTCCGTTTATTATAGAAGATGCAGTCATTTTCCAACTTCAGCATTAAGCAACTTTGCAACCACTCTATAGAACTTCCCACCAATGCAGAACTCAACTGAGCAATTAATGAACTTGCAAACTAAAACTAACAGCCAAGCTCATTCACTAGACTAAACATTTTAAACACTGCATGTCAAGCTTGCATTTCAGTTGAGCTCCTGTACCAGTTGAATCTACTTTGCTTTGCACGTGTAAGATCAAACAACTTGGCAAAATTTACAGACAATAAAAGTCAGACCAATTTATTGGAATGCAACTGCCAAATGGCTTGAGAAGGCAGTCCATCCTTCAATTTCAATATTTGTGTTGTATTATTTTGCATAAGTGGATCCAGAAAATCAGCATACTTTGGTTAATCTTGTGGAGGCTTTATCAATCATCAAATCAAAATTAGTTCCATACGATACTGGTTCAAAATCCAAACCCCTTGTAAATTTGTTTGCTTGACATGGTTATGCCATTACAGTTCTCAGTAAAAAGGTCTCAATTCTAAAGCAGTAAATTTTGACTTAAAAGCAGGGAACTGCATAATTTTCAACCACAGAACTTTCAGTTCTATTTGCGACACAAACCTTCATTTTCCATTCTTGGGGATCATGCTGTTAAATAAAACCATATACAAACGTAGAAATAACATGCATGAAAAGCAAAGAAAGGCAAATACTTTCTCACAGCTAATCTGTCAAATATTGTATGTCTACACGTGCAGAGAGAATTTTCAGCATTTAATGCTGAGCAACTTTGCATTTTATTTACGGTCAAAGCTTTCATCATTCAATACTTTTCACAGGCAACATGTTTATTAATCAAATCATTTAAAAGAGCAGAGAAACATTTCATTATCATTTCACCTTCGACAAATATGATATCAGCCAGGATTCTTTATTTTGCTATCCTTGCTGGTTGGCATAATTTTTAAGGGAAAAAAAATCATTAACTGGGACAGATTCATAGGTAATTATTACATTACTGTAAGAGTACCCTCTCAAAAGAAAATGATGTAAAAAATAAAATACTGGAAGAGTAACTGAAAGAATAACATGTTAGCACAAACCTGCTGGCTTCAATCAGTGGTAGATGGTCATTGTGAGGCTTCTCTATCACATTCTGCACCTGCAAATAAAAAAAAAAACATAACCAGTTACCACAACACCAACAGTTGCCATCAGTGATGGATATTATTATTTTTTCCTATTAACTCAATTTGGTGGATTCCTTTGAAGTTCTGCTTTTTTTTTTAAATAAATAAATAAACAGGGATTCATTTTCAGTACATCAACAAAATAAACATACTCATAGGCCCCAGTTATTTTCATAAAAAGTCATGGTTCGTTAAATTGCAGACTCTTCTGCAACTAGCATCCAAATGGATGTACAGTCCCATTCACAGTATGTGAAGAACTTTATAGTAGAGCAACAAATTAAAAGTTTAATAAGCCAACAATAAGGATCTCTCTCCCTAAAGTAAAGTTGGTTTGCAAATATGACATAGTATTATCTTTGATGCCTAAAGTTTCCAAAGTGAATTGGCCAAAATTATAAACAAATTTCACACTTAGGCTAATTGCTGTGTGTAAAATAGGAATCTTCTTTTGGTAGCCATATCTCCAAAAAGTGCCAGTACCTTAAGAACTTTGACTTTCAGTCAGATGATTACAAACCAAACAATTCATAGCAAAAGATTTAGAATTGAATGATTGGGATCAAGGGAATATTTTGAACATCTAACTTCAACCCTAATCTATCCACAAAATGTACTTAGAAACTTTCAAAGAGAGGTGGGCTGAAATTTTACCGTCTAATTTACTGTAAGCAATGACAATCTCTCAAAAAGTCACCTAATAGGTGAACAAATTAAATAGACTACAAGTTCAATGATGTCTGAAAGCATATCAAATTTTTGAGGTTACATTTCAGATGCTTTTTAACATGAATTCAATAACATAATTATGTGTATGGGTTTGGCTGCACAATGTTTCGAGATTTAAAACTTAACTATCATTAAAATACCCCTGCATGCACCCAGAGGCTGAATAATGTCAGAACAGAGGGAATATTACATGAATGAATATCAAAACTAATTTCTTACTTTTGCCAATAGCTCCTGGCTCTCAGGCGGTTGTTTTTTCAAACTTTGAGGCAAGATTACTGTAAGTAGTTCAGGTTTTTCTGCTCTTAAAGCACCCCTTATAACAGCTGCATTAGTCCCAGATGCACCTGATGTATAAATATGGTTTTTCTGCAGGAAAAGAAATCATGTTGCATTTCAGGAAGATGAGAATCTCAGAAGAATTTACTTACATGGTCCACGGTGAGGCCGGTATCAAGTAAATTTCTAGAATGCTTAATGAGTATTCCAAGGAGACAAATAGAAATAAAATAAATGAGATTTATGTCATAGCATCTTACTGTTATAACCAAAGCATAACTGAGAATCTCAATAAGTTCTTGATGCATGAAGCCCATGTTCCGGGTTCCAAAAAACCCAATAGATCTTGGTCCTTGTTGTTGGATGGCCAATAACTCCTGCAAACAATTGTATATGCATATAAAACTTAACCTTTCAAACAGATATCCGAGGCCCTAAGGTTTAGCACAATAGAAAAAAATGCTGGGGTGCTTGCAAAACTTGCAACCAATACAAAGAGAGATGAACTTTTACTCTCTAAAATTTGTCCCCAAGAATCACATTAAAAAATAAAATAAAACTATCTGTATAAAATGCCTAATATCAGACAGCAGATGATCACTTAATCATTGTTATGTCCATCATGGAAAATTTATTATGCAGGTCCTCTTGGTTGTTAGTGGTCCCAACCTTTAACTTGCAAGGGCATTTTTTAAAAAGTTGAGTACTATAACACATGATATCCCAAATTAGGCATCAGTAAACAATTTCTCAATTGTCAAACCCAGTATGTCAGTGGTGGAGAAATGATATTACTGTTGAAGATGATGACAAGGTTGATTTTAACAATTAACTGCCAAAAATAAATTATGTTGACTGAAGAACAAGTTTGTAATGGAAAGATTACACACCTGTAGATAGTCTACATCAGGAACAGGTTTAAATTCTGACAACACAACTGTCCCTGATCCTTCCACAATAGTTTGGGCTTGTGTTGGAATTTGGCTGCCAGTATCTTCATTTGAACCAAACATGCACTCAATGTTCTCCTCTTCAGCTTTCCAACTATCCATTTCCTGATCATTCCTCTTATGTCCACAAAGCCACTATTTCCATTACATAAAAACAGATTCCCTGGTAGTAAATCATTAGTGAAAACCAACTGCACACAGAGAGTGGTGATCAGACAAGCTCAAGCTCACATGAGCTTTGAGGCATGTTTCGTTAGAGTAGTCTGCTTGATCACGTGGCAAGCTCACGTGGCCTACTAGAAACAAATATTATCATCTCTTTCTTTTTTTTCCCTCAAAATGAATATATTTTAAGACCTAGCAAGCTTACATAAAGCTTGAGTCTGTTTGATCACCCCCATAAAATCATACCACACTCAAAAGAAACATAAATTCACATAATATCAACTCAACTCAGTAAAAAGCAGCATATTTTACAAATCATAAATCTGAAAAAAGAGAAGGTTTTTGAGAGTGATATATAGAAAATCGGGGGAGTTGCCTTGCATGCAGAAAATTAAAGCCACGTACTTGACTGGCGTCGCAGATCAGTGTGTATGCGAGTTTAATAATGAATGATAATTGGTTTTAGTAGGCCCAAAATTTTTTCCTTTGATAAATGGAAATTTATTAAAATGAAAGAAAACAAGTATAGGGTTATTTCACAAGCTACCTAAAAATGGTATGCTAAAAATACAAGACAGTCTACAAAATCTGGTAAAACATGGGGTAAAGATCAGCAGAAAGAGATTTTATTCTCACAAATAGAAATAAAGCCTCCAGTCAATTAAAAAATTATCCCATTTTTCTCCATCCCAATAGCCCACAGTAAACATACAGGTTCAATTATCCACACCATGCATCTTTTCTTACCATCAAATTCTAGGTTGATGGTGCTCAATAACCTGAATCACTTGTTTCTCACATGCCATGCCCACAACCCCAAGAAGCATTTATATTAATAATATTTAGGGAAAGTCTGATATTTCAAAAAAACTTCCTTGCCCTTTTCAATCAAACAAGGATGGTTCAGATTTGATGCATTTGAGGAAAATCAAATTTTAAAGCAAATTAAGCAAGCTTCCTTCTATAACAAGTCCTTTTATTCATAGGCCCCGTGCATATCCAGCAAACATAGAATATAAATTGTAATCTCTATTTCAACCAGATGAATCCAATTAATTCCCAAAGGAGGAGTGATAAAAGTGATATTTTTATGCAGCTTTCATGTCAACCCCGGAGTAATCTCTATTTCAACCAGATGAATCCAATTAATTCCCAAAGGAGGAGTGATAAAAGTGATATTTTTATGCAGCTTTCATGTCAACCCCGGAATCACAGATATTAATTAAGGATTCTTGCTCGTTTTTCTTTTCTCTTCAAAAAGCCACTCTTCATCTATCCTTTGATATCTAACTTTTCTGATAGACAGCATGGAGAACAAAATAATTGCTTCCACTCTTCTCCTTTTACCTTGATAGATTTAATTTTCTAACAGATGAAACACATTTACAAGAGCTTATAAATACTTTATAAACCCTAGTTGTCAAGCAAGTAGTGAAAATTAACATGTTTATATCATGGTCTAAAAGAAGAATATTTGTTCTTCATTTATCCCTGTGCCCCACACACCTTGTCAGTTGAGTGTTTACAGTTTCTTTCCAAGAACCTAAAACTGACACACAAGATTTAGAAGTATGATCAGATAAGCACTGTATTTGATGCAAAGACCAATGCAACATGCAATGTCCTATAAACTTTCAAGAACAGGCATTTACGTTAACATACAACATCAAATCAAACATATTTTTCATAGGCATTCCAAAATTTGATCTGCAAACCATATACAAAGAAAAAATACTTTTTGGTTACCCAATTATTAGCCAGTGATCTTCCCCAAACACTTACAGGGAATATTACCGTTTACTACTTGTGATTACATTCAAAGCTATCAACTTTCCTGTTTTCTTATAGAAGCAGACTGAATGGAACTTTTTCCTATACAGAATCATACAGACCTACGCTAATAAATAAATAGATAAAATTAGCAGCTATAATAGCACCCAAAAAAAGGGGGGGCAATACAGCGGAAAAAAGCTAGTAAATTTAGTTAATCACGGATTTTAAATGTCAATCAGAACAAATTTTGAATGCAATTGAAGTTTATGTAACAGGAAACAATCATCAGAAAACATATTAGGAACGGAACACCATTATAGACCTTCACCTTCAAAAATCTTTCATTCAAATATCTAATACTTTCATCTCAAAACCTATAGCCAAACAACACGTCCTCTTCCAAAGTTTTGAGAGAGTAAAAGCTAAAAGAAACAAACAAGACCCGCCTCTCAAACCCCAACACACACAAATGAGCACCATTTTTGTAGACACACAGCACAGCATAAAACCCAATTCATCAAAGCTCAAAGAGTCATAAATTTTGCATCTTAAAAAACCACTGCATATAAAACCAAAAATAAAAAAAAAAATAGGAACATTACAAACAGAGAGAGAGAGAGAGGAGGGTACCGTTGGTTTAGAGAAAGAGAGGCTGTTTCTTCTTGCAAGACATGATTGGTTCAAATTAGGGATTGTTGTTGTTCTTAGGGATTTGGAGGGAAAACCTGTAACAGTAGAAGTGGTTAACAAAAGCCTCATAGCAGGAGGTAAGGCCGTACACATCTCTCTTCTCTCTTTTTTCCTTTTCTCTTCGCCAATCTCTCAAAGGTGATTTTATTTGAAGGCCGCCTTTCTTTTCTTCTTTGCTTTTTCTATCCTTGTTTTGTTATCTTGGACTAGAAAAACAGAGAGAGAGAGCGAGAGAGAGAGAGAGGATAGTCTCTGTGAGAGAAGATGGAATTGAAAAAATTTGCAAGGAGATTTTGGAGAAAAAAGGTCACTTTCTATTCCGCCTTTGTTCTTTTTCCCTTTTAAGAGATTATTATTAAAAATATATTTATTAATAAAGTTAGTAGCTTTGACTTGCACTGGAATCTAATCAAGGGTTTGCGTTGCAGCCGGGACACTAGCTTGGATGGACGGACAACATAGTCCTTAGATAAGCATAAGTTCAAATAGAGTGGTAGATACTTTTCATTCTTTTAAATTCATTTTACACGTGACATTGATTATCTATATTATTTTTTGAATTTATTTATAAATTATTTATTATTAATAGATATTTATTTAATTAACGTCAAACTTTAAATCAAGAATCTCTTGATGATTTTTTTGTTTCTTTTATTTATTTATATTTCTTGCTCTTTTTTTATTTTTTTTCCACAAAACAAAACTTGAAAATAATACTACGCTCCACTCATTTTAATCCAATCTCTAAAAAACTTGTTGACTTACTAGTGATCTCATATTCGGTTAAAAGCATCATATTTGACCTACGTCAGTTTCTAAAACTAGAAAACATGTTTCCTAACCATTAAAATTCAAATTTAATTAAAACATAATGCTAACTTGATAAAAATTCATTAACTTATTATTTGTATTCATTTAAAAAAATATTTACATGAACATGCAGACGTAAAAAGGGAAAACACATTTTTACAAAATGAAACTAATGTTAATACGAAGCCAATAAAAATAAATAACCATGCATGAATAGTGAAAATGTACATTATTTTGCATTTTGAATAGTAAATTTCTACAACCTACATGAAAGAAAAGAAAATAAAGAAAGAAAAAGGACCGAGCTTACCTTAGGCTAGTTCCATAGGAGAAAGAAGCTATTACGGTTACTACTGGTGCCAGATAAGGCAGCGTGCAAGCAATGAAAGGGTTTTGTGGTGGTTTTTCTTGGGTTTGTTCGGTTTATTACAAGTGGAATATTCTCGAGTGTTTTCAAAAAGTTTGAGGGAGGATAAGATGACTAGAAATAGTTGAGCTATTATGAGTTGTGTTTTTTGTTGTTTATGTTAGTATATATTTATGTAGTCAATCGATTAATTACATGTGACTCTAACTTTGTTCATTTAAAATTATATTTGTTATTAATAAAGGTTTTTTATTTTTAATATTCATTTATGTTTGATTAAGTGCACTATTTAACAACATGTCGTGTTCCTATAAAAATAAATATTTACACGCATATTTAAAATCATATTTGTTCATTTAAAACTTTGTTCATTTAAAATTATATTTGTTATTAATAAAGGTTTTTTATTTTTAATATTCATTTATGTTTGATTAAGTGCACTATTTAACAACATGTCGTGTTCCTATAAAAATAAATATTTACACGCATATTTAAAATCATATTTGTTCATTAAAGTCTGGGGATTTTCAAATCAACAAAATTATTTCATCTTGGTAGAAGTTGGTATTTGAAATATTGTGATAGAGGCATTGAATAATTAATTTGATGATTTTAGAGTTTTTGAAATTGGAAAGAGATGATATTTTTAGATGGGTTCTTTCAAGAAGAAGAAAGAGAGATATGTCATTTGTTCACTAAAATTTTACCTCATTTAGTTTTTTTAAGATGCTTTTGTTGGGAAAATCATTCTCAAATGGGATTTGTTGGGATTAGGTTGTGGATTCCGACAAGATATTTTTTAAAACAATTTATGGTAATTTTATAATTTTAACACTGCAAGGTTTGTTTAGTTATTAATTGAAATATAATGGCGATCTTGTGAATAAATAGATTTTTTTTTGTTAACTTTTTTTACCCTATGTAAAGTGTTATGAACTTATAAAATTAAAGATGTAAACTATAATTTTTTAGAGAATGGAGGCAAAGTGAAAAAAATTATTTATATTTGAGTCAACTTATTAGGAACCTAGATAATTAATCAAGTGTGACTTAATTGTAAATAAGTTTTAAAAATTGAGGACTTGAATATAATATGTAAGGGATTACAATTCTAAACCTAGAAAAATCAAGTAGAGACTCGATTGAATAGATTTCTAAAAAATGTCATGAAATAATATATGTGATATTATTTAGGGGTGAAATTAATATTTTATCATTTATGGGTTATTGAGTTTTCCTATAAATACAATATTATACCTCATATTCTTTGTGTAGAGAAAAACTATGTAAATTACAAAATATACGATAGAGAAATACTTAAAAACATAAAAGAGAGAACTAACATTCAAAGGTTTAGCGATCGCTATCTCCTAAAAGGATTTTAAGAGATTTTTCACTAGTGGTTCATGTGAATTATTGTTAAAAGTCAGACACTTGGATAACTTGTTGTTTACAAAAACCTAACCCTAAAGAAGATGATCAAATCTCAAAAAGAATATATAATCTTTAGGTAATCTTCACTTAAACCCTAGATGACCTTAAATTGTATAACGAGATTCTTGGGACTACCAATTTGTTTTTTTAAATATCATCTCCCCTATGTTTATAAGTTGTGGGAAACTCAATAGTGATATTAGAGCCATCGTTAGACTACTAGAGTTGTTTATTGTATGTTTTGATTGTTATTGACATTAATTATAAACTAATTTTATGTGCAAAAATTATTTTTTTCAAAAGTAATTTTTCTCTCATAATTATTTAAAAACATTATTGCTATCGTTCTAGTCATATTTGTCCTTAATACACTTTAAAAAAAGCCAAAAAAAGGCATTTTTACACCTTTTATTTTGCTGCACATTGTACTAAGAATACAACCCCAAACCATATGTCATTTTACCACAAAACTTCAATCCTTACACCCTTTTATATGCTGCAAAAACATGTCAAAAGGTACACCATTGCAGCCTATACAACTGTTATACCTTCCCCATAAAAAAAAAGCCTTTTGTAAACCTTGTTTCTTGCTATAAATTTCATACAACCGGCTACCAAAAACAACCTTTCCATCCCATATTTCAATTTCTAAAACAAGCTAAGAACACCTTCATTTCATCTTAAAACCAGTTATGTCATCACCATAAAATACACCTTAAGCTAGCATCCATACTACCATAAAAGGTACAACCCTAGTGCTATTTTTATTGTTGTAAAATACTACCAAAATACACCCTCAACTAGCTTTCATTCTGTCATAAAACAACCATTAAAGAATATCCTTTTCATGCCTTAGATCTTGCTACAAAATGTTATATAAGGATAGTAAAGATGAAAGAGCTAGACGATCAAGATTTTTATGAAAAAAGTAAGGATCAAAAGTAAGTGTTGAAGGAGAGATTTTATAACCTTATTTAAGGATTATAGGAGGGCAATAGTGTTAGAAAGAGGGGTGAAACAAAAAAACACCAGAAAAGATAAGTTGAAACAAAAAAAAAGGGATTACACTAAAAGATAATTGATTTGGATGAGGCAGTCTGGTCTAATCAAACTATAACATTGTTTGGTTTTTAGGTTTTTACTAAAGCTAAATACCTATATTCAACGCTTTCTTTGGCTTGCTAAAAAGCTAATAATTAAGAGTTTAGAACCAAGTTATATTTTTTTGAAGTTAAAAACATGGAATATTGATGTCTGAATCTGTACAAAATCTTATTATAGCCTAGACGTTGTTTTGATTTTCAGCCTACATCTAAAGTTATAGAAGTTAGAATAAAACAAGCTTAGATGAGTTGAAATGATGAGAACGAGATCAGAAACTTTTATAGAAGGCCCAATTACAAATTATATCATTTTTAGGTTATAAATCAAGAAATAATAACATCTTTTTTCACAACAATAATAACAACTTCATCAAGGTATAAACTCATGTCCTCTTTGGAATGAATATCTTTGTTCATGTCTAATCTTGCTTTTTAGAATATGTTTATATAGTATTATGCTTTATTTTTTTTTTCATGATTTCTTTCCTCTTAACAACTCGAATGACAAAGTTTAGTTTACTGTTTATGTGTTGGATTTGTTTTCTCTTGGTTGAACAATGAGTTATGCTTGCATTTTTCAATACAATTTGTATTTTTAAAAGTTTCTTTATATAGACCTAACATGTGATTTTTAAACTTAAAATGAGCACAAAAATGCATTGATAAGTTTTCATCAAGTTTTGTTTAAGCTTTTTGAATGGTTAGGTAGATAAGTGTCCTAGTTTAAGGAACCTAACCTAACATAATGATTTTGACCTTAAAATGAGTTTAAAAATACATTTATGAGTTTTTATTAAATGTTCATCAAATTAGAAATGTTTTGGTTAAACATAGTTTTAATGGCTAGGTTGATGAGTCTCCTAGTTTTAGAGACCAATGCAGGCCTAATATGATGTTTTTTTTAAACTAAAAACTAAACAAATTAAAAATAAAATAATGTCGAGTTATGAGACTCATGATTCAAGGCTCGATAATAACTTGATGAACATCCACTAATAATAAACGACTCATGAGTAAGCTCAAAAAATAACTTGAACAATAAATGGCATGCATAAAATAAATTTAAAGAAACACGTAACTAAGGAAACCTTTCATTTGAAAGAAAGCGACAAGGGTGATTTTTATCTTCTTTCAGGCATAACTAGCTTGTTACTCGAATCTCTAAAACTATTGTATATTTTAAGATTCTTAGTCTTCTTAAAAAACTAAATGACGACTCAATTTTCCATATTTTCCTTTAATTTCAAAGGTTCCATATTCAAGTCAGGTGTGACATTAACCACAGATGAGATGAATAATAATGTATTTTCTTCTTACTTAAGTTTTATGATATATAACATGATAGGTTAGGACATATGAATTATAATTACATGTAAAGGTTAATAAATCTTGAATTATCACCAAAAATTCATTTCAAAAAATTCACAAAAACTTCATTTTAAACACTTGAAACAAGTAAACCTCTAAAATTAATTCACTCAAATATTGATGTTTAAAATTTATGCAAACAGAAGGTGGAAAAACTATTATATAACTTTTAAGATGATTACACAAAGTATTGTTATATCTATTTGCTTAAAAGCAAGGATGAAACTTTGAAATATTTAAACATTACAAGAATGATGTTAAAAATCAACATAATAAGAATATAAAAGTACTAAGAAATGATAGAGGTGAAGGGCTCCAAACACTTTTTTAGTGAATTTTATCCTTAAAATGGTATTATTCACTAAATTACTACTCTTTATTCACCTCAATTAAATGATGTTGCTAAACGTAAAAACCAGACTCTAAAACAAATAAGGAATGTTATATTAATAAGTTTGAAAGCACCTTAGAACTTATGGGGGAATGTAATTCTGACTGTCAATTATATACTTAATATAGTAACCTATAAAAGATAGAAAAGACATCATATGAATTTGAAAAGGTAGAAGATCTTCTTATAAATACCTCAAAGTATGAGGGTGTCTTGTAAAAGTGGCAGTATCAGATCCCAAAAAGATCAAGATGTGACATTAAACTATGTATTGTGTTTTATTTGATATGCTTACAATAGTAATACATACTAGTTTCTTATACACAGGTCAAGTATTGAGGATATTTACCTAATATTATAATAAAATCAAGGAATATTACATTCTTTGAAGAAATGTTCATATTCAAAAAAGCACAAGAAATTAATTCATATAAGAGAATGATTAAAGTTAACTCAAATATCATCATCAATTAGAAGATGATGAAGTTGAACTAAGGAGTAAATGACAAAACTAACCATAATGTTTGGTCCAAATTTTTTAACCTACTTATTACAAAATGAACCTCGTAGCTACTTGGTGACAAGGTCCTACCCAGAAACTTACTATTGAAAGGAAGTAGTCAATTATAAAATTGAATCAATTATACACAATCATATCTAAGAACTAGTTGATCTTTCACTCAAAATTAAACCATTAGGTCATAAGTGGATCTTTAAAAGAAAGATGAAAGCTAAAGAAACTATTGACAAATATAAAGCAAGACTTATTATTAAATGATTCAAACAACAAGAAGGTGTGGACTATTTTGACACATATTTATATATGTTAATAATAACTTCCATGTAAATATTAATAGCCATTATTGCAATTAACAAGTTAAAAATATATCAAATAGATGTAAAAACAACTTTTTTGGATGGTAACTTTGACGAAGAAGTTTACATGGACCAACCCGATAGATTTGTTATTAAAAGACAAAAAATAAAGTCTATAAGCTAAAGTAATTGTATAATTTAAAACAAGCACCTAAACAATTGAATAAAACATTTGACAAAGTTATATTATCAAATAAATTTAAAATTAATGAAATTGATAAATGTGTTTATGTAAAAAAACACAAATAAATGTTATGTCGTTGTATGTTTTTATGTGAATGGTATGCTAATTTTTTTATAGCAATAATTAAATTATCAAGTATACTAAGAAAATGTTAACTAATATGTTTGATATGAAATAGTTGGGTGTTGCAAATATCATACTAGAAATAAAAATTACTATGACATCTTATGGATTAGTTTTGTTTCAATCTTATTTTGTTGAGAAAATTCTCTATAAATATTTTAAATATGATAATAGCACTATCAAACACCAATGGACATAAGTTTTTATCTATCTAAAAATAAAAGAAATAAAAAATTGAAATATTATTGAATAATTAGAAGCTTGATGTATATTATAAACTACACAAACTAGATATTGCATACTTAGCTAGTAAATTGAGTAGATGTACTAGTAATCTAAGTATGATAATTGGAAAACATTAAATAAAATATTTAAATATTTGAGGTACACCTTAAACTATGAGCTATATTAAACTAGATACTTGGTAGTACTAATAGGGTATTCTGATGCGAAATGGATATCTAACACTAAGAATTCAAAATCAACTAATGAATAAAGTCTTCACACTTGCTGGAGCAGCTATGTCATGATAATCCTATAAACAAATGTGTATCATAAAACCTATAATGGAATAAAATTTTGTTACTCTTGATAAAGCTATGGAGGAAGCCAAAAAGGTTCTGAATTTCTTAGAGGATCATGTTGGCCAAAACTAGTATAAGCAGTTTATATCCATCATGACAATTAGTCAGCAATGGAAAGGGCGTAAAGTAGCATGCATAATTGTAAGTCTACACATGGACATCATGTATATAATATCGTTAAACACTTGCTCTCGAATTGAATTATTTTCATTGATTATGTAAAGTCCAAGGAAAATATTATGGATTTGTTAACTAAAGCTTTGTTAAGAGAGTTTGATGATGTTATAAACTATACTAATTAGATATTATATACTTAGTTAGTAAACTATACTGAATACCTAGTGATACTAGAAATGTATATTGATGTGAATTAGATATCCGACACTAAGAATTCAAAATCCACTAATAAATATACCTTCACACTTGGTGGAGCAATTACGTCATGAAAATCCTCTAAACAAATATGTATAACAAAATCCACAATAGAATAAGAGTTTATTACTCTTGATAAAGTTAAAGATGAAGCCAAAATTCTTTAAAATTTCATAGAGAATATTTCATGTTGATCAAAAATAGTGCTATCAATTTTTGTCCATTACGATAGTTAGAAAAAAATAACAAGGGCACAAAGCAGCATGCATAATGGTAAATCTACACGCACACGCACACGCGCGCGCGCGCGCACACACACACTTGTTTTCAAATGCAATTAGTAAAGTCAATGAAGAATATTGTGGATTTGCTAACTAAAGGTTTGCTAAGAGAACTTATGTATAATTCATTGGTGAAAATTGGCTTAAAGGCTTTAAGGATGAAATAATGTAATGATAATATCCCTACCTAGTTGACAGGGGATCCCGAGATCTAGGTTCAAAGGAAAAACTAATTCATATAGTATTTTTAGTAGAACTCAGAAATTATTATTTCTTGGTTATTCATATGATAAAAAAAAGGTGTTAGATACGTTGTGATAAATAGCGAGTTGTACTCTTAGTGATTTTAATATTTTGGTATACTAAGTGGAGTATAGCAAAACACTCCTAATGAGATCACCTCTATAAGTGAACAAAGTTAAAATTCTTTGAGGCATTTATGAAATAATACAATATGTATGTTAATATATTAAGAAGTTAAAAAGTTAAAAATGAGCTCGTAGGGCATATAAGCTATTATAAGAGAGAGGCCTGAGTTAGGCTTGAGCCCAATCCTCGAGCCCCGGACACAAGGTATTGGGCTTGGGTTCATGGTAAAAATAATTTTTTGTTTATAAAGAATTATTTGTTATCAACCTATTTTAGGTTTGATTTTGAGTTTACTATAAAATAATTTTTTGGCCTATAAGCAATTTTTTGTTTTATCTCATTTTGTATTTGTATAACCCATGAATAAAAAGTTTGAATAATCATCTTCTTGAACCTGGATAATTTTTATTTATACAAAAAATATCAAATTTTGAACCCAAAAACTATAAGGTTAATTTTGTTTTTATGTTGAGTAATTAAGGTTGATAAATGGTGAAAATTAATTTTGGAGTAATTCCACAACAGTTTTGGTTTCAAAATCCACTATAAAAAGGGCATGAAAAAAGAGTGTTTTACAAAGATTTTCAGACTCTTCTTCACCTCAGTTTTGGAGATTACCTTATTTAAATTTAAGCTTTATTTCTCCTTTTATTTTTCATCTACTCTAGAGCATAAATTTTGTTTTTATAGAGAGATTTTGAGTAATATTTTCTTAAGTTAATTGACATTGTTTAGAAGTGCAATTAAACAAGGTAGTGGTGTTAGAAAACTGAGAGGTTAATTGTAATTTTTTGTTTGCATCAAGAGATGAACAATAAAACTTTAAGACAAATGATTAATCCTTGAAAACAACAATTTTTCATCTGAATTAGATTCTTATTACTTCAATAATTAAGTGATACTTAACAATTTTAGTTTAAATATTGTTATGCAATTTTTGTTCAAACATGCTTGTTGTGTTTTAATATTTTAGTTTAATCTTATGTTTATATTGTTTTTTTTTTTGTTAAACTAGACAAATAACTAATATGAATTGTTTTTTAGATTCTTTTATTTAGATACTTATTAATTTCATATCTTGATATATAATTATATGGCTTGGTTCGCCATTTTAAACATGGTGACAACTAAAGCTTGATAAATAAATATAAGAAGGAATATGGATCTTAATTGTTTATTCTGCAATCAGGTTGTGAAAGATAGAAGTCACTTGTTTTTTAGTTGTTCAAAAGTCAAAGTAGTATGGAGTATTGTTTTGCATCTTAGTGACATTTAAAGGCACGTGGGACATTGAGACTTTGAATTCAATTAAAAAAAAAGCACATATAAAAAAATGTTTTACTTCAATAAAATTAATTGATCACCATATATGTGTTAATAAATGCTAAAAAATCATTAATAATAAACAAAGATTGAAATAGGAGGCAAAGCGATGCATATAAATAAAGAAATATGATTTCATAACATATCATGCTACTTTTCTTAATTAAACTACTTGTCAATATTTATTTTTGAAAAGAAATTAAAAATTAAATTAAAACAAAATAACTTATTAATTAGCATAGTTCCTTTACTTTTTATGATCTAGCTCCACCCTATGTTGTGATCTAAATTTTAATCAATCAAGTATAGTTAGCCTAAATTGAAAAAGATATTCCTCAATCCAAAAGATTGGATGGGTGATAATATTAAAACAAATGAAAGAAAATTTGATAATAATGAATCATGTTATTAAAAAATTAATTGGTTGATTGAGAAAAAAAATTTAATTTTGAAAAATTATACTCAAATAGTTGAAATTAAAATATACAGGTTTAATTAGTTGAGTTAGTAAAAAAATATTTTTTAGAAATTAGTGAAAACATGTGCAAATAATTACATAGAAAATTAAAACTAGACACAACTATATTATTCCACACTATTCCCTCCCTTAGAATTAATTATAGACGACATTGTTTATTCTACAATTTTTTTTTATTATTATCAAACTTTATTTTTTTGCTATATTATTCATGCCATTAAAGCTGACATTATTTTTTGTTTTGTGATTTGCTTCTCCTTGCATGCTTTCATGTACGCAAAATGTCTAAGAAAACTGTCATTAAATGAAATATCAATTTTACAATGTAGAATTTTAGCGAAAGAAATTGAAAGATCAAGGACTCCTTAAAGTTGCTGCAATTAACGCATAATTGGTGATGCGATTCATTTTAGAATTTATATTTTGATCATCAACTTCATATTTTTTTTTATTTTATTTCTTAGATGTTGAGAGAAGCGAAGTAAAGTTACCAAAAAAAAAAAAAAATTGATGACCACATTATAATTACAACAAAGATAAATTTTGATATCAATAGTTTTACATTAGAGAGGAGAGTTTCATTGAGATAATTTTGAACCTTTTAGTAATGCTGGAAAAAAATAGATTGAATTTTAGAAAGGTTTTTTTTTTATTTCGGATTGAATTTTTTTTTAGGATGAGTAAAGAGTGTTTTAGGATCTAAAATGAGTTTGTTGAGGTTACTTGGAATTTTTTTATGGTGTTTAAAGTAAAAACAAGTTAAAAAATAAATTTGTATGATAAAAAAATTCAGACCTTAATTTTCTAATTATCAAAATAGCCAGCAAATATGCTAGTGGACAACATGCCATCTACTGAAATAGATGATATGTCATCTATCTTATTAAAATATGGTTGCTGGATTATTTTTAGTTATTTAAATGATCAAAAAGTATTCTATTAGACAACATGTCATCTATTCAAGTAAATGAGATGTTATCCATCTTGTTAAAAAATAGTTGGTAGGTAATTAGACCTGTTTGGAATTGTGGTAAAGGTTGCAGTATAAAATGATGTTCGCTTAGAAATGCATCAAAATGATATATATTTTTTATTTTTTAAAAATTATTTTTGAGATAAGTACATCAAAACAATTTAAAAAAATAAAAAAATAATTTTTAGCAAATAATGTTTTTGAAATTTGAAGGAATGCGGTTTTAACCGCGTTTCCAAATGCGCCCAATGTGTTATCTACCAAGTAAAAATATAAAGGCTCATGGGGCTAGCCTTATAAGCCTAATTATGTCAAAGATTTTTTGTTTGGGCCAAGCACGCTGGCCTATATGTGTGGTATCTTTTTGAAAAGCCCATTAATTTTTATCTTAAATTGTTCCTTTTCATATAGAATAACATTTACTATAAATAAAATTTATAAAATGATTTTAAGAAATTATCCAATTGGGCCATTGTTTTAATTTAAGATTATAGTTTCTTTTATTGCAATATTAACTATTAATTTGTTAAGTTTTATACACTAA
>Ga0307515_10006199_pt1 | contig 24016 bp, 12 predicted proteins | sample 17_EM_MG_FD_194513 | JGI IMG/M metagenome (GOLD analysis project Ga0307515, IMG submission 194513) | Populus trichocarpa ectomycorrhiza microbial communities from riparian zone in the Pacific Northwest, United States - 17_EM | ecosystem: Host-associated > Plants > Roots > Unclassified | place... | reverse complement strand
TATTTGCATTTTTTCCCTAAATTATTTCCCTTTTACATCAGCACAAAGTGCATAATAAGAGAAAAAAGTAATTTCACAAAAGATTCAAGATCTTACAGTAGATAGCTTCGACTTATAAGTGAATTCGAATTTTCCATAGGCATAATCAATGAATTCTAAGACATCTTTGGCTTCATCTTTTTTCTGAAAAGTAGAGCACACATTTAAATAAGGGTTAACCATATATAAAAATTAAAAGTTTAGTTTTGTATATTATATATTATGATGTAAATTGTAATTTAGAAAATGAAAACACTTCCAATGTAATAATCCCTAAAATCTTTAAGGTAGTGGTACTATTAGATTATTAATATGCTTAAAAAGATATTCGCAGCCCATATATTTTTTCAAAGCATTTGTTGTATTCAAAAAGCCCATGTAAGATTGGAATTGCCTTGTCATGGATGCACCGCCTAAGCAACAATCGAGAATAAAACTTGTTCTAGTTCCGAGATTTGATTTTTTTCCTTATTGGAAACTCTAATGATTTTCAAGATATAAACTCTTAATTGGATACTTTGAGAAATAACTATTCTTAATTATAATCCACCATGTTAATGTATTTTGTCTACATAGTATGTTTTATGCAATAATTGATGGATCAACATTTATCTTTTTTATTTGGAACTGCCCTTCAAAAGAATAACTAAAGAGGGGGTTGTAATCCATCATCTTTGGGCTCAACCAAGCGTTAAGCCTAGGTGTATGTGGGTTCGACAATCTACCCAACCCACTAGTGTTGAGCCTGTGATCCTTTTAAACTCCAAAAGAACTTTGGGCTCCCTGATAGGACCATGAGTCAGATATATTTTATCATGGGAAGCCAAAGATATTTTATTCTGACAAGACAAAGATATTGTACTGATACTTGAATCATTTTCCCTTAAAGGAAAAAAGGGACCTTAGAGGCTATAAAAGGAACCGATGTAACCTCCACTAAAGGGGTTATATTTTTCTCCACTACAAATGACGCGCGCGCACACACATATATGTATATATACTAGGGTTTCTTCTAAACTATGACTGCTCATTCTCTCAAACGATACTGACTTAATTATCAGAGAGTCCACAAACTCAAATGAGGAGACGTTTTGCATGTATTGAGCATGATCCACCAGCTACCTTTTCAAGAAAGGATGTATCAAATTGCCAGAACTAGGAGGTTAACCAAATATCCCAGATACTAGCTTGACCCATAAGCCCATGTGATAAAATCGGACCCATCAGTGGCACCATCTGTGGGGAAATGATCAAAAAGCCATCAATTACTCTTTCAAGAGCCAGACTATTATCATCCCTAATTGCCATTAGATTTGGAGACTTGAGGTTTTGGAAAGCTTTCAATGGGTATCGGCAGAATGTTGGTTTAAACTATGTAACTTCAGGAGTTATTACCAGCAAAGAGCTTCATTCAAGTTTCCAAAAATGACAGGGTAAATGATCCTTGAGTATAGGGGTTGCCTTCTTATTCGATAGTTATATTTTCATAACAACCCAAGGAATTATGTTGATCTGGGAGGAGTCCCTTGGGCGACCATCCAGAAAACCTCTATTAGAAAAAAGCCATTCCCTCCTTTCTTTAAGGCCGAAATTAAAATCTTGATAAAAGTATTATTCTAGTTTATTATACTTGAAAGGGAGATAAAAATGTATTATGGTCAATAACTAAGAATGTAAGTTTCTTGTATATGAATTAAATTGTTCATAGTAACGATACTTTCCACTCTCTAGGTTCTCCCCCAGGCATAAACCCCTTAACCTTTCAAGGGTGTAATGGATTCACTCTCCCTAATGTAATAACACATTTACTTTGAAAGGAACGAACATATTCCTAGTGCTACATCATAATTTACCTTGGAAGGGATTGACATGGTCTCCCTAATGTGATTGCAACTCTCTTAAAGGATGGGATGGACAGCGCATCTGCAATTAGGATGGATACGTTCTCCCCAAGGCACTAACTCCTCAACCTTTCAAGGATGAGATGAATTCATTCTTGCTAGTGCGATCACATATTAGTTTGGAAGGAACAAACATCTCCTTAGTGTTACAACATCATTTACCTTGGAAGGGATTGACATGGTCTTCCTAGTGCGATCACACTTTCTTCAAGGATGGGATGGGCACTGCATCTACAACGGGGATGGATACGTTCTCCTTAGGGCACTAGCCCTTCAACCTTTGAATGATGGGATGAATTCACTTTTCCTAGCACGATAACACGTTTACTTTAGAAGGAATGAACATCTCCCTAGTGCCACGTCATAATTTATTCCTTGTATCTGTTAGTTATGTTTATATTTTGTTTGTTGTTAATAATGTCTCAAAATAGGCAAAAGCTAAAGCTATCAGGACTTATAATTCTAAAGTTGTTATAGATTTTATCAAGTCTACTATATTCTCTAAGTTTGGAATTTTAAGAGCTCTAATAAGTGATCAAGACATTCACTTTTGCAATAAAACTATAGAGACCTGGTGACCATAAAATTTCAACTGCCTATCATCCATAAACTAGTGGACAATCAAAAGTGTCAAATCAAGAGATCAAGTTTGTCTTTGAAAAGACAATCAATCCAAGTAGAAAAGATTGGAGTTTGTGTTTGGATGATGTCTTATGAGCTTATAGGACTATATATAAGACACCCATTGGTATGTCACTTTATCGGTTGATGTTTGGGGAACCATGTCACCTTCCAATTGAGTTAGAACATAAGACTTAGTGGGCTATCAACAGTTTTAACATGAAGATGGATGAAAGTAAAGAACACATGAAGTTGCAATTATAAGAGTTAGAGGAATTTCACAATAATGCCTATGAGAGTGCAAGGATTTGCAAGGCTTTTATGACAAAATGATCTCTAGGAAGGAGTTTAAAGTTGGTAAAAAAAATTCCTTCTATACCATTCATAACTTTGTTTGTTTTTGGGCAAGTTGATTTCTCATTGGATTTGATCTTTTATAGTTACTAATGTTTTTCCTTATGGTACAGTTGAAATTCAAAGTTTAACAACTTTCAAAGTGTTCAAGGTGAATGGACATATACTTAAGCCTTTTTATGAAGGTTTTCAAGTAGAGAATATGGCAAAATTATACCTTGAGGATCCTATTTATAGTGATTTAATAAGGAAGTATTAAGTCGAGCTAACAACAATAAACAAAGGCGTTGCTTGGGAAGCAACCCAAAAGGAGTTCACATTTATATTTTGGTTATTTTTTAATCTTTTATTTTCATTTTACCTTACATTGAGGACAATGTAAGTTTTAAATATGGAGGAGGGGATATAGGTTGTGTTTTAATTTTGTATTTTTTTTTTAAGATAAAAGAGTTTTACCTTTTGTTTTTATGGTTTTCAATGATTTTTCATTATGAATGTCATGAGCAAGATTCAATTAAGCTTGAAAAAACCATTATATGATTGAATAAGCAATCTTCCAACTTGGAATTAATTAGTCTAGTTATTTTTCTTGAGAATGGTAGTGACTAAATTGGTAGACAAAAGCCAATGAGATTTTAAGCTTTTAGACTGACACTTCTATATCAGTCTCACTATTTTTGTTTATTATGAACCCACGTTACAAACTTTAAACCCGAAAAACAATGTCTTTACCCAAGTTGTGGAGCTAATGGAGCATTGTTCATCATTATAATATGTATGGATGTGTAAGATATAAATGTAAGGTGTCTGGATTTATGGTATGGCTATGACTGGTGAAATGGAACATGTTTTCATTCTCAATTCATGAGTTTCATTGTTGATGTAATTTTAGTGAAAAAAAAGAAGAAGAAAGGAAATGATTGAGGAAATTGCTTTTAATGTTACAAATTGTCCATGTTCAAAACTCCTCCTAAAATTCCAAGAAAGGTGTTTTTTGATACGTGATATATACAAAGGTGGAAGCTGTTGTGAAGGATCGTTCCTAACTACAAACAAAAAGTGTTCTTTTTGAACGATCTCTTTTTCAATGTAGGAGTTTTACATGGTTTAAATGCTTTAAAGCTAAATTAAAGAAGTTGTTGAATAGAGTGATTGGTTTTACATGTTTTACATATTCAAGCTTGAATTGATTCATTTTTGCTCCACTGGTTTTGGTGGTTTTTAGTTATGTTCCTAAATATTTCCCACTTTAATCCTAAACCCTATTATAACCCTTGAAAAGTCCTTATGATTCATGTCATGCATATGATCCTAGTGGTTGAGAATGAGAAGATATGCAAGCCTATAGTAGATCATTTCCATTGGAATGAATTTGAGAAAAACACATGCCTTTTAAGCTCATGAAAGTCAAGTGTTTATTTTTGTGAGGGTCTACGTATTTAGTTTACTCCATCTTCGAGTGGAAATATTTATTAAGTAATTGTAAGTTGTTTAAGATGTTTTTTCATGATATGTTATGAGTTTTTTAGAGCTTAGTGGTTCTACGTTGATGGTGTTGTAACCTTGGTGTTTTTGGGAAAATAAATTTGACTTTTGCTCGAGGACAAACAAAAGTTAAGTGTGGAAGTATTTGATGAAAATAAAAAATATCATATTTTTCTCCCTTAATGTTTAGTCTTTTATACTTATTTGGTGCTTAAATGTACTCACTATTCTCATATTTTGATTTAGAATGCAAATGGAGGTGTTAAAAGCGAAACAAAATTAATTGGGTAATTTTGGAGAGTTTCAACATTTCTTTGTAATATGAGAATAACTCTCTCATCCGAGCTTTGATTGAGATGATTCAAGATTATATAGAATGCCAAGAATAATATCCAAAACTTTAATGTTTGTTTTGAGAGATACCGGTTGCATCAAGTTCTAAATCGGGCTTGAAGTTGTTGCACTTGCACTGCTGATGTCATGGAACGTTCCTTAGCTTGTAATTTTAATACGCGTATCTAACGCGGTTTATTTTTGGAAGTTTCCAGATCTCGTGCATGAAAATTCTAGCTGAAAACACAACTTTCCTAATTATATTAGGACTTTATTTTTAAAATATTTTTCTTAATTAGTCAGATTTGAATATTGTTATTTTAGGATAATATTTATAATATTTTGAGGAGATTTTGTAGGCTTATAAGACTGATAATTAACATGTAAAAGAGAGAGGAAAAGACATCAGATTCCACACACGCCTCTCTCTCCCCTCTTTTCTAATTTCTCGTTCGAGTTTTCATTATGGCCCTTTATGGCTAAACTTTTATAATTGATCAAAGGAAACAGAAGCCTTAAAATTACTAAAACTATGAGATATAATTTGTTTTTATTGTTCAATTTATACTTTGAGTATTGGATGTTATTTTGTGTCTATTTTCATTATTGTCTCGTTTAATTACCAGGAGCTTACTATTTTATTATTCGTTGCAATCTAATGCTAGGTTAGATATCAAATTTTTAATTGTTTGACCCCTCTAATTTGTGAAACAACTAAGATCTAATGATTTATTGCGTTAAAAATTATTAGATCTTAGGAAGAGTGCTTGACTAAATTAAATATAATCGTTTGTGCTTGTGTTGTTTAACTTCATAAGTCTCTCTGATTCTTAAGCTGCTACTAGATTAAACCTTTAGCACTTGTCTTGAGTTGTTTAGTAGTTAAGGCTAATTAGATCTCTTGTTTTCTAATTAACCACGACTAATAAGAGATAGGAAAATAGTTTCAACAGTAAATATTCAAAGTGTGAATTGATATATACTTGCATCAATGATCATGTATAAAATCTTGATAATGGAGGTTGACTTAGATCAAAGTTTGCTATTTTGATTGATTTCGATACTTTAATTTGAATTGATCCTTAGTTGTTTTTTTTTAAATTATTTTTGTTATACTCAAACCCCTTTCATCTTTGGCCATGTAGCATTAAATTAGGCTAGATACTCTCTGTTGGAGCGATCCTTACTCGTATCTCTACATATGATAGGCTAGATACTCTTTATTGGAGCGATCCTTATTCGTACCTCTACATGTATATATTTTTATATTTAGTTGCCTACTACAACACACCACACCTACTGATTTAAAAAACTTGTGGCAATGAAACATGATTTATCCATTTTGAAACGCAACTAACAAGTTTGTTTACTTGAACTTAAACTATTTCATGAACACATGCATATAAGTGATAACAAGTATAATGAAAGAGCAAAATAAAATGTAAAATAAAAACACAAAGATTTTATACAAAGCAAGTTCATGCTATGAAATAACATTGCTTATCTAATAACATATAGCTCAAAATCATTCAAGCTATCATTTTATTTAAAGAACAACAAATAAGATTTACAACAGAATTAAACTTTTTTTTTTTAAAAAAAAAAGACTGTGAAACCTCATCATCAATATTTTTTTTTTCTTCTAGCTAGGAAGTCTTCTCCTTAAAATTATCGGGGAGTGATTCTAGTTGATTTATGTGCTTCCTATGATCCTTATTTTGTTTTTTATTTTTTTAAAAAAATTATTAGTTTTCAATAGTTATAGTTTCAACGAAAGTCTTATTTTGGTAAAAATAGGCCTTGATGTTATATTTTTCTAAAGGTAAACGAAGTTCTAAGCAAGACTAGTTAATCTTTTTTTTTATTACCGGCCCTACTCTTTTGAGGCCAGATTCCACTGTTTTCTAGGGTTTTTAAGTATTTTTTTAGTGTAGTATATTTTTTTTATTGTCATCACTCTAGATTTTTCATGGTTTATTAGAGTTTCCTTTATTTTTTATGATTATAACATGATCTTCTAATCAAGGTTATTTGTAGTGCGATCTAGAAATAGAAAGAACTTTGTGCAGATTAAGGAGGGAAGCTCAAAGAAATTCTGAAGAGAACAATCTAGCTCTTGATTTTTATTTGCTAGTTGCTAGCGATTTTGATTTTAGAAGTGGAAGAAGACATGGCTGAAAATTGAACTTTGAAAGAGCTTGTCGCCTCTGATTTGAATCAACAACCTTTATGCATAACCTTTATGTCTAACCCGGGTAGCCCAACATAACTCAGGTAAGACCCGATTTATTTTTTTCCTTAATAAACATCGTTTGTACTAGGAAAGAAATCTATATTACCCTTTTCCCCCTTATTCTTCTTCCCAATCTTTGTTCATTCTTCATTTATTCACCAATCTCACTTCCATTGTTACCTCTACTGTCACCAAATTGATTCAAGAATCAACTTTAATTGACATTAAAAAAGATTGACTCTTTCCATAACCTCACCACTCTCTGCTTCTCTAAGCATAACAACAACCTCCTCATCAACTTGTTCATCGTTCTCTATCTCTCTTTACAAACACCAACTGCCTCTCATACTCCTCATGTATCTCCTTCAATTTCAACATTGCCTTCTATATCTATGTTTGACCTGGTTCTTGCATCTGTTCAAGTTGGATCGAGCCATGAAGATAATTTCTAGTTAGGTCAGGGACCGAGAGATTTGAGGAGCAAGAAGATATTGTTGGCGGAGGAGAAGATGAATTGGGCTAATGAGGAGAGGACTTTTGGGTAGTTCAAATAGAAAAATTGAGTTGTTGAAAGTTAGGGTTAATTTGGGATAAACATAGAAGATAGGAAAGAACTAGAAAATTATTGTTTTGGTCAGGAATGAAAGGAAAAACAACAACTCGTGATCAATTGAGAAGTAATCTTGACCTGAGTTGATCTAAGAAAACTGTTACATGCACAACTTAAGCCAAGGAAAGGCGGGTAGATTTTAATTGTTAAAAAGTCGTTATAGTCGTTATAGTCATGGTTAAACGCTCCGTTTCTTATTCAAAAAACACATACCACACTACTGGTGTTAATCCACTGAAGCCTTTCACTGCCCAAAACAACACTAAAACCAATCTCTACCACACTAACAACACTGAAAAATTGATTCCCTACCACCAGAAATCTCCAAACACACCTTACAGACCTACAAAGACCCTGAGAAATAAAGAGTTGGATGAGAGGAGGGCGAAAGGATTGTGTTTTTGGTGTGATGAGAAATTCATACCCGGCCATTGATGCAGAAATAAAAAGGTGTATTCCCTATGTATTTTGGACGATGAGGATGTTGTAGGAGAAGAGGTCCAAGAAGGCAGTGAGATTGATCCTGACACTTTCACACCCCAAATATCCATCAATGCCTTAGAGGGCACTTCAGGTTTTCAGACTCTAAGGGTGACTGGTAAGGTTGACAAGTCTCCACTCTTTATCATGATCGACTCTGGAAGCACACACAATTTTATCAACACTCAAGTGGCAAAGAGATTGAGCTGCACTCTCACTTCAATTCGGCCATTAGCAGTAGAAGCAGCAAATGGTGGCCAGATGACTTGCACCCATGTGTGCAAGAATTTTCTCTGGAAAATGCAAGGTGTCTAGTTCTCTACAGATGTATTTGTCGTGGAACTCAACAATTATGACATGGTGCTCGGAGTACAATGGTTGGCTACACTAGGTAACATTTTGTCCAATTACAATGAATTATGGATGTCTTTTGTATGGCAAGGGCAAGACATATTGCTGCGAGGGGACATTCCAGTTAAGCTCCAGACTATTGGCTTTGAACAATTCAATAGCCTGATAAACAGTCCAAATCAGCTCGTGGAGGTCAATCTATGCAGTCTCAAGGTAGTGGGCGACAGTGATCATTTCATCAGCTCAATGACAGCGACCCTTCAACCTAGTCTTGGGAGTGATTCAACTATAGATGAATTGTTACATTCTTACCAGGATATTTTCAAAGAGCCAACAGGACTTCCTCCTCTAAGAACACATGACCATGTTATTCCTCTCAAAGAAGGATCCCAACCAGTCAACCTCCGGCCTTATCGTCATGCTGGTTTACAAATAGATATAGTGGAACAAATAGTAACTGAAATGCTGGATTCTGGCATTATACAACACAGCACCAGCCCTTTTGCTTCACCAGTGGTTTTGGTAAAGAAGAAGGACGACACTTGGCGATTGTGTGTGGATTACAGGGCTCTTAATAAAATGACAATTAAAGACAAGTTCCCTATTCCGATTGTAGAAGAATTGTTGGAAGAACTGGGCAGGGCTACTGTATTCTCTAAGGTTGATCTACGGGCTGGTTATCACCAAATAAGGATGCGTGCTGGCGACATACGCAAGACAGCTTTCAGAACCCATAATGGCCATTATGAGTTTTTGGTCATGCTATTTGGCTTAACCAATGCACCAGCTACTTTCCAGAGCTTGATGAACGACATCTTTCGAAGACATTTACGAAAATTCATTCTCGTCTTCTTTGACGACATCTTGGTGTACAGCCCTACCTTGGAAAAACATGTGGAACAGTTGCAGATTGTATTCGAGATACTCAGAAGTCAGAGTCTCCTTGCTAAGAGAAGTAAGTGTGTTTTTGGCAGCTCTTAAGTGGAGTATCTGGGCCACGTGATCACCAAGTCTGGGGTAGCCACCGATCCACTCAAGATCCAAGCCATTGTCAATTGGCCATTTCCTAGGAACATCAAACAGCTGAGAGGTTTTCTAGGACTCACAGGTTATTATAGACGGTTTGTCAAAGGCTATGGGGCCATCTGTAAACCTCTCACTCAGCTCCTCAAGAAGGATTCTTACAGGTGGAATGAAGAGGCTACAATTGCTTTTGACAATTTAAAACAATCCATGATAAATCCTCCAGTTTTGGCCTTACCCGACATGACCAAGCTGTTTGTTATTGAAACTGACGCTTCAGGCACTGGTGTGGGGGCTATGCTAATGCAGGAAGGACATCCTATAGCTTTCCTCAGTAAGGCTCTTGGTCCTAGGCAACAAGCTCTATCTGCTTATGAGAGGGAGATGTTTGCAATTCTACAGGCCGTGGCTAAATGGAAACATTACCTTTGGGGAAGACATTTTCGCATAAGGACTGATCACGTTAGCCTTAAGCATTTGTTGGATCAAAAGGTAACGTATCCTTCTCAACACCTCTGGCTTACCAAATTACTTGGGTTTGATTATGAGATTGAGTATCGCAAAGGGAAGGATAATGTAGCTGCAGACGCTTTATCAAGGATCCCTAGCGGACAATTAAGCACCATGATCATGACTTCCATTTCCACTCCTATCATGGACGAAATCAAAATGACCTGGGCATCGGATGATAGCCTCAAGCACATTATACATGATTTATTGCATGACCCAAGTTCCCATCCTCACTATACGTGGGTCAACAATCACTTGAACCGGAAGGTCAAAATTGTGGTAGGCCACAATCCTGCACTGCATAACAAGCTGATCGCCTTATACCATGACACAGCTTCAGGAGGCCACTCAGGGGTGGTGGTCACAGCCCAAAAAAGTAGGCAGTTTGTTCTACTGGAAGAAGCAACAGAAACATATTAGGCAATTTGTGAGAGAATGCAGTATCTGTCAACAAAATAAACATGAGAATGTGCTAACACCAGGGCTACTGCAGCCTTTACCTATTCCTCTTGCTCCATTTATTGATATCAGCATGGATTTCATTGAGGGCCTTCCTAAATCAGAAGGTAAGGAAGTTATTTTTGTGGTTGTGGACAGATTCAGCAAATACACACATTTTATAGCCCTTATTCATCCATTTTCAGCTTCTTCGGTAGCCAAAGTTTTTATGGACAATGTTTATAAGCTGCATGGCTTCCCAGCTACAATTGTCAGTGACAGGGATCCGGTTTTCTTAAGTCATTTTTAGCAGCAATTATTTCAACACCAGGGAGTAAATCTACATCACTCTACAGCTTACCACCCACAATCTGATGGCCAAATAGAAGTGGTGAACAGGTGCTTAGAGCATTACTTACGCTGCATGTCTGGTGGCAGTCCTCATCAATGGTCCAAGTGGGTGCCTCTTGCTGAATGGTGGTATAACACCAATTACCACACAGCCACTAAGTCTACTCCTTACGAGATCTTATATGGTTTTCCTCCTCCTCTGCACATCCCCTACTTTCCTAAAGATTCCACAGTGGAGGCTGTCGATCAACTGCTCACACAGAGGGAAGAGATGCTTGCGCAAATCAGAGACAACTTACTCAAGGCTCAACATCGAATGGTCCAACTTGCCAATCGCAAACGCAGTGACAGACAGTTTATTCCTGGGGACTTAGTCTACCTCAAGCTACAGCCCTATCGTCAGAAATCCATAGCACGCAGAAGTTCTCAGAAACTTGCTTCGAAATTCTATGGACCTTATTCAGTTTTAAAAAAGATTGGTTCTGTAGCCTACAAGCTGCTGTTACCACCCACGGCTTCTATTCACCCAGTTTTTCATGTGTCACAGTTGAAGAAACACATAGGGAACAAGATAGTGCAGTCCACATTGCCTATTACTCCTTCAGCTCCCATGATCATTCCATAGGCAGTCTTGGATCGCAGGATGGTAAAAAGGGGTAACCAGGCCACTACACAAGTTCTACTCCACTAGAAGGGTCTTGCCCCATCTGATGCTACATGGGAGTTTGCTGATGACATTAAATGTCGGTTTCCAGAATTCTCCCTTGAGGACAAGGTAGTTTTCGAAGGGGGAATACTTGTTACATGCACAACTTAAGTTAAGGAAAGGCGGGTAGATTTCAATTGTTAAAAAGTCGTTATAGTCGTTATAGTCATGGTTAAACGCTCCGTTTCATTTAATTGGCACCGTTCCAAATAACTGACTTCAAGCACACGACTTGTGTGTGCTCTCAGGCTAGAATAAAGGAAATCAGTTATAGCCAGTAGTCTAGAAGGAGTGCTATGTATATATATGGCACAGCTGTAACAGAGAAGGGCATTGAAAAACATAATGAATGCATGATGAATGAAAGGTGTCATTGCCCACATTATTCTCACTATTATCTATCTCACCCTCTTTACGTAACAGACTTGCCAAAAGACTGGATTCTATTCTAGTAGGTCTCCTAGAAATAACACTTGTATCAAAAACCTAGCTGACCTGGTCAAGACTAAATCAACACCAAAGTCGGGTTTAATAATTGTTGAAAATACTATGAATGCCAGACACATCTAGATCGTTGAAGTCCGTCCTATCGAATGGATGCCAGATTAGTATCATAAATATTTAATAGGCTCTCTTGGTTCCTTGTAAGCAGTTGCAATCCTCCCTCCCTCGCTGTGTGTTTAGAGAAGTGGGGGATATTGAGGAGAGGAGGAATAGGGTTCCGTTCTGTCTTTTTGGTATTGGGTATCTTAAATTGAAAGAAAGACTCTTCTAATGATTGGGTATTCGGAAAGGGAATGGTCTTCCCAAGCCATTAATCCGTTTCAAGCTTCATGAGCATGAGTGACAAGTCGTTTTTTAAAGAAATAATTGTAGAATTTTTTTCAAAACTATTTCTCTTTCAAGAAAGGAAGATCCACTTGGCATGGGAATTTGACGCCCGAAAACGCCCGCGTAGCCGTTGATATAACCACCGTTTGGATAAGAGAGAGAGAGAGACAGAGAAAGTACTTCTGAGTTCTGCGTCTTTAGAGAGAGAGAGAGGGAAAGAGGAAACCATGGCCTCCCTAACTTCTCCAACATTCACAACCAACACACGTTGTCTTCAGAGACCACAGAATTCTCACTCTCCTTCTCAACAACCTCGTTTATCACAAAGACCAGAACTGAACCGCAGGCATTTCATATCTCAAACAGCTTCACTTTCATCACTTCCTTTACTTTCTCCTCTCATTCTTAACCCCCAACAAGCCAATGCTGCAGCTGAAGATTCTCTTTCCGAATGGGAAAGAGTTTACCTTCCCATTGATCCTGGTGTTGTGCTCCTTGACATTGCCTTTGTTCCTGATGACACGAACCATGGTAAGTAAGTTCGTCAACAGAAATTTTTCACTACTCTTGCTGTATATACAATGTCTCTGACATTGCATAACATCCCTCTTTTTCATTTCCCACCTATTATAATTATTACCTTTTTGTGGATATTGGCGAGAGGGAGGGGTGGTGTGTGTATAGATATATAGATTGGATGAATGCTTTGAAGACTTTGGTCTGAACTTTATTTGGTATTAGTTGGGTTAATTAAGCTTATGTAGAATCATTTTGGTTGAATTAACTTATTTTTGTTCGTACTTGAGAATTTGAAGACTTGTTCTTTGGTTTTGTAGGGTTCTTGTTGGGGACAAGGCAGACAATCATGGAAACTAAAGATGGTGGAAATACTTGGGTCCAGCGGTCAATACCTTCGGCAGAAGATGAGGATTTTAACTATAGGTTTAATTCGATTAGTTTTAAGGGGAAGGAAGGATGGATTGTTGGAAAGCCTGCAATTCTGCTGTACACTGCAGATTCCGGAGAAACATGGGAGAGAATACCATTAAGTGCTCAACTCCCTGGTGATATGGTAATCTTGTACTTGTAGTAGTGAGTATCAATTAGTGATGTTTTAGTGGCTGGGATTTGTAGTACTTCTGTTAATTCTCAAGGGATATGAAAGACAAGAGAATCGTTTCATGAAGGAACTTGAATTTTGCAGATATTTTACCCCCTTTTTAGTTGTTCCGTGTGAGTATGGATAGGGAAAAGTAGTTGATTCCCTTCCAACATTTTGCAGGTCTATATAAAGGCAACTGGAGAAAAGAGTGCGGAGATGGTAACAGACGAAGGTGCAATATATATCACATCAAATAGGGGTTATAACTGGAGGGCTGCAGTTCAGGAGTCTGTTTCGGCAACTCTTAACAGGTTGGTTTGCTTGAGATAAAAAGTTAATCTAAATAGTGCTATATAGTGTCTGAGGAGTATTTGCTTAGCTGTAGGAACAGTTGGATTTGTAGATAAAGCAGTTCAATTCTGAAAATGTGATCTAGCAAAGGATATCTTTTTAAGTTTATCTTATGGGCCATCTTCCTTTTGTTTGAGATGGTTACACAACCACTTTGCATCCTCTCTAAAAAGCTAAGAGTTCTATTCACTATGGAGTCAAGATCCTGAATTCTTTTAGATCACAAGTTTTTAATTTCAAGCGGGCAAGATATTCACATAGCTTCTTGCTTTTGCAGAACAGTTTCTAGTGGTATTAGTGGTGCAAGTTACTATACAGGGACTTTTAATACTGTGAATCGCTCTCCAAATGGAAACTATGTTGCCGTCTCAAGCCGTGGTAACTTCTATCTGACGTGGGAGCCTGGTCAGGTCATGCTCATTTTCTTGTTGCCGTCTAGATTTTTGCATGTGTACATCTGTAACTTATTAATGGGCTTCATGAGGCATGCCCGCTCTTAAACCTTTTAAGTGTTTGCGTGTGTAGACACATGCATAAGTGCTTACAGCCTTACAGGCATGTACACTTTATTAACTGCAATTCATTACTTTCCATATTTTCAGGCATTCTGGCAGCCGCATAACAGAGCAATTGCAAGAAGAATTCAAAACATGGGATGGAGGGCGGATGGTGGGCTCTGGCTTCTTGTTCGTGGAGGGGGGCTTTATCTTAGCAAAGGCACTGGGGTAAGTTGATAAGAAGAATGTGAAGAAACTATTATTCTGTGCATGTGATGATCCTGAATCAGTGAATTGGTTACATAATGATAAGATGGTAAGTTTATATCAACATTAGTTGTTGCACCCTTCGAAACTAGTATATCAACAGTGACTTGACATCCCACTAGATGAACTAGTATATCAACAGTGACTTGACATCCCACTAGATGAAGTCCTTATTAGTCGAGAAACACCCAATTATTCATTCCTCTGTGAATGTGAACTAAGGAAGACTTGATGCTTTCAATGGATTTGCTTGATATAGTTTGACTTTTAAATACACATAAAATTCTAGACAAACAAAGCATCATCTGGACATGTATATGATTATTGTAGGGATTATAACACGTGAATGTCTCATAATCACTGGTATTTTTATTTTCACCTATTTTTATTGCGTTGCAGTCTACTTTACTTATTTGTTTATTATATGTCCTTGTAGTGTTTCCAGTTGTATAATCCGTGTTTTCTCTTTTCATGTCCTATCTTTTTCGATGTAGATTACTGTCAGTTTACAAGCATTGGTTATAGAATAGGACCAGATTTTTTTTCTGTATTGGTGTTGAAGCTCAGCTACTTTTTGATGTTTCAGATATCAGAGGAGTTTGAAGAAATTCCAGTGCAAAGTAGGGGGTTTGGCATTCTTGATGTAGGGTACCGTTCAAAGGTAACAGTTTTCTGATTAATTCAAGGGTATAACCGCAACAGAATTAGTTCCATTACGATGATGTGTTGATAAATGGCTTCACTTCAAGAAGTTCTGCATTGTAACATGTGTCGCTCAACAAAACCATGCTTGTCCTATGTGTCACGAATATGCATCCATCTGCATTTACTGACAAGTGATTTGTGTCTTGCATATGCAACTTGTTCCACTGTCAAGTTTTTCTATGGGCCTCTCAACTTTCCAAGTTTCTACATTCATACTGTAAATGGTTTCTTTGTGCAGGAAGAGGCTTGGGCAGCAGGAGGCAGTGGGGTTCTGTTGAGAACTACCAATGGTGGCAAGACATGGACCCGTGACAAAGCAGCTGATAATATCGCTGCAAATCTTTACTCGGTGAAGTGAGTCTCATTATATTAACAGCTAGCATAGATAATCTCCAACATTGATTAGCAGGTTTCCAAATGCAATGTATATGTCTTCTTGTGGTCTTGGATTGCACCCCAACACCTTTCATATTTCATTTTTCACTCTGATTTGAAATGCACCTTTTTGTTGAGGAAGAAAATGAACTTTACTGGCCAATGCTTTTACCTGTTTAACTTTGCACTCAGAGGCAGTCAACTCATAAACTATTCGTATCTATGATCTTTTTTTCTGCAGGTTTATTGATGACAAGAAAGGATTTGTTCTGGGAAATGATGGAGTCCTGCTTCGGTATCTTGGATAAAGACATTGCCGTCTCATGGTAACTGAATGGATTCTCCCATTTCATTTACTTTAATAGTTTTATTGAGGGCGTGTAAAATGAACATGTAAATTTGTGTAGGCTTCCACATATTTGATGGAAATTTTTGGCCATGCAAAGATCTAGGAGAAATGCTTTCTGAATGGCTGGATCAAATTCCTGAATTCCTCTGTGTGCAGGTTTCTCAATGATGCTGCGATTTTGTATGCATAAAGCACTCCATGCTGTGAAGAGAGGAACAAAGTTTCATATTGCATGTATTTTTTCATGCAACTATAATATGTGAATGGCTGCTACATTTCATTACAAGTGGTGGTGTTCTTTAAAGTAAAGTTTGCGCTAAGACAATAGGATATCGATGGACAAATTCGAGTTATTTCATGGAATAACACTCGTATATATTGAGCTCGTAATGGTACCTCGCAATTCAAAAGTTTCTCTACGGCTGAAGAATAAGCGTGTTCTTGGGCCATCGTAGAAACATAGATAGGGTCGACGACGGAATGAACAACGAAACTTTACGACAGCTCTTTAGTACACGTTCACTTGCATCACATAGATTTGATTCGGAGAAGGATTCAGATTTGTTCGCTCGACTCGTACTTGTCCTGGCTAATTGTGAGGCTGGAAGCCCTTTAACCTGAATAACATATCAATGGTGTCTACTACAGTCAATTGTGAGGGTGACTAAGCAGAAGCTAGCTAAAAATATGGCCATACTGAGTCTGCATGTAAAGAGCCCCTGATAAAAGTCCAGTTTATGTGGAGATTCTGAAATATCTCTAACTCGCTGCTTCACATAATGTTTAGGAAATGCTAAGCATGTGGTAAAGTTACCAAAGCAAGCCTAATGACTATGGATAATGAGATGTTCTTATTCTCATTCCTTGCAAAACTAGGGCTTGAGTTTCTTTGATAATTAGAGAAAGTTGTCATATCTTAACTAGACAATACCAAGTACGTTGCAGTTAGATGTACAAAACTTCAATGATAAAATTCAATTATAAGCAACATCATTTTTACTGAAAAAGAAAGGGGGAGAGAGAGACAAGGAAAGAGGACAAAAATTGTCATTAAATTAATTTATACTTAAAAAAATATTAAATTAATATTTTTTAAGATTTTTTAATAGTTTTAATGTGTCATGAAAAAAATATAAAAAAAATATTATTTATATATATTTTTAATTAAAAAAATATTTTAAAAAACACTCTATTATAGTAATAATATATTTTTAATTAAAAATCACTTTTAAGAAACATACTGGAAACATGATTAATGGGCCTATAACTCACCCGGTAGAGATTGCTTTAACTTGAGTTATCTTCTACTACATATTTAAGTTAGTCCATCACTACTACATATCTGAGTTAGATTAGAAAGAATGATCGAAATTAAATCTCATAATTATTAACTTAATAATAATTAAAAACTGCTTCTAGTCAAGCATTATTTAGATGTATAAAACTTCAATGATAAAATTCAATTATATGCAATATCATTTTCACCGAAAAAGAAAGAGAGAGAGAAGGAAAGAGAGAGAGAAAATGTAGCTTTAAATTACTTTTAGCTTATAAAAATATTAAATTAATGTTTTTTTAGATTATTTTTTAATAGTTTTATTGTGTTGATATGACAAAAATATAAAAAAAATATTATTTAGATGTATTTTCAATTAAAAAGTATTTTTAAAAAGTACTTTATACCACATTAACAATATTATTTTAATATATTTTTAATTAAAAATTATTTTTAAAAAACACACCCATATAAAATACCACAGGTAGATGTATAAAACTTCAATGGTTAAATTCATTTATATGAAACATCATTTTCAAAGAAAGAGTACCATTAATATTTTTTTTCATAAAAATATTAAATTAATGTTTTTTTTAAATAATAATTTGGATGTGTCACTATTAAAAAAAATTAAAAAAATATTATTTAGATATATTTTTAATTAAAAAATATTTTAAAAAACACCTCATATCATATTAAAAATATTATTTTAATATCAGATTCTAGATTTTCTCCTTAAAGGTTACCAGTTCGAGTTTCACAAACCTCAGAGTCACTGGAGACTTACATGGTCGTTAACTTCAAGGCCCTTGAGATTAGTCGAGGTGCGCGCAAGCTGACCTGGACACCTACGGTAATAAAAAAAATAAATTATTTTAATATATTTTTAATTAAAATTCACTTTTAAAAAACACTCAATACACATGATTAATGGGCCCTATAATTGACCCGTTAGAGATTGCTCTCAATTGAGTTACCTTAGCCCATCACTACTCAACCTTCTAGTCTGCTGTGGCCTTTAGCCCAACTTGTACTTGCAAAAATTTCTGGCCTTCCCCTATTTCACTACAAAGCAGCAAGCTTTCTCCCCTCTCCTGTAATAAAACCAGCAATCTTGACGAAGAGAAGAAAAAAAAAACAAATGAGCCTGAGAAATCTAAATGAATGGACTATTATTGCCAAAGAAGCGTTCAACGGATCCTTCTTAGTAGCCAAAGCTCTTTGCTTTCTCCATGTCACCAAAACCTATGTCTTCACTGTTGCTTCTGTAAGTATAAATAAGCATAAAGTAATGCTTTTTATCTGTTTCTTTAAGTATTTAAGCATTGACGGGGGGTGTTGCAGCTCTATGGACCAAGTATGCTCCCTACCTTTAACATTAGTGGTGATTTGGCATTGGCTGAGAAGATTTCACACAAGCTTGGCAAAGTGGGTGCTGGAGATATTGTTCTTGTTACATCACCCGTGGAGCCAAGAAAAATTGTGACTAAAAGAGTTATAGGTGTTGAGGGTGATTCTGTTACTTATGTTGTTGATCCCAAAAACAGTGATAGAACTGAGACTATTGTGGTATGTGTTTGTTTTTTTTTTTTTTTTGGTTGGGTTTTGAAGATTTTGCCTTTAGTGTTGTTAAAGCTAAGCGTGATGTCTTTTTGTTGATGGTTTTTTAGTGATTCTGCTTTGTTTGGTTGATTTTGATGCTTTTCTTAATGGGTTTTGGTGGGTGTGGTTTGGTTAGGTAATTGTTGATTTTTTGCTTGCTGGATTTGTGGATTATTGCTATTTTGCTTTAAAGATTGTTGATTGTTAGCTTAGGAAATGAAAAGGTTTGCTCTTTTTGTTTAGGTTCCTAAGGGCCATATTTGGGTAGAGGGAGATAACATATATAAAAGCAAGGATTCAAGAAACTTCGGGGCAGTTTCTTATGGCCTTCTTCAAGGGAAAATGTTTTGGAAGGTAAGCCTATTTTCTTCCTTGGCGTACTTTTGTTGGGTTTTGAGAGTTTTTTTTTTTTTTTTTACCTTTCATAGAGCACATTGTTCTGGTTTTTCTATGAAGAATATGTGGGCTATCAACAGTAATGTTCGCATCATGTTAAAAATAATTATTTTGACGTAGCTGGCATCAGTCGAGGGCAACTGAGATTTTTTGTTCAACACTATTCGAGGAATTTTGAGCTGTAGGATTAAAACTGTGCAAAATGAAACTTTAGTAATGGTTGAGTGGAGTATGTTTTATAAGAGGTTAAGACCTAGGAAGTGACCATTGATCTCTTGTTTTCCAAGGCATTGGAATAGACTGAAAATGATCTTGTATGTTGCGCTAATGCACAAAATGTCCATGAGTTTGCAGGCTGGTTAACTAGACCTGGCAGGTGTAGGAAAAATTCTATCAAGTAATATGAACCAATATTATTGTAAAGAATGTTGGTAGTAAACCAAAAATATGTCTTACCAATCCACATGGAAGAGTGATGGGGAATAAGGGAGGCCATCTAAGACGAGGCAGCATCTACTTGGGATTGACATGGCAGCCCAAGCAGTAGGTACAAGCTTAGTGAGTTTTTGTTTTTGCATTACAACCTACTTTTCAAATTGTTTTTTGACTGAAAAAGTATGTTTTTTAGGTGTTTATGGATGATTTTGTAGTGCTGATATCAAAAATAAAAAAAAAAATCTGAAAAAACATTATTTTGATATTAATTAAAAGGCTTTTAAAAAGCATTGCACCACAATATCAAACACACTTAGTTTAATTTTGCTAAGAATGATGTGATATTGATTACAACCACTATGCTATATGACAAGAAGTCATTCCTGGACTGTCTTAGACTCTTAGTAATCATCACGTTGAAATGTAGGTTTTATTAGAACTTAAATGGTGTTGGACTGTAACATCTGGGGGGTGCCTTTGAAGGCACTGTTCACCGCACTGTGAATAGTGCTTCTTTTTTAATTACTTCGATCAACAAACTTCTTTAATCGCAATTTTATTCTTCCAAGTTACATTAGCATTGTTTTATATGTTGATATTCTTGCATTCTCTTGCATGTACAAAGTGTCGATAAATTAAAGATTGATTCTGTGAAATTAAACTTTATTTGTGGTTTGAAAAAGGAACTAGAAGAAGAACCAAATTTAACAATAAAAAAAAGGACCCTGTTTAGATGTTGATGAGAATATACTTAAATTTTCTCTCTGAAATTTCAATTCAACTATTGTTTGGTAATTGTTGTTTTAGTAGTTTATATTTTGATTTCAAACTTTATTTTTTTCATGATTCAGTCTCTAGATGTTAGAGAGAAAGTGATTGAATATTGATATTAAGGCCACCAGAAAATGTTGATCTTAATGTAATTGAGTTTGTCTCATCAAGAAAAATTTAATGGAAGTGGTGTTGCTCTTTAACTGTGCTAGGAAAAGTATATTGGGGTCCTTAAAGTTTTTTGGGATTCATTTAATTTTTATTTTTAGAGAGATTAGAGGCTGTAATGGTGTTGAAAATGGGGTTGTTAAGGTTTCTATGGTGTTTTTTTTATATGTTTTCAAATGAAAATAAGTTGAAAATTGGGTTTTTTCGGGTCCTAAAACTCGAACCCTGAAAATTTTTGGATCCCATGTGCATAGCCTCCCTCTTATTTATTTATTTTTTTCACTTTGCATTAGTTTTTTTATTTAAATTTTAATTAATACACTCTTATTTTCTGAATTGTTTATTTCATAATTTTTTAAATAGTAGTTATTTTTTGAATTATTTTTTAATTTTATAATACTTCAAAGAGATTATTGTAATTTATCTTTAATTTTTTTCTTTTATATTTTATATAAATAAATTGTATTTGTATAATGTATTTATAAAAATGAAAATCATTTGTTCTTGGCAATGAAAAATAACCTTTAAGATAAAATAAATAAAAACATATAAAATAAAAAAAGACTGTTGAGGTTAAATATTTCCATGTCATCTATCTTTTGTTTTTACTAGAAAGATTAGCTTTCTAATTTAGTATTTAATTAGTATTAATAATTCTTTTTTAATTTATTGGTTTAAATATTTTTTAACTTATTTTATTAAGCGTAAACAACATTTTTCCTCTCTCAATTTAAAAAATGATGATACCCAAAAACACATCCATAACATTAGTATGTTCTTTTCTTGTATTAGAAATTAACTTGGAATCCTATAAATGGTGTTGGACTGTGGAGAAAAATGCATTATCAAACCATGGTTGCCCATGAAGGCTTGACCGTCTCAAGCAGTCTGCCCTAGGCAATAGGCACTGTGATGTAATTAGTATGCGGTTGGGGGCATCTAGTACAATCATTAGCGTGATCTTTGTGAATCAAGATTCATGAAATTGTTGAAGAAATGTAAACAACACAGCCTTAACTAGTTGCAGTGACCAGGTGGTGTGAATGGAATGATTATATCAAAGCTCAGGTTAACCTCATGAGCAGCTGGGCCACTGATTCGCATTCGACCACTATTGTACATATTATGATTCACTGATTGGGATAGGAAATAGACCATTTATACTCTTATTCTGAGCTGACAGCAATGAATTTTTGCTCCTTTCACAACTGCTGGACAATTAATTTTCAGAAAAGCTCATCCTTCGTACTCTAAATTTCTTGTTTTTGTATGTGCTCATTTTGTTTCTAGATATGGCCACCCAAAGATTTCGGACCGCTTGGGAACAAAGAGCAAAACAGCTGAATGAATGTTGTTAGGTACGTGTTCTTAGACAGCATAGCATGCAACTACTGTCTTCCCTTGACAAAAGTTTTTTCCCCCTCTTCTATATTGTAATGTCTTCGGTCTTTCATTTTGTAGCTCTCCCAAAGTCTGAGTTGACTGCTGTGTTGAGATCAAGTATGAGCATGAATAGAATGAACCCAATTTGTTCATTTCTAATTAGTTCTCGATACAACCAGGTGCCCTACTGCATTTTGGGGGGCTTACAAGTAGCTGGGGCAGTCCTTGCTCTGGATGATCACCATGCCTAAAGTTACATTATATTACCTTAGTGATGACTTGCAAGTATCTAGAATCTACATTGCAATTCCATTTTTGTTTCATGATGGATTCTTTTCATCCAAAACAATCCGAAGCTTCCTCTGCTTTTCTATTGTCGTGAATACAGCCATTACTGATTGATAGAACTCGTTAGTGCAACTAAACTGACAAAGTTATTACCAGTCATACTTAATTCTGATTTGGTTAGACATTACGGCTTTAAATGCTCAGGTTCGGGCCAACTTTGCAAGCATATGTACCTTTTCTAACAAATGGGAAGAATTATTGTGCAGCCATATAATGTTTGATCATTAATTTGGGATTCACTATAGATAGGCACAAAATTACTTTCTGGATTGTAATAGTGTAATAAATTTTTTTCACTCAAGTTTTTTCTCTTTAATTTTATCTTTTAAAATTGGATTGATTTATGATCATGGCTTCATGCAGGTTCTCTTAGCAAAAATTAGCGCTAATATTTAATTTGACAAAATAAAATTTGATTTCATTAATTTATAATAACTTAAGCATGAGGTACTGAATGTGAACTTGAAATGAGTGTTAAGGAACTAAATTAAATGAAAGGGGAAAAAGTGTCTTGCTTGTGTAACATATGCTCTAGCGTGTGAGAATGGTCGTCGGTGGCGCGTGTGATAGCCACTAACCTACAAACACGGCCTTCATTGGTACTATGTAGTTCTTCCTATACTGAAGAATTTTTTTTATCCTACCCGCAGCATGGTGCAGGTTACCGATGTGTTCTTTCTATACAGATAATTAGTGAGAGAAGAGAATTTTGTGTTTTGCAATGCTTTGAATTGCATATATGGCCATCCATTTAGAAATGAAATGCCATTAAGAACCAGAAGGCTCTTGTTGTGTTGTTTGCAAAGAGATAGTCTCCCCTCTCTCAATTTAGCGCCAATATATGTTTGGGTTTAACGTGTTATTTTTCTCTTCTTGTCCCGAAACCTTAGACGAGCGACTATGCTTAAACGGGTATGCTGCTTTGCCATGGGTTGATTTCAGCTGCTCTCTTTGGGCCTCTGTCCCCATTTTGAAAACCTAAAGAAAAGCACCAGATTGGGGCTATAACTTGTGATTTTTACATGAAAGAATTAGTTTTTTCTTGGCACAGAACAAAATGATTGAGCCTGTGTCAGTGTGCCCTGTTTCTCATGAAGGTCTTCCTCGATCCACATTTCCACTCGAAAAGGACTGTCAAGTGTGGATTTCCTGAGTTCCTTCCCTACTATTATTATCCATTACCATCTTAAGCAGTATCCTTCCCTAGGCAAAGTGATATAAGAAGCATGCATTATCGTATGCTCTGTGGATTGAAATTGTTGAAGAAAATAGCCTTGTAGTTGACCAATAACCAAGTCGAGCGTTTACTCGGGAATTGACTTCATGAGCAGCTGGACCATAATTCACATGCTTTACCGATATGATTATGATCCATTAATTGTGACCTAACATCTATGAAAGATTCTCCCTAAGTTTTATATATATATATATATATATATTTGGAAGAACTTCAACCTTTCAGTTTAGCATTAATGGCATCCACACTTTGAGTGCTTGAGTTTTTTCGTACATGATTCTCAAGAAAATCATTGAACGAAATTGGCATGAATGGGATAATTATTGCATCACTAGATTGCTTCCAGTCTTTTACCACGTGAATTTAGGGTTTTGCGCTGCTCGGAGCAACATGCATGGTCAGCCACATGCTATTAGAAATGAAACACTGTTGATTTCTTGTCGGCGTGGATCTACAAAACCCAAGTTTACAGAGAGGTGCTGCAGCAC